>JAEEGF011117943.1_pt1 | contig 24794 bp, 14 predicted proteins | sample 9134171 | NCBI WGS metagenome assembly JAEEGF01 (sample SAMN16246542, study PRJNA631951) | gut metagenome | biome: gut microbiome; feature: rumen; material: AP-attached | host: Bos | place: Iran: Karaj | collected 2018-10 | reverse complement strand
GAAGATCTGGGCCCATTCCTGATGCCAGTCGATGTTGGCGTAGAGGCCCTTCAGGTCAATCCCTTCCTTCGGGGTTGCAGCCTTGCTCCGGGGCAGGTCTGCGACAAAGGTCTGGCCACCGGAAGTGAGCAGGGCCTTCTTGCCGAAAACGGCCATGCCGCCGTCCACGACGGGAGAGGCTTCCTGCTTCTGGAAATCGAAATACTGCACGCCGCCGCGACCGGAGAACCAGAATCCTTTCCCGTCGCCGTAAATCGGACGCATCCAGCCGGTGCCGGCCGGGATCTTGATGATGCGGTCAAATATGCCGTCTGCATCTACCTTGACTTCGACGGCGTCGGCCTTCTTTTCTTTCTCTGCTGCATCCTTCCCCGGAGCCGCCTTGGCCGGTTCGGGCTTGTCAGCCTTGGCCGGCTCTCCGTCCACGGGCAGGAAAGGAGAAACACCGTCCTTTGTCAGCAGGGCGATGTAAAGGGCGCCCATGTTGGTGTAGGCATAGTTCCATTCGACCTGGCTGTAGATCGGGTTGAGGTCCTGGGTCGCATTGAATATCAGATACTTGCCGTCCGCGCTGAAAAGAGGGGAAGAAGAGTCATACCATTTCTCGGTGACGGGGATCTCCTGCCTGGTCGCGAGGTTGTACACATAGACCACGGACAGTTCATTGGCGGCCGGCCGGGTGTAGGTGAGCCATTTGCCGTCCGGCGACCAGCGTACGCCACGGAACTCCGCTTCGGGGCAGGTCGTGACGACGGTCTTCGTTCCGTCCGGGATGCCGACGGTCACGATGCGGTTCTTACGGTCCGTGTAGAGCAGGCTCTTGGAGTCCGGGGCCCATTCCAGGTCACGGATATAAGTGTCGTTGTTTTGGGTGATCTGGGCCGTGGTCTCCTTCTCCGTGTCGTAGAGCCAGATCTCGGTCTCGCCGGTCCGGTCGGAGATGTAGGCGATCCACTTGCCGTCCGGGCTGTATTCGGCATCGCGCTCATTGGCGTCGGGCGTGTGGGTGATGTTGCGCTTGACGCCGGGCTTGACCGGCACGGTGAAGACTTCGCCGCGTGCGGTGATGGCCAGGCGGTCACCCTTCGGGGAGAGGCTGGCGCCGGTCCGACGATAGGATACGTCCCTGTGCTCGGGCCTAGCCTGGACAGCCTCCGGATCCAGGCTGATCTCTACCTTGGCATACTGCTTGGTCGCAGGGTCCAGCTTGTAAAGCCAGCCGCCGTTCTCAAAGACGACCAGCGATCCGTCCGTGCTTGGGAATTTGACGTCATATTCCTTGAAATCAGTGACTTTCCTGGTGGTTTTGGTCACCGTGTCGTATACGAATACATTCATCCAGTGGTCGCGGTCGGAAATGAAATAGATCTCAGAACCGATCCACATCGGCATGATGTCCTGGGCCTCGTTGGCGGTGATATTCTCAACCTTTTTCCCGTCCCAGATCCAGATGTCGTCCGCCTGTCCTCCGCGGTAGTATTTCCAGGTACGGAACTCGCGCATGGTGCGGTTGTACGCGAGGCGTTTCCCGTCCGGACTCCAGCAGCAGAACCCGCCTTCCGGCAGCGGCAGTTTGTCGCTCATGCCACCTTCTGCGGGCACGGTCCAGAGATTGCCTTCGAATCCGTCGCCGATGCGGTTGCGGTAGATGATGCTCTTGCCATCCGGCTTCCAGCCCATCACGATGTTGTTCGGCCCCATGCGGTCGCCCAGGTCATCCCGGCCGTTGGTCGATGTCCAGGTCAGCCGGACCGGCGTGCCGCCCTTCGCGGGGATGGAATAGACTTCCGTGTTGCCGTCATACTGCCCGGTGAAGGCGATGGTCTTGCCGTCAGGAGAGAATTTGGCAAACATCTCATAACCTTCGTGGGAAGTCAGGCGCATGGCCTGGCCGCCGGCAAGGGGGGCAGTGTACAGATCTCCGGCATAGGAGAAAACGATGTCGGTGCCGTTGGTGGTGGGGAATCTCAAGAGCCGCCCGTCCGAGGCGAGGGCAGTGGTCGCAACGGATGCGGCGACCAGTACGGAAAGGACCAATTTTTGCATATTAGAGTCGGGTCTTTATTGCCCTGCTAAGATACAAATTATTGGCTTTTTTTCTTTATATTCGCATTTGTGAACGAAAAACCGAACGAAATGAAACATCGTTTTTTCTCCCTGGCAGTCCTTTTGATGGCTGTTTCAGCCCTGCTCCTTTCTTCCTGTACCAGTAAATACGCTTCTGAGAAAGCGGCCGTCAGCGCAAAGATCGCTGAGACGATGGGCGAGGTGCAGAACCTGACTTTCAACACCTTTGAACAAATCGGCCAGACGACGATCGGCCAGGAGGTCGAGATGAGGATCGATCTCTTCAAAACCAAGCTTGAGCAGGATCAGAAATTCTATGATATGTACACCGCTGGCGGCGTGCTCGGCAAGGCCTCCCAGAAAAAGACGGCCATCGAGCGCGACCAGCTGCATCTGACCCAGCTAGATTCGATCCGCAATAACCTGGGCGCCAAGCTGAACGAGATCGCTTATCGTGATTACAAGTTCTCCGCAGTCGGCAAGATCAAGGACAGCAAGCTTGAGGCAAAGGATTGGTATGCGGCCATCAGCCCCTCGGGCGAGGTGCTCAGCCTGGTCCAGGATCCCAAAAAACTCCACAAGGGCCTTGGTGTCACCATCCCCGGCTATAAGGGAATGTTTGACGAAGAATAATGGAAACCCATGTCGTGATCATGGCGGGAGGCATCGGGTCCCGTTTCTGGCCGATGTCGACTCCGGAGTTGCCCAAGCAGTTCATCGATGTGTTGGGCTGCGGCCGTACGCTGATCCAGCTGACGGCCGACCGTTTCCGTACCCTCTGTCCTCCCGAAAACGTCTGGGTCGTCACCTCATCTTCGTATGTGAGTATCGTGCGGGAGCAGCTTCCCGAGATTCCCACAGAGAATATCCTCCCCGAGCCTTGCGCCCGCAATACCGCTCCCTGCATCGCCTATGCGTGCTGGAAAATCAAGGTGCGGTATCCGGATGCGAATGTCGTGGTGACGCCGGCGGACGCCCTGGTCCTCGATGTCCCGGAGTACCGTCGTGTCCTTTCGGAGGCTTTGTCTTTTACGGCGGATAACGACGCCATTGTCACGATCGGCATCACGCCCACCCGGCCGGAGACCGGCTATGGTTATATCTGTGCCCGGCAGGACACGGGGGCGGAACTGGATGAAGCAGGAGTGGAGCATCCTTCCGAGCTGCTGGAAGTGGCAGCATTCAAGGAGAAACCCTCGCTGGAGTTGGCGCAGGCTTATCTTTCAGCCGGCAATTATTTCTGGAACGCAGGCATTTTCGTGTGGAACGTGGAGACGATTACGGCCGCCCTGCGCGAATATGCACCCCAGATCGCAGCCGTGATGGACCGGATTGCTCCGAGTTTCTACACCGGAGCCGAGGAGACGGTCGTGCGGACGCTGTTCCCCTCTTGCGAAAAGATCAGCATCGACTATGCCGTGATGGAGAAAGCGGAGCGCATCTATACGATCCCGGCCGAATTCGGCTGGTCCGACCTGGGCACCTGGGGCTCGCTCCATGCCAATCTGGGCAAGGATGAGGGGAGTAATGCGGTCGTGGGAGAAGGCGTGCACCTTTATGACTGCAAGGGCACGGTGGTGCATGTCTCTGATTTGAAAGGTGCTGTCATCGCGGGGCTTGACGGCTATATCGTAGCCGAAAAAGGCGGCCGCCTCCTGATCTGCCCCCTTTCCGAAGAGCAACGCATCCGCGACTTCGAGAAGTAGCGCCTGTCAGCGCGCTTATTCTCCGGCCGTAGGCTGCTTTGGATTTCGCTGATACACTATTCACTTTAAACAACGGATTATGAAAAGGCTTCTGCAGATTTGCTTTTGCCTGTTTTTTTGTATATCTCTTCCTGCTGCTCCGGGCGGGGACAGGATGTATTTCGACCACCTGAGTGTAAGTGAGGGCCTTTCTCAGAACAGTGTGACGGCCATCGCCCAGGATAGCAGAGGGTTCATTTGGATCGGGACGAAGGATGGATTGAACCGCTTTGATGGGAAAGAGGTGAAGGTTTATCGCCACCTCCCTGGAGATTCCCGGTCCTTGGGCTGCAATTTCGTCTCAGCCCTGTGCGTGGATGAGCGGGATCGGATATGGGTGGGGACGGATGTCGGTCTGTATGTCTATCATCCGGACGAGGAACGTTTCGAGCCGTTTCTGAGAGCAAGCCGCGAGGCACTGCATCTGACTCGGGGGATATCTTCTATCCAGACGGACGCGAAGGGCCGTATCTGGGTATCTGAATACACGGATGCGTTTTTCTGCTATGACCCCGGGACGGACCGTCTGGATTGGTATCCGTATGGGGAACTGGGTCTGGAAGATTCCTATTCGGTCCAAAAACTGTTAATCGATGAGGGTGGGCGGATATGGCTCGGGGATTTCGGAGAGGGCCTGTTCATGGTCTCACCGGACATGAAGTCCATCGTTCCTTTCCGGGATTCCGGGAGCGGCCGGGTAGTTTTCAAAGGAGATTATGTGAACGATATGATTCCGGGAACAGGGAATCGCCTGTACGTGGCTTCTTTCGGCGGCGTCTGGGAATTGGATATTTCCACTTTTTCCGTCCGTAACCTTTTCCGTACAGATGGAGAAGGTAAGCCTATTCAGGCCCGCTGCCTGCTTCTGCGATCAGATGGCAAACTGCTTGCAGGGACCGAATCCGGCTTGTATGTATATGACCCGATCCTGGGAAGCCTATCCAATCTTCGTTGTTCCTGGTTTGATCCCTTCGGACTTTCGGACAATGCGATTTATTCCCTTTTCGAGGATTGTGACGGCGGCGTCTGGGCTGGGAGTTGGTTCGGCGGAGCTGATTATTGCCGGGAACCGCATTCCCCGGTCCGCAAATATTATCCGACCGTTTCCCCCGGGGGCTTGCATGGCAATCATATCCGGGAGTTTTGCAAGGGACCCGACGGCCGGATATGGGTGGGGACGGAAGATGGTGGGTTGAACTTGTTCGACCCGGTCACGGATCGCTTCCAGTTCTTCGAGCCGAGCCGGGATTTCTCCAATGTGCATGGCCTGTGCGTACGGGGCAACGAATTGTGGGTAGGGACCTATTCAAAGGGCCTCTATGTCGTTGACCTGGACTCGAAACGGATCAAGCGTAGCTTCATCAGGGGCGTCAATTGCGAGAGTCTGGAAGATAACAGCATCTTCACGATCGCTCTTTCCCCGTTGGGTGAGATCTATGTCGGGACTTATTCCGGCATTCAGCGTTTTAATGATGCGACGGGCCGTTTCGATCCGGTCCCGGAGTCCCTGGATCACTTCATCTATGCCGTGAAGTTTGACCGGGAGGGAAACCTGTGGGCGGTCACTTATGATGAGGGCGTTTTTCTGCGGATGGCCTCGGACGGAAAGTGGAGGCATTTCCTCCACGTCGTCGGTGACGCTACCAGTTTACCACACAACCGTCCGACCGGATGCTTCGAAGATTCTTCCGGGAGGATCTGGATTACGACGCAGGGTGGGGGCTTTGCCCGCTACCTTCCCGAGACCGCTACCTTCAAGGTCTTTGACATGTCCAACGGACTGCCGAACGATGTCGTCTACCAGATGGAGGAAGCGGAAGACGGCACGCTCTGGCTCTCGACCGACCAGGGCCTGGTGTCTTTTCAGCCAGACTCGGAAGAAATGCGGGTCTGGACGGTCGAAGACGGTTTTCTTTGCGATCAGTACAACTACAGGTCGAGTTTCAAGGATGATGATGGGACACTCTATTTCGGAGGAATCAAGGGTTTCGTCCGTTTCAATCCTTCCTTGCTCCGGCACGAGGCGGCTACTCCTAACGCCGTCCTGACTGAACTCCAGATTAACGGCAAAGCCGTCCGGCCTTCCTTACCCGGTTCTCCTTTAGGGAAAAGTATCTCTTATACGGATCGGCTGAACCTGCGTTTCAACCAGAACTCCATCGCGCTGAAACTGTCGACACCGCTATCTCATTCCCATTCGGCACCGGTCTTGTACCGGATGGTGGGACTAGAGGATGAGTGGCTTTTTGCGGAGGGAACCCGGCTCATCCGCTACCCGCATCTGCCCCCCGGAAGATATCGCTTTGTCGTCAGTGTGTCGGACCAGGGGCGTGCCGAAGATGAACTGGCCTCTCTCTCCATCCGGATACGGCAGCCCTGGTACGGCTCGGTGCTTGCCAAAGTGTTGTATGCCCTGTTGCTTTCATTGTTCTTTTACCTTGTGTTCCATGCTGTTCATCTTCGGAATGAAATGAATCTCAGGGAAAGGATCAAGGAACTGGAGAGAAAGACGGAGAAAGATCTGTACGAGAGCAAAATCCAGTTTTTTACCCACATAGCCCATGAGATCCGTACCCCGGTGACGATGATCCGGGGACCGTTGGACCATATCATTCAGGAAGGTGGCTTCGACGAGGATATACGTGAGGACCTGGATATGATGAAGAAGAATTCAGACAGACTGTTCTCCCTGACCAACCAGTTGCTGGATTTCCGCAAGATGGAAAGCGTTGGAGCACAGTTGGAGTTCCGCTCCTGCAACGTTTCCGCGATGGTACGGGAAGTGATGGCAGAGCAGATGTATCAGGTCGAAGAGAGAGGTCTCTCTTTCATCCGTCACCTACCGGAAACTGACTTATATGCGGACGTCTCCCCGGAAGCCTTCGTCCATATCGTCTCCAATCTTTTCAGCAATGCGGTGAAATATGCGGATCGCTCCTTGGAACTGACCCTCCGTGAGGAAGAAGATACCCTGGTCCTGGAAACCCGGAATGACGGCGATGTAGTACCTCCGGAGAGCCGGGATGACATCTTCAAACCCTTTGTCCGTTACAGTACCGGCGGAGATAAGGCTGTACAAGGGACCGGTATCGGGCTTGTCTATGCACGCTCGCTTTCTCAGGCGCATGGAGGGTCTCTCCGTATGGGGCCTCAGACAGACTGCAATGTGTTCATTCTCCGTCTTCCGCTCCACCAGGCGAGCGTGAGCCCTTCTTCCGAAGATAGCCTTCCTGCCGACGGGCAGGCTACCGGCTTTAGGACCGTGCTGGTGGTGGAGGATCACGAAGATATGCGTGGTTTCATCCGCAAGATTCTGTCACGACAATTCCGCGTGCTGGAGGCTGGGAATGGGGCTGCCGCCCTGGAGGTCCTTTCTCAACAGGATGTGGACCTGGTTGTCAGTGATGTGATGATGCCGCTCATGGACGGCTTTGAATTGTGCAGGACGATCAAGTCGGATATCCGCTTCAGTCATATCCCCGTCATCCTCATGACAGCCAAGACAGACGACGGATCTAAGATCCAAGGCATGGAATTAGGGGCGGACGCTTATGTGGAGAAACCTTTCTCCATGGACTATCTGCGTGCGAGTATATCCAGCCTCCTGGTCAATCGGGACAACGTCCGGAAAGCGCTCTCCCGTTCGCCTGTCATCCCGGTTTCCTCGATAGCTGTGACGGATACGGATAAGACCTTCATTGAGGATATCTACCGTATCATCGCACAGAATTATAGCAATACGGAGTTCCGCATGGACGACATGGCCAGCGAACTGCACATGAGCCGCACCCAGTTCTATCGCAAGATCCAGGGCGTCCTTGATATGACGCCGAATGATCTGCTCCGACTGGAGCGGCTCAAGCACGCAGCGGCCTTGTTGAAAACCGGCCGACTCCGCGTCAGCGAGGTATGTTATATGACGGGCTTCAGCTCGCCCTCCTATTTCTCGAAGTGCTTCCTGAAACAGTTCGGTGTCACGCCGACTGATTATTCCGCCTCGGCGGCAGAATCCTAGGCGGGACTACTTCAACAGGGCGGCGGTGCACCATAGAACGGGGGCCTGACCGTGGTTGTCGCCCGTGTTCCGCTTGCGGTCGTAGTAGTACTGCAGGTCGTTCTTTTTGTTGGTCCCTTCGCAGACAGAGTCGATTTCGCCGTTTCCGTTGATATGGTCTACGAGGGCCGTCCAGGCCTTGCGCACGACGGGGGTGTAAGTGTCGGCGTCCAGCCATCCTGCCTTGATTCCGGCGATCATGGCGTAGGTGAACATCGCGCTCCCGGAAGTCTCGTTCCAAAAGTCTTCTTTGTCAATCAGCTGGTTCCAGAGCCCGCTTTTGCGCTGATATCCTTTCAAGGTCTTCATCATCAGCCGGTAGCCTTCCAAGATCCGTTCGTAGCACGGGTCGTCCGTAGGAAGGACGCTGAGCAGCTCGGCCATTCCGGCTGCCATCCATCCGTTGCCGCGCGACCAAAAATAAGGTACGTCAGGAGCGTGATAGAACAGCCCGTTCTCCAGTTGTAAAGTGTCCAGATAGAGGACCATCTCCCTGGCGGCGCGGTTTCGATACTCTGTGTCGCCGGTGGCCCGGTAAGCCTGGGTCTGGACGATGGTGATCATATACATGTCATCAATCCAGAGCCGTGTCTGCCAGGAATAACCCTTCTCAGCCCAGGCCTTCTCTCCGGCGTTGGCGTAATAGGGAAGCGTCCATTGGGTGTCCGCATAGCGCAGACCACACTCGAGGTAAGGGATCTGGCGGGTCTGAAGATAGAGCTCGAAAGGAAGTGAACCGAACATGTTGTGGTCCACATGATGCAGGTGAGGAAGGAATTCGAATTCCTTAGCCAGCAGGATATTGAAACGGTCCTGCAGACGGTGGGCCAAGGCTTCGTTCCCGGAAACTTGTGCGAAACGGAGGGAGCCCAGCCATGCGCAGACCGTCGGATATCCGACTACGCTACGGATGCTTCCCGGCTCGCGGAGTGTTTCATAGAAGTGTCCGGCAAGTTTTTCTCCAACGACGGTGGGATCATACTTCCCTTCGAAACTGAGGCCTTTCTGAGCCGACAGGTTCGTACACAGCAGGCAGACAGACGCGAATACGCAGATAATTCTTTTCATAACCGTAATTTGTAGTCAGTCTTTATTCGACATCCTGGTCGGCAACGGCTTCTTCCCAGGTTTCCCACTCCTTGACGTTGGGGTCATATCCTGCGTAACCATAGTTCTGATGCAGTTGGCCCTTCGTGTTGGAGGTGATGGCCTTCTCGGGGATCGGCCAGTAGATGTTCTTCTTGTCCATCGTGTAGTTGATACGGGACAAGGAGGCATTTACGTTGATGACGCCCTTGTTATATTGGCCGTAATGGTTGATACGCTGATACCAGTAGCTTCCGCCTTCAGCATCTGTACCGGACTGCTTGTCAAAGGTGTCCAGCTTGTAGACGTTGCCCCATTCGTCCGGTTTACCGCTGCGGGCAAGGCAGAGCGAGATGCGGGTCAGCTCGACATTGCGGAATTCCTCGAAGTACAGTTCACGGGCACGCTCGTTGACGATGTCACCGATGGTGCAGGGACCGGAGTAGAGCTGCTGGCAGCCCGCCCGGCGACGGATGATATTGATGTCCTCGGCGATGGTGGGATCAGCGGGATTCATATAGTACTTTGCTTCGGCGCGGAGGAGGTATACTTCCGCCAGGCGGTAGAGATACCAGTCGGAATTGCCGCCCGTCTGGGCGCCACGATGTCCGTCGGAACCGGAGATGTTGGCTTCAGCCACCGGGTCGTCCAGCCACAGTTTGTAGTGGGGGACATCAAACCAGCGGCGGATGGTATCGGTGCAGAGCAGCTTACCTTCGTCGTTGTACAGGCGGAGGTTCTCGCCATAGTGCTTGGAATTACGGTTGTTGACCTTGAGGTCTTCCATCCGAACCCAGTTGCCGACCTTTGAGGAATGACGCAGGTCTCCCTCGTCCAGTACTCCGTTGACTTCCCAAAGCCGGTGCGTATACCACCATGTGGTCCGCCAGGTCGCGACGCCGCGTCCGAGGGCGCGCATGTAATCGTACTTGGGGTCATAGTTGGAGTTGTTCCGCTTGTAGTTCTGGAGCGCCTGTACGCCGTCTACGTCCTGGACCTGTCCGTTGAAATAGAACGGATAGAGGATACGCATCGTCAGCATCTTGACGAAGGACTCCTTGTCGGAACCGCGGTTCACGATACCCTGGATCACCTCAGTGTTGGCTGCGATGAGTTTGTTCTCTGCCCGGTGCATGTCCCAGATGACGTTGCGGGTGATAGGCCAGGTTTGAGGTTCGCCGCCCGGATAGAAGGTTCCGAAGCTATTGCCCGTGATCAGAGCATAGCGTCCACCGTTGATCAGGTCGTCGCATAGATCTTTCGCTTTCTGATATTCACCGACGGCCAGATAATATTTGATAAGCAAGACTTTGCAGGCGCCTTTATTGATCATACCGACCTCATCCATCTCGGACTGTTCGGGGACCCATTTCACGGCAAACTCCAGATCCTGGATGAACATCTGGAACGCGGCGTCGCGTTTGCAGGAGTAGTAGCTCTGCTTGGGGACATCGGTCACCTTGGTCAGGAGGGGGACGTCGCCGAATTGCATGTAGATGTTGTAGTAACGCCAGGCGCGGTGGAAATACGCACGGCCGAGATAGGCGTTTTTGATATTCTCATCCAGTCCCTCTACCCGTGGCGCATACTGGATGATGGTGTTGGAATACATGATGCCTTGCCAACCCTGTCTCCAGAAATACCAGATGCTGTTTCCACGACTGAGGTTGTCTTCCGTAGCCTGGTCGCTGGTTGGAGTCAGGTCATGGGCGACATCGACCAGCAACTGGGATTTGTCAGTCGCGGCGGCTGCGCCCAGTTCGCTGAACATGTATTCTGTCGCCAGAGACAGCATTTCGTTGTAATCGTGCGCATAATTGAGTTTCAACGTACGGTCGCAGATAGCCATGGCGGCTTTCAACCCGGATTCGGTGCTGAAGGTAGTGGTCGGCTCATAAATGGAGAGCGGATCCGCGTCCAAAAATTCCCGGCTGCATGCGGAGAGGCCGGACATCAGTACGACGGCGCAAAGGCAGGGGATGAAGGGGATATGCTTGATCATTGTTTTCATATCGATGCATTTTTAGGGTTAGAACGTAAGGTTGACACCCATCTGGTAGGTCCGGACAGAGAGGCCTTCCGCCTCGATATCACCATACTGCCAATGTTTGTCGAACTTGATCATGCAAGGATTGCCGACGGTAGCGAAGACCTTGATCCTGCTCATGTCCAGCGCCTTGACGAACTTGGAAGGAAGCGTGTATGCCAACGAGATGTTGCTGATGCGGATGAAGCTGCCGTCGATGAGGGCTGCCGGACGCTGGGCACCGGTCGGGCCCATGGCATCGATCCTGCCCTGCCAGTCGGTCGGATGATCCACCGTCCAGTAAGTCTTCTTGCGCAGGGTCGCGAGCTGGTAAGCCATGTGTCCGCCATCATCATCGATGTTGAGATAGCGGGTCGTGGTCTTCTTCTGCCCCATTTTTGAGTACATATTCACCGTAAGAGTCAGGTCTTTGAAGAGGGTGAAATCATTGCGCAGGCTCCAGCGGACCGGAGCGGCCCCGGTGCCCTGGAACACCTTATCGTTGTTGTTGAACTGCGGGGTGACAGTGCCGTCGGCGTTGACTACGTCGTCAGCCGTGTAATGGTTGGCCACCTTGGGATCGCCGGGAACCTGGCCGAACTTGGCGGCTTCTTCCCATTCTTCCTTTTGCCAGATGCCGGTCACCTCGTAATTCCAGATAACGCCGATCGGCTGTCCGATGAACCAACCGTTGGTGGTGTCGTCCGTTTCCTTCTGTCCGGTCACATTTCCGTTCTCGTCCAGGATGTCCTCATACTCGTAATAGAGATGCTTGATCATATTCTTATTGTAAGAGAACGAGAAGGAGCTTTCCCAGGTGAAGTTCGGATTGCGGACATTTACCGTATTGAGCGTGATCTCGAAACCGTTGTTGTCCACCTGTCCGAGGTTGGTCGTGATAGAGTCGAATCCGGTGATGGAGGGGATTTTCTTGTTCATGATCATGTCATGGGTCTGCATCAGGTAGCCTTCAATGGAACCATTGATGCGTCCCTGGAAGAAACTGAAGTCGAGCCCCAGGTTCATGGATGTCGTCTTTTCCCACTGGAGGCCCGGGTTGGCCAGGCGCTCGATCATCAGGTATTTGACCTCCTCCATGCTGCCGTTGCTCTGGATGTATCCATTGGTCTTGCCGCCGCCCGGATAGAGGTTGGCGAGGGCCACATACGGATTGGCAAGGGAGCGGTTGCCGTTTTTACCATAGGAGAAACGGATCTTACCGTAATCCATGGCATCCCAGTTCCAGAAAGACTCGTTGGTAAAGGTCCAAGCTACACCGAAGGACGGGAAGATGGCATAAGGGTTTGAATAACCGAAGGCGGAGTAACCGTCCCGGCGGATGGTGCCCGTGATCATGTACCGGTCATCGTAGGAATAGAATGCACGGGCGAACAGGGCATCGGCGGACTGGTGCGTGTCGTTGGTCTTAAATGTACTGGCATCCTTGGAACCGTTCTGGGTGTTATGGAACCCGAGGGCGTCCGAAGGCAGGATGTTGCGGGCCTCGATCCGGTCGGACCAGTAACGACGGTCTTCTGCTTCCTGTCCGAGGGTGAGGGTGACATGATGCTTGCTGGCAAAGAAATAGTCCCAGGCGAGCGTGTTGTTGAGCGACCAGTCAAAACGCTTGGCCTGCTCACGATTGACACCCCGGTCCGTCGCAACCGATCCGGGACGGTCGGCCGACATGAAATAGCGGTCGTAGAAGAACTGGTAGCGGGGAGAGATGTTGAAGGTATAGGTGATGTTGAAAGGCAGCTTGATCTTGGCGTCAAAGATGGTATTGAATATCGTGTAGCCTTTCTCGAGATCGAGGTACTGACGCTCAAAATCATAGTTGTATCCACGCTGGCTGTAGCTGCCGTCGAGCGGATACTGGACGAAGTTGCCGTTCTCATCCTTATAGTCCGCGAAGATGCTCTGGCGCATCTGGTCGTCGTCGTTAAAACCGATCTCACCGTCCGTGCGCTGCTGGAAATTGACATTTGCGCCCAGCTCCAGCCATTTCGTGACGTTCGTGTGCAGCTTCATGTTGGCCCGGTAGGTCTGGTAGTCATCGAACTTGCGGACTCCGTGGTTATTCATGTAACCGAAGGAGAGGTAGTAATTCATGTTCTCGGAAGCTCCGCTCACACTGGCGTTGTAGTCTTGTGTGAGACCGGTCCTCAGGCTGATGTCCTCCCAGTTCGTGATCTTTCCGGCCAGGAGGTTCGCCAGCGTGTTGCTGCCCGGATTGAAGCCCAGACGGCGGGCCCAGATGCTCAGGTCGGGCTCACCGGATTCGTTGGTGGTGTAGCCTCTCCACTGGTCCAGCGAAACGCCGGAAGGGAGCTGCTCGGGATTGGAATAATAACCCGGTTGGGAAGCGATGGGGCCGGTCTGGTAGGCTTCCCACTGGCCTGTCTCAGCGTTGTATCCGTTGGTGTAGACTTCTTTCCAATCCTTGTAGTGGGTGAGGTACTCGTCTTGAGTGTCCCAGCGGTGCCAGAAGTCTGCCAGGGTCATGGCTCCGACCGTGGCGCTGAGGTTGATGACGGGCTTGCCGACCTTACCTTTCTTGGTGGTGATCAGGATGACGCCGTTAGCTGCCTTGGCACCGAAGATGGCCGCCGAGGAGGCGTCCTTCAAAACGTCGATCTGTTCGATGTCGTCTGGATTGATCTCGGAGAGTTCACCGTAGAACATCATTCCGTCCAGGATGAGCAGGGGATCGTTGTGCCCGCCATCCGTATAGACGGAACGCTGTCCGCGGACACTGAGAGAGCCGCCACCCTTGGCGGATGCGTCATAACCGACATTCAGGCCCGCAGCATTGCGCAGGACGTCCTGGACGGTCTTGGGATTGTCGGCAACCATGTTGTCCGGACGGATCTGGATGACGGATCCTGTCAAGTCTTTCCGTCGTGCGGTACCATAACCGATTACGACGACATCGTCCAGCTGGGTGGTGTCGTCCCGCAGGGTCACGTTGACGGGGCCCTCACCGGGGAGCAATTCCTCGCTGATGTAGCTGATACAGGAGAACTGAAGGAGGGAAGACGGGGCGACCGTGATGGTAAACAGTCCGTCCAAATCGGTCATGGTGCCGTTCATCGTCCCTTTTTCAATGACGTTGACGCCGACCAGCGGATTACCGACCTGGTCGACGACCTTTCCGGTGACCGTCCGGTTCTGCGCTTTCAGCCCGATGGCGAACATCAGGAGGCACAGGACCGTCATTCCGGTCCGGATGAGGAAATGTTTTGTTTTTTCCATGGGAAATAAGGTTATGATTATATGTGATTCTGTGTTTATTCGCGGGTCAGGTCGATCACCTTCCGGTTGGCCTCGCTCACGCGGGCCGCATCCAGTTTGACCACCTTGCGGTCGTAGGTAAGCAATCCGTTGATTTCGCCTTCCACATCGGTCGTCTGCGTATAGACGGCAGCGGCGCAGCCTTCTTCCCGGACGATTTTCTCGAGCATTTCGGCATAGGCGACGTACTTGTCTGTAACGGCCTGGCTGTCTTCCATCTTGATATAGCCCCATTTCCGGTCGATTTCCCAAATGTGGCCTTCCACCGGCATTCCAATGCCGCCATATTCACCGAGGACGTTGACCTTGCTTTCTTCTGTCACGTTCAGTTTCGGGTGCGGGTAGTGATGGGAGTCCAGAATGTCGCCCGGGCAGTCGCGCTCCCAGTTACCGCCGGAAGCATAATTGACCAGACGGGTGGGGTCCTGACGTTTGGTAAACTCAGCCATGATCTTGGTCTCAAACTGACCCCAGGCTTCATTAAAAGGAACCCATGTGACAATGCAAGGATAATTCTTGAGTTGAGCCATGATCTCCGTCCACTCTTTATAATAATTGGCTTTGGTCTCGGCGGGTGCAGGCCAGTCGCTCCCTTTGTCGAATTCGCCCGGACCGTTCGCCCAGTGGTTCTTTCGGTTGTCGGCAAAGCAAGGCATGTCTTGCCAGACCAGGATGCCCATTTCGTCACAGGCGCGGTACCAGGTCGCCGGCTCGACTTTGATATGTTTGCGTATCATGTTGAATCCGAATTCCTTGGTGATCTCGAGGTCGTAGCGCATCGCCGCGTCGGACGGGGCGGTGTACAGGCCGTCCGGCCACCATCCCTGGTCCAGGGGGCCGTATTGGAAAAGGATACGGTTGTTGAGCGCCATCCGCTTGTGTCCGTCAGCATCTTCCTTGACGGAAATCTTACGGAAGGCGGTGTAACCTTTCACTTCGTCCAGGACTTTTCCTTCGCGGGTCAATATCATCCGTATATCATAGAGGAAAGGATCCTCCGGTGACCAAAGCCTGGGATTCTCGACGGGTATGACGGCAGCTTCTCCCGGACGGAGCGTGGCCCGCATCTCTTTCCCGTCGCCGACGAGGGTGGCTTCAATGCAATCGCCGTCGGCCGTGCCCTGCGTGCCGACCGTCAAGGTCAGCGTCCCGTTGTCGATATCCGACAGACAGTCGTAGCTTTCGATGTGTCCGGATTGGACAGGCTCCATCCAGACGCTCTGCCAGATGCCGCTGACGGCCGTGTACCAGATGCCTTCCGGATGAGAAACTTGTTTTCCGCGGGGCTGGAAATCATTGTCCGTAGCATCCAGCACTTTGACGGTAACATCTTGTTTTCCATTTTTCAAATACGGAGTAATGTCGAAGGCGAAAGCCGTGTAGCCGCCTGTGTGGCTTCCGACCCGCTGCCCATTGACAAATACTTCAGCTGACCAATCTACGGCGTCAAAGTGCAGGATGACGTTCTTCTTTTTCCATGTACGGGGGATCGAGATGCTCTTTCTGTACCAGAGTGCCTCGTCTGGCCCGAGTTTCCTCCCTACTCCGGAGAGGGAAGATTCCAGACAGAAGGGGACCAGGATCTGTCCATCGGCAGCAGCAAAATGGTCTGCGCCGGCAGGGGTGACGGCATAGTCCCATAGTCCGTTCAAGGACTGCCACTCCTGACGGATCATCTGTGGTCTCGGATACTCCGGGTGGACAGAGGTGGGATCGAGGGTCTCGGCCCAGGATGTGCGGATGTTTTCTCCGACGGGCACCCAGGCCGCGGGCTTTGGCGTACAGCCGGAAAGTGCTGCAAGGAGAAGTCCGAACGACAACGCTTTTCTCATTTTCATGGTTGTTGATATAATGGATTGAGGTTATCAGTTTTTTACGATACAAAAGTACCGGAAGCAAGACAAGGAACTGTGCACAATCGTCCCGAAAACTTGTATTATTGTTTCATCGGGTATTATGCTTTCGTTTTTTCCTTGACCGCTCCCGGCATTGCATATGCGTGCCGGAATCTTAACGCAAGACACCCGTCGGCGTCATCGCCGGCGGCTGCTCAGGCCCGGTATGGGCAGTCGCAAAGCCGGGGCGCCCTGGACTTCAAAGAGCATTCCCCGACAGGGTTCTTTTCTGCTCTTTGAAGTCCAGGGCGCCCCGGCTCCGGAATGAGCGTTATACCAGTTCGATGCCGGCGGCGGCGCATGCTGCGCGCATGTCATCGGGCCAGATGCTGCTCTGGATCTCACCGATGTGCGCCTTCCGCAACAGATACATGCAAAGGCGCGACTGGCCGACGCCTCCGCCGATCGTGCAAGGCAATTCGCCGGCAAGCAACCTCTTGTGGAAATACAGGTCCTTCTTCCACTCCTGCCCGCGCACTTTCAACTGGCGCTCCATCGCCGCCTCGTCGACGCGGATGCCCATGCTGGACACCTCGAAGGCATGCCCGAGCACCGGATTCCACAGCAGGATGTCGCCATTCAGGCCTTCGAATCCGTCGCTGTTGGGCGTGCTCCAGTCGTCATAGTCCGCGGCGCGGCCGTCATGGATACTGCCGTCAGACAGCTTTCCGCCGATGCCGATAATGAAAACAGCCTTGTGCTCGCGAACGATTGCGTCTTCCCGCTCCTTCGGAGTCAAGCCGGGGTAGAGGCGCAACAGTTCCTCCGCGTGGATGAAGAATATGTCTTCCGGCAAGGCGGGCCGGAGCTGCGGGAACTCGACATAAAGCTTATTCTCCGTGACTTTGATGGCTTCGTAGATGCGCCGGACGGTCTTTTTGAGGAAATCCAGGTTGCGGTCCTCACGACGGATGACCGCCTCCCAGTCCCACTGGTCCACATAGATGGAGTGGAGGTTGTCCAGTTCCTCGTCGGGACGGAGGGCATTCATGTCCGTATAGATGCCCCGGCCGGGCTCGACCTTCATTTCACCGAGTTTGAGCCTTTTCCATTTCGCCAGGGAGTGGACGACCTCCGCCTGCCTTTCGCCCATGTCTTTGATGGGGAAGCGGACGGGACGCTCGACTCCATTGAGGTCATCGTTGATACCCGTTCCGGTCAGCACGACCATCGGCGCCGTGACACGCAGCAGCGCGAGCTGGGCGGAGAGGTTGTTCTGGAACATGTCCTTTACCGTCTTGATGGCTTTCTCAGTCGCTTCGGTGCTGCCGAGCAGGTTGGTGTAACCCTGTGGGATAAAGAGGCTCATAAGATAATCGTTGGTCGGACAAAGATAGGGAAAAATGAGAAAGGTGCGTTCATTCGGGAGTTTTTTCTATCTTTGTACTTTGTACAAAAACGAAAACTTGTTCCTGTGATGGGAAAACTATACGACGAATTGGCCAAGGACTATCGCCTGAAAGAGGGCCTGAAAACCTGCATCAATTGCGGTACATGCACGGCAATCTGCCCGGCGGCTGAGTTTTATAAATATGATCCCCGGAAGATTGTAGATACGGTCCAGCGACAGGATGACGAAGAAATCGAGGCTTTGCTCAAGAGCGATACGATCTGGTATTGCGGTGAGTGCATGTCTTGCATGACGCGCTGCCCGCGCAAGAACGGCGCCGGACTGGTGATCATGGCGCTGCGCAACCTCTCGGCGAAACTGGGCTATTTCACATTCTCCGAGAAAGGCCGCCAACTCTATCCGCTGACCAAGATGCTGACCGGAAACATTTTGAATTATGGTTATTGCGTCTATCCGGAGACCTTTAAGTGGGAAGACCATCCAGAATCCGGGCCTGTCTGGAAGTGGCATACCGAGCACCTGCGTGACAATATGGCGCGTCTGGGAGCCAATTACCAGGGCGAAGGACCTGGCATCCTCCGCAAGATTCCCCAGGAATCCCTGGATGAGATCAAGGCGATCTTCGACGTGACCGGCGGCACCGAACGCATCGAGACCGTGGAGCGCTTTTCCAAGGCAAAAGCCGAGGAAATGGGCATGACGATGGACGAGTATGCCGAATACACTTTCAAACACTGCTCCGAAGGCCATTTCAACAACGAAGCCTAAACACGATGATCTATCAAGGAAAGCAGAAAATCTGGTCCGAATACCAGAAAGAGATACCTGACGACCACTGGTACTATGTCCGCAGTTGTATCCGGCAGAACTTTTTCCCTGCCTCCGAGCGGATGTTCACCGAAATCACCCGGAACGTCTTGGGCAAAGACATCCACGAGACCCCGAGTCATACGACTTGCGGAGGAATCGCTTATCACTGTGACACCATCCCCCAGGAGACCGTAATGACCATCGTAGCCCGCCAGTTCGCCCTGATGACCGAGGCCGGCTACGAGAACTATGTCGCTTCGTGCATCACTTCTTTCGGCAATTATTCCGAAATCCTGGAGACCTGGCACGAGTTTCCTGAACTCGAGGCCAGGATCCGGGAGCTGCTTTGGAAGGCCTGCAAGAAGGAATTCAAGAAGCCTAAGTACCTCGCGCACTCCAGTGACTTGATTTATAAATTCCGCAATGAGATTGCGGCCAAGGGCCGTTTCCGTCTGGTGGACAAGGAGACGGGCGAACCTTTGCGCATCGTCGAGCACATCGGTTGCCACTATTCCAAGATGTTTCCCCACAAGGGGGTCGGCGGGGCAGAGTATCCTTGCGTCCTGAGCGGCATGATCGAAGCCTGGGGAGGTCAAGTGATCGATTATCCGGAACGGAGACACTGTTGCGGCTATGGCTTCCGTCAGTATCACGTGCAGGCCAACCGGGGCTACTCCGTTTCCAATACTCATAAGAAGTTCGAATCCATGGAGCCGTATCATCCCGATGCGATTATCACCAATTGTCCGGGTTGTCCGTATTTCCTGGACCGCTGGCAGTATGTGATCGCCGAGCAGACCGGCAAAACCTATGGTCGTGACGGCTTCGGCATCCCTGTTTTCACTTACGAGGAACTGGCGGGCCTGGTGCTTGGCTACGATCCCTGGGATCTCGGCCTCCAACTGCATCAAGTGGCCGTGGAGCCTTTCCTGGATAAGATTGGCATCGAGTATGACCCGCAGACAAAGTACCTGGGCCTGAATAAGCAGGACATCCTGCGTCCCGGCCTTCCGCAAAACCTAAAATGCTTCTGAGATGAATCCCGGAAATATCGTAATCCTCGGCGGCGGCATCGCCGGCATGACGGCAGCCTCCCAACTTTTGCGTCTGGGTCATACACCCATCATCGTGGAAGAATCCGACCACCTCGGCGGCCATGTCGTGGAATGGCACAGACTCTTTCCGGACATGACTCCGGCACAGGACATCATCCAGCGTCTTGCGACGGAAGTCAGCGCGGCCAACGTCTTCCTTTCGACACGTGTGCTCTTCGTTAACCGCCTGAATGACACCTATATCGTAATGCTCGACAACGGCGTCAGCATCCAGGCGCAGGCGGTTCTGATCGCGACGGGCTTCCAGTTGTTCGACGCCGCCAAGAAGGAAGAATACGGCTACGGCATCTACGATCAGGTCATGACCAACCGCGACCTGGAGCGCTGGTTCACCACGGGCGATGATCCGCGCCTGAATGACAAGGAGATCCGGAAGATAGGCTTCGTCCATTGCGTGGGCTCCCGTGACGTCAAGGCCGGCAACACGCAGTGCTCCAAGGTCTGCTGCGTCACCGCCATCAAGCAGGCGATCGAGATGAAGGAGATATTCCCCGATGCGCAGATCTGGTGCTTCTACATGGATTTGCGCCTGTTCGGAAAGAAATACGAGGACTTCTACATCAATGCCCAGCGAGACTACGGCATCCATTTCATCCGCGGGCGCGTTTCCGAAGTGAGCGAGGTCTTGGACGGCAGGGTGCTGGTCAAGGCCGAGGACACGCTGTCCGGCAAACCGGTCAAGGTCACCCTCGACCTGCTCGTGCTGATGTCCGGGATGGTTTGCAACGCCCGGATCAATCCGATCGCAACTTCACTGGGCGTAGATTTGGATTCGGACGGTTTCCTTCGAAGCAAGGACAATATCTGCAATATCGTTTCTTCGGGTCGCAAGGGCCTTTTCCTGGCCGGTGCCTGCACGGGGACCAAGACTGTCCCTGAGACCATTTCGGAAGCCCGCGCCGCAGCCTTGGATATTCACCTTTATCTGACTGCCGGCAAGTGATGGATTTCGGTTTCAAGTTGTCCCCCTCTTCCGCGATCAACCTGGACCAGGTCGATCTGTCTCTGTATGAGCGCCTTGTCGCCATCGAACCGGATGCCAAGATCTGTATGGCCTGCGGGAGTTGCAGCGCGACCTGTACCGCTGGCCCCTATACCGGAATGAGCGTGCGCAAGGTCTTGCTGGACCTGCAGCGGGGCAAGGAGAAAGAGGCGGAGAAAATGCTCTCCGGCTGTATGCTCTGCGGCAAGTGCATGATGGTATGTCCCCGTGGTATCAACATCCGCCACCTGATCCTTTCCTTATGCAGGATCTATGGCGCAGATGAAAAGGAGGGCGGGAAATGATCGATCGCGTCGCATCCGGATTCCATCCGTTCGTCCTGCCCTTTGTTATCGGGATGGCTTTTGTCCTGAGTTACTGCGTCTATGGCATCATCAAGATCCTCGTCCAACTGTCTGCCGAGGACCGCAGACGGTTCCTCTTGTCGCTGATCAATCCAGTCACGGCTTGGAAAAACATCAAGGACATCTTCCTCAATTGTCTGCTGCATGTCAAACTCTGGAAACGTAATCCCGTGCTTGGTTACATGCATTCCAGCATCGCTTTCGGTTGGTTCATGATCATCCTTCTCGGGCACATCGAGGTGATGCTGTTCGTTCCGCACCGGATCCGGCAGGTCTGGTACCCGATATTCTTCAATTACTTCGTGGCGGAAGGACCCGGGCCGGCGACAGTGCAGGGCGCTCTGCTTTTCACTTTGATGGATTTCTTCCTGCTGATCATCCTCAGTGGCATTGTCTTGGCGATGATCAAGCGCGTGCGTTCACGCATCTTCGGGATGCGCCGGACGACCCGTCCGACCCTGCTGGACCGGGTGGGTCTGTATTCCCTGTGGGCCATCTTCCCGCTGCGACTGCTGGCCGAAGGCTTCACCGCCCATATCAGCGGCGGCGGTTTCCTGATTGTGCCGCTCAACTGGGTGTTCCGCCAATTCCTTGGCGATCATCTCCACATGCTGCCGACCTGGTGGGCTTATTCGATTTCTCTTGGCATCTTTATGTGTGTGCTGCCTTTCACGCGCTACATGCATATTCCGGCCGAAATGATGCTGATCCCGATGCGCAATGCGGGTCTTACGATCAAGCACGCCCGGCGTGGCTTTACAAAGGCCATGGTGTGGTCTTGCCCGGGCTGCGGCGTGTGCATCGATGCGTGCCCGATGAGTGTGAAAAAGGCCAACCTCAAGGACACGACGGTCTATCTCAACCGCAATATCCGGCGCGGCAATGAGAAGCGCATCGAAGAGATCTCTGACAAGTGCCTGCTTTGCGGCAAATGCCGTGAAGTGTGCCAGATCGGCCTGGACGGTCCGTCGATCCGCATCGCCCAGCGCGCGATGCGTAAATACGGTATCGATCCGGACTATTCAGCATTCCAACCCGCTCCGGTGCCGTCCGGACACAAAGTCCTGTATTTCGCCGGCTGTATGACGCAACTTACCCCTCGCATCTCAAAGGCCGTCGGCTCCGTGCTCGACAAAGCGGGCCTGGACTGGGAGATGATGGATAAGGATGGCGGTTTATGTTGCGGACGCCCGCTGATGACCGCAGGCCGTTTCGCCCAGGCGAAGCAACTGATCCGGAAAAACCGGGAACTGATCCTTGCCTCCGGATGCGACACCCTGCTGCTGTCCTGCCCGATCTGCTATAAGATCTTCAAGGAACGCTATAAACTGGAAGGAATCCGTGTCGTTCATACCGCAGAGTATTTCGAGGAATTGATTGAGACCGGCGCCCTTAAGGTGGAGAAGGGAGATATCCGTTATGTCTTCCATGACCCTTGCGAACTGGGTCGCGGCAGCGGCATTTATGAGCAGCCGCGTCAAATCCTGGGCCGGGCCGGTTACTTGGTCGAAGCGGACCAGAACCGGACGGAAAGCATTTGCTGCGGCGGGTCCCTGGGATCCCTGACCCTGGGTTTCGCGCAGCGGGAAGATATGACGCGCAATGCGCTCAAGCACCTGACCGTCGGCGGCCCCGATGCTATCGCAACCGCCTGCCCGCTCTGTCTGGCTACCTTCAGCCGTTATGCCGACCGTCCGGTGCAGGACCTCGCGGAAATCCTGGACCGGGTTTGTTGAGATTGAAATCTGGAAAGATGAATAGGATCCTGGCTGCGCTCATCCTTCTGCTGGCGCTCGGCTGCTCTTCCGAATCGGCCTTGACACGTCGGGCGGAGGCCGAGTATGCGCATCCCATCCGGAAGGGCCCGCCCTACTGGAACGTCTATGCGAAAAAGTTCATCTATGCGCCTGCTTTTGACTTTGCGCCCCTGGATGGAGTGACCGCTTACCGGTACATACTCCGTCAAGGAGGATGCGTTGCAGCCACTTTTACCGCTCCGACGCCGAATGAAGACCTGGGCCGGATCTGGAAAGATGTCCCGCCGGGGGAATGCGAGCTCACGGTCCTGGCTCTGGATACGAGAGGGGACAGCCTTTGCGTGGCCGGGCAGCGCAGGTTCGTCCGGGATTTCCCTTTCACCCCGGATTCCCGGGGACCGGCCAAAGGCTATCGGGAGACGGCGCTGGATGCCTGCCGTTTCATCCACGACATGCCGTCCACCCGGCATTGGCGGGACCACGAAACGCCGGACATGTCCTATCCCTTCAACGCCTATGTATGCAAGGTTGTGGGCGCTACGGTTCGGATCGAGTGCCTGGTCGCACGCGAAATACCTGAATTGCGCGAAGAAGCGGTCCGGACGGCGCTCGGGGCCGGACAATACCTGGCTTCCTGCGCGCAAGCGGAAGGGACTCCGCTGGCCGGATGGCCCCCGACTTACGGGGAGGCGCCGGAAGACGGTTCCACCCATGTGGCCAGGGTCACGGACAACAATTCCTCCAAGATGATGGTCCTGGAGGCCTCGGTCGCAGGAGAAGCCTTCCTCGACCTGTACGATCTGACGCGCGACACGACCTGGCTCGAGCGTTCCCTCGCCGTCGCCCGGACTTATGCGCGCATCCAGTATGAAGACGGATCCTGGCCCATCCGGGTGGATCTGGCGACCGGGGCCTCTTTAAGTCATTTCCGGCTATGGCCGGCCCATGCGCTGAAGTATCTCCGCCGGCTCGAGACGGATTATGGGATCGACTCCTTCGCCGGGACCCGGAGCCGGGCGGAACGTTACATCCGGGAAGTCGCCATGCCCCGCTTCGATCTGTCCGGTATTTTCGAAGATTCCCTCGGGGATGATTTCCCGTCCTATTCCAACCTCACCAATTTCACGGCGTCGCCCTATGCGGCCTACCTGCTCACCAATCCCCATCCCACAGAAGAGGACGTGCGGAATGCCTGCGACCTTATCCGGCTGAGTGAAGACCAGTTCGTGCATTGGGATAAGTTTGAGGGCGTGAATGCCTTCCCGCCCTACGCCTGCGAGCAGTATTTTTACGATGAGCCCATCGATTCTTCAATCGCGGATGTCTGTGACGGCTTCCTTTCCCTGTACGAATACAATGGCGACAAACTCGCCCTGGCGAAGGCTCGTTCGCTGCTCAACGCGCTGACCCGTTTCCAGGAACCTTCGGGCCGTATCCTTACGCTGATGATTGATTTTGGGGAGGAGGAGCCCGGGATCGAGGAACTCTGGCTTAACAATACTTGGTGGACGGCCAGCCAGTTGCTCCGTCTCGACGGCCTGATCTGATCCGGCTGCGTTTCTCTAGATGACCTCTTCCGTGACGGTGCCGCTGAGGGCGGGATCGTAGGGGCGGGTAAGTTTGATATAATTGCCGGTGAATCCGGACATGGTGCCGTCTTTCTCCTTTGATTCCCAGAGGACACGCTCATTCAGCCCGCGGTTGGCTTCGACGAACTCGGCATGGAGCCGGTCGCAGATAGCCTCGAGGACCTTGACCCGCTCGGCCTTGACGGCTTCCGGGACTTGATCGGGCCAGTCGGCGGCGCGGGTGCCGGGGCGGCGGGAGTATGGGAAGATGTGGATGAAGGCCGGATGGATTGATTCGATGAAGGCGTGGGTCTCTTCGAAGATTCCGGGTGTCTCGCCTGGCAGACCGACCATCACGTCGATGCCGAAAAAGACTTTGGGGCGGCCGGGCCCTTCCATGCGGGCGCGGATGTATTCGATGCGGTCTCGGAAGAAAGCGGTGGTATATTTTCGCCCCATCCGTTTCAGCTGGGAGTCCGTTCCGGTCTGGAGGGGAATGTGGAAGTGGGGGAGGAACTTGGTGCCGGAGGCGATCCAGTCTACGATTTCTTCGGTGATAAGGTTCGGCTCGATCGATGAGATACGGTAACGCTCGATCCCTTCGACCTCGTTGAGGGCTTTGAGAAGGTCGAGGAAGCTCTCGCCGGTGCTGCGGCCGAAATCGCCGGTGTTGACGCCG
>JAEEGF010589477.1_pt1 | contig 24796 bp, 20 predicted proteins | sample 9134171 | NCBI WGS metagenome assembly JAEEGF01 (sample SAMN16246542, study PRJNA631951) | gut metagenome | biome: gut microbiome; feature: rumen; material: AP-attached | host: Bos | place: Iran: Karaj | collected 2018-10 | reverse complement strand
GCTCTTCCGATCTGAAGGCGTACGGAAACCGCGAGCTCGTCCACTACTCCGTCGTGTCGCTCTGGGTCAACGCGCTCGAGTGCGCGCACGCGGCGGGAGACAAGGCGCTCGAGAAGCGGCTTGTCGCGGCATTCGAGCCGGCGTACGGGGAGAAGAAGGGTTGGATGAACGACTACCGGCACGTCGACCTCTCGATCGTCGGGGCGATTCCGCTCGAGATTGCGATCCTCACCGGTGACGAGCGCGCGAAGGAGCTGGGGCTCAGGTATGCCAACCGCCAGTGGGAGGAGCCGCGCGAGGGGCTGGACTGGGGAGAGCGGTGGTACGACGCGATTCCGCTCGCCGAGCGCCATGCGTGGTGGGAGAAGGGGTACACGCCGGAGACGCGCCTGTGGCTTGACGACATGTACATGATAACGCTGCTGCAGAGCCAGGCGTATCGGCTTACTGGCGAGAGGAAGTACATCGAGCGCGCGGCGAAGGAGATGTGCCTCTACCTGGAGCGCCTGCCGCGTCCGGACGGACTCTTCAACCACGCGCCAGAGGCGCCGTTCGTTTGGGGGCGCGGGAACGGATGGCTCGCGGCGGCGATGGCGATGAACCTCAAGTACCTTCCCGCGGACTCTGAATGGCGCGCGCCGATCCTCGCCGGATACAGGCGGATGATGTCCGCGCTCCTCGGCTGGCAGCGTCCGAACGGACTGTGGGGGCAGCTCGTGAATGATCCGGAGAGCTACGACGAGACGAGCGCGACGGCGATGTTTGCGTATGCGTTCGCGGAAGGCGTCCGCGCGGGGGTGCTCGGCGAGGAGTACCTCGCTGCGGCGAAGAAGGCGTACCGCGCGCTCGCGGCGAGGCTCGACGTGCACGGGAATCTTCCGGACGTCTGCGTGGGGACCGGATGGAAGAACGACCGCCACCACTACCTGACGCGTCCGAAGGCGAATGGGGACCCGCACGGACAGGCTCCGCTCCTCTGGTTGTGCTCTGCTTTATAAATCGCTCCTTTTGTTGCTATTGTAATTGACGATTATGCGCTGTAGTTGCTACAATAGTGCAAAATCTAAATGGGATCAAACGCAAATGGCAGAAAGAAACGACAAAACTGTTGCTACACTTGCAAAGCAGAAGCTGTTTAAGGGGCTTGACCGCGCAGCGGTCGAAAAGCTGCTTTCTTCGACGGATGCGAAGGTGAAGCAGTTTGAAAGAGGCGAGGTTGTCCTTCATCAGGGCGATCGCGTTCGTTCTCTCGCTATTGTCCTGTCCGGGCGTCTGAATGTGATACAGGCGACGCGCGACGGGTCCGAGGTGATTGACTATACGGTAAAGGCCGGCGGCGTGGTTGGGGTTTCCTACGTGCTGCAGAGGTCGGAGCCGTTTCCCAGCCGTCTAGAGGCGGCGGAGAGTTCTGAGGTCGCGTTCCTCGACATTGGGAAGCTGCGCGAGGCGATCAAGACCTCCTCCTATGCCGGACTTCGCGAGAACCTTGTCAGGGCGCTTGTCGGACTGGTCTCGGAGTGCCAGAAGAAGCTTTCCGTTGTCGGATGCTGGGAAATCGGCGACAAGGTGATGACCTATCTCGAGGGCCTTGCTGCGGAGACTGGCAAGCGCGAGGTGGAGATTCCATTCCGCACTTCGGCCGAGTTCGCCCAGTACATCGGCGTCAACCGCTGCGCGCTTTCCCGTTCGCTTTCACAGCTTGCGCGCAAGGGCGTGATCAGCCATGAAGGTGGAACGTTCTATCTGCCCTAATGCGTTCACCAAAGAAGGCAGCCCAGGGATATTCACATCGTTAGCCTGTTGAATGGAATGCGTTCCGCCCCGTAATTTGCGGGGCGGAGCGCATTTTGGCAAGTTTGCGGCGTATTTTCAAGCTCCAGCGGCGCGGACATTCGGGAATTTTGGTATACTATACTCCGCTATGGATTCTAAACAGAAGAAGACACTGACGGTTGCCGTTGTTGTCGCGCTGGCTCTTGCCGCGGGCGGCGTTGCGCTGCTGCGCGGCGGGAAGAGGTCCGGCGAATCGGAGCCGACGGACTTTGCGGGGATGCTCGCCCTCGCGGAGCGCGGCAATTCCGCCGCGCAGTACAACGTCGGGTGCATGTACATGACGGGCGAAGGCGTCCAAAAGGACCTGCGCAAGGGCGTCGAGTGGCTCACTCGCTCGGCGATAGGAGGTGATGCGGACGCGCAGTTCAACCTCTCCGCTCTGTATGCCAGCGGTACCGGGCTCCCCAAGGACCTTTCGGAAAGCGTGAAGTGGTGCAGAATGGCCGCCGAACGCGGCAAGACGGAGGCGCAGCACAATCTCGGCTTCGCCTACTACAAGGGACAGGGCGTGGCAAAGGACCGTGCCGAGGCCGCGAAGTGGTTCAGGATGGCGGCGGAGAAGGGCAGCGCGATCGCGCAGTTCTTCCTGGGCGACTGCCTTTACTCGGGGCAGGGCGTTAAGAAGGACCGCGCCGAGGCCGTCGAGTGGTACAAGAAGTCGGCGGCGCAGGGCTATGCGCCGGCCAAGGACCGCCTCTCGGCGGCGGGGGTAAAGTGATGGATATGCCGTCCTACACAATCGGAAAGACAGTCTTCGGCTCCGCCGCCTCCATCGCCGCGGCATACGAGCATTTCCGCGTCCAGCCCATCGACGAGGTGCGTCTCGCCGCCGACCGGACGTGTCCCTTCCCGAATGTCCGCCGCACTCTCGAGAGCGAGGCGCAGGTGGCTGGAGTCGGAACCTTCCAGGGTTCGCGCAAGCAGACGCTGACGTTCGCACCGTCCGCAAAGAAGGGATGGTGGATACGGCGCATGGACCTCCCCGAGCAGCTGGACACGGAGATGGACATCTCGAACCTATGGACGAGCGCGCAGAATCTCGTCATGCGATCCGGCTCTCCGCACAACTACCTGCGAATGGTCGAGCACATCGTCGCGCTCAAGGTCGGGCTCGGAGTGGACGACGTGCTGCTGAAGGTCAATTCGGGCGATCCGCCGCTTTTCGACCAGTCGTCGCTTCCGCTAATCAAGGCGATGGAGCACGCCAGGATATCCGAAACGGCGGAACCGGCCTCCTACGTCACCGTGAAGGAGCCTGTCGCCTTCGGCGGCGGAAGGGGAGACTTCCTTCTCTTCCTCCCCGCCGAGAACGGAGAGCGCAACCTGCGCATCGACTGCGCGATTTCGTGGAACACCGTGATAGGCGACCAGAGGGTGCTCTTCGACGTGACGCCGGAGACCTTTCGCTACGCGGCCTTCGCCCGCACGAACGCGACGCGCAAGCAGTACATCCTCGCCAAGACGGTCGGAAAGCTCTTCGCCGCGACGCGCAACTGGGGCTACAACGACAAGAACATCCTTATCCACGGACGCCGCAGGTTCTACACTGAGCCGCGCTTCCCGGTGAACGGAAAGTTCCTCGAGCCAGTCTGGCACAGGGCGACGCTCGACCTCATGGCGGCCATCGCGCTGGCAGGTCCGGAACGCTTCGTGGGCACCGTCGTCTCGTATCGCGCAGGCCATACCCTCGACTGCGACGCCATCCGCGCGCTGAGGCGAAATGACCTCATCGTACCGGCCTGACGACATCCCGCCGGGCCGAGAAATTCCGAAGTTTGCCCTTTACCCCAAAAGGGGTAATGTGGTATACTGTTCTTATGAACAGACTAAGACTCCCTTTTGTCGCGGCGTGTCTCACGCTCGTTGGTTCGGTTTTTCTCCGCTCTGGCGCAGAGACGCTCAGCCTCAACGCAGACTGGCGCTTTACGAAGGCGCCTAAGACGATTCCGCTCTCGCAGGCGAAGGCCAGCGTCGAGACTGCGGGCGTCAAGGTCGAGGATCCCGCGTTCGACGACTCGGCGTGGGAGGCGGTCTCGGTTCCGCATCCGATCAACGCGCACGACAGCTTCGACGACCGCGCGGTGGATGCGGGCGAGGCGAGCTTCTGGCGCGGCATGGCGTTCTACCGCAAGCGCTTCGCGCTCGACGCCGCGCCGAAGGGCAAGGCGTTCGTCACGTTCGAGACCGTGCGGCAGTCGGTGTACCTTTGGGCGAACGGAAAGTTCGCCGGATACTACGAGTCCGGGATCGCGCCGTGCGCGTTCGACGTGACGGCGCTCCTCAAGGCGGGCGAGAACGTCCTCTGCGTCGCGACGGACAACTGCGCGGCGCGCGGCGCGAAGCTCTTCATGCACGAGACGATTCCCGGACATGAACCGGGCGACATGAGCGGCGCGGCGTACCAGTGGAATTCAACTGACTTCAACGAGGTCCAGGGTGGTCTCGTCGGAAACGTCTCCCTCGTCGTCAAGGATTCGAAAACGTATCTGACGCTTCCCTACTACAACAACCTCAAGACGGTCGGCACCTACGTGACGGCGAAGGACTTCGACTTCGAGAAGGGCGCGGCGACGATCTGCGTCAGGGCGGAGGTCAGGAACGAGGATGGCAAAGAGGTCAAGGCGAATGTGAAGGTTGAGGTGAGAGATGCGGATGGACGTGAGACGCGAGACGTCGGACGCGGCGTGTCTCAGGTCTCACGTCTCTCGCCCCCCTCCGACGCCGACAACGTATTCCACACCGCGCTTGAAGGCGACGTCTACGAAAACGCGCCGCAGCCGACGCGCGTCGCTTCGCCGGAGACTGCCGTTCTTGAAGCGGAGTGCCGCGCGAGCGGTCTCGTCTTCTGGTCTCCCGATACGCCGCATCTCTACGATGTTGTCGTCTCGCTTGTTGGCGAAGACGGCAAGATCGTCGACTCGGAGACGATACGGACGGGCTTCCGCGAAGTGAAGTACGATGCGGCGTCCGGCGGACTCAAGATCAACGGAAGGAACACCTGGCTCACGGGCTACGCCCAGCGCGCCACCGACGAGTGGGCGGCGATCGGCGTCGCACCCGACTGGCTGCAGGACTACGACGCGGAGCTTATCCGAAAGTCGAACGCAAACTTCGTCCGCTGGATGCACGTCGCGCCCAAGCCCGCGCCCGTGCGCGCGTTCGACAAGTTCGGCATCGTCAACGCCGCGCCGGCGGGCGACAAGGAGGGCGACGTCTCCGGACGCGCCTGGGCGCAGCGGGTCGAGGCGATGCGCGACACGATGATATACTTCCGCAATTCGCCGTCCGTCGTCTTCTGGGAGGCGGGCAACAACCAGATTTCCCCCGCGCACATGAAGGAGATGGTCGAGCTCAAGAAGCTCATCGACCCGGATGGATTCCGCTTCATGGGATGCCGCACGCTGCAGACGAAGGAGCAGGTCGCGGAGGCGGAGTACGTCGGCACGATGCTTCACCGCCACGAGATGCCTGCGTTCAACTCGATGAAGGCGCTCGGCAGGTTCCTGCCGATGATGGAGACGGAGTACGCGCGCCAGGAGTCGCCGCGCCGCTCGTGGGACGACTACACGCCGCCCGACTACGACTACCGCGGACGTTTCCTAAACGGCGGCAAGAAGGAGACGGGCTTCGACGTCTACGACCAGACGCAGGAGGACTTCGCGCTCTCGACGGCGAAGGAGTACGCGGAGTTCTACGGGGCGCGCGCGAGCGGACGCGGCGCGAAGACGTACTCGGCTGTCGCGGCGCTGTGCTGGACGGACTCCAACCAGCACGGACGCCAGTCGTTCAGCGAGAACTGCCGCTCGTCCGGACGCGTCGACGCCGTGAGGCTGCCTAAGGTGAACTTCGACGTGTTCCGCGTGATGCAGTCCGAAGACCCCGCCGTCATGCTCGTCGGGCACTGGAGCTATCCGAAGCTCGCGAAGGACAACTACATGTATCCCGTGAAGAAGTACAACGGACACTTCATGGAGGAGACGGGCGAGATGGCGCAGCGCGATCCGCTGCACAAGACCGTCTACGCGATCGGCTCGGTGCACTGCGCGTCCGTCGAACTCGTCGTCAACGGAAAGTCCAAGGGCGTCAACGCGAAGCCCGACCACGTCTTCGTCTATGCGTTTCCGAACGTGGACATCACCGAATCCGGCACAGCCGAGGTGATTGCGCGCGACAAGGCGGGCAAGGAGATCGCGCGGCACGCCATCAAGTCGTTCGCCGGCGACGGCAAGGTCGAGACCGCGGTCACGACGGGTCCGCAGGGCTGGCTTGCGGACGGCTCGGATATCGCCATGGTGGATTTCCGTCTCGTTGACGCAAAGGGCACCGTCCACCCGTTTGCCTCGGGGAAAATATCATTCGAATTATCTTTTAAGCCCGACTCCCAACTCTCAACTCCCAACTCTCAACTCACAACTCCTAACTCTCCGGTTTTCATGGGCGGATGGAACTCGGGCGTCTTCGGCGAGGCGTCGCCAATTGGCAAGGACTTCGTAAACCTCGAGTGCGGCATGGCGCGCGTCTTCGTGAAGGCCGGCCGTCGGCCCGGGAAGGTGACGCTCAAGTGGCGCTGTGCAAACGGACAATGGGGAGATGTCCCATTGGAGTTGAAAGCCGTCGAAACAAAGGGCGGCATTTCCGCCGCGCCGCAGCAGGAGTATCCCGCCAACGCGCGCACGTTCGCGCGCAGGACTTCCGCCGAGGCGGTTCAGGACCTCGCGGCGTCCGATTCGGCGAAGGCCGTCTCCTACACAATTCGCGTGAACGGCGCGCCGGTCGCGTTCGCGAAGGGGATGGGCGAGCCGGTGAAGCCGGACGACAACACGGGGGTGTGCTGCGCGTACGAGCCCGTTCTCGCGGCGCTCAAGGCGGCGGGCGCGGAGCTTGAGTACGTCGTAGAGCCTAAGAGGATTCCGCCGAACAAGAAGTGGCTCAGGAAGCTCAGCCCCACGCCGTTCGTCCCGATGGTGACGGTGAAGGCGGGCGGACGCGAGATCGACGCGTGCGCGGGCTTCACGGAACTGTTCCTCGACAACGGCAAGGACAAGAACCTCACCAACTGCGAGATATACGGCGTCGGAAAGAAGAACCAGAAGGTCGTCTGCGGCGAACTTGCCGCGCTTGTCGGATACATTCCTGGCGTCGAGATCAAGACGGATGCGAAGGCGCGCGTCGTGGATCTGCGCGTCACACGGTGAGTCGCATGTGGAGTTTCTGAAAATCACGGAGGTAAAAGAGATGAAAGTGAAAGCAATGACGATTGCGGCGGCGATGCTGTGCGGAACATGTGCGGCGGAGTTCTCGATTCAGGGCGAGATCGACAGGGTGTCTGCTGCGGGCGGCGGACGGGTGACCGTGCCGGCTGGCGAACACATGACCGATGGCCCGATCCGTCTGAAGAGCGACATCGAGCTGCATCTCGAGGAGGGGGCGAAGATCATCTTTCCCGACGATCCGAAGAAGTACCTTCCTGCAGTCCCCTCAAGCTGGGAGGGAGTCGAGTGTCTCAACTACTCGCCGCTTGTGTACGCGTACGGATGCACCAATGTTGCGATCACCGGAAAGGGCACGTTCGCTCCGAAGATGGAGTTCTGGCGCAAGTGGTTCGGACGGGGCAAGGGGCACATGGAGGCGACAAGGAAGCTGTACGACTGGTGCAGCTTTCTCGCTCCGCTCGAGGAGCGCGACGTCACGAAGATACCGGAGTCCAATGTGCGTCCGCATCTCATGCAGTTCAACCGCTGCGCGAACGTCAGGCTCGAGGGCTTCAGGATTCGCGAGTCGCCGTTCTGGACGATACACCTGTTCCTCTGCGACGGGGTGGTCGCGCGTGGCCTCGACGTCTATGCGCACGGACACAACAACGACGGAATCGACGTCGAGATGACGAGGAACGTCCTCATCGAGAACTGCCGCTTCGACCAGGGCGACGACGCGATTGTCATCAAGTCGGGGCGCAACCAGGACGCGTGGCGGCTTGCGACGCCGAGCGAGAACATCGAGGTGAGGAACTGCACCGTGGTGAACGGACACGTCCTGCTCGGCGTCGGCAGCGAGATGTCCGGCGGGGTCAGGAACGTCTACATGCACGACTGCACGCTCGAGAGCGAGGCGTTCCGGCTCTTCTACGTGAAGACCAACGAGCGGCGGGGCGGCTTCGTCGAGGACATCCGCATGGAGAACATCAAGGCGAAGAACGTGCGCTGGGGCGTAATGTCCGTCGCCACGGACGTCATCTACCAGTGGAAGGACTTTCCGACGCACGAGGTTCGAGTGACGCCGATCCGCAACCTGGTTATGAAGAACGTCACTGTCGAGGAGGCGGAGAGGCTCGTCGACATACGCGGAGATGCGCGCAATCCGGTGGACGGGGTTACGCTTGAGAACGTCCGCCTCGCGAAGGCGCGCAAGGAGAACCGCGTGGAGAACGCCAAAAACGTGACTCTGGACGGCGAAGAGGTCAGGTGACGCCCCTCCGCGGACTTTGCCGCCGGGGCCGTTTTTGGTATACTGTGCAGATACCGGAACAGGAGGGTATTCTGCATGAAGACAATTGCATTCGCCGCACTTGCGTTCGCGGCATCCGCGGCGTTGGCTGATCTTGACACCCTTTCTCTCGACGGCACGTGGGACTTTGCGTTCGCGCGCGGCGCGAAGCTCGAGCAGGGAAGGGCGGACTTCGAGGCGACGGACAGGATCGTCGTCCCGGGATGCTTCGACCTCATGCCGAAGTGGTATGCGCAGCGCGGGCTTGCGCACTATCGCCGCACGTTCACGCTGGATAAGCCGGCGCTGAACGCGTTCCTCAAGGTGAAGGGCTTCGGACTGCAGTCGAAGTTCTTCCTCGACGGACGCGAGGTCGGGGTGTCGCGCCTAGCCTATTCGACGATAGAGCTTGAGCTTGGCGCGCTCGCGGCAGGCGAGCACACTCTCGCCGCGGCCTTGGACAACAACCTCGCCTGGGACATGGAGCTCGTCTACAAGCCGAACTACGACTTCTATCTTGCGGGCGGATTCTTCCACGGCGTCGAGCTGAGGCTCCAGCACGAGCCCGTGGAGCTCGACCGCGTGGTCGTGCGCACGCGCGACTGGAAGACGGGGACTGTCGAGCTGACGCTCGAGACGAAGGGCGTGCTTCCGGCGGAGCTCACCGCGGCCGTCTCGTTCGACGGCGCGAAGGCGTCGTCCGTCGCGTTCAGGGACGGCAAGGCGACCGTGAAGGTTCCGGACTTCAGGCTGTGGAGCCCGGAAAAGCCGAACCTCCACACCGTCGCGGTCAGCACGGCGGAAGGACGCAGCGCGACGCGCTTCGGAATCCGCCAGATCGAGGCGCACGGCAAGGCGTTCTGGCTCAACGGCGAGAAGCTGTGGCTCAAGGGCGTGAACCGCCACGAGTCGCATCCGGAGGATGGCTATGCGACGTCGCGTCGGACGATGTACCGCGACATACAGCTCATGAAGTCCATCGGATGCAACTACGTGCGCGGCTCGCACTATCCGCAGTGCGCGGAATTCCTCGACCTCTGCGACGAGCTCGGGCTCATGGTCTGGGAGGAGTCGCTTGGCTGGGGGAACTGGAGGGACCTCACGAACAAGGTCTTCATTGCCGACCAGCTGCTGCAGACGCGGATGATGGTGCGCGAGTCCATCAACCATCCTTCGGTCGTCATCACAGGCTACCTCAACGAGTTCGGGTCCGAGCGCCAGGAGGGGCGCGCGCTCTCCGACCGGCTCATCGACGTGATTCGGGCCGAGGACACCGGGCATCTCGTGGGGTTTGCGAGTTCGCACGGATGGGAGGACGCGTGCAACGACAGGACGGACTTCATCGCGTTCAACCTCTACCCCGCGTGGCATGGGCAGATTGGCCGCGCCATGACGCCTGAGTCGCTTGCGGAGGTCATCAGGGAGCAGTTCGACGCGAACGTCGGCTTCCTTCGGAAGCGCTACGGAGACGACAAGCCGATCATCATCAGCGAGACAGGATGCTACTCGCTCTACGGCAACCACGATCCGATGGGCGCGCAGTGGACGGAGGAGTTCCAGTCGGAGTACCTCGAGAACTTCCTCAAGGTGACGTTCGCCTCGCCTGAGATGAGTGGATTCACCGTGTGGCAGTTCTGCGACTCGCGAACGTATTTCCGCGGCGGAAGCGACATCCGCACGAAGCCGCTCGGCTACAACATGGCAGGTCTCTTCGACCGCTACCGCAACGCGAAGCTCGCGGCGGGGACGGTGAAGCGCTACTACACGGAGGGGAAATAGCGCCGCGGCGGATATGCCGCGTTTGAATATCGCGGCGAAAAAGGGTATAATACTCACCCAAAACTGAGGAAAGTGTAATATGACTCTTGCAGAACTCGAGAATGCGAAGGCGGAAAGCCTGAAGGAGATCGCCGCGGCGGCTGATGCCGCGGCCGTGGAGGCGCTTCGCGTGAAGTATGTCGGCCGCAACGGATCGATTCCGGCGCTCATCAAGGCGATGAAGGACGTCCCGAAGGAGGAGCGTCCCGCGTTCGGCAAGGCCGTGCAGGCATGGCGCGCGGAGGTCGAGGCCGCTCTTGCGGCGAAGGGCGCGGGCTCGGCGGGCGAGAAGGCGGTCGACGCCGATCTCACGCTCCCGGGGCGCTGGCGTTCGCTCGGCGTGAAGCATCCGCTCTCCCGCGTCATCGAGGAGACTGCGGCGATTTTCGGCAAGCTCGGCTTTACGGTCGCGGACGGGCCTGAGCTCGAGAACAGGTTCAACAACTTCACGGCCCTCAACACGCCGGCGCACCATCCGTCGATGGACAGGAGCGACACATTCTGGTTCGGCGACGACTGCCTCCTGAGGACGCAGACCTCGCCCGTGCAGATCCGCACGATGATGCAGAACAAGCCGCCGATCCGCGTGATATGCCCGGGGCGCACGTACCGCCGCGACACGACGGACGCGACGCACTCGGCGAACTTCCACCAGATTGAGGGGCTCTATGTCGACACGAAGCCGGTTTCGCTCGCGGACCTCAAGTCGGTCCTCGCGTACTTCGCGAAGGAGATGATGGGCGACGGCGTGACGGTCCGCTTCCGCCCCCACTTCTTCCCGTTCACCGAGCCTTCCGTCGAGGTAGACTTCTCCTGCCACGTCTGCAAGGGGAAGGGCTGCGCCGTGTGCAAGCAGTCCGGATGGATCGAGGTCGCCGGCGCTGGAATGGTCGACCCGAGGGTGTTCCGCCATGTCGGATACGATCCCGCCGAGGTTTCGGGCTACGCGTTCGGCTTCGGAGTGGAGCGCATCGCTATGATCAAGTACGGCATTCCGGACATCCGCTGGCTGTACGAGAACGACGTCCGATTCCTGTCGCAGCTTGCGTAGGACCGGGAGCGCCGAGGGAAAGGAGGCGTGACATGATGACGATCTACAGATGGGAGAACGGGGGTCTCAGGGAGTCCGCCGACTTCTCCCCGTCGTGCTGGATAAACCTCGTCGAGCCGACGACGACCGAGCTCGAGCGCGTGCTCACGTTCAGCCAGGTGCCGCGCGACTTCCTGACCGACCCCCTCGACTCCGACGAACGTCCGCGATTCGACTACGAGGACGAGGCGTCGATCCTCATCGTCCACGTGCCGTGTCCGGTGGAGGACGACGAGGTGGTTCCGTACCGCACCGTCCCTCTCGGCATCATCCTCATCAAGGAGACGGTCATAACGGTGTGCAACGCGCAGACCCCGGTTACGACGGCGTTCCTCGACCAGATCCGCCGCGTGTGCCCTCCGTCGGACCGCTACCGATTCGCGTTCCGCCTTCTCTGGCACGGCGGAGTCCTGTTCCTGCGCTATCTCCACGACATCCACCAGCGCTCGCTCGCGCTTGAGGACGAGCTGCACGAGTCGATTTCCAACGAAGTGCTCCTGCGCCTCCTCACGATCGAGAAGACGCTCGTCTACTTCACGACGTCGCTCAAGGCGGACACGATAGCGCTCGCCCGCGCGAACACGGCGCGGCAGCTCGTGATGAGCGAGGACGACCGCGATCAGCTCGAGGACGCGATGGTCGAGTACCAGCAGGCGCTCGAGACGGCGACGATCCACGCGAACATCCTTAACGGAACCCTCGATACCTTTGCGTCGCTGATCAACAACAACCTCAACAACGTGATGAAGTACCTCACGGCGGCGACGATTCTCCTCGCCGTGCCGACGCTTGTCGCGTCCATCTACGGAATGAACATCCCGCTTCCGTTCCAGCAGACGCCGAACGCCTTCATGATCGTAATGGGCATCTCCAGCGTCCTCGCGGCGGTGATAGCCGGCGTGTTCGTCATACTGTCGCGCAAGCGCATATTCTAAAAAAGCAGCCATGAAAATCAGGTTTCTCAACGTAAAGGGCACGTGGCGCGAGGTCGCGGACGCGGCGCGCACGACGATACGCCGCGAGGAGGGCGAGGGCGAGCCGAGCTCTAAGTGGAAGAAGCGCATCCTGCTTGCCGAGCACTCTCCGATACGCAAGCTCTGCTTCAACTGGAAGTGGGAGGACCTCCCCTACTGGGTGAGCGTCCACTTCGTTCGCCACAAGTACGGCATCGAGCACTTCGTCTCGACCCAGCGCACGGATCGGACGGGGGAGGACCGCAACGCGAAGTCCCAGGACGCGCCCGTGGTGCACGAATGCTTCGCGAACGCGCAGTCCGTGATGTTCATCTCCCGCCGCCGCCTCTGCGGGCAGGCGAGCCCCGAGACGCGCGCCGCGTGGCGCGCCGTAGTGGACGAAATCGCGAAGAAGGAGCCCGAGGTCGCGGCCTGCTGCGTGCCCGAATGCGTCTATCGCGGGTTCTGCCCCGAGTTCAAGCCCTGCGGGTACTGCGGGAGCGAAGCGTGGAAAAAAGCGGTGGACGCCTACCGCGAAGTGAAATAATTTGATATAATATTCGCTTCAAACGGAGAAAAGCAGACAATGAACAACGAACTTTTGAAGAAGGCGCATGAGAAGATTCCCTCCGTCCCAGTGTTGGTGAATCTCATTTCCAAGCGCGAGCGCGAGCTTATCAACGGCGCCAAGCCGCTGATCAGGCCGACCTCGCTGGACGAGGACAAGTGCGACATCGCGCTTCGCGAGGTTGCCGAGGGCAAGCTCATCGCCGAGATCGACTTCGACGCCATCGCCAAGGCCGAGGAGGCCAAGACGAAGTGGAACCAGAAGCACGTCAACGTGAACTCGCTGTTCGCCGACTGAAGACAAGGTGGCCGACAAGAAGTTCAATCCCGTATTCGCCGAAAACCGCAAGGCGAGGCACGACTATACCGTTCTCGAGACGATCGAGTGCGGTATAGTTCTTACTGGCACCGAGGTCAAAAGCGTCCGGCACGGGGAGATATCGCTCTCCGGCAGCTACGGCGCGGTGCTTAAGGGGGAACTTTGGCTCGTCGGCGCGGATATCGCGGCGTACAAGTTCGGCAACAGGTTCAACCACGAGCCGAAGTCGATGCGCAAGCTGCTCGTGCACGCGAAGGAGGTGCGCGAGCTCCAGCTGAAGACCGAAGCGAAGGGCCTCACGCTGATTCCGTTGAAGGTTTTCCTCAAGAACGGACGCATCAAAGTCGCGCTCGGAGTATGCCGCGGCAAGCAGCTCCACGACAAGCGCGATGCACTCAAGAAAAAAGCCATGCGGCGTGACCTTGAAAGAGGCGAGTGAAATTTGGTATAATATTCAAACATTTTACACAGAAATAGGAGAAACTCAGAAATGTCGATGATGAAGGGCTTTTCGAACGCGTTCCGCATCCCGGAGCTGCGCAAGAAAATTTTGATTACGCTCGGGCTGGTATTCGTGTGCCGTCTCGTTTCGCAGATCCCGACCCCTGGTGTCGACTGGCAGTCGCTTCAGCGCATCATAGAGGAATTCAAGAGCCAGAGCGCGGGCGGCGGAATGCTCGACTGGTTCGAGGTCTTCACGGGCGGCGCGCTCGGGCAGTGCGCCATCGGCTTCCTCTCGATCTGGCCCTACATCTCGGCGCAGATCGTCATCCAGCTCCTCGGTTCGGTCATCCCCGCCCTTGAGAAGCTTAAGAAGGAAGGCGAGTCGGGCCGTCAGCAGCTCGCGCAGATCACCCGCTACCTCACGATCGTCCTCTGCGTCGTGCAGTCTTGGGGCATCGCGACGGTGCTCAGCCATCCGGCGATGCTCGGCCAGGCGTTCGCGGGCACGGAGATCGTGGCGAACCCGGGTCTCGGCTTCCACCTGATGACGGTGATCGGCATGACATCCGCATCGCTCTTCGTCATGTGGCTTGCGGACCAGATCACGACCTTCGGCATCGGCAACGGCGCCTCGCTGATCATCATGATCAACATCACCTCGCGCCTCCCGCAGGCGATCATAAACGCGTGGGAGCGCTACTTCGGCCTCGGCGGCGTCAAGGCGTCCGCCCCAATCGCGGAGCTCCCGATCCTCATCCTCTTCTTCCTCTTCGTCGTCATGGGCACGGTCATGCTCGTCCAGGGCGTCAGGAAGGTGACGATCCACACGACGCGCCGTTCGGTCGCCGGCGGCAACACGTACGGAATGCAGCAGACGTTCATGCCGCTGCGCGTGAACTACACGGGCGTCATGCCGATTATCTTCGCGCAGCCGCTCATCCAGATCCCCGCGGCGCTCCTCATGAAGATGACGGACGCGACGTCCACGGGCATTTCGGGCGCGATCCACCGCTTCGCGCAGGATCTCTCGAATCCGACGGTCCTCCACCTCGTGGTGTACGCGGCGCTCATCATGTTCTTCGCGTTCTTCTGGGTCGCGACGCAGTTCAACGCCGTTGACATCTCCGAGAACCTGAAGAAGGACGGCAGCTACATCCCAGGCATCCGCCCCGGACGCGCCACCGCCGAGTATCTCGACGACATGATGACGAAGATCACGCTCATCGGCGGCACCGGACTTCTCGTCGTGGCCCTCATCCCGATGGTCCTCATGGGCTGGATGTCCGTCCCGTGGGCGATCGCCTCGTTCTTCGGCGGCACGTCACTCCTCATCATCGTGGGCGTCGCGCTCGATACCCTGCGCATCATGGAGTCGCATCTCCTCGTGCGCAAGTACGAGGGCTTCCTCGCGCACGGCTCGCTTCGCGGCCGCAGCGGAATGTAACGGGAATCCCGAATGTCGGTGCAGAAGGGCGCGGCGCATCTGCCGCGCCCTTTTCAGATGAACAGGATACTTTTCGAGCCCGGGGAGATCGAGGACGGCGTCGCGACATGCGGCGGCGAACGTGCCGCGCACATACTCTCGGTCCTGCACGGCGAGGTTGGGCAGACGCTCAAGACAGGCGTGGTCGACGGACCTATCGGCACGGGCGAGATTGTCGAGATCGTCCAAGGCGGGGACAGTCCCCTCGTCCGCATCAAGGTGAACCTCTGCGAAGCGGGCCTCGCGCCTTGGTGCGACCTCGTCCTTGCGCCGCCGCGTCCGCGCGTCATGAAGAGGCTGCTTCCGCAGCTTGCGTCCCTCGGGGTCGGCACGATCGTCCTCGTCGGGGCGAAGAAGGTGGAGAAGGACTTCTGGGGCGCGACGCTGCTCAAGGAGGAGAACTACCGTCCGCTCCTCGTCGACGGGCTCATGCAGGCGGGGACAAGCGCGCTGCCGCGCCTGGAGACGCGTCGGAACTTCCGCGCCTTCGTCCGCGACGAGCTCGACGCGATGTTCCCTACGCGCAGGCGCGTCGTGGCGCATCCGTACGGATGCGACGGGCGCGGCGCATGTGCCGCGGAAGGGAGGCTGCTGCTTGCCGTCGGACCAGAAGGGGGCTGGACGGACGAGGAGGTGTCGCTTCTCGAGTCGCACGGCTTCGTCCGCTACTCGCTCGGCCAGCGCATCCTCCGCACGGACACTGCCCTTGTCGCGCTCCTCGCCCGCCTCGGCGAGTGACCAAGCCCTTTGCGCCGTGGTGATGCATTTGACGCGTCGCGAGCAAATCGGGTATAATATTCTAAATCATAGCACAAGGCGGCACATGAAGAAACTTACGGTCATCGCGGCTGGACTCGGCTACGGACTTCTCGAGCGGAACGGAATGCTCGAGATGGCCGGGCTCAGGTTCGTTTCCGCGCCGAGCGTATTCCCCGCCGTCACCTGCGTTGCGCAGGCTTCGCTCAGGACCGGGCTCTCCCCCGCCGAACACGGCATCGTCTCAAACGGATGGTGGTCCGACGATCTCCGCAAGCCGCTTTTCTGGGAGCAGTCGTCTGCGCTCGTGAAGGGTCCGCGCGTGTGGGACGCGCGCCGCGCCGCCGGCGTGACGGTCGGCATGTTCTTCTTCCAGCAGTCGCTCGGCGAGAGCGTCGACGTCGTGATCTCCCCGGCGCCAATACACAAGCACGGCGGCGGAATGGTGATGAGCTGCTACACGAAGCCGACGGGGATGTCGCAGCTGCTCGAGAAGCTCTGCGGGAAGTTCCCGCTCTGGCGCTACTGGGGTCCGCTCGCCTCCCCGAAGGTCGGCCGCATGTGCATCTCGTGGTTCGAGGAGATGACGAACGCGCACGACGTGGACGAGGCGTACCTGTACCTCCCGACGCTCGACTACGCGGCGCAGGCGAAGGGTCCGGACTCCTCGGCGGCGAAGGCCGCGCTCAGGGAGTTCCGCCGCCAGCTCGAGCGCGTCGCGGACATCTGCATGCGGCGCGGCTGCGAGCTTTCCGTCATTGGCGACTACGAGATAACGCCCGTGAGCGCCGAGAGCGTGAAGCCTAACGTGCTCCTCAGGCAGCAGGACCTCTTCCGCACGCGCACCGTCGCCGGGATGGCGTATCCGGACTTCTACCAGTCGAAGGCGTTCGCGATGTGCGACCACGAGTTCTGCGTCATATACGGAGCGGAGCGCGAGAGGGCTGCGGAGCTTCTGCTTTCCACAGGCGACTACGAGCTCCCCGCCGCGGACCAGGCGCCACGGGCGGCGAACCACGTCATCCTTCTCGCGAAGCAGGGCTCGTGGTGCGAGTATTCCTGGTGGACGGACCGCCGCGAGGCGCCTGACTTCGCGAGCCATGTGGACATCCACAACAAGCCGGGGTTCGACCCCAAGGAGCTTTTCTTTTTCAACAGGGGGAAAGTAATGGGAACGCACGGACGCCTCTGCGCCGTGGCGAAAACAGAGTAAAGGAAGGAAACGATGAAGAAGATGACCACTTATTTCCCGGTCGCTATCGCGCTTATCGCGGGTGCGGGACTTGGATACTGCCTGGCGCCTTCGGCGCCCGCGCCGGCCGCGCCGCAGGAGCAGAAGGCAGAGGCTCCGCGCAGGGCCCGCGGCGGGGACGACTCGTCCGGCGAGCGCTCCGCGAACCGCGCGCTCAGGGCGCGCGTGAAGGAACTCGAGGAGATGCTCGCGAAGCAGGGCATCGAGGTCGAGAAGATGAAGGAGGAGGAGACCGAGCGCCGCGAGAGGCGCGAGAGGCCTCGCTTCGACCCGCGGGCCGAGATGGAGCGCATGCAGAAGGAGAACCCCGAGCGCTATGCGCAGATGACGAACGGCATGGCGCAGTTCCGGCGCCGCCGCCTCGAGCGCGCGCAGTCCAAGATGGACTTCCTCGCGTCCGTAGACACGTCGATGATGTCCCCCGAGGCCCGCAAGGTGCATGCCGACCTCCAGGACATGATCGAGAAGCGCGAGGCGATCGAGGACAAGATGCGCAACTTCCTCGACATGTCCGAGGAGGAGCGCCGCGCCGCGTTCGACGAGATGCGCGAGACGGACGGGAAGATACGCGAGCTGAACCGCGCGGAACGCGAAAACCTCCTTGCGCAGACGGCGCAGGCGCTCGGCTTCCAAGGCGACGACGCGACAGAGATCGTCGAGACCGTGAAGGGCATATACGAGGCGACCGAAAACGGCGGCTGGGGCGGCCCTGGAGGGCCGGGCGGCCCCGGCGGCGGACGCGGCAACCGCGGCGGCGGACGCGGAAGGGGAGGTAACCGCTGACCGTGAAGAAGACACTCGCAGTAGGGCACTTCCTCAACGCCGACTTCCAGTCGGCCTGCGCGCGGCATCTCGGGCGGATACGCGAGACGTTCTTCGCGTGGCCGGGGGTGCTGTCGTGCCGTCCCGCGCCGGACTTCACGCCCGAGGTGCGCGAGCGGATGGTCTCGGACCTCAAATGGGCGCGCGCGAACGGAATTCTCCTCGACACGCTCTTCAACTGCAACTGCTACGGTGACATCGCGATCTCGGACGAGCTTGCGGACTTTGCCTCGCGGATGCTCGCCGAGATGGACGCCGAGGGGCTCTTCCCCGACATCGTGACCACGACGTCTCCGTTTCTCGCGACGATCTTCCGCCGGCGCTTTCCGTCGCTGAAGATACGCCTCAGCGTGAACATGCGCGTCCACGGCACGGTCGGCTTCGAGCCCATACTCGAGCTCTTCGACTCGTTCTACGCCTCGCGCGAGCGCCACCGCGAGCTCGACTGGCTCGAGGCGCTGTCGAAGTGGGCGAAGGACCACGGCAAGGTGCTCGGGATGCAGGCGAACTCGGGGTGCATCAGGCAGTGTCCGTTCCAGCAGTTCCACGACAACATGCACGGACACAACCGCATCGCGCAGTCGAAGGTCGGCGAGAAGTTCGACTTCTCGGTGTTCATCTGCAAGACGAACTACGCGCGCGGAAACTACGAGGACTTCCTGCGCTCGACGTGGATACGTCCCGAGGACCTTCCGGAGTACGAGAGGTTCGTCGACGTCGTGAAGCTCGCCACGCGCCGCCATCCGCATCCGGTCGAGGTGCTGGACGCCTACGCGACGTACTCCTACGACGGAAACCTCGCGGATCTGATGGACGCGTGCCACACGTTCCCGAAGAGCTTCGACAACAGGTCGTTCGACGACGCGCCGGAGCTGTGGCGCGAGGTGCGCGGATGCGTCCGCGCGAACGACTGCACCCACTGCGGCAGATGCGCCGCGCTCATGGGAAAGGTGTTCCGCTGAGATGGCAGGGGAGAGGGGAGCCGCGGCGCTCGGGATTGTCGAGCTTGCGAAGAGGACGGACCTGTTCTCCGACATGGACGACGCCGAAGTCGAGAATCTCGTCTACCTCATGAACGGCGTCAAGAAGACGTTCCGCAGGGGCGAGACGCTCGTCCACGCGGGGCTGGAGGCGACGCGCATGTACGCCGTCGTGACGGGGAAATTGCATGTCTACGAGGAGACGTCCGCCGACAGGCAGGTGCTGGTGCGCGAGATCGGACCAGGGGAGGTGCTAGGGCTCTGGATGCACAGCGTCCCCGAGGTTGCGTGCTGGCCCGGGACCGTCGTCGCGGAGGAGGACAGCGTAGTCATCTCGCTCAGCATGTCTGCCGCGCGGAACCTCGCCCAGAAGGCGGACGCCTCCGTGGCGCGGCTAGCGGTGAACTCGATGAAGATTCTCTCGCGCGAGATGTTCCGCATGTGGCGCAAGCTCACGGTCATGGATGCGTCGACGATAGAGGCGCGCATCAAGGCGTACCTCGCGATACTCGACAACGAGACGGGGCGGACGGGGCGCGTCACCGTTCCGTTCGACCGCGAGCGGATGGCGGAGTATTTCGGCGTGACGCGTCCGGCGCTGTCGCGCGCCATCGGACAGCTGCGCGACAGGGGGCTGCTCACATGGAGGAAGAACGTGTTCACCATCCGATTCTGACGCGCCGCGCCGCGTGGTTTTTTGCTATAATATCTAAAAATACGCAAGAGATTTTCCATGGCCAGACTTACAGAAATAGGATGGGAGGACTTCCACGCGCTGCCTCTTGAGGCGAAGCGCGCGTACCTCGAGCGCACCGAGGGCGACGGGATGCCCTACCACACGCTTTTCGCGCAGCAGTTCGACCGCGCGACGCTCGAGCGCCTCTGCGCGCTCGCGAACAGGATTCGCTTCATAAACAAGTCGAAGGAGGGCGCGCTGTACTTGAAGAGCGTGCTCGCCCACAAGAGGGCGATGCTCTACTTCTCGCAGCCGAGTTCGCGCACGTTCCTCTCGCACCTCGCCGCCTGCCAGATACTCGGCCTCACGACCGGATCGGTTCGCGACGCCGCGACGTCTTCCGAGTTCAAGGGCGAGAGCCACGAAGACTCCATCCGCACCTTCTCGTCGTACTTCGACATGATCATCATGCGCTCGCCCGAGCAGGGGCTTGCGGAGAAGATGGCGTGGGAGCTCTCCAACTCGTCGCGTCCGATCCCGATCCTCAACGCGGGCTCCGGCAAGGACCAGCATCCGACCCAGGCGCTCCTCGACATCTACACGCTCGTGAGGTCGTTCGAGGAGAAGGGCGGTCTCGACGGACGCACCGTGGTGTTCTGCGGCGACTTGATGCGCGGGCGCACGGTCCGCTCGCTCTCCTACCTCCTCACCAACTTCCGCGACGTCCGCCAGGTATTCGTCGCGCCGCAGGAGCTGCAGGTTCCTGCCGACGTAGTGATGATCCTCGCGAAGAAGGGGATTGACTTCGAGGTGACGGACGATCTCCGCGGCGCGGTGAAGACCGCAGACGCGGTGTACATGACGCGCATCCAGGACGAGTGGGACTCCTCCAAGGGCGCCTCGGCGAAGATCGACACCTCGCGCTTCAAGTTTGGCGCAGAGGAGCTGAAGCTCCTTCCGAAGGACGGCATCATCATGCATCCGCTCCCCCGCCGCGACGAGATCGCCACCTGCTGCGACCACGATCCGCGCGCGATGTACTGGCGGCAGATGAGGAACGGAATGTGGATACGCGCCGCGCTCATCGCGGGCACGTTCGGATTCGAGAAGAACGTGATGGAGTGCGGATACTGATGCGCCGCCTCCTTCCGATTGCCGCGGCAGCCCTACTCCTCGCCTCGTGCAGGAGCGCTTCGGACTACCGCCGCGAGGCGGACGAGACGGGGGAGGCGTACCTCTCCGAGTATCAGGAGAAGGCCGTAGGGCGCACCGAGAAGATCGAGATCGAGACCCCGGCGGACACTCTGCGCCGGCGGCTCATGATCGACCAGAACCTCTATGCGAACGACCCCGCGTCGTTCGGAATCCGCGACGTCCCGACGAACCTCTACTGGCGCGCCGGCGACAGGCTTCTCGAGGGCGGGGAGGACGCGTCGCTTTCGGTGTGGCAGGGCGGGACGAATGCGCTGGAGATCGGACTAGTCGACGCCGTGAGGATCGCCGCCTACAACAGCGCGGACTACAAGTCGCAGAAGGAGTCGCTTTTCCAGGCGGCGCTTGCACTCGACCTTGCGGACGACACGTTCCGCACCATCTTCAACGGAACGCTCTCCGCCGCGTCGTCCGTATACCGCGACCCGAAGGAGGAAGACGCCGTCGCGAACCACGCCGTCACGCACAACGAGACGGGGCGCTTCGGCTTCAACCGCAAGTTCCGCAACGGCGTGCGCGTGACAGGATCGATAATGGCGAATGTCGCGGGAATGCTCACCGGCGACAGGAAGACGGCGTGGGGATCCTCCGCGGACCTCAGCATCTCGATTCCGCTCCTCAGGGGTTCCGGCGAGCTCGTGAACACTGAGCCGCTCACGCAGGCGCAGCGTTCGTTCATCTACCAGGTGCGCTCGTTCGAGCAGTACAAGCGCTCGTTCATCTGCCAGATAGAGTCCGCGTATCTCGCGCTCGTCCTCGCGAAGCGCCAGCAGCAGAACCAGGACGAGGCGTTCCGACGCGTGATACGCTCCACGCGCCGCTCGTACCGCATGGCCGAGGCGAGCCGCATGTCGCAGTCGCAGTTCGAGCAGGCGCACCAGAGCGAGCTCTCCTCGAAGGCGCGCTGGATCGCCTCCTGCCAGAGCTACGAGTCGACGAAGGACTCATTCAAGATGGCGCTCGGACTTCCCCCCGACGCGCGCATCGAGCCGCGTGAGAGCGACCTCGCGGAGCTGGAGAAGCACGTCGGACGCTTCGCGGAGCTCGAGCTCGGTCCGTACGACATGGGCGGGGACGATCCAGGGAAGATCGAGCTCGATCCGCCGGACTCAGTCGACGACGGAGACCTGAAGCGCCGCACCGACATCGCGATTGCGATCGCCTTCTCCAACAGGCTCGACTTTGTCTCTTCGCGCGACCGACTGGAGGACGCGCAGAGGAAGCTTCTCGTCGCGGAGGATGCGCTGAGGGCCGAGGTGACGCTCGGGACGGGGGTCTCGAACTTTGCGGACACGGTTGGCCCGAAGTCGCGCCGCGAGGGCGTGAGGCACGGCGAACTTCATCCGAGGGAGTGGCAGGCGAATCCGCTCCTCACTGTAGACCTTCCCATCGAGCGCCGCAGCGAGCGCAACGCCTACAGGAGCGCGCTGATCGGAGTCGAGAGCGCCGTCAGGGCGTATCAGAAGGAGGAGGACGCGCTCAAGGAGACGATCCGCTCCGACATGCGCTCGATGAGCCAGACGAAGGACAACCTGCAGATCCAGTTCATAGCGATGAACCTCGCCGAGCGCCGCGTCCGCAACCAGGAGATACTACTCCAGGCTGGGCGCGCGGACATGACGGTCATGCTCGAGGCGCAGGACTCGCTCGTCTCCGCGAAGAACTCGCTTTATTCCGCGATGATCAGCTACAAGAACCAGGAGCTTGCGCTGCAGCGCGACCTGGGGCTTTTGAACGTCTCCGTGAACGGCACGTGGCAGGAGGCGGATCTTGTCGAGCTCGGCATCCTGCCGAAGCCCGGGAACGGAGGCTGACAAGCCTCCATCCCTCAGACCAGGTGCCATACCGACTCGCGCGGCGTCTTGGCGCTTGGGAACGAGCAGACGGCGCGTTCGCCGTCCATGAGCGCGGCGCATCCGCCGCGGACGCGGATCTCCGTGCCGCCGAGAATGTTTGCGGCGAGGAGGCACTTCTCCAGTCCGTCGCCTGTTCCGAAGTTCCACACCTCGTCCGGCTGTGCGAGGCGGGACGCTCCATCGTATATCGACTCGTCTCCAAGCGCCGCGATGCGGGCGACTGCGGCATCTGCGCCCGCCGCGCCGAGCGCGGCCTTCGAAACGGGGGAGCGCTCGAGGGCGGCCTTCACGAACGGCGCAGGTTCCGTCTCTCCGAGTTCGTGTCCGGCGTACGGCGCAAGCGCCGCCGCGCGGTTGGTGCTGCGGAGGGAGCGCACGCGTGCGGATACGGCGTTGTAGTCCATGTCGGGCGTGAGTCCGAGAGGCTCGTCGTCGTTTCGGAACGCGACGCGCGAGGCGTCCGGCAGGCGCGGGACGACGAGCCGCCTGTCCGCCGCGTCCTCCGGCGGGGCGAGGAATGCGTTAAGCCTCTCGGCGAAATGCGAGTACGCGGCAGGCGCGATCGTGGCATCGGGATAGAGGAGATGTATGTATCCCGTGGCGTGCGAGACGATGGTGACTCGCTCGTGCTCAAGAGCGCGGCGGGCCTGTTGGGAGATGACCGTTCCGTTGGACCACATGGCGCGCGTTACGAGACGCCGGTTGTTTGTGAGGATGCCTGTGTCGACGTCGATGAAGTTCTGCGAGTGGAGCGGCGTCGCCATGAGGTAGATGGACTCGAGGGGGATGCCGCATACGACGAACGCGGCGGCGGCGTAGAGTCCGGCGAGCGACACGCACTCCCCTGCGCCCACGGCGTGGCCCTCCTTGCGGCGGAAGGCGTCCATCGCCTCAATCGTCTCGGTCTTCCAGTAGGGGATGACGTCCGAAGAGTACTTGTCGAGTCCGAAGTGGCGCCTGATGTCGATGTCGTAGTAGTATGCGTCTCCGTGGTATCCGAAGAGCGCGTTCGACGCCGCAATCTCGCCTGGGTCGAGGAAGGGGGCGAAGCGCTTTAGCTCGCGCGCCTGGTTGGTGAGGCCCCAGGTCTCGAGGTCGAGGTTGAAGGTGTAGTTGTCCATGATGTGCTGGCGCAGTCGCTGGAGGCGTTTTTTCGGACGCATTCCGCGGATGCCGTCGAACCATTCCAGGTCGCGCCACCGCCACAGCCGGGGGGAGAGGATGTTGGCCAGGACGAGGGAGTACATGAGCTCGGGGAAGATGAATATCTCCATGTCCGACAACGTTGCGGCTGCGGACTTCTCCTCGTCAGAAATCGGCGTCTTGTACATCTGGGGCATCAATGGTTCATCATGTATCGAATTGGTGAAAGTATACTAAAACACAGGGCCTCGCGCAAGTGCTACGGGCGCACGTCGCGGGGCGAATGCTTGCCAGTGATTCGCTGGCTTGCTGGCGCAAGCCCCGGGACAAAGCCTTGGTGCGACATCGATTTCGCGGTCTTTTACCTTTTTGCCAGTGCCGCCGGGCCTTCCGGCAAAAAGGGCGACGCGGCGAAATCGGGTCGCCCTCAAGGCTTTGTCCCGTCGCTCATCATGCTGCGCATCCGCCCCGCGCCTCACGCCCTCCGCTTGAATTCATTGCTTCGCTCGCCCTTGAGTCAGCGCTGAACGGCTATGCGTCGTTGCGGCAGCGATTGGAACACGAGCACTGACTGGGGGAAGCATATCCCTCGAGGCCGAAGGCCGAAGTCGCCGCAGGCGAGCTCAATGCGGGGTGCGTCTCGCCGCTTCTGGCGCTACGGGCGCGCGGCGCGGGGCGGATGCTTGCCAGTGATTCGCTGGCTTGCTGGCGCAAGCCCCGGGACAAAGCCTTGGTGCGACATCGATTTCGCGGTCTTTTACCTTTTTGCCAGTGCCGCCGGGCCTTCCGGCAAAAAGGGCGACGCGACGAAATCGGGTCGCCCTCAAGGCTTTGTCCCGTCGCTCATCATGCTGCGCATCCGCCCCGCGCCTCACTCACTCCGCTTGAATTCATTGCTTCGCTCGCTTGAGAATCATCCATGAACGGATTCGTTTCGTTGACGGTATGGTTGCAACACGAGCAGGAGCGGCGCGACGTCCTGTCTCTCCGGCAAGGGGGTCCGTCGCTCCGCGACGGACAAGCAATCGTCGCTTCACAGATGGCTATATTCACGGTTCACTGCTCCGTCGCGGAGCGACGGAGCCCCCTAAAACACACCAAACCCCAAG
>JAEEGF011117347.1_pt1 | contig 24801 bp, 16 predicted proteins | sample 9134171 | NCBI WGS metagenome assembly JAEEGF01 (sample SAMN16246542, study PRJNA631951) | gut metagenome | biome: gut microbiome; feature: rumen; material: AP-attached | host: Bos | place: Iran: Karaj | collected 2018-10 | reverse complement strand
GCAATTGACACTTTAATACCAAACTTGATTCACAGCACAAACGCATCCACACCAAACCAATGATGTGGATGCGTTTTGCATAACTTATACGTATGTGTATAATTCTTTCTTAATTTCCAAACTTACCGGACAGATATATGAATCCGCAAAAGCCCTTGTCATCCACAAGGCTTGTGAGGTCAGCGGTTCCGGCAGGGATGGTAAATATCTTTCTTGTTCCCTTGTGTCCTTCGTCAAGGAAGCTTACTTCAAGGGTTACATCAGGTCTGTCGGCAAGGGCTTCCATTACCATCTTGTGGAAGGATATCCATCTTGCTGTTTCAATCTTGACTGTCTCGCCCTGTTTTGCTCTTCTGATCTTCTCAGTAGTTTCCTTGTTGAAAATATAGTAAGCAGTGATCGGCACTCGTGTCTGAATGTCTCCGCAGATGCGGCACTGATACCTCATCTCGCCGTCCTGATCTGCTGTGGCGTTTATTGTATCCCACTCATAAACGTGGACGTGTCTATCTGCCTCAACTACTTCCCCGGGTGCTGCAGCGGTCCATGTGATGATTACAGGTGAAAGACCGTGGATCCTTGTATGAAGTCCATCATCTGCATTTGTAAATGACAGCCCCTCAATATCTCCTGCCTGGTATCCACCGGCGGTCTCGCCGATCATCTGTGCTCCGCTGAATATGAAATTATCCTTGTTTGTTCCATCAGGATATGGGATTACGGCCTCGAGTCCCTCAGGAGTGATGTCAGCAGGTGTTGCAGGTCTTGCCTGACCATCCACAATAACCGCTACCTGGGCATCAAATACACTGGAGTTACCTCTACTCTCAGGAGTAACACCCATATATTCCTCAAGTCTTACTGTAACCTGTTCTACTGAGCCGTATCTTTCAATAATCTCAGGTGAAAGGCTATCATCCGAGAGTGCCTCCGGAACTACTATAGTCTCGGATGGAACTGGAGTGGGTGCAGGAGCTGTGACTGTGACATCACACTCAGCCTTGTATTCCTGCCCCTCAACTGTAATTGTGGCTGTTACCTTGGCTGTTCCTGCTGCCTTTGCTGTTACCTTACCGGTTGTATCAACTGCTGCAATTGCTGCATCAGAACTGGTCCATGTTACCTGCTGGCCTTCCGGTACTGTGGTTGCTGTAAATGTACTTTCCTCATTTACTGTAAGAGCCAGTGCAGTGTTGTTCAGCTCTACCTTAGGTGTTACCGGTGCCTGTGCTATTGTTATGGTTACATCCTTTGTAGCCTCTGCATATGTATCCGTCTCAGCAGCCTTAGCAGTAACATAAGCTTTTCCATCTGCTGGAACTGCTTTTACAGTAAGCAGGCCTGTGGATGCATCCACGTCAATATAGTCTCCGCTTCCATCCTTTACAGAGTATGTGATTGCTCCGCCACCTGTAGCAGGTGTTGTAACACTGGCAGCGACCTTCTTATCTGTCTCGCCGTAGGTCACTGACACATCCTCAGCTTCGATTACCTGTTGTGATTTATCAGTAACGCTAACTGTAATCCGCTTGGCATCCAATGTTTTGTAATTGTCATCCTCTGCTACTGTTACATTAACGTATACAGTATGTACATCTGCCCCGGAGGTCAGTATGCTTCCGTTAAGAGAACATCCACCAGCATCACCAGATAAGCTGTAGCTTACAGCTCCTGTAGCACCATTGAGTGTGACGTTCTCAGCAAGATCAATTGTTTTGCCGCCCCTCATGACAGAAGCAGTGTCTCTTACTGTAGCCGGATTTTCAGCCTTATCCCCATATGTGTATGTATATGTAGTATTTGATGTAATTGCGGTCTCTGTGTTCGGTGTGGTGTCCCAGCTTCCTGTCTTGTAAGCACTTCCCGGCTTATTTCCAACTGCAGGGATCTGGTCTGCTGTAAGCTTAAGTGCCTCTCCTTCACCGCCACTAAGAGTTACCGTCTTATCAGTATTTGTTCCATCATTCCAATCGCCATTGACCACTTTGAAGGTTACAGTACACTGAACTAATCTCTTTATAACAACTGCGACATATGCAGCATCAGAATCTATATGATTTTCATCTCCAACGGCTTTATACCAGACATAGTAGGTTCCCGCGTCGGTTTTTGCGGGGATGGATGTGGTATAAAGGTTATCCGCAGGGGCTGTTGTTGCATTTTCGCCAAGGGCGTAGACCATTGTGCCACCTTCGGCTGTCCCTGCCTCCACAAGCGCCTGTGCCTGGCCGTTATAAGTCGGGTTCTTGGCAGTTGGTGCTTTGGTAACGGTTGCTGCCTGTTTCGTCGTGAAGGTATAAGTGAACGTCTTCGCTTCGGTGATGGTCGTTTCTGCCGGGTTTGTATCCCACGATCCGCCTGTATAACCGGAACTGGCTTTCATGCCCGTAGGCACGCTGGCTGGTTTCGATCCACTCTGCACGGTCTCCGTCTTTTCTGCCGTGGTGCCATCCGACCATGTTCCGCCCACTACCTGGTAGGTAACAGTTGCCGGCAGATTCTCCCACTTTGCACAGAGTGTGATATTCTCCGTTATGCCTGTGTTGAAATCAAACTCTTCATCGTTCAGGTACCAACCAAGAAATCTTTTGTTGTCTTTTGTAGGATCGGTTGGTTTCGTTATCGTATTTCCTTTATTGACACACTGCACTTCCGGAACGGGGGAACCGCCGTCAGTGTCAAATGTGACGCGCCTTGGCTCAAGTTTTATGGGAATATATTCGGCTGTATACCAATACATATTTCCATAGTTACCGCAAAGCAGCGCATAGTATTGTGTATCTGGTTCGAGTGTATTAAAACTGTCAAGTGTAAATGTGCCCTCCATTACACCATAGGTTGCATTTTGCGATGTTAATGTTGCAGTGACAGTTTGTGCAGTCGCCGGAATGCCGTCATCAGCAAAAGACCCCCATCCAGAATAATGTCCGTCAATTCTAGTATGCTGTTGACATTTTGATTTATCTTTGGTAAATACAAAATTATAAGTTGCATCATATGTTTTCCCAATATAATCGCCAGATTTTCCTGCTTTGTGTTCATCGTCACCGTATGCAAAATTAAGTACTATTTTTTCAACCGATGTACCGTCTGAGGAAAATGTAACCGTATAAGTACTTTCTCCCGTCTTGAAACATTGCGCATTCGCCGTCAAGGCCATACCAGGCATCAGTCCGACAACCAGCACTAGCGCGAGCAAAAAGCCCAGCAGCTTCCTTCCTAATTTTCTTTTCTTCATGTAAATTCCTCCTTGTGATTTATTCTTTGGCTGTCAAGCCCCCTTTAGTAATTCTTTAGTCCGGCTGAGATTTCTTTTTGTGTAATAAACATTCACCCAAAATCGTCGCGCGTGAAACCATTATACAAAATTACGATAATGCTTGCCACATCATCCAGCAGAACATATTAGGGCACTGAGCTCCCAGAAAACGGCTTTCATCGCCCCATTTTGACAGCTCTTTTACCCAATTACAAATGCTTTTTCGTCGTTTTATTAAGAAAAATTTAATATTTCCCCTCAAACCTTAAGAAAATCTTAAAGTCTTCTCAAGATAAATCTGCTATCATATCCCTTGTGCAATTCTTGCACGTTCAGTATTTTCTATTTTTCTTGTTGTTTCACACAGCAATTCCCGTAGAAAGTATTAACAACATTTTTTCAAAGGAAGGAAATTTATGGATTTAAACGAAACAGACTCACAGACGATTTCATTGGAGCAAGCAATAGGAAAGATTGAATTCACTCTGACAGACAATCTTGTATTTCACTTTTCAATGCAGCGATCAAAGAATGCTCTTAAGGGACTAGTCAGCTCCTTAAAGGGAATCCCAATCGGAAATATTGTCGACGTAGTTGTAGAAAACCCTATCACTCTGAATGATGACAGCAAAACAACAATCATGGATCTGCTTGTTACCCTTAACACAAATGAAATCATAAACATCGAGCTTCAGATGTATAATGATTCATTCTGGCTAAAGCGCTCTCTCCTATATCTATCAAGAGCGTATGACAGCATTGGTGAGGGAGATAACTACAAGCTTCTAAAGAAGACCACTTTCATATGCATTACGGATCAGGATCTGTTCAAGGAATATCCTGAGTTTTACTCACATTATTTATTGACAAATACTAATAAGAAATTCCGTAACTATTACTCTACAGATTTTGGTATAAACGTGCTAAACTTAAGGCATACAGATATAGCAACGAAGACAGATATCAATAATAAACTTCTACTTTGGGCTAAGGTTTTCAAGGCAACCACATGGGAAGATTTAAGAGCTCTTTCCGAGGGCAATCCCATCATCAGGGAGGTGAGCGAATTGGTACTTGAGATGAACACAGACAAATATACCAAAGGAATCCTTGAAGGTAAGCGAAGATACAGGGAGCTCCTGGCCACCTATCAGGCAGAAGCCGAGGAAGCTCAGCAGGAATTGCAATCAGCCCTTTCTACTATTGCAGAAAAGGATTCCGCTCTTGCAGAAATGGATCTATTACTTCAAAAATACAAAGAGAAGTATGGTGACCTCTAACACCCCATGACGAAAACGGCGAGCCATTACAGCTCGCCGTTTATACATTTATTCACTTTACAACAATGTTTACAATCCTGCCAGGAACATAGATCTCTTTTACAATAGTCTTGCCCTCGAGCTTGTCGGCGATTGCCTCTTTGCCCTTGGCGATAACCTCGTCCTTAGGATCTTCCTTGCCGATTGCAAGAGTTGCTTTTACTTTACCGTTTATCTGAACTGCGATCTCAACAGTGTCCTCTACGCACTTGGACTCATCATAGGTAGGCCATGGCTCATAAGCGATAGTGTTGTCATGTCCAAGAATCTGCCAGATTTCCTCTCCAACGTGAGGGCAGATGCAGGAGAACATCTTGATGAAGCTCTCAGCAAACTCTCTTGGGCAGCTGCCTTCCTTGTATACAGCGTTTACAAAGATCATCATCTGGGCAATGGCTGTGTTAAAGCCAAGAGCCTCAAAGTCACTTGAAACCTTCTTGACTGTCTGATGATAAATCTTCTCGAGATTAGCGTTGTTATCATCAGTAATGTTAGAAGCCTCTGTAAAGAAGGTATATACACGGTTGATGAACTTCCTTGCTCCGGTAACTGCTGCGGAGTTCCAGGGCTTGGATACCTCAAGAGGTCCCATGAACATCTCGTAGAGACGAAGTGTATCAGCGCCGTACTCATTGACAATATCGCTTGGGTTAACGACGAACTCAGGGAAGCGCTTACCCATCTTGATGCCGTTCTCACCAAGGATCATTCCCTGATGTACCAGCTTCTTGAAAGGCTCTTTTACAGGTGAAAGCCCCTTATGATATAAGAAGCGGTTCCAGATACGTGAATACATCAGATGTCCAACCGCATGCTCAGGGCCACCGATGTAAAGATCAACAGGCATCCAGTGCTTCAAAAGCTCCTGATTAGCAAACTCTTTGTCGTTGTCAGGATCGATATATCTGAGGAAGTACCATGAAGATCCGGCAGAACCTGGCATTGTAGAAGTCTCTCTTGTGCCCTTAAGTCCATTCTTGTCGTAGACCTTCCATTCTGTAGCATTCTCAAGAGGTGCCTGACCGCCGTGGCCCTTATAATCCTCAAGCTCAGGCAGGATTACAGGAAGCTCTGAGTCATCAAGGAATACGATGGTGCCATCCTCCTTGTATATACAAGGAACCGGCTCACCCCAGTAACGCTGTCTTGCAAAGATCCACTCACGGAAGTGATAGTTGACCTTCTCTCTTGCAACTCCCATATCCACAAGCTTCTTGGTAATAGCCTTCTTGGCATCCTCAACAACCATACCGTCGAACTCGTCAGAATTCATAAGGATGCAGCCCTTGCCAAGATAATCCTGCTTCTCAAATGCATGTCCGGAAACATCTACTGTTCCCTCTGTATTGTTGATAACCTGGATGAGAGGAAGGTGATGAACCTCTGCATATTCAAAGTCTCTCTGATCATGTGTAGGAACAGCCATAACAGCACCTGTTCCATAGCTTGCAAGTACGAAGTCACCGATGAACAGAGGTACTTCCTTGCCGTTTACAGGGTTGATGGCATATACGCCCTTAAGAGGACATCCTGACTTGGTCTTGTTGAGATCTGTACGGTCAAGATCATTCTTCTTAGCTGTCTCATCAATGTATGCCTGAACTTCCTCAGGATTCTCAACGCGGTCCATAAGGCTCTTAACGATTTCTCCATCGGGAGCAAGAACCATGAAGGTGATACCATAGATTGTCTCGATACATGTTGTGAAGATTGAGAACTCTCCGCCGCCAACAATCTTAAAATCAACCTCAACACCTGTTGACTTGCCGATCCAGTTGCGCTGGATCTCCTTGGTTGACTCTGGCCAGTCGATCTCGTTAAGGCCATCAAGAAGCTCCTCAGCAAAGGCCTGCTGGTCGATAACCCACTGCTTCATCATCTTCTTGACAACGGGGTAGCCGCCACGCTCAGACTTGCCATCTATAACCTCATCATTTGAAAGAACTGTTCCCAGCTCCTCACACCAGTTAACAGGCATGTCGATGTGCTTGGCGTATCCGGCCTCGTAGAGCTTTTTGAAGATCCACTGTGTCCACTTGTAGAACTTGGGATCACTTGTTGCGATCATCTTGGACCAGTCGTAGTCAAAGCCAAGCTCCTTAAGCTGCTTGGAGAAAGTCTCAATGTTCTTCTCTGTAAAGCCTGCAGGATGATTACCTGTTGTAACTGCATACTGCTCAGCAGGAAGACCAAAAGAATCATATCCCATGGGATGAAGCACGTTGTAGCCCTGCATCCTCTTCATACGGGACATTATGTCGGTTGCTGTATATCCTTCCGGATGTCCTGCGTGAAGACCTACTCCTGAAGGGTATGGAAACATATCAAGAGCATAGTACTTGGGCTTACTAAAATCCCACACATCTGTCTTAAATGTGTCGTGCTCAGCCCAGTATTCCTGCCACTTTTTTTCAATTGCATGATGGTTATAAACTTCTGCCATAACTGGAAACTCCTCTTTAATAATTAATCCTTAGTTCATGATTTTAGCACATAACATGGGGCTTTGCAAAGGAACACAGCAAGAAATATATCTGTTTTCCATTGCACTATAAAAGGAAGGTCAGGCGACCTTCCTCCTAAATCACACCATTCTATTTTCCTTATGATACGAACTGGTAAGCAGTAAACGCCACATAAATGCATAGAAGAAGTATTCCCTGCCAGCGATAGAGCTTTTCCTTAATAAGTGCAGGCAGACACATGATGGCCATTACTCCAAGCATTATTGGAATATCAATAACAAGAGATGAGTTCATTCCTGCAATTGTCTTCTCCGCAGGAATTGTGAATGGCGAAATTGTGATTGCCATTCCACTAACCAGTATTATGTTAAAGAGATTTGCACCAATTACATTACCAAGGCTGAGTGCGCCATGTCCCTTAGCAAGGGATGTGATGGCTGTAACCAGCTCAGGAAGTGATGTTCCAAGAGCCACCATGGTAAGACCGATTACCGAATCCGGAACTCCGAGAGCCTGAGCAATGATAGTTCCGTTATTTACAAGAAGGTTGGCACCGATAGCAATAATAGCTGCACCAACAACAAGAAGTCCAATCTCCTGCCACAGGGGCTTTTCCTTCTTAGCCTCCTCTTCACCGTCTTCTTCAACCGGAGCTGCTTCTTCCGGATGCTTCTTCATATGAAGAACACTTACTACCATGTATACAAGGAATGTACATAGGAAGCATATTCCCATCCATCTCTCAAACCTGCCATGGGTCCATGCGATCAATGCATAAGCAAGTGCTGCAACCGCAAAGAATGAAAATGGAAGAATAAGGCTCTTTCTATTTGCCTTTCCGGGCTTAACAGCAATTGTGATAGCAGCTATAAGGCTGGTGTTGCAGATAATGGAACCAATGGCATTACCATAGGAAATACCTGCATTTCCCTGCATTGCAGCCTGGGATGAAACCATAACCTCGGGAAGTGTTGTTCCAATGGAAACCACCGTAGCTCCGATCAAAAGCTCCGGAAGGTTAAATCTGTGAGCAATTCCGACTGCTCCGTCAACGAACCAGTCGCCTCCCTTGATCAAGAAAATAAATCCTAATAAAAACAATAAAACCGGTACCAACATTTCTTTTTCTCCTGAAATCATATAATAAAGTAGAATCTGCCAAAGCACATTCTTACTCATTGTAGCACAAACTTGAATTTATAGCGCAATATTTATTCTAGAACAGTATTATACGTAAACTGGAAAAGAGCTCCATACAACACTGCCTCCTGTCCATAGGCGGCAGATATTATAGGAAGCCCTTTTTTCCACAAAAGAACCCGATTCCCATCAATATGAAAAGAACTATCATCTGCTGTAGTAAAATCATTCAGTAATAATATCACATTCATGGGAATTAGTCTTATTTTTCAAAAAGAAATCTCTCAGGAAGACTTACTCCAAAGTCCTTAGCCAGATGTCTGAAATCATCAGGAGTAATGGTCTGTCTCTTTGTTCCTGTCATGGAAAGAGTCTTAACCAGGATCTCAGCTGATTTCTCAACGGTGTGCATAAGACCAAAGGTCAGGTCAAAATCCTCTCCGGCTGCAAACATACCGTGATGAGCCCAAATAGCTACATCATACTTCTCCATGAGCTTGCTGGTCTCTACAGCGATCTCTCTTCCGCCCGGAACCATCCAGGGCACAACGCCGATTCCGTCAGGGAATACAACAGGGCACTCTGTAGCCATCTCCCAGAGCTCTCTTGTGAAGGCCTCGTCAGTAAGAGGAAGCACAAATGTAAGAGCAATGGTGTTTGTGGTATGTGCGTGGTAGATAACTCTGTATTTTCCGCCTGTTACGCGCTTTTTAACCTCGTGGTTCATAAGATGTGAAGGAAGCTCTGATGTTGGTCTTCCGCCGTTCACAAGGCCCCACATGATGCGGTAGTTCTCGCCCTTGTCGTCAACCTCGATAATGCAGAGGCTGTCTTCAGGATCAATGATCACATTTCTGAAATACTTGCCTGAACCTGTCACCATAAAGAACTCACCGGCAAGGTCAGGAACTGTGGTTCCGATTGGCTTCCACTCTCCTGCCTTGAGATCCTCTTTTACAAGCTCAGCCTCCTCAGCCTTCATTCTGTAGGACAGGTTTCCGCCGTTTCTCTCGTGCCATCCCTGCTCCCATCCGTCGTTGGCCATGCGGATAAAGCCCTTTGTAAATTCTGCATCTAAAACCTTCATAGTCTTTATTCTCCTATCTTCAAAAATATGTTTAAGCTCAGGCTCTCTTTGAAAGAACCTCTTTTTCATATCTCTCGATCTCTTCGAACCACTTTCCGTCCTCCGGAGCGCCGCATCTTGTGCAATACTCATTCCATACATCGCCGAAAGGCAGTGTCTTGAGCTCTTCCTGCATTACAAGAAGCTTGGTGAAATTGGAATCATCCTGTAATTTCTTAAGCTCATCGTGAGGTGTCAGAAGGGCATTTAAAAGAGCTTTCTGTGTGTTTCTAAAGCCTGTAACCCATGCACCTATTCTGTTTATGGAAGCATCAAAGTAGTCAAGTGCCATGAATACCTTGCCGTCAAGGCCGCCACAACGTACGATCTCTTTCGCGATCTCTTTTGTCTCATCATCAAAGAGAACTACGTGGTCTGAATCCCAGCGTACAGGTCTTGTGATGTGAAGTGCAATATTTGGATAGAATGACAAAAGTGCAGGGATCTTATCGCTTACAACCTCTGTAGGATGATAATGTCCGTTATCCATAAGAGGAATGCACTTGTCAGAGTGCGTTGCAGCAAATGACAATGTGAACTCAGCACTACCTACAGTATAAGACTCAACGCCGATTCCGAAAACCTTGGATTCTACGCAGGGCTTAACCTTGTTAAAATCAAAGGGCTCTGAAAGGATCTGCTCGATGGAATCCTTGTATCTGTCTCTGGGACCTTTTCTGTCTGCTGGAATATCCTTGAAGCCGTCACCTGTCCAGATGTTCATAACGCAGGTCTCGCCCAGCTCCTCTGCAAGATAATTGGATATTCTGATGCAGGCCTTGCCGTGCTCGATCCAGAACTTTCTTGTCTCCTCATCAGGTGAAGAAAGAGTAAGCGGATCGCATTTAGGATGAGAGAAGAATGTGGGGTTGAAATCACAGCCCAGCTTTCTCTCCTTGCAGAAATCCACCCACTTCTTGAAGTGCTTGGGCTCAAGCTTGTCTCTGTCTACCCATCCGCCATTCTCATCATCAAATATTGCATAGCTGGCGTGAAGGTTCATCTTGGCTCTTCCGGGGATGAGCTTTAAAACCTCATCGATATCTGCCATAAGCTCCTCGGGAGTTCCGGCCCTTCCGGGATAGTTACCTGTTGTCTGTATTCCGCCGGTAAGTGGCTTATTGGGGTCTGTATCAAATCCCCTTACGTCATCACCCTGCCAGCAGTGAAGCGCGATCTCAGCTTCTTTAAGCTTCTCGATAGCTGCCTCGGTATCAATTCCAATTGCTGCATATTTTTCTTTTGCCTGTGCGTAACTCATGTCGTAAACCCTCCGTTATTTATTAATAAAAAAAGACATATCGTTCCTTATCCATGTAGCCATAATACTGTATGGAACCCATGTAATCTAGAACGATATATCTTTCAAAATAGGACCTTATTTGACATGTTTTAAAAGAGCTTTGGTAGTACAGCGAGCCTATATAATCAAGCAAAATGGGCAACCTTCGTAAAATTGTGCTAAAACTGCCAAATTATGTCATGTAGCGCATTTCTTCCAGGGCAATTTCCTTCATGCCGGGCAGGGCATGCTTAAACAGCGCTTTAAATGATTCGCAGAAGTAGTTTACTTTGGTACCATCCTCCAGTATCTCCCAGTCACGTTTGCAGCCCCCGCTGCATATTGCACGATACTCACATTCAAGGCAGGGCTCAGGAATATTTAGACCTTCTTCAAGGAACTCTTTTTCCTTAACAGCACCAAGTAATTCATCAACACCGGAAGTGTTGATATTTCCCAGCTCCCACTCATCCAGACAATAGAAATCACAGGGATAAGCCGTCCCGTCCCCTTCAACCACCAGGTAAGAGCCGCAGCTTCCACTGGTAGCGCAGGTGGAAGAAGGCAGTCCCATGAGCAGGTGAACATAGTCCTCAAACAGTCGGATACTGGTGTAATCGCCGTAAATCCAGTCCCGATACCACAGGTCAAATGTCCTGCAGAGGAAATCTCCATATTGGGAGGGTAAAAGGGAATAATCCATACTTCCCCTCTTTTCCTTAATAGGATCCAGACAGGGAATGAACTGAAGATATCTGACTCCAAGGTTTCTTAAATTTCTGTACACACCCTCCGGGTCATCTGCGCACTGCCTTGATACCACGCACAGCAGATTGACGTCCACGCCGGCATCCAGCAGCATCTTAAGATTATCTGTCACCCTCTTCCAGGTTCCGTTTCCCTTATTATCCGGGCGAAGCTCATCATGAAGAGCCATACTTCCGTCAGTTGAGATTCCGACCAGGAAGTGATTATCCAAAAAGAGCTTTACCCAGTTCTCATCAAGCTCAAGACCATTGGTCTGAATGGCATAGGAAACAGGTACGTTTTTCTTATTCTGCCTCTTTACTTCCTGCGTAAAAAAGACAAAAAAATCCAGGCCGGCAAGGGTTGGCTCGCCGCCCTGAAATGCAAAGGTAACTCCGGCATCTGACGCCGCTTCTAAAGCAGAGGCTATCAGCTTACCGGCAGTATCCCCGGTCATGATCATTGTATTGTTCCTGCTCCTGTTATTGCCCTCATCGTGGTAAAAGCAGTATCTGCACCTCATGTTGCAATAGCCGGAAGCAGGTTTAATCAGTAAGTTTATGGCATTCATAATAGTTTTTGTACATCACCTAAAACCATCCAGCTGTGGTATAGCTTTTCAGGGGAGCTTCCCCACAGGATCATATGTCCCACGGCTTTATCTTTAGGCTCTATCTTCACGTTCATATCGATCCCGGCACTTCTTACTGCTGAGTATACAGGTTTTCCCGGTATAATGCCATCACCAATGCCAAAAATTCTCAGTCCTGAAATCGCAGGCTTCTGTCCATAGGGAACTTCCATATTTGAAATCCTGATAAATCTTGCCTTTAAGCCACTTCTATTCAAAATTCCTTAATATCAAAGCTCTTAAAAATACAATCCCTTGCATGGGTTAGACTCTTAAGCTCTCCGGAGCTGATCATCTGAACTGCAAGATTTCCAATTGCTGTTCCTTCGATCGGTCCTGCGTAGACGGGAAGGCCGGTAGCCTTGGCTGTAAGCTCGTTTAGATAAGCATCCTGGCAGCCGCCGCCGATTATGTTCACGGAAGTGATCTCTTTTCCTGTGATGGATGAGATCTGCTTAATGGTGTCGGCGTAGCATTTTGCAAGTCCCTGATAAACGCTTTGCATGATCTCTCCCACTTTTTCAGGTACGGGCATTCCGCGTTTTGCGCAGTGCTCCTTGATGGCATCGATCATGCTGACAGGGGAAAGAAATGCGTCGTCATTGACATCCAGAACCGCCTCAAAATCCTCGCACTCTCTTGCTGCTGCGATGAGGTCAGGGAAGCTGTAGTTCTTGCCATCGGCATATTTGCTCTTTCTGCCTTCAACATACTCTGTGCCGTTGAGCTCGCGCCTTATAGACTGGATAATCCACAGACCCATGATATTTTTAAGGAATCTGTATCTGTACCATGCGCCGCCCTCGTTGGTGAGGTTGGCAGCCTTGGCTGCTTCTGTTGTTATAGGGTCGCTGTTCTCTATGCCAAGAAGGCTCCAGGTTCCGCTTGATAAGAACACAGAATTATTATTTCTTGCAGGAACAGCCAGGAATGCAGAGCCGGTATCGTGTGTCGCAGGAAGGATCACAGTGGCATCAAAGCCAACTTCCTTCTTTATCTCCTCGGTAAAAGAGCCTGCGACTGTTCCCGGCATTGAGAGCTGCCCGAAGAGTTTTCCCGGAAGCCCAAGCTTGGTCAGAATATTCCTGTCCCATATCTTGTCCTGGGCGTTTACCAGATTTGTTGTAGTGGCATTGGTGTACTCCTGCTTTCTCTCACCTGTAAGCCTGAAGTTCAGATAATCAGGGATCATCAGAAGGCTCTCAGCCCTCTCTAAATCCTCAGGCTTTTCCTTCTTAAGAGCCAGCAGCTGATAGATGGTGTTAAAGAGCTGCTTCTGAATTCCGGTTCTCTCGTAAAGCTCTTTTTCGCTGATAAGCTCCGACAGCTCTTTGTCCATACCCTCTGTGCGAAGGTCCCTGTATGCCACGGCGTCGCCGATCATCTGTCCATCAGCGTCAAGGAGCACATAGTCAACGCCCCAGGTGTCAATGCCCACAGTCTCAGGGATCATCTTCTGTTCCCTGCAGGCCTTCAGGCCCTCCACAATCCCGTTCCAAAGATTGTCCATATCCCATACCAGGTGGCCATCCCTTTGGAGCTGTCTGTTTTCGAAGCGGTACATCTCCTTAAGCTTCATCTGTCCCTTTTCAAGCCAGCCGATTATGTGGCGTCCGCTGGATGCGCCTATGTCGATTGCAAGATAATATTTGTTCATATCGAAACTCCCATACATTAAGTCATTATAATGCTATAATAGTGGATAACAACACCCTTTACTAGAACGATATTTTTTTAATTTGGAACTTTATTTGACATTATGAGAAAAGAGATAATTGACAGCTTAAGCATGTTATCCAGCGAAGAACAGCAGATCCTTGCAGGTTCAGCCGACATATCAAAAGAGCTCTACACCTCCGAGGACGAATTCGTCGTGGACAGCGACAAGCTCCTTCAGAAGGGCAAGCTCATAGCCATAAGGCCCCATACCAGGTTTGCCTATTTTCCCGTGCACAGGCACAACTATATCGAGATGCTGGTGATGATCAAGGGGAATCTGACCACAAAAATAGTGGACGGCGACACTCTCTTTTTATCAGCAGGGGATATCCTTCTCATGAACAGACATGCAAGACATGAGATCATGCCCTGCAGCAAAGATGATATAGCAGTGAACATTATAATCCTTCCGGAGTTCTTTTCCCGAAATGACGTGGCCTATGACAGGGAAAATGTTCTAAGGGACTTCATTATCTCTTCACTTTCTGAGAAAAAAAGATACAGCGACTACCTTCTGTACCACACAAAAGGCATGATCGCTGTAGAAAATCTGGTTGAAAACCTCATCTGGACTCTGACCTCGGATCGGGGCGGTATGAATCAGATCATAAACACTACCATGGATCTTCTGCTGATGAACCTCTCTGTCCTCTCTTCAGACACCTTAAAGGACATGGGCTCCAAGGGTCAGCAGATCACCATCAATGCTCTTGAGTATATCGATCACAACTACAAAGACGGAACTCTTGAGGAACTGGCAGATAAAACCGGCTACTCAACAGCCTATTTGAGTCGCCTTTTAAAGAGCTACACCGGCAACAATTTCAAGCAGCTCCTCCAGACCAGAAAGCTCCAGCAGGCCGCTTATTATCTGGAAAACACCACTCTTACCACCGAGAAGATCATCGAAAAGATCGGATATGAAAACAGCGCATATTTCTACAGAAAGTTTTCAGATAAATATGGCTGTTCACCGCGGCAGTATAGGAAGAATCATTAATTAAGCCTTCCTGCTTCCCTTAAGTGCCGCCTTATTTTCGTACATTTCAGAATCAGCCCGTTCAAATACCGATGAAACCAGACCATCATTGTCATATCTCGTCATTCCGCAGGCCACCACAATTCCGCCCTCATGCTTTGCCCTCTGGTTATGGTCTCGCATCCTTCCCATCAGCATCTCAGCGTTGTAGTAATCCTCGCCCCTTAATATGACAGCAAATTCATCTCCGCCGGTCCTGAATACCGGACTGTGTTTAAATATGTCACAGATTATCTTAACCGCACCGCACAGATACTTATCTCCTGCCTGGTGACCTTCAAGATCGTTTACCTTCTTCAGGTCGTTGACATCAAGAACAACCAACGCAAACTCAGGCTCCATGCCGTCTGCGATAAGCGCATTCAGCTCCGCCTCATCTTCCTGATATGCACGCAGGTTCTTAACTCCGGTAAGAGCATCAACATTAGCCTGAACCTGTGCCTGCCTTAGGCGCCTTGCGTACTCCTGCTCATGACGAACGGACTTATCCACATCGTTGACACCGATGACAAGCAAGGTAACATCGTCCTCGTAGACCTTAGCTGCCCTTAGCTGGCAGTATCTGGGTTTTCCATTCAGCACAATTCTGTAGCTTAGCATAAACAGCCCATTCTGCTCTATTTCAAACAGAACTGTCTCCTTGTTAAAAGCTGACAGATACTTCTCAAAATCTTCAGGATATACAACCTTTTTACCATTCTCCTTGGCAGAGGCAAAGAATTCCTCTCCATCCGCAGGAACTTCAAAGGCTCTGTATCCGGAAGACGAGCTGTACTCATGATAGTGCTCAGTTTCAGGATCAACAACATAAATTGCTATGAAATCGCCGGCAAGGGCATTAAGCCTGTTGTACGCCTTGCGCTCATCCCTGGCTCTCTCCGCCTGTCGTCTTTGTTTAACTTCATCATCTACATTTGTGATGCCCAGAATGACAAATTTCTCGTCATCCTCCATACGCGAAGCCTTCAGTGTGACATACAAAGGCTCATCATCCGTATTTATACGATAGGTTATAATGAAAGACTTGTTCTCATCCAGTGTTTTAAGCAGGTTATCCCTATCCAGCCCCTTCAATACCAGATCCACGTCCTCATGATAAACCAGGGTCTTTATGTCCTCCCTGCTCTGGTCGAAGAAATGATCTCCCCGCCTCTTTTCGATGAGCTGTTCAGATTCAGGATCTGTATAATACTCGATGAACTCCTCGGTTTCAGTATTGACATAGTACAGATTCTCATAGCCTCTGGCCAGCGTCTGGGCGATATGGGTATAAATGACGCCCATGCTTCTGGCCTTCTCATATGCCTCCTGGTTTATTACGCTCTCGCGCTGGATGCGCACCATATCCGTCACATCCTCGCTCATGCCCAGTATGCAAAGCTTTCCGGAAGCATCAAAATATTTAAGCTTTGTAGTCTGAAACTGCTTGGGATTGCCAACAGCATCAGTGACATCCTCATAGAAAACATATGGGCGGTCCATTGATAGAACCATACTGTCATCCTGCGCAAAATGGATTGCCAGCTCTTTATCAAAAATATCTGAGTCAGTAAGACCTATTACTTCACTTGGATTCTTCTTGTGGGCATACTCAGCAAAGGCCTGATTGCAGGCAAGATACACTCCCGTTGCAGCATCCTTTGTAAAGCTCAGTGCAGGCATATTGTCAAGGAGTGCTGTCATGGTCTGTTTAAGCTCTCTTATCTCTTTGGTCTCATTATATTTATTTCTGTATTCCTCTTTTTCATCGCTTATGACAAACGCACGGATCAGGCAGGTTCCAAGCATATATCCCATCGAATAAAGCGGCCAATATGCAAACCATAGCTGTGTGGTGAGGAAAATAGCCATTATCACTCCGAAAAGAGCCACCGTACGATATCTCATTAATCCGGCGCTTCCATTTTTCTTTCGCAGATAGGATACGGATGCATAGAGAGATATCAGCACAAGTATGACAACCTGTGCCGTAAGTATCACGTATCTGAACAGGCAGGGAGTATATACAGAGTTTTCATCCACAGAAAAGAGTACCGGAACAAAAAGATTTACAACGCTGGCAGCCACGGTTATACCGGCAACAATGTGTCCTGAAGACCTCAAAAATTTCGCGAAGTTATTATTCTCATCAAGATAAATAACAACAAACTGCGTCCAAAGCGCAACACCGCTTGCCATAGCTATGAAATAAACAACAGTATCCCAATAAAGCGCAGTCCGAAGCTTATAGTATTCTAAAAGCCCCCACATAATGTCAGTGCCGTAATAAAACAAAACCGCAAAAAGAAAGCTTCTGTACACCCTCCAGGTTCTCTGCTTAAATGAATCATTCAGCATCAGAATGATATCCAGATTCTCAATCAGAAGTATAAACGCTGCCAATATGCCAATGATCGAATAGTAGTACATATTTATTCCTCGTCAACTTTTTTAGAAAAGAACTGTTTCAAAACCGTCAAAGGAACCGGCCTTGAATACTTAAAGCCCTGAAGATAGGACGCAGACATACTGATACATCTTGATTCATCCTTATCGCTCTCAACGCCCTCATAGAGCACCGAGTAATCAAGATCAGCAAACATCTTTGCCAGTCTCGCTACAATGAGCTCAGATTTCTTATCATACTTGCTGGCAAGTACCAGCGATCTGTCGAACTTTATAATATCGAAAGGAAGCTTCATGATACGTTCCATGTTTGAGTAGCCCGTACCAAAATCGTCCAGATAGAGCTTTACCCCTGTTTTCCGCAGGCGCTCCACCAGCTTCGTGATAATCAGCATATCGCTCTCGCTCTGGGATTCAGTGATCTCAATAGCAATCTTTCCGCTTGGAATGCCGCTTCCCTTTATTATCTCGTCCAGTTCATCGATAAAAGTGCCCTCCCTTAGTTCCATGACGGTCACATTTACCGATATACGGTTCACCTCATAGCCCTCTTCCAGCATCTCCTTAATGCCAAGACACGTCTTGTTTAAGATGATCTTAGTCAACGAATGGATATATCCGTAGTCTTCCGCAATACGTATGAACTGATCAGGGAAGATCATGCCAAGTCCCGGAAGATTCAGTCTCATCAGCGCTTCAGCGGTGTCATATTTTCCGGTGATCACATTGAATACAGGCTGATAGAATGCCAAAACTCTCTCGTCATTAAGGTCATGTTTTTTGCTGATATCCTCTATTGCCTTCAGTATGAGTCCAAACCTGTTGAACTCCTCCACATCTCCTTCCTGTACCCTGTAAACGGTATTATATGGCATTCGGCGCTGGATGCTTCTAAGGAACGTCACATATTCATCTCTTTCGCTTATCTCATCTATGGAGCTTCCTATGATCACCTTGTAATCAATGTGGTACTTCTCATAGTCCTCCAGAAAAGCATTTACAGCTTCTACGCTCTTTTCTTCAAAGTCTGTATTATAATCACCGGGAACAAGCAGCATGAAATGACCACTGCCAAGTTTAAACATGATAGCTTTCTTAAAGAAGCGTCCCGGGAACTGCCGCATCTCCTTCAAAAGAGAATCAGGAAGAGTCTCTTCCGCAGATTTAACATTGTGAAGATAGACACTGAAAAAGTAGAACGGACGCCTTCTTGAGTAATAATACTTTATCGAATCAGAAAGCATGGCAGAGTTTACTGCACCGGTTTTTACACCATAGGGATTACTATGAAGCAGATACAGTATCGCAATTGTCGGGAAAAGAAATGTTGCCACAGTAAAAGTTGACTGGCTGTGCCTTCCCTGATTAAAAAGAACCAGCATAGCTATAATCATAGTGCTGATGATACCGATAACGGAATTTCTGTATACCCGTTTACCATAGGCAATAATAAGAAAGACTATTATCAGCACGAAAGAAAAATAGCCCGCAAGAAAAATATCCACGCCGGTTACAGCCTGTCCATTTTCATTGATCCTAAAGCCCGTTCCCACAGAACTTGTGTATATATCTGCCAGTATTACGCAGATGTACACAAATGTCGACACTGACATTATGGGTACGCGCTCTTTTGCATCAAGGTCCAGTATCGTGACGAAGTAGACAATGTATACGAGAAAGAGCGAAAACAGAAATATATGATACAGAATATGCATCACATAGATCGGCGTGTAGTCACCGTCCGTGATATGCAAAAAGAGATCATGCTGGGTAATATTGGTAATAGAAGCAAGAAGAAGGTAGGTGATCATGCTTACAAACAGCAAAAAATATCTGTTCTTTGCAACATATGACGTCGCCAAAAGCACTGCAATGACGCAACGATTGCAAGAACAACTATATCGCCTGATGGATTGTAGTTTTCGAAGTATAGCTGCTGTTCCATGATGCCCCCTGATATTTCAATGCAATTATATCACTTTTACGACTATTTAGTTTTATTATTAAGATAATCTAATGAAATATTAATTATTGATTCATACTCTGGCGCACAGTGTGCGTTCATTTTTCATATCGTGGTAGATGTAAATATTATCTGAGGATACATCCAGGACATTTACTATCACCTTTATTCCGCTATACCCCAGCACTTCTTCATTGAGAATATTGTCAAAAGAGCTAAGAACGCCCGGATCGAATCTCACAGTCTTGTCATTCTCGAATATCGCATTGTATAGGATTCCTGATTCCACCAGATCCTGGAAGAAGTGACTGCCATAGGACAGCTCGGGATTGTAGCCCACCTTTGAATCCGCCACCTCGCAGACTGCGTCAAACTCACTTATATCAGAAAAAGCTGTGGGCACGCCAAGCTCAGGAGATGATGTCCCGATTCGCCCGGGCACCATCAGCAGCATGTGTTTTCCTCTTCCCCTCATCTCCCAGTTTATCTTTCCAATAACACCGGCCACCTTGTTTTTGTCCTGATAGGGCATGCTGTAGTATTTTACGGGATCTACATAGACGATTAGATCCAGCTTTTCTGCCCTCGAAAGGCCCATGGCTGATTTTCTGCACTCAAAGAGGATGTTCTCGGGTTTGATATCATCCGGGATCACCAGCTCCTCCATATCCTGATAAACCTGAAGCGGTCTGCACTGCAGGATATTGATCACATATTCACCGCTCTCGTCAAAGTTAAGCGTATACTCTATATCCACGGGATGCTGATACTCATCCTGAAGAGCTTTAAGGATTTCTTTCATCTGTTCCATAAGAACATCCTTACGCACTATCCCCTGGCAGGAGATGAACTCAATATCCCTGTCCTCTCCCCTGTCTCTGAACATTCTCTCGGTGTCAGTGTCGTGCTCAAGAAGAAGTCTCTTTAGATAGAACGGCATGACACCCTTGACGTCATCCAGCCCAACACGCTCAAGCTGCCTGGTTGAGCGATTCATAAGCTCCAGCTTTCTCTGGGAATACTGGTGCTTCTCAATTGAATTTCTTGAAGTTGTAGCCGTGGGCTTATCAAGGCTCACAAGCCTTGGGTATGACCCTTCCGTTCTGTCAACTGCAGAGGTTCCAAGCCCCATTACAAGGCGCAGCATTCCAGCTGACTGGTCAATGGACTCCATGAACTTGTATGGGCTGTAGGAATAGCCAACGCCTGCTGCGCAGGGCATGTAGAACTCTCCGTAGTATGAGCCGGAAACCCTCTGTACCAGCAGCGCCATCTGCTCATCCCTTGCCTGAAGGCCCCTTCTGCTGCGGTAGTCCAGGGCAGACTTACTCATTGTACTGGCATAAACAGTGCGGATCGCGTTTTCCAGTTCCTCAACTCTCTGCTCCATGCTTCCTGAGTTTGAGCAGAATACGGATTCATATTTTCCAGCGAAGGCATTGCCAAAGCCATCCTCCAGAATAGAACTGGACCTTACAATAATAGGGTCCTGACCGTAGTATTCAAGGAGCTTCACAAACTGCTCCTCCATGGTTCTTGAGAACTTGCCGTCTAAAAGGTGCTGTGCAAACTCATCTGCCACGGAAAAGAACTCTTCCTTTGTCCTCTGTCTGATCCTAAGATCCCAGAAATGGTTCTCCACAATAAATGTATAGAATACATCAGAGCCGATATAGAAGGAGTCGTGAGGTTCCAGAACAGCGTAAACCTCCGGCCTTCTGTGCTCTATGATCTTTCTGGCCAGAAGCATTCCGCAGGCCTTTCCTCCTATCATCCCCGTTCCTATCATCCTGTCTTTTACCTGGAAATAGTCCTCGGGAGTAAACAGCTCTTTTATCATCTCCCTGAGGCGCTCATCCCTGGTCATCATGATATTGCACATGCGACTGCAGTTCTCTGTCACATCCTGACCTGCCTGATGGAGCATTCTGGTTAGACTAAAGAACCTGTCCCAGCTGTCCATGTTTTCAGAATCTGTCATGGAACCACTCTTTCCAAGGACCTGATAGAAATGGCTGGCCATTACGCCGTCGAGGATAGGCTTGAAGTCACCGGTTTCAGGATTATATAGCTGTGGCAGGAACATGGTCTCAGAGTATCTGTTCCAGACCTTGTCGGGTCTTACGTAGACTTTTTTGTCATCGGAGTACACGTCAAGGAAGAGCTGAGTGGTATCTCTTATCTTGGCGATTGCCCGGAAGGAATGCTTGCCTCTTATAAGCGGGAAAAAGGCGACGGTGTCCAGGATAAATAGATATGGGCATGTAACCTGGAAGAAATTGCCCATCATAAGGTCAGTGGCCCAGGCAGTCTGAAGCTCAGACAGGCAGTCAAAAACATAGAACGCATCCCTGCCCTCTTTGCTGATGATCTCATGAATCTCCACGGTGAAGTTCTCAAACCTGTGGTTAAGCTCCACGTTTACGATCTTAAGCCCCTCCTGCTCCTCAAGAAGTGGTTCATGGGCTGCAAACCTTATGTAGATGAGATTTCTTTTGTCCTCTATCGCCTGCTTAACATAAGGTTTTACAAAGAGCTTGAACTCATCCAGGTTGTCTACCCGCCATACCACGTTGTCTCCCAGTCTGATATTATCGAAAACCTCGTCCATCTGAGGTATTCCTGAACACACTCTGTCAAATGCTGCCATATATCGGTCCTTTCCGGCTCCCCTGCCCGCATGTGTTTTTGAGATAAAAGAAAAAGGCAAAGATGCCCAAAATCATAAGCATCTTTGCCTTTTATAATTCTATTATATCACAAAAATCTGATTACTGAAGTCTTGTTGTAAGACCGTCATCAAGCATCTTTGCTCTCTCGTCGATAATTGCCTGATATCCAGCATCGAGGTACTTCTGTGAAAGCTCGTCATAGAGTGCATCGAACTTGTCAGGTGCGCACATTACAAGCTGATCACGGTACTCAGGGTAAATTTCTTCCTTGAGGGATGTACCATACTCAGTAACTGACTCAAGTGCTCCACCGAACAGGCAGTCTACGTTAGCGTACTTGGACTCATAGAGTGCAAGCTGTCCCTTGTAGTTTGCAAGAAGGTCATCATAGAAGTCCTGAGGAAGTCCCTGAGGGTTGATTGCCTTGATGTCTGACTCGATGTCGCCAAAGGACTTGGAAGCTGTAACAACCATCCAGTAGTCTACGTTGTTGTTGTGTCCCTGCTGCTCTTCAAGACCAGTCTGATCACCAACTGCTACAGGATTTCCGTTGTCGTCATAGTTAAAGTTCTTGCCTTCGATACCCCATGTCATTGTGAAGAGGTTCTCGTCCTGAGCCATCCACTCAAGGTACATCATACCAGCCTTGACTTCATCTTCTGTTGCGTTGTTAGCAAAACCAACCATTGCGCCGAAGATGTTGTTAGGTCTGAATGCGTTGCTTGATCCCCATGTAGGATCCTGAACGAACTTGCTGTCGCAAACTACTACGCCGAGTTCTGCATCAGGGTTTGTCTCATAGAAGGAATTAAGAACATCCATTGTTGATGAAACGTAACCTGACCACTGGAATGCCTTACCGTTGATGAAGTCAGCGTTTACATCATCTGTGCTTCTGAGGTAGTACTCAGGGTTAAGATATCCGTCGTTGTAGAGCTCGTTGTTCCACTTAAGAAGTCTCTTCTGAGCTTCTGTTGAAAGAGCAGGAACCTGATAGTCACCTGTTGTGCACCATGTCTTCTCATCCTGAGGATAATCTCTGAACATGTAGTTCTGATCAGCACCTGCGCCGGCAACCTTTGATCCGCTAAGTGGATACTCATGTCCGTTTGCAACCATCTTGCCAAGAGCCTCTAAGAGCTCTGTGTTTGTTGCAGGATATGCTCCGTCGTAGCCGGCTTCCTTGAGCCAGTCCTTACGATACCATGTTACGAAGGTGTAGTTGGTGTTACCATAAGGTCTCTTACCAAGAACGATGTAGTCCTCACCATCAAACTTTGTGTAGCCTGTAAGACCGTTAGACTCCATATTTCCCCAGTATGTAGGAGCGATGGTCTTGAACTGCTCTACGTCGTAGGGCTGAAGGTATCCGTCTGATGCCCATGTAGCAAGCTTGTCGTAGTCGTATTCCATGCAAAGTGTAGGAAGTGTGTTGGTTGAAGCAAGCATAGCATAGTCAGTCATAACGTCTGAACGTGTGATTCCAACATACTCAACGTTGATGTTGTACTTGTCACCGAAGTTCTCCTGAACCCACTTTGTCCAGTAGTTGTTCTCAACATCAGAGCATCCGTTTCCGTTGTCACCTCTGTCGTATACAGCTACTCTTAAAGTAACCTTGTCGGCGAATGGTGTGAAGCCATCAATGCCGGGAACTGCATCGGCAGGTGCCTCTGCTGTCTGTTCCTGAGCTGCAGGTGCCTCAGTGGTTGCTGCCGGTGTCTCTGTAGTCTGCTGTGAATCGCCGGAAGCTGTTGGAACAGGTCCGCTGTTTCCGCAGGCTGCAAGGCCCAGTACCATACTTGTTGCGAGTATGGTGGTTAGTAATCTCTTTTTCATAGTGATCCTCCTTAATATTTAAAAATTTAATTGAATGCTCTACGTTAAGTAACAAGGAAGTTCCGCTCTCGGCAGCGGAGCTGCCTCGCCGGAACAAGCTTATCTCTAAGGCTCGAAAGGACCGAGCCTAAGAGCTAACCTTTTACCGCACCAATCATAGTACCCTGAACAAAATACTTCTGAAGGAACGGATATATAATGATGATCGGTACAGTTACAAACATGATGCATGCTGCCTGCAAAACCTCAGGTGTTGCCTGAACAACTCCACCGGTATCTGCAAGTGAGGCGTTCTGTGCCTCTGTGGCAGATGCTACAAGCTGGTAAAGCTTGTACTGGATCATCTTGAGCTCTGAAGATCTTGTGTAGTACATGTTATCTGCGTATGCATTCCATCTTCCAACTGCATAGAACAGTGACAGTGTAGCCAGGATCGGCTTGGAAAGCGGAAGCACTATCTTCCAAAGGATCTGGAGGTTGGTTGCACCGTCCAGGAACGCTGACTCCTCCAGGCTGTCCGGAATGGTGCTCTGGAAAAAGTTCTTCATGATCAGCATGTTGTATGGCGAATAGATAAGCGGCAGTATCAGTACCCATGCGGTATCGAGAATGCCCAGCTGATAATACAGGATGTACTGAGGAATGATTCCTGCTGAGAAGTACATCGGGATCATCAGTACAAATGCCAGCACTTCGCGCCCTTTAAGTCTCTTCTTGGAGAGCGGATATGCCGCGCAGGTGCAGACGATCATTCCCAGAAGTGTAAACACAAGGGTTATCACTACTGAAAATATCATTGAATATGTCATGGACTGATCTGCAAACACCTGCTTGAAAGCATCAAAGGAAATGTCCTTTGGGAGGAAGTATACTGAATGGGACATTACCGCTGTGTTTCCGGAAATTGATTTGGCAGCCACGTGTATAAAAGGAAGTACACAGGTTGCGCACAGAATCACGATGACCAGCATCATTATGGCATCGCTTATTCTGAATTTGTTGACCGCGTTAGCTCCGCCTGCGGAGAAACTCTCTTCTGTTGTACGTATTTCTTTTGTCTTAGCCATTAGAAGTTCCTCCTACAGTAATCCGTCTTCGCCAAGCTTCTTGGCTATTCTGTCTGATAAAAGAACCAGTGCAACACCTATAACTGACTGGAAAAGCCCCACTGCTGTAGCCATACTGAACTTGTTATTTCCAATACCTTTGTTGAAG
>JAEEGF010912322.1_pt1 | contig 24804 bp, 23 predicted proteins | sample 9134171 | NCBI WGS metagenome assembly JAEEGF01 (sample SAMN16246542, study PRJNA631951) | gut metagenome | biome: gut microbiome; feature: rumen; material: AP-attached | host: Bos | place: Iran: Karaj | collected 2018-10 | reverse complement strand
AGCAGAAACAATCAGTGAAGGAATAATAAAAAATGCTATTCTTCTAAAAACATGTTTATTACTCATTTGATTTACCCTGGGCGATTGCCGTTAAAATATTGGCTGAAGCTGTTGATAGTTCCGGTTTATCATTATTACTAATTACTTTTTTCAGATTATCTATTCCCTCATCAAGTTTTCCGCAGGATACTCTGCATATTCCCAGATCATAATAAATATCTGTGTCTTTTTTCCCAAGGTCCATGGCTTTTTCAAAATCATCAATTGCCGCTTCATAATCCTCCATGGCCATATTGTCGATTCCTCTGTAGTAATAAAGCTCGCTATCCTTTGTGACCTCTAATAATTCATCAAAATAAACTATGCTTCGTTCATATTCATCTTGATGCATAAGCGAAAGTGCTGCTACGTATTTGCAAAGATTCCTGTTTTCATCTACTCCTTTTTTGATATTGCTTGATATTTTATTGGGATCGTTTAACCTCAGATACTCCTCGGAGTATTTCGCTGCTGCTTCATAATCATTGTTTGCATATGTTGCCAGAGCTAGCTGAAGGACAATTGAAGCCTCATCTTCTTCCCCTAATTCCTTAACCTGCTCTAAGTCGCTGACCGCTTCAGGATAGTTACTTAACTGCAAATATGATAGTCCTCTTACATAATATAGTGCGGATGTGAGTACTTTACCCTCCGTATATGCTGTTGCTGCATCAACTGCCTCCTGATACATTCCGGCATTGTAATACAGCTCACATAATATTTCTGTAAGCTCTGATTTTACAGCCTTACTTTGATTGCTTTTTAAGGCTTCGTTAGTCTTGTCAATCGCCGCTATGTAATCACCTTTATCTATTAATTCGGCCAAAGAAGCATAATTGTTTATCAGGTCAATGTTATTTGGCATGTCTCTATTACCAGCATTGATTTGGCTTATTTCTTTTAAGGCATCTTCCGATTTTGAGATATTCTCATACAATGACCTTACCTGTGAACGCATTATGCTGTAGCCAATTGCTGAAAAGATCATAATAACCGTCAGCGCTCCTGCGAGCACCCGTACCCATTTTTTGTGATACCAATGTACAGTCTTTGAATTAGTTTTTTCAGTGTTTTCAAATTCCATTTTGGCCCCCGATCAGGTGTGTGAATCATCATTTGACAGCAACATTTGAAACTATTATTCGAAATCATTTTCATATTTCGATATTTTATTATCCCATTTTCGGAGAGAAAAAAAACATTATGGAACAAACTGTTCCCTTTAACAGATAAAAATTAATTCCATCTTAATCTTTTATTTACTTCATATTTATAACTCAATGAGATAATAGACAATACTTAATAACGTAGATTTTTTCACCTAGAAAGGAGCATTTCATGAGCGAAACAAAAAAAGAATTAACTGAAAGACCAGCAAGTGACACATTAAAAAAGAGAGTTCAGCTTAAGACTGTCGAGAAACTATCTGATGATGATATGGAAAAGGTTGCCGGTGGTTTTAAAGAGCAGCGCGGTGGCTATGCCAATAATTGCGAAATCGAATGCCCTTACTGCGGTGAAACACGCATAGACTGGATCTTTGCCGGACAGCCTGATGGCTCTATTCAGCGTGACCCTTATTACTGCTACAACTGTGGCAACTGGTTTGAGGTAGATGCTAACAACGTTCTGTGGTATTAACTAATATGAATACACCTCTTGAAGAACTTCTGGCTAAAGAAGTCAGTCAGTACAAAGGAAAAGCTTTTCCTGTAAAATCAAGTATTTTACGGAAAATTTTTGTATATAAGACCAAAATTGAGAATCTTCATCCCAATCCTGAAGATGAATTTTCTATGCCTGAAATTGGTCCAAATTATCAGATTATCTCCAAGTATGAAGAACAGTTTAGAAGAAACAAAGCGAATGAAAGCTACGACGGAGAGCAACCTCTGATAGTTGAAAAAATGTACCCCCGGGGATATTTACTGATAAATGGCCATCATAGGTGGGCGGCTTATTTAAGAGTGGACAGGAAAGTAGTACCTATCAGCATAACTAACCTCACCTCGTGGTCAGATTATGCCAAGATGCTGAAAAAAGCCAAATATGATAAAAGAGCTACTTTTGATCTGGACGAAGTAATACTGTGCAACAGCGAGCAGGATCCTTCAGAAAAAGAGTTATCGTTTCCATTTAATTCTTTCTATAAAGAACGCATAAAAGAAGGAGTTCCGGCACTGTTTAACTACCTTCGCTCCAAAGAATATGATATTTGGTTATACTCGGCAAAGGATTATTCCTGGGATCACATCAAAAGGCTTTTTGCACTGTACAAAGTAAATATCAGTGGTGTTATTACAGGAACATCCAGAAAACTGGATTCCAATCCCGAGCATAAAGCTTATGTTCAAAAATTGTTGTCGGAGACCTATCACTATACTCTCCACATAGATAACGATACTATTGTAAGAACAGACTATACAACAAAAGAATTTGATGAATATCCAATAGACCAAAATAATGGCAACTGGGCCTACAGTGTCATGGAAATCGTCAAGGAAATCTGTTCTTAAGCCGTTTCCACATCAACTCGTTGTCTTTTTACAAGCTCTGCGAAATCCCCATTTCGTTCTATTAGTTGCTCATAGTTGCCTTCTTCGATTATTTTTCCCTTATCAAGAACGAGGATTCTGTCACAGTTCTTAATCGTCGAAAGCCTATGAGCAATTACTATTCTTGTACACTTAAGTCCATCAAGTGCCTCAGAAACCTTTTTCTGAGTCATATTGTCAAGCGCAGAAGTTGCCTCGTCAAACATCAGAATCTTGGGCTTTGGAGCAATAGCACGTGCTATCATAAGGCGCTGTCTCTGACCTCCGGAAACACCTCCCTGACCTTCACTTATAAGTGTCTGCATCTCCATCGGCATATCTCTTATATCATCAGCTATGCCAGCCAGCTCTGCCGCTTCCCATGCTTCATCCAAAGACAGATTTGGCGCAGAAATAGTTATATTCTCATAAATATCTCCCTGGAAAAGACTGCCGTTTTGCATAACACAGCCTATCTTTCTTCTCAAGGACCTTAAATCTATACTGCTAATGTCCTTTCCATCATAATAAATCGCGCCCTTTGAAGGCTTCTCAAATCCAAGTAAGAGCCTCATAAGCGTGGATTTTCCGCAGCCAGTCTTTCCAACTATAGCCACATATTCACCCGGTCTTATTTTTAGAGACAGATCATCAATTACGTATGGCATCTGGTCATTATAGCGAAAAGAAACATTGTTGAGTTCTATTGAGCCACTTACCTTTGTAAGTATTTCTTTTCCCTCCATGATCTCAGGTTCTGCCTTTAAAAGAGGTTCTGCAGTCTCCAAAACCGGTGGAATCTGCGCAATAGAAATCGCTATTCCTGCCAGCGCAGAAAAAGCTCCCATAACCTGCCCATAGGAAATAGAAAAGGCGTAATATCCCGATACTCCGACATTTTCTTTTACTGCGAGGAAATAAAGAATTATTGTACCAAACAGGGATATAGCTGTCATGATAACGCTGTTTATCCTCAGAAACATAGGTGGACTGTACTGATATTGTGCAGCCTTTGCATATATTTTTGCCCATTTTGCGAAAGCTCTTTTCTCCGCTCCCGAAAGTTTGATCTTCTGAATTCCGGAAATAAGGGCAAACTTCATGCCTGACTCCTGCACAGAAATCTTCATCTGCTGTCTTGAAACCTGAATTTGCATAACAGATGTTATTATACTAACTGTGACAGTCACTATGATTATTGTCACCGCAGGTTTAGCTAGTCCCGGTGCAAAGTCTGCTATCTGAAAGATATATAACAGTGAAAAAATACTTGTTAAACCAATGGAAAAGATATTTCCAATTATCATACTGCACAGTGAACTGACTGCTCCGGCTCTTTCTGCCAGATTACCGGCACCATAGTCCCTGAAAAAATCTGACGGAAGCGAAATTGCTCTCATCATTACAGCAGCTTCAACCTGCAAGGATGTCTTTCGTTCAATGCGTTTCATCAGTGTTTCTCTGATGGAACGAACTATCTGCGATGTAATGGCGGTGCATACCATGAACATGGCTGTACCTACCAGAAGGCTCTTACTGTTGCTTTGAAGAACTGTACCTGTCAGGAGCCTTGATAGTCTTGGAGCTATCATTCCCAAAAGAGTAACGCATAAAGTGGCTATGATAATAACCATGTAATCATTGAGTTCAATACAGTCCTTCATGTAGTTTAGCAGATCAGGTATTCCTATCTTGCGAAGAGGAAGCGGTCTGTAAAAGCAAAACGCTGTATCAGACAACTGTCCTTCATTTGCGGATGTAATTCGTACTCTGGTTCCATTCACACGGTTCTTAAAGCAGTAACCGCCAAATTCACCCGGAACGACCGCAACAGGCTCATTACCTTCTTTTGTGAAAGCAATCATCGGACCAAAGGCATTTTTGTACCAGCCCTTTGGTAACTTCACTTCTCTTTTCATGAGTCCGTGAGGTCTGAATGCCCATTCCATCTGCTCTTCCATTTCTTTGATATTGTCAGGAATATTAGACGGCTTAAAGTGATAATATTTTAGAACATCATCAATGGCATTTCTTGTGATCAGGCGCTCGTCATTAATTTCATCAGCAGCCTTGCCGCCCATGACTACAGCCGCAATCTGCACGATGGAATCCTCAAAAATCTCCTGATCGCTTTCTTTTCTTAATCTAATCTGTTTATCAAACCAATTCAACATATTCCCTCACTCACTTGTAACAAGCTCCGTGTAATAACCACCGTTTTTCATAAGCTGTTCATGGGTTCCACGCTCAACCACCATGCCTTTATTAAGTACCACAATTTCGTCGCAATCCCTGATTGTCGATAGTCTGTGCGCTATAACTATGCACGTGATTCCTCTGTCCTTGATTGCCTTAACAACTTCGTACTCTGTCTTTGCATCAAGTGCGCTTGTGGCTTCATCCAGGATTATCAGGGATGGGTCCTGAGCAAGAACTCTTGCTATCTCAAGACGCTGTCTCTGCCCACCTGAAAAGTCTTTTCCGCCTTCTGTAAGCCTGTATTGATAACCGCCCTCTCTTAGCATTATGTCTTCATGGAGCTGAGCGTCTCTGGCTGCCAGAACCATTTCGTAATCCTTTATGGAGTCATCCCACATCTTGATATTGTTAGCAATCGTGTCTTCGAAAAGAATGATATCCTGGTCTACAACTGCAAGCGAACCGGTAAAGACACTTCTGTCTATTTCCTCAATAGGTTTGCCTGAAAAGAGAATTTCTCCGCTCCAGGGTCTGTATAGCCCTGAAATCAGCTTGGAAAGCGTTGATTTCCCGCAGCCGCTGCTACCTACAAAAGCCACTCTGCTTCCCGGTTCAAGTTTAATCGAAAAGTCCTTTATCAGTGGTTCTCTAAGCTTGTTGTATCCAAAGGTCACATTTCTTAGTTCAAGCTCGCCCGGAAGCTTACTGTAATCTTCACTTTCCGAAATCGGTTCGTCTTTTACAAATGGATCGGTGGGATATTCCATGACATCTTCCACTCTTTCCATATCAGTACGCATTTCCTGCACAGTTTGTCCTGCACCTATCAAAGTCATGGCAGGCTGCATGAATGCTGTCAGAAAGCCCTGAAAGGTCACTATTGCGCCTATTGTAAACTCGCCGTTCATTGCAAGCCATATTCCCAAAAATAAAACAACATCGTTAGCAAGCGTACCTACCAGCTTAGGAATCATTCCGATGGACATGTTTATGCGGTCGACTTCACATCTCTGTGCATTTACCGAGGCCTGAAGCCCTGCCCATTTGCTGAAAAAGCTGTTTTCCGCTCCACTTGCTTTTATGGTCTCAACCATGCTCATTCCAGATACGGTAGCCGATGAAAGCTTTCCTGTATCGCGCATCTGCACTCTTGTCACATTTATTCTTTTTTCTGATAAAATTCTTGAGACAACGAGATCGATAACGATAGTAGTAATGCCCACAAATGTCAGCAATATACTGTACCTGATCATGACAATAAGATAAAAGAACATCATTAATGTATTAAGAAAAAGAGGTGCCACTGTACTTACCAGGACTCCCGCAATTGAAGAATTGGTAGCCTGTCTTTGTATGATGTCACCTGTCATTCTCTGAGAGAAAAAATCCATAGGCATTCGCAGCACCTTCCACATATAAGAGGCACTGCCGATCATAGCCATTTTTCCGTTAATCTTTAATGAATAGACTGCTCCTGCCCACTGGATAATTAGCTGCAATACAGCAAGGAGTATCATTATTCCCGTAAAGGGATATAGCCAGTCTCTGTTTCTCCCGGTCAGCAGTCTGTCCATAAAGACTTTGCTCATTACCGGATTTATGATGCTGAAAAGATACGTAATAAGAGTAGTAAGTGTTACAAAAGCAACAGCTGCACCCGCTCCTTTTAGTCTCTTTTTGGCAAATTCTATGGTGCTTTTCTTCTTTCCCTCCGGTTTAAAGTTTTCGCCCGGTTTTATTTGTATACAGATACCTGTAAAGCAGTGATCAAATTCTTCCATAGAGACCTGCAGTGCACCTCTCGCCGGATCATTGATATACGCTTTATTATTCTTAAACCCATCAAGTACCACGAAATGGTTGAAATTCCAATGTATAATGCAAGGAAATTCTCCTTTTTTCTGCAGACTCTCTGTCTCATATCTGGCGCCACCTGCCTCAAAGCCATAATTTCTTGCAGCAAGAAGAATATTTTTTCCATTTGAACCATCTCTTGAAACAGCGCAGTCTGCCCTTACCTGCTCAAGAGGTATCCATTTACCGTAATATGCCATTACCATAGCCAGAGAAGCCGCACCACATTCCAGTGCTTCCATCTGCATGATCACAGGGACCTTTACTGCACCTTCTTTAATTGGCTGTTTTACTTTATTAGCCATGTTTTCTTCCTCTGCTTTAATCAAACAAAAGATTAAATGGTGTCACTTTTTCTATAACAATCTTTGCTCTGTACTCGCCATCCGGAATATCCATTGAAGCCTCAACCTTCATTCTTCCGAATTCATCAGTTGTCACTTCTCCAACCAGTGAAGACTTATCTCCGATATATATTGTCTGCCCTTCCTGTATATACTTAGCCCCATCTTCTATAACAAAAGCTGTTATATGCCCATCCGCTGCAGTTGCATCCCCTGCAACCGTCGTTTCCAGATTCCCAAAAAAAGACCATACGATCATGCCCAAAAGCATCACGATAACAGCCCCCATTATCATCCAGGTTCCGGGATTTGTTACCTTTAAATAGTCGTTTAACGCTTCAGGCGACGATATTCTTTCAAGGCTCTTTTGCCTGAATATCATTTTTTTGCCTGCTTTTTCTTCATTTCCGCTCATAGTTGCCTCCCAATATATTTAATAGCCAGCATTGTGATATCATCTGATTGAATTGCACCATCCGCAAAGCGTTCAAGGCACTCAGACATTGCATCCAGTGTTTCTTTTGGACTTTCATTTTCCAGGTTGTTAAGCGCTTCCAGCATTCTTTCCGTTCCAAACTGATTGTTCCCTGTATCTTCGGCTTCACTTACTCCATCCGTGTAGATATACAGGATTTCTCCGCTATCAAGTGTAAATTCGTCGTCTATATATGTTTTCCCTTCCCGAAGACCAAGAACTGTTCCATGCTTTTTGACAATCAGCTCATAATTTTTCCCATTCTTTTTTATTGCAGGATTCATATGACCTGCGTTGGCCTCAATGACATGTCCCGAAGAGATTGTGAGAATTCCAAGCCATACTGTAACAAACATTCTGGCAGTATTTCCCTCAAATAGCTTATTATTTACATCTGCCAGTATTTCTCCCGGGGTTCCCCCCATCATCGCTCTATTTTGGATCAGCGTCTTACTTTTTACCATGAAAAGAGCTGCTGATACTCCTTTGCCGGACACATCCCCCATCACAAGCCCAAGATGGTCATCATCTATCATGAAAATGTCGTAGAAGTCTCCTCCTACCTCCTTTGCCGGGCTCATAGAAGCATATACATCAAATTCATTGCGTTCCGGAAACAGAGGAAAGTTTTTAGGTAACATATCCGTCTGAATTTGCGCTGCTACAGATAGCTCAGTCGCCATTCTCTCTTTTTCAGAGGTAATATGCATAAGCTCATCAATATAATTTCTGGTGCGCTCTGACATTTCTTTAAAGGCATCTGCCAGAATTTCTATCTCATCTCCTGTTTTGTATATTTCTTTTTTCTCAAATATGAGATTATCTCCTGAAATATCCTTTACATTCGAGGTCATTATCTTTATTGGTTTAGCTATTCTTGATGAAAAGATTAAAGATGTGATGACAGCACCAATAATAAGAAAAACAAGTGTGATAATTGTATTTATCACTGTTTTGCTGAACACAGAGGTATACTCATTTAGTGTTTCTTCACTGACATTACTTAGATATGACAAAAGCTCATTTGTAGGCTTTTCAACCTGTTCTTCGGGGACGAACATTACCTGCATCCAGTAAACTGTGCTTACAGGCGCATATGCTGCATAATAGGTCTTATTATCCACTTCAACCATCTGAAATCCTGTTTTATTCCAGATATCTTCGGTAAGCATCTTTTCAAGATCTTTGTTTACACGTCCCTTAATAGGTGTTGACAGTTCATTCTCCATAGCCAGTTCGCCCTCGGTCCTAGGTGAATAAACCAGCCCATCTTCATCTAATATGATGGAAAATCCCTCTTCACCGTATCCCATCTCAGATACTGTATATCTGATGGTTTCCAGCTCAATCGAAACTTGTAAGCCAGCTACATTTTTCCCATTTACAACGACCGGAACTGCAAATATAACTTCATTAACATCGTAAAAATCACTGCGAACAGCAGATGTGAACAAAACCTGATCCCTATCAAGCTTCATAGCATCCCTGAACCAGTCTATTTCTCTGATATCATATGATTTAAGACTTCCATCATCGTTGAACTTCCCTCCTGAAAACTGGTCCATCATAAGAACAGTTCCATCCGCGAGGGCTATGTAACAGTCCATGGAAAACTCTCCGTTGCCGGCAACAATTTCTGTCATCATGGGTTCAAGGTTTGCAAGCCTTTTTATCATGTACTGTGTATTCTCATCCGTCTTAGCAGATTCTTCTGCATACATTACCTGTAATGTATATATGCCTTCATTTTCCTTTTGAGGTTGATATACCTCTACTTCCTCATATAGCTCCGGATTTAAGAAAACATCTTCTACTTGCGCACATAATACATAAAAATCGTGTTCCATTACCCAAAATTCCACGTCAGTTATACGAGCAGCAAGAGAAACTGTCTGTACCAGATTTTCTCTTGTGATTTTCATCATGGAATCTTTGGATTTTTCTTTAATTATTTCGGACGTTTCCCTGCTTGTTTGTCCTGTCTTTTTTCCGGCAAATACAATCTCCATAATTCCCACGAAAGCAAACGCTGCTATGGCTATTATTACCATAGCAACGCTAAAGACAAGTATTTTCTGTTGGAGTCCGCTTTTAACCGGCTTTTCTGCTTTTTTCATATATTATTCAACATCATATAATGTTCAAGTCATCAGCAAGTCCTGTCAGTTCAAAAACATCCATAACATCACTTGTTACGTCTTTAAGCGTCATTCCGCCTTTCTTACTCATCTCAATGTCTATTGCCGAAATTACACGTAAGCCTGCGCTTGAAATATACACAAGTTTACTCATATCAAAAAGAATCGACTGAGCCTTCTCAATGTCTTCACTGACTTCTTTTTCAAGTTGGGGAGATGTTAACGTATCAAGCCTTCCGTCAAGTGAAACAAACAGTTCATCTCCATTTAGTTTCTTTTCAATATTCAGCATATCTCCATCTCCTATCCAGACTCTTAAAATATAGTTGTAACTATTTTATAATATAAAAATAAATTCGTTATTACGATATTATAAACACGCTATTAAAAATATGATTCAGGCGCAAAAAAGGATATATAACACATATATGATATGTATTATATATCCTTTAACCTATTAGCTATTTACTTGGTTTCTACAGAAACATCAGCCCCTGTAATATTGATATTCTTGTTTACCTTGGCATCATATGTTCCGGCTCTCATAATTTCAGTAAAGTCAACACCTGTAGCTTCTGACATTGTATCAAATACCTGTTTCATAACTATTGGCATATTTCCTGAAATCTGGCTTGCACCATTTGTGCCATCACCTGTGCCGTAGATGTTAATCTTATCAATCTGTGAAAGAGGTTTTGCAATTTCTGCAGCCATCTGAGGCATGATCTTGATCATCATCTCAGCCATTGCAGCGCCGTTATACTTCTTATAGGCTTCTGCTTTCTTTTCCATTGCTTCAGCTTCAGCAATACCTTTAGCTTTGATGGCTTCAGCTTCGGCTTTACCTTTGGCCGCAATACCAGCAGCCTCTGCATCATATTTAGCCTTTATACCTGCAGCTTCCTGCTCTGCTGCGAACTTCTGAGCCTCAGCCTGTGCCTTTCTGGCATCAGCTTCACGCTCCTGTTCGTACTTGGCAGCTTCAGCTTTCTTTTGTCTCTGAACAAGCTCTGCTTCGGCTTTCTTTTCAGCCTGATACTTCTCAGCATCGGCCTTCTTTTCAATTTCAGCAGCAAGTTCCTGCTGTTTTACAATAACTTCTTTCTGTTTGAGTTCTGCTTCACGTTCAGCTTTTGCAATCTGAGCATTAACTGTAGCTGTCTGGATAGATTTTTGCTGTTCCTGTTGCTGAATTTCATAAGCAGCATCTGCAACAGCGCTTGCTGTATCAGCTTCTCTCTTAAGTTCTGCCTGTTTAATAGCAAGAGCATTATTCTTTTCAGCAATTTCAGTCTGTGCAAGTACTCTTGCATCGTTGGCAGCCTTATCAGCCTCTGCTTTTGCAATTGCTACGTCTCTGTCTGCCTGAGCCTTTGCAATTGCTGCATCCTTTTTGATCTTAGCTGTATTATCCATACCAAGGTCATTTATAAGACCGTTTTCATCAGTAACGTTCTGAATGTTGCAGGATAGAATTTCAATACCGAGTTTGCTCATATCTCTTGAAGCTTTTTCCATAACCTGATCAGAGAAGCTGTCTCTGTCGGTATTGATTGTCTTAAGAGCAAGAGTACCGATGATCTCACGCATGTTACCCTGTAATGAATCCTGAAGGTCTTCAGTGATCTGCTGTGGATCTTTGTTCAGGAAGTTCTTGGCTGCAAGCTGTATTGATTCAGAGCTTGTGCCGATTCTTACCTTTGCTACCGCGTCAACATTTACATTGATGAAATCATTTGTTGGTACGGACTGCTCAGTCTTAATGTCCACGGTCATCTGTCCAAGATAAAGTTTATCGACTCTTTCAAAAAATGGGATCTTAACACCTGCACGGCCAATCAGGATTCTTGGAGTTTTTCTTATACCGGAAATAATATAAGCTCTGTCCGGAGGAGCTTTTACATATCCTGTAGCTATTACCATAACTACCAGGAGTATAAGTGCTACTAAAATAATGGTTGTCAGTGTCATTGTTCCACCTTTCTTTGGGCTATGCCCAAACACAATACTTTTTTGTTGATAAGAAAAGTGTACTCCTGACACTAATCCCCATAAATACTGGCTTTAGCGCCTTTTCTATATATATTTTGCTTTTTCTGCAATTTATGATAATATGCTCTAGTGGTTTACAAAATAGAAAGGATTTTAAATTATGAGAATAGCAGTTACTTATGAAAACGGTGAAGTTTTCCAGCACTTTGGACATACCAGTGAATTTAAAGTATATGAAATAGAAGATGGAAAGGTAGTTTCATCAGAAATAATTGATTCTAACGGAAGCGGTCACGGTGCACTTGCAGGTCTTTTGGGCGATAAGGATGTTAATGTTCTAATCTGCGGCGGAATCGGCGGCGGAGCATTCTCTGCTCTCGAAGAAAACGGAATAGAAGTTTGTGCCGGTACATCAGGCAATACTGATGAGGTTGTTGAAGCTTACCTTCGCGGAGAGCTTGAGAGCTCAGGTGTTAACTGCGACCATCACGGAGAAGGTCACACATGTGGAGATCATGAGGATGGACACAGCTGTGGTCACCACGAGGATGGCGGATGCGGACATCATGAAGAAGGTGGCTGCGGAGATGAAGAAGGCGGATGTGCTTCAGGTGGATGCGGCGGATGCCATGGTTGCCACTCAGCACCATCATTCGAAGGCATAAATGTTGGTAAGACATGCAAAACACACTATATTGGAACATTCAATGACGGAACAAAGTTTGATTCATCATACGACAGAGGAGAGCCTCTTGAATTCGTCTGCGGTGCAGGCATGATGATCTACGGATTTGATAAGGCTGTTGCCAATATGAACGTAGGTGAGACACTTGATATTCACCTTATGCCTGAAGAAGCCTATGGCGAGGCAGATCCTGCTGCGATATTCACAACAGAAATCGCTCAGCTTCCAGGCTCAGAGGACCTTACAGTTGATGAGAAGGTTTACCTTCAGGACATGTATGGCAGACCATTCCCTGTTAAGGTTGTAGCCAAGACCGATACTACTATCACTTTTGATGCCAACCATGAAATGGCTGGCAAAGAACTTAATTTCAAGATTGAACTTGTAGAAGTTAAGTAACTCCAAAAACTTTATCTCGTAACTTACGTCCCGTTGGCGTTGTGGCAAGTCCACCGCCAGCGGTTTCTTTTAATGAGGCTGGAAGCGCATCTCCAACCTCTCTCATTGCATCAATGCATTCATCAGCAGGAATCTTTGGAGCAATACCTGCAAGTGCCATATCCGCACTTGAGAATGCTATAGAAAGACCTGATACATTTCTTTTTATACATGGAATCTCTACAAGTCCCGCAACCGGATCACATACAAGCCCCATCTGACTTGATATAGCCATTGCACAGGCATCTGCACACTGCGCCGGAGTTCCTCCCATAAGTTCTACCAAAGCAGCTGCAGCCATGGCAGAAGCACTTCCACACTCAGCCTGGCATCCGCCCTGAGCACCTGCGATACTTGATCTTGCTGCCACCACCATTCCAATGGCACCTGCTGTGAACATAGACATAACAATATCTTTTAAGTCAAATCCCTTATCTTCATACAGTGAAACAAGACATCCCGGCAAAATTCCGCAGCTTCCCGCTGTAGGTGCTGCTACAATCCTTCCCATGGAGGCATTACAACCGGCAACGGCAAGAGCTCTAGCCATAGCTTTTGTCATAAATCCACCGCTAAGACCGCCCTTTTTGGAATACTCGTTCATAAGATAGCCTTCCCCACCGGTAAGGCCTGACATGGATTTCTGGTCCTTTTTCATTCCTGCCTTTACAGACTCTGTCATGACCTGAAAGCTGACTTCCATTTTTTCGTATAATTCCAATGGAGTTTTTTCCATGTCTTTTGCCTGATCTTCCAGAACAAGCTCACTTATCTTTATATTTCTTTTCTCAGCTTCCTCTACAAGCTCACTGATTGATTCGTACTTAAGCATATATAACCTTTACTAACCTTAAATTCTTCTGATTAAAATCGCATTTGTGACGTGCTCAATTCCTCTTATGTCATCTACGAGACTTTCCGGTGGCTGATTGTCAATTTCAATTGTCATGATGGCATCACCACCCTTTTCCTGCCTTGACAGATGGAAATTGGAAATATTGAGCTCTGCGTGCTCCCAGTGCATCATGTTGGTAACACTGGCAATTACTCCGGGCTTATCCTCATGCATGACCAGAATAGTATTATTGTCACCATTAAATTCAACATTCATACCATTTATCTGATTAACAAGGATATTTCCACCGCCGATACTGGCTCCCTGCATAATTCCTTCGGAACCATCCTCAGTGAAATAGTGGATTCTTGCAGTATTGGGGTGCGCCCCTTTTATATTCTCTGTTATAAAAGAATAATCGATTCCTCTTTTATCTGCTATATCAAGAGCTTCCCTTATCTCAGGTGAATAGCTCTTATATCCCATGATTCCTGCTAAAAGAGCTCTGTCAGTACCATGCCCCTTATAAGTCTGGGCAAAAGAGCCTGAAAGAGTAATCTCAACTCTCACAAGATGCCTGTCATCAATGAGCTTGTTAACAACTCTGCCAAGACGAACAGCACCTGCAGTATGAGAGCTTGAAGGTCCGATCATAATAGGACCTATAATATCAAAAACATTCATCAAAACTTCTCCTGAATGATCATTGAAAGACTGTCTGCGATAATGTCCGCAACTTCCAATTTATAGTCATATCTGCTCTTCTGAGGCAGAATTATTGTCTCTTTAGAATAACATTCGTTTTTATAAGCTATTGTATAGAATATCTGTCCCAGTGAACTGTCTTCATTGGCCGGATCGGCATTTCCCATTGTCCCGGTTACTCCGATTCCTATATCAGCACCAAAAGATTTTTTGCAGGCAATCGCCATAGCGTCTGCCGTTTCATGGGAATAAACTCCGTATTTTTCTATTGTCTTTTGCGGAACCCCTTCCATTATCTTGGCTTCGTTGGAATAGGTTACAAAAGCTCCTTTTATCACCGCTGAAGAACCTTCAATATCAGTTAAAAGAGATGCAATCAGTCCTCCTGTGCAACTTTCCATAGTAGTAATTGTGAGGCCCTTGACCATAAGTAAATCCGTTATTGTATTGAATTTTGTTCTGATCAAATTATCATTCATTTTGGTCTTTCCTCCTCTCTAAACGGCATACCTAATAATAGCATAAAAAATGTGATTCGTTATGCCTATTTTGTGCTTTTGGAGAAATTGCAAAAATGTTATACTGATAAGTGCATAAATGGGGTATTTTAAGGGGGTATTACAATGGAATATTATGGCAAAAAGCCAAACTACAACATGCTTCACCGAATAATGTTCGGAATGGCAGAATTCTACGGAGGAGGTGCTTTTGTCATTATTAACACGTTCTTTACCGTGTTTCTGATAAAGGCTCTCGGAATGCCGGCTGCTCTGGCAGGCACAATTCCTCTTGTAGGCAAGATATGGGATGCTGTCACCGATCCCATGATGGGAAATATCACTGACAGAACCGTCTCAAAGTACGGTGCAAAGCGCTTTTACATCTTCGTTGGCGGCATTGCTTCCTCAATCACATTTCTTTTACTATGGCTGACCATACCCACACATTCCGTTTTGGGTATGTATATCTTTTATCTGGTCATGTATTGTCTTTTTTCGACCGGTTTTACAATTCTGATGGTTCCATACAATGGATTACTGCCGGATATGATAGATGATTATGCCATGCGCTCCAAGTTCTCGACAGTTAGAATGGTCTGGTCAACTCTTGGTTCAATGGTATGCGGGCTTGTTCCTTCATTTATCATAAAAGACAACACTAAACCCGGTCAGTACTTAACCTGCGCATTCATATTCGCAGTTCTTTTCTTTATCACCACAACAGTAACCTTCCTTGGTACATGGGAAAAGAAAAAAGAGCCGGTAATAACAACTTTGGCTGAAAGTTTTCCTCAATCAGTAAGTGTATTAAAGAGCAGATCCTTTAAGATTTTCCTTGGAATTTATCTGTTTGGTCAATGCGGAATGGACTTCGTGTCAGGAATGGCAGTTTACTACGTAGATGACGTGCTGAATGGATATTCTAACGGATATTTCATTTATCTTATGGCTGTCATCCTCATTTCTCAGCTTGTAGGTATGCTGTTCTGGGGACCTGTCATGAGTAAAACTTCCAAAAGAACCACTATTCTCATAGGTGCGCCCACAAGGCTTATCGGAACCCTTGGTCTTCTTGCCTTTTCTTATGAAGGAGCCAGCATTCTTCCAGTCCTTGTGATGACTGCATTTATCGGATTTGGTAACGCTGCTACACTTACCAGTATCTTTGCGATTATGGCAGACATGGCGGAAGTTGACGAGCTTATCACTTCCATCAGAAGACCTGGTATAGTTTCGGGAATGGCTACCTTTGCAAGAAAGATCTCTTCCGGTCTTTCCGCAGCAGCGATAGGCTTTTTACTTGCTTTTGTAGGCTACGATGAGAACATTGCAACAAACGGCGGCAGACAGGCGCTTTCCACACAGCATGGTATCGCTCTTATTTACATTATCGTTCCTGCAATTCTCATAACTTTATTATTTGTAGCTGCTGTCATTTTCCCTCTTACCGGTAAAGAATTTGATGTCATTCAAAAAGAAATTGCACGCAGAAGAGGAAATGACAACTCTGTTACCACCGATGAAGAAAAAAGAATCTGCGAAAAAGTTACTGGCTTTACATATGACCGCCTGTGGAAAACCGAAAATGCTAACAAACTAAGGAAAGAATCAAACTAATATGACAAATGTAGAATTTTTAGGTGAAGATAACTTCATAGAAATAATGAAAACTGCAAATAAGGAGTGGCGTGACAAATGTGTTACTCGGGGTAAGATCAGATCTTTTGACAATACCGAACTCAATTACTATTTCGCAATTCCTGACAATGCCACAAAAGCTGTTGTCCTAGTCCACGGTTTTTGCGAGTTTTGGGGTAAATTCCATGAATATGCCTGGTATTTATATCAGGCAGGCTTTGCAGTATTTTTCCTTGAACAGCGTGGTCATGGCTACTCTGAGGGCAAATTACCTGCACATGATATTGTGTTCATAGATAGTTATGACATATATGTCGAGGACCTTCATACATTTATTGACAAAGTAGTCATGCCTGCCACTTCCTCGATGAAAAGGGTCATTTTGGCTCATTCAATGGGTGGCGCAGTCGCAACTATGTTTATAGAAAAATATCCTAACTACTTTGATCAGGCCATTCTAAGTTCCCCAATGCTCAAAATGAAAAATAACACTTCACCGATTCTTATAAAGGCATTAAAGGTTTATTCATTTCTGTTCAGACAACGTAAGGCTCTTGCCCCCGGACAGCACAGATTCGACGGCATACCTGTTTTTGAGACCAGCAGTGCCATGTCTAAGCCTCGCTACGACTATATGTTCAATATGCGACTTAAGGATGAGCACTATCAAACCTACGGTGCATCCATAGGATGGGCTCTTGCAAGCTTAAAGACCAATAAATATATCATGAAAAATGCAAAGAATATCCGTATTCCGGTTACTGTTTTTACTGCAGGTCAGGATCATCTGATAGACGCAGAAGGATACAGAGATTTTGAAAAAAGAGTTCCTTCAGCAAAGTTTATGCATTTTGAAGAATCAAGACATGAAATTTTCAATGCAGAAGAAAACAGCAGAAAACGTTACTTTTCTGCTGTTCTAGAGACTTTAAACAATATGTAACGATTAAAGCAATGCACTGGCAACTGTTCCGATTACCATTGCAAGAATAAGTGTCAGTGCAATTATTGCAACTAACTTTTTATATTTATTTGCAACCATTTTTTTACTCCTTTTATTTCTTTATATATTTCTCATAGGCATTATAAAGCCTTGTCATAGTTTCTTTTATCGTCTGAGGCTCACAGGCAATATTAAGCCTTTCAAATCCTACTCCCGCATCACCAAATACATAGCCCTCATCAGCAAATATATATGCTTTGTGGGTCATAAAATCCTCTAATTCGGCTTTATCCATATTCCACGCACGGAAGTCACACCATAACAGATACGTGCCTTCTAAGGGGCAAATTTTGACTTCTGGGATATGCTCAGACATAAACTCTGTGATAAACTTTGCGTTTTGGTCTATAACATTTATGCAGTCATCAAGCCACTTTTCACCATATCTGTATGCTGCTTCGCAGGCAACTCTTCCAAGGACGTTAGTCAATGACCTGAAACCATCAAGCCTTGAAGCCTTGAACCCACGTCTTATATCAGAATCCTGAATTATTATGGACGATGTCTGAAGCCCCGCAAGGTTAAAGCTTTTGCTGGGCGCAGTGCAGACAGCCATATGAAGTCCTGCATCCTTTGCCACATTTGCCATAACCGTATGCTCATATCCGGGCATAATAAGGTCGTGGTGAATCTCATCATCTATGATAAATACATTGTTTTCTACACAAATATCATAGAATTTCTTTAATTCGTCCTTAGTCCAAACCTTACCAATCGGATTATGGGGATTGGCAAAGATAACAAGCTTTGTTGTGTCTTTTTTTGCTTCCTGTTCAAAAGAAACGTAGTCAATATGATACCCTTCGTCGTCTAGCAAAAGCGGAATATCAATGAGAGTTCTCCCCTTCATATTCACAGATCTTTTAAACGGATAATATACCGGTGAAAAAATAACGACGCCATCTCCCGGATCAGTTGTGCACAGGATTAAATCCCCTATTGCAGTCACTACTCCATCTGATGGCGCAATCCATTCTTTATCAACTATATAGTTGTGTCTTTTACCCATCCAGCCAACTATAGCCTCAAGGTAATTATCAGTCATATCGGTATATCCGAGCACATTGGTATCAAGGTATCTTTTAATCGCCTCGGTAATTTCGGGCGCTGTTCTAAATTCCATATCTGCAATAGACATGGGAACAATACCCTCCGGAACCTGGGGATTTCTCTTGAACATATCTTTGTATTTAAAAGATCCTTCGTACATTTCCGCGCCTCAGATACAATTATATCCCTTGTTTATAAGAATATTCTCAACTGCACTTATCTCATCTGTGTTGATGACCATTATAGGTCTGCCAGATTCGCGGTTAAATGAAAGATATGTATAATTCACGTTTATATTGCTTGAATACAAGGTTTTTAAAATCTTGTCAAAAGCTCCAACCTCATCCTGACATTCAACAGCAAGAACCGGTGTTGTTTTGCAGATATAATTCTCCTTCTGAAGTACTTCAATACACTTTTCAGGATCTGAAACAACCATTCTGATTATTCCGTATTCAGCGGAATCATTTGTAACAGAACCAAGAATATTTATACCGTTCTGACAAAGAATTCCGGTAATATTCTGCAAGCATCCTTTCTTGTTCTCAGCATAGATTGAAATTTGTTTAAGCATTCTCTTCCCCAAAAACCTTTCTAACAGCCACGATAACATCTGTAGATGTAAATGGCTTTACCACAAAATCTTTTGCTCCCCTTTTAAGAGCAAGCACGATCATGTTCTCATACTTCTGGTCAGAACACATGATAACATTAGCCTTGGGATCGATCTTCATAATCTCCGTCAAGGCATCAATGCCGTTCATTTTGGGCATATTGATATCTAAGATTAGTAAATCCGGCTGTTTTTCTTTATAAAATTCTACTGCCTGTTCTCCGGTAATCGCCTCTCCAACAATCTGATACTTTTCAGGATCCAGCGCAGACTTGAGCATTTGTCTCATAAAATTTGTGTCATCAGCTATTAGTATTTTCTTTCGCATAATATTCTCCTAAAAATATGTTGGCATTAGTAGCAATATTATTATGACAGTAAACTATAACCTATACAAATTAAATATAAATAAAAATACCACTTTTATTCAAATTCATCAATGGAATATGTTATTCCGTCTACCACAATAGTTTCCACATCAGGCAAAGAACTATATAATTTTTCTGAAACATAGTTGAATTTATCGGGGAAACTGCCCTCATGAAGTGCTTCTATAAGAGCCCGTACCCTTGGTCCATGATGCGGATTGCACTCTGCGATACAGGCAATTTTGCCCTCTCTGGCATAACTTATAGCCTCCTGATTTACAGCATCAAAGGACACTATCATTATTTCTCCGCCTGCTATATCAGAACCGACCTTACGCCCTGCATTCTCAATTGCTTCTATGGCTCCGATGGCCTCATTATCATTTTCACAGTACACTACATTTATATTGTCATACTTACGTAAAAAAGATGTCATTACTTCACGGCCTTTTGTTTCAGTAAAATCACCGCTTACCTCATCCAATAGGTCCCATCCGTATTCTCTAGAAGCATTGGCAAGCCCTCTTGACCTTCCAATCTGTGCAGTTGAGCCGATTGTTCCCTGAATATTTACTATATGGATATCCTCAGGTGCAATACCTTTCTTCTTCGTATATTCATTAAGCCAGGTAGTCACCTTTTTGCCTTCCAGCTCGAAATCAGAACCCACCCAACATGAATAGAGATTCTTGTCTACATCAGCTCGTCTATCCACGATAATTACCGGAATTCCTGCTTCTCTTGCCTCTGATAAAACCGAATCCCATCCTGTCTCCATCGCAGGTGCAAGAACTATGTAGTCTACTCCCTGCTGGATAAACATTCTTATTGCTGTAATCTGATTGGACTGCTTTTGCTGTCCGTTTTTATAGATCAGATTAAAGCCGTTTTCCTCTGACAAAGCTTCCTGCATTGATTCAGTATTGGCACTTCTCCAATCAGATTCTGCGCCAAGTTGAGAGAAACCAACCGTTATTAAATCCCTTTGAATTGCATCCTCTGTATTTACTTTTTCCTGGGTAACAGCACTGCTCCCGCAGCCGGCACAAAGTGTCGAAAGCAGGAGCAGTACAAACGCTATCATAGCATTTTTTCTCATAATTGATTAAGTCCCTTAGATTTTAAGTGCTTTCTTTTTCTGAGACATTACTATACTCTGTATCAGCAGGAATATGCAAAGCATTGCTGCAATTGTAATTCCTGTCCACCAGGCCTGATCAAGACCTGCTGATGCAACGATATTCTGAATGGTGCTAAGAGAAAGAACTCCAAATAAAGTTCCGATTATATTACCTACACCACCTGTTAACATTGTTCCACCTATAATTGAAGAAGCTATGGCATTCATCTCCATACCCATTGCATGGCTTGCAGCACCGGAGCCAACATGAAGGAAATATACATATCCACCAACGCCAGCTAAAAGACTGCATATAAGGTGTGATAAAAACTTTGTTCTCTTAACGTTGATTCCAAGCATTAAGGCGCTTTGTTTGTTGCCTCCAACGGCATATAAGCTTCTACCAAGCTTAGTATAGCGAAGTACTAAGAACAATAATACCACAATTATCAGAGCTACTATTACTCCAATTTCAACATATGCAGGTACATAGATTCCCTTTTTGTTCACCGATCCGAGTCCCGGAACATTGATTCTTGTAAGCTTAAGTGCTGTAAATTCAGGATCTTCTACGTTAAAAGGAGCTGTGTTTACAATCGTTGTCATACCTCTCGCAAAGAACATTCCTGCCAAAGATACTATGAATGGCTGAATATCCAGATATGCAACCAAAAAGCCCTGAACAAGACCATATAAAAGTCCAATACCTAAAGCAATAAGGATTGAACCTATGATGCTTCCATCATGGTAATCAAGATATACCGCGCAGCACATTGAAACAAGTGCCACAACACCACCTACTGAAATATCAATTCCACCGCTGATCATTACAATACTCATTCCACATGCAGTGATTATAAGAGCAGCATTGGCATTCAAAATATTAAAAAACATCTGTGGCTTAGTAAAACCACCTCCCTGCAGCACAATCGCAGCAATATACATAACAAAAAAGATAACAATTGTAATTGTAAGAAGCAGGTTGGTATCGTTCATTTTATTAAAAATACTTACTTTTTCTTCTGCTTTTTTCATTTATGCTACCTCCCTTCTTGCTTCCGGAAGCTTTTTTGCAGCAGGAAGCTTTTTGGTAAGTTTAGCAATGTATTCTCTAACTGTAGGAGCAGAGAATATTACAAGAAGAATAACTACTACTGCCTTATATGCAGCAAGTGCATCAGACTGAACATTAAACTTATAAAGCGTTGTTGTTAAGAACTGGATTACATATGCACCAAGTATTGAAGCCCACATATTGAACTTACCGCCTGAAAGAGCATTTCCTCCCAGTGCAACAGCTAAGATCGCGTCCATCTCAATATCTTTTGCTATAACTGAGTAGTTAATGGTTGAAAGTCTGCTGACCTTAATAAGCGCAGCCACTGCAACGCATAGGCCAAGGATTACAAAGGTCAAAAACTTGATAAATGTAGGATTGATACCATTAAGTCTTGATGAATTCTCATTTATACCTACTGCCTGAGTATAAAGTCCCAAATTTGTGAACTTTAATACAAGAGCAATAACTATAATGCAGGCAATTACGATAAATACCGTAGTTGGAATCGGTATTCCCGGTATAAAGCCTCCAAAGTAAGCAAATTTAGGGTCAGGAACAATCGGAAGTTCGTTGTTGTTTATCCATGCTGCTATCGATCTTCCTGCCGTGAAAAGAATCAGCGTCGCTATCATAGGCTGTATCTTGAATACGGCTACAAGCATTCCGTTAAAGGCTCCGCAGAGCATACCTACTACGCAGGCAACAAGGAAAGCAACTATAATTGGTGCCTGAATCGTATCAGGTCTTGAATTGCCTCCGCAGAGTACTCTTAGCATTGCAGAGCCTGCAATTGCTATTGTTGCACCTACTGAAATGTCCTGTCCTCCTGAAGCTGCTGTTACAAGAGTCATTCCGATTGCAAGTATGGCAAGTTCTGAGCCATAATCCAGAATAGTGATCAAATATCCGGATAATACAGGATTTCCTGCATTATTTGTACCTGCTGTAACTTTAAAGAAGCCGGGATCATTTATCAGATTTATTACTGCCAGGAATATAAGTGCCATAAGCGGAATAAAGAGCTGATTACTCGTAATCTTTTTAAATATATGCTTATTCATACCTTATTCCCCTCCCGCGATAGTGCTCATAATCTTGTTCTGAGAAAGGTCTTCCCCAGATAACTCTCCAACAACCTTTCTATCACGCATAACAACAAGTCTTGAGCACGTTCTAAGCATTTCGTCTGTCTCAGAAGAAATGAAGGTTACACTCATACCTTCTGAAGCAAGCTCTAAAACAAGCTTTTGAATATCTACCTTTGTTCCTACGTCGATACCTCTTGTAGGTTCATCCAGTATCAGATATTCAGGATGCATTAACAGCCACCTTGCAAGAATTACTTTCTGCTGATTTCCGCCTGAAAGTGACTTTATCGGTGTATCTGCCGATGCTGTTTTAATATTCAGCTTTTTAATATACTCATCAGCAAATGCATTAGCCTGAGCCTTACTAAATGGTTTAAAGAATCCGGTAAGTACCTGAAGTGCCAGAATTATGTTATCTCTGACGGACAAATCCCCAATTATGCCGTCAACCTTTCTGTCTTCAGGAAGATACGCAATACCGTTTTTCATAGCATCCAAAGGCTTGTTTATCTTTACATCTTTTCCCCTGACTTTCACATGACCGCCAATAACTCTGTCTGCTCCGAAAATCGCTCTTACGCACTCGCTTCTGCCAGAACCCAAAAGTCCTGTAAATCCGTTCACTTCGCCTTTTTTAACATAGAAATTGAAAGGCTTTATTCCTGCATCACTCTGAAGGTCAAATGCTTCAAATACCTTTTCCCCTGCATCTTTTCCTGTATATGAACCATTTTCTCCCTTGATATCTGAAAGATCATCCATTTCTTTACCAAGCATTTTGGCTACAAGCTGTACCCTTGGAAGATCTTTTATCTCATATTCACCAACCAGTTTTCCATCTCTTAAAACTGTTATCTTGTCACATACCTCATAAACCTGATCCAGGAAATGTGTAACAAATATTATTCCTACGCCCATTGCCTTAAGGTCTCTCATAAGGCCAAAGAGCTTTGCTACTTCCTGTTCGTCAAGGGATGATGTAGGTTCATCCAGAATAAGCACTTTACAGTCCATGTCTACGGCTCTTGCTATAGCAACCATCTGCTGAACCGCTATGGAACAGTTTGCGAGCTGCTGAGTTGCCTTCGCAGGAATATCCAGCTTTTTGAGCAGCTTTTCAGCATCAGCATTCATCGACTTCCAATCTGTCAGATGACCTTCGCCTCTGCCAATAAACATATTCTCAGCAACAGTCAGGTTAGGACACAGCGTTATTTCCTGATAAACAGTACTTATTCCCAGCCTCTGAGCATCCTGAGGTGAATGTATTTGTACTTCCCCTTTGCCATCAAGGCAAATTGTTCCGGCATCCTTTGTATATACACCGGTCAAAACTTTTATAAGTGTTGATTTTCCTGCTCCGTTTTCCCCCATAAGTGCATGAATTTCACCTTTATTAAGTGAGAAATCCACATTCTGAAGGGCTTTTACTCCAGGAAATGTTTTATCGATGCCTCGCATCGTTAGCACTTGTTTCTCTTCCACAGGCATTACCTCTATTTCTCTTATAAAAACGCGGTGCGGTTGTCCTTACGGACCCTTGCCGCACCGCGTTTGTTATCTTTTTTATTACTTAATTAAATTCCGTATGTATCAACATCCTGCTGTGTGATTGTTGTAGCATCGAAGCCCTTCTCATCCATGATGATTGTCTTCTGTGAAGGTGCGCTTCCACTCTCTAAAGTCTTGATGATGTCATCGATGTAGCTAGCCTGGAATGGATTACACTGTCCATCATAGTTCCAGTTCTGGTTAAGGAGCTCTTCAAGTGCCCACTTATTACAGTCAAAGCCCATAACTACAACGTCTTTGCCAACACCGTGTGAAATGCCTGCTGCATCAAGTGCTGCTACTGCACCCTTTGCCATATCATCGTTTTCAGCATAGATTACGTTGAATGGTGTTCCAGCATCAATAACTGACTGAACAATCTGCTGTGCCTTCTCTGCGTTCCACTCAGCTGTCTGCTGATTTACGATATTCCAGTTAGCTTCTGCAGCAACCTTGGTATCAAGTGCTCCACTACGTCCCTGCTGAGCAGCTGAACCCATAACACCCTGGATGTGGATTACGTTGTCTTCTGAAAGGTTCTGGCTTGCGAGCCAGTCAACAGCTGTCTGTCCTTC
>JAEEGF010534943.1_pt1 | contig 24813 bp, 14 predicted proteins | sample 9134171 | NCBI WGS metagenome assembly JAEEGF01 (sample SAMN16246542, study PRJNA631951) | gut metagenome | biome: gut microbiome; feature: rumen; material: AP-attached | host: Bos | place: Iran: Karaj | collected 2018-10 | reverse complement strand
TCGCAGATCTTGGCCATAGTCCTTACAGCCTCAACCGGATAACTGCCGGCAGCTGTCTCGCCCGAAAGCATAACAGCACTGGTTCCGTCGTAAACTGCATTTGCTACGTCGGAAGCCTCAGCACGTGTCGGACGTGGATTGTGGATCATCGACTCAAGCATCTCTGTTGCAGTGATAACTCTCTTACCAAGCATACGGCACTTGGTGATAAGCTTCTTCTGGATCGCAGGAAGCTTCTCAAAAGCTATCTCAACACCCATATCACCTCTTGCAACCATGATGCCTGCGCAGGCCTCACAGATTTCTTCGATATTATCAAAGCCCGACTGATTCTCTATCTTCGCAATCAACTCGACATTCTTTGCATCATGTTCTTCAAGTATCGCATGAATATCCAGCAGATCCTGCTTAACAGAAACAAAAGAGCACGCGATAAAATCAACACCATTTTCTATACCGAAGATGATGTCTGATCTATCCTGCTCTGACAGGTATTTCTGCTTGATATGCTTGCCCGGGAAGCTCATGCTCTTACGGTTTGTCAGCTCGCCGCCGATCACAACCTTAGTCCTTATCTCATTACCATCTATCTCGGTAACCTCGAAGCTGAGCAAGCCATTGTTGAGCAGTATCGTGTCCCCTGCAGAAAGCTCGCCCGCAAGCCCACTGTAGCTTACAGAAACCTTACCGCTGTCGCCCTCAATCTGCTCCGTTGTAAATACAAACTCATCCCCCTCAGAAAGCACAACCTTACCGTCCTTGAAGGTACCGATCCTGTATTCAGGCCCCTTTGTATCAAGCATTATCGCGATTGGAAGATGCAGTTCCTCACGCACCTTCTTTATCATATTTATCCTCTTCAGGTGTTCCTCATGACTTCCGTGCGAGAAGTTAAGTCTCGCAACATTCATTCCTGCCCTGCAGAGTTCCTTTAACGTTTCCTCCGACTCGCTGGCCGGTCCTATCGTACATACTATCTTGGTCTTACGCATTATGTCTCATCTCCTAAAAATACATATAAAATCATGACAATTATATCACTCTGTATAGAATATATCAAACAAAACTGCCATTCCGGCATCTTCCGTAAAGTCATTCATGAAAACAGATTATCTGCCTTTTATCATACCAAACATAAAACAGCTGCAGGTTTTTACGCCTGCAGCTGTAGATAGCAATTAATACTATTAAGCTCCTGAGGTGTATCTTATCAATTTACAACCTTGCCGCCTTTGATACTAATGTTCACTCCGGCGATTTTTACTTTTCCGGTGTAGTCGAACTGAACCTTGCCGCCCTTGCAGTACCACTCACCGTACTGGTTCTTTGCGATGCCTGTGAAGCTGAAATCAACCTTACCGCCCTTTAGGTACCACCAGCCGTTTGAGTTCTTGGCGAGGCCGGTGTAATTAAAGTCTACCTTGCCGTTCGTTATCTTCCACCAGCCGTTCGAATTCTTCTCAACCGAGTCAACGAACTGAACCTTGCCTCCGCTGACGTACCACCAGGCGTTTGTTCCGTTCACAGTGCCTTTGATAACATCCTTCTTGTTAAAGTCAACCTTACCGCCCTTGCAGTACCACCAGCCGTTTGAGTTCTTCGCAAAACCGGTGAAGTTAAAGTCAACTTTACCGTTCTTGATCACCCACCAGCCGTTGCTGTTCTTCTCTACAGAATCAACGAACTGAACCTTGCCTCCACTTACATACCACCAGCCGGACTCGCCATTAACAGTTCCTTTGATAACATCCTTCTTACTAAAGTTAACCTTGCCACCCTTGCAGTACCAGGTTCCGTTAGAGTTCTTTGCAAAGCCTGTGTAGTTAAAGTCAACCTTACCGTTTCTGATGACCCACCAGCCGTTACTGTTCTTCTCTACAGAATCCACAAACTGAACCTTGCCTCCGCTTACGTACCACCATGCATTCGTTCCGTTCACTGTTCCCTTTATGACGTCCTTCTTAGCTGTATCAACCTTACCGTTTACAGCATAGTACCAGTCATTTCCGTATTTTGCAAAGCCTTTAAAGCTTGTATCCTGAACTCCGTTCTTCACATAGTAAAGTACGTTGTTGTATTTCTGTAATCCTACAAAAGTCTTATCAAATACATAAACAGGCTCGTCATGTGTTGAGGTATAAACCTTGCCATTATATGTAACAGTTCCTGTATAGGTCTTTACGCCCGGAGTCGTCACAGTTGCCTGCTTTGTGATCTTATTTGTAACAGTCGCCTTTACAGAAGCGTTGTATCTGTCAGAACCACTGCTTGTAAAGTATGCCACGGCACCACCGTTATCGTTCCAGAACCAGTCAGCTTTAACACCACCGATAGTAAAGGTCTTGCTACCGCTAACCACGTAGTTTCCTCCCTCTACATCAGTTATCTTAACAGTTGCCGTACCCACAGCTGTATTGTTTGTGTAAGTCACCTTATACTCTTCCGCCGGAATAACCGCATCGCCATCCATCACTATAACTTCCGGAGTTTTTGCTTTTCCGTCATAAGGATAAAAATCCTCTTCAAGCTCTATTGTTGGAGAAGTAATTGTCTTCGGAGCGATTGAGACCTCGATAAGACACGGATACCAATACTCCTCAGGATTTCCAAACCAGATATAATAAACCCAATACTTTCCGGCATCATCTCCCGAAGGAATATCCATTTCTAAATAATCATAAATACTATTATAATCTGTTATCGGCTCGTCCTCACATGGTCCTATTGCGTAATAATAGAATGCAGCACCCTCTGTTTCTCCCGGAACAACTAATTCCTGATAATCACCATTATAAACAAGCCCATCTCTTCCATCAGGTTCTTTACTAATTTCCGCTTTCTTGGTCCTTATCTTCTCCACTTTCGAATACGCTCCATAACCCCTGTATGAAACCGCATTTTTTACATCTGACATTGAAAGCATTCTGAAATAATAATTACAGTTTTCATAGCAGTCTTCACAAGTAATCGATGTTTCTCCTCCGTCAATAGTATCTGAAAATACAATATCTTCTTCCCCCTCTTCTGCACCTTCATTGAACCTGCCATTATCCGACACTTCTATTATATATTCATCTGCGCTATTTACTGCTTCCCAGTTCACGGTAAACTCATTATAATCAATAGTCACGTCGGTAATAACCGGAGTTGCTGCATTAGCAGTAACCCCTATAACCCTCTGTGTTGTTTTATTATTTGCTTCACTAGTTGCATTAACTTTAAACGAATAATACCCCGCTTCCTTCGGAGTAAACTCAATTTTACCGTTATCGAATGTGTATTCACCTTCATCCGCCGTACTATCAATCAATTCTATAGTTATAGTATCATTTTCATCTTCAGGATTTTCGCCCGATATATTGATAGTTGCAGTATCACCCAGATCGATCGTGTGAGCTTCAGTATTACTAAGTTTGATTTCATTCGGAAGCTCACTTGCATAGTCACCGACCCATCCAAGCTTAACAGCTCTGAGCGCCTCTATATTCTTACAACACGGATTATAGCCCCAAGCATCGCAAACATAGTTTCCATAAGCCCAACCTTCATAAGCATCAATATATCCGTCACCATTACCCTTTAACATCGTATCGGCCCAACCGTACTTACCGGACAGTATAAGTGCGGCCAGGAATACCGATCCTTTATTCTCTTTTGTTCCACTAGATGTTTCCCCCGTAAAGAACCAATCTGTCGCATCAAAATATCCGGCATCATACGAATACTGGTAAGGCTGAGCAGCCACAGCCCAGCCGATATTTTCAGATTTTATAGGCGAGGTTCCTCTTGCGTTAAGTTCATCCTTTGAAGTATTTTCATCTATTATCGCACTTACTCGATCTGTAAGATCAAAGCCCTGATCATCTGCCTCTAAGCCCTTGTCATTATCGTCGGATGGATCAGCGTCAGTCTTGAACAAGCCTCCTGAATGACAGGCATCGACAAGGATAACCACCTTTACTCCATTTTCAAAATACATAAGATCTTCTGCAAGCTCATAATCCTCATAGTTCTGATCGTATGTGCAAAGAGCCGAGGCGTTTGTAAACTTATCTCTTTGGTTTCTATGATTATCCCCATGCGATGACCAAACCAAAACGAATTCATCGCCCGGCTCCGCCTTACCTGCTATTTCTCTGATCTTATCACGAACATCCTTCCAATTAGCATCTTTGTCATATAAAAATGTAACATTTTCCTGAAGCCAGCCGCCACGTTCCAACAAAAAGTTCCCCACGAAATCAGCATCATTTACGCAGCCATGCAATGTTCCACATCCTGCCAAAACATATTCATTAATACCGACACACAGCGCATACTTCTTCGATGAATATCCCTTTGCAAGCGCTTCTTCCTGCTCTTCCAAACACTCATCAGCGTTTGTTTCCTGCTGTTCATGAACTCCTTTATCCTGGTTATCCGTCTCTGTAATAACCTCTTCGTCCTGACCATCCTTAATCTGATAAGCCCACACGCTTTTCGGCATCAAAGCCACCAGAAAGCACATGCATAGTAACAACGATATTATTCTTTTACTTCTCATAAAACCTTCTCCTTACCCATTGTAAAACAAATCAACCCGTTATAATACAACCGTTCCCCATAACAGCACTAGTTAATAACCTTCCCTCCTTTAATATTATAGGTCTTGTTGCCATATTGAATGTATCCGGTGTAGTCGAACTGCACCTTGCCGCCTTTACAGAACCACCGGCCGTACTGATTGCTTCCTATTCCGGTGAAGCTGAAATCAACCTTGCCGTCTTTACAATACCACCAGCCGTTACTGTTCTTCGCAACTCCGGTGAAGCCGAAATCAACCTTGCCGCCTTTACATTTCCACCAGCCGTACTCATTCTTCTCGACTGTATTGCAGTTAAAGTCCACCTTACCGTTAACTATGCGCCACCAGCCGTTCCCGTTCTTTGCGATACCGGTGTAACTAAAGTCAACCTTGCCGTTTTTAATTACCCACCAGCCGTTACTGTTCTTCTCAACCGAATTAACAAACTGAACCTTGCCGCCGCTGACGTACCACCAGCCGGACTCGCCGTTAACGGTTCCCTTTATGACGTCCTTCTTATTGAAGTCAACCTTGCCACCCTTGCAGTACCACCAGCCGTTTGAGTTCTTCGCAAAACCTGTGTAGTTAAAGTCAACCTTACCGTTTCTGATGACCCACCAGCCGTTACTGTTCTTCTCTACAGAATCAACAAACTGTACTTTTCCGCCACTAACATACCACCAGGCATTCACTCCGTTAACCGTACCCTTGATAACATCTTTCTTAGTTGTATCAACCTTGCCCTTCACAACGTAATACCAGTCACTGCCGTACTTGGCAAAGCCGGCAAATCCTGTATCCCAAACGCCGTTTTTAGTGTAATAAAGCGTGTTGTTATATTTCTGTATACCTGTCACAGACTTATCAAACAGATAAAAGTTTTCTGTCTTCGTCCCCGTATAAACCTTGCCATTAAAGTTAGCTGTTGCCGTAAGGTTCCTGCTGCCCGCTGCGGTTAGCGTTGCCTGCTTCGTAACCTTATTTGTGACCGTCGCACTCACAGTCTTCACTTGACCGCTGTCATTCTCACAGACGAACTTCGCTTCAGCATTAACAGTCCCATTCCATATCCAGACAGGCTCGCCGTATTTATGGCCTGTAGCATTTATCGGTTCAGTAGTCGTATCCGTATACGAACTGCCGTTATAGTTCACCGTCGCGATGTATGTCCTGACGCTACTCTTCTCACATGTCGGAGGCGTAGTATCCTTGAAGGTAACAGTAGCCTTCTTTGTTTCCTTAAAACCGCTGTATTCTTTACAGGTAAATACAGCTGAGACATCGCTAACGCCGTTCCATTTCCAGCTGACAACCGGTTTTCCGATGATGAAAGTCTTACTTCCGCTTACAATATAGTTGCCGCCTACATTATCAGTAAGCTTGACCGTTGCCGTTCCGACGGCAGTATTGTTTGCATAGCTTACCGTATACTCCGATTTTGGAATTACTGTATTTCCATCCTTTACAGAAGTAACCAAAGGACTTTTTGCCTTGCCGTCGTATAAATAAAAGTCTTTAACAAGTACTATCGTCGGCGTTGTTACGGTCTTCGGCTCCATCACGACATCTATATAGTCAATCGCCTCATCCATGTGATCATCATCACCGATTGTGATATAAAATACCCTGTAACTTCCGGCATTCACCGCTTCCGGAACCTCAGTAGTCCATGCTCTGTCCGAATTATCCGAATCGCCGTCAAAAGGCACATGGGTATCTTCATCCTCAGGAGCCAGGTAATAATACATCGTTCCTCCCTTAGCAGATCCTGCATTCAACAGCTTCTGAGCTGAGCCATTATATTTCAAGCCTGTCTTCGCCGTAGGTTTAGTTACCTCCGGATACGGTCCCGCCTCTGCCGTAGTTACCTTCTGCGGTTCTGCCCATTCACTATATGTATTTGCATAAGCACGAACTGAAAACCAATACTCTGTTTCGGCCGAAAGATGATTTACTGTATAGCTTGTCGTACCCTTAGGAATATCATACTCACTATCAACTAAATAATACATATCCGCATCATCTTCATCTGCTATTAATATAACGATCTGATAGCTTTCAGCGCTCTCAACCTCTGACCAGTTTGCGGTAAATTGTTTAAAGGTCACATTAGTTGCTTCTTTTAGTTCAGGTGTCGGAAGCTTCGCTGTAACAGACACATATTTATATGCTTTTTCTTTGGTAACTGTGTTTTCTGCCAGAAACACAAATTCAAAGCTTCCATCGTACGGAGGAGTAAACGAAAGCTTTCCGCCTAAAAATGTACAATCAATACCATAAGGGAATATATCATCCAATACCAGATTTATGTTTTCTGTATTTCCGTCAGCATCATGTGCCAAAATATCAAGCTGAACAGTTTCTCCCAACATAACTGTTTTTGCAGGAACCGGTTCAAATACTACAGACTCAACCGGTTCATCCTCGCCGGCCCAACCGAGTTCAACGCTTCGAAGAACGTCTTCATTGTAATAACAAGGGTGAAACGTATGTTTATATTCCTCTGTACAGAATTCTCTTGCAACAGCCCAGCCTTCATAAGCATCGAGGTATCCATCGCCATCGCCTGCGTTCATGTAATCGGCTTCGCCACACTTCCACGCCCAGTAAAACCTTGCCAGAAATACTCCGCCCATTACAGAGCCATTATTTCCACCATATATCCATCTATACGAGTCATAATAGCCGCCATCCCACGAGCTTTCGTTATAATCAGCCGCTGTTACCCATCCTATCTCCTTAGAAGTAATATGATCAGCCGATTTCTGATCACGCGGCTTTGCTGAATCCAATTCGTCCATTATGGCACTTACTGACTCAGCGATGTTAAAACCTATTTCTTCATCCGTATCATTCCATTCTCCATCGCCGATTATTCCGATACCCTTCGGTTCTTCATTATCATAATTATTATCATTACCTTTGAACATGCCCGCTGAATGGCATGCATCGATTATAATGATGACCTTTACACCTTTTTTAAAGTTCCGAAGGTCTATTGCAAGATCGGTATCCCAATATTTTTTATCATGTAAGCATAACGATGCCGTTTCACTACATGTACCATTTTTATCTGCAAGCTTACATGATCCATGTCCTGAAAACATAAATACAAATGTATCACCGGGTTCAGCTATTTCAGCATAATTTTTTATCTTATCACTCACCGCCGTAAATGTAGCTTTATCATCAATGAGAATCGTCGCATTGTCTTCACTCCATCCGCCCCGTTCGGTGATCATCTTTCTAAAATAAGTTGCATCATTTACGCAGCCATTTAGTTTTGGAGCCCATGGCGAAGTAGTTCCATCATTATTTTCAACTTCTTTATAATTATTCACACCCACACAAAGCGCATACTTTTTCGGCTCAGATGTTTTCTGACCGGCTTCTTCCTGCTCTTCTTGCTGTTCTCCATCAGTATTTGCATATATCAATAAAGCCGGCTGAAATACCAGCATGAATGCGCATATTATTATCGCAATTAAACTCTTTCTCTTCATAGGCAGCCTCCATCAGAATTCGCCCAACAAATTTATAAAAATCCAATATATATTATATCATACAAACTGTAGGTTTTGTACGAAAATAATACACTTCTGTCCATAAAAACAACAATAAAAAAGCTCCCTCCTTACCGTTTTTCAGGCAAGAAGAGAACTTATCATTTTTACGGTTGGTGCACTTTTCTTATGAAATAATTCAACATTTCCGGGTATGATGCTTTGTATCGCTCGTTATTTATGATACGGCTCGTTGTTAATAATCCTATAACTCCTGTAAATCTGCTCCAGAAGGATCACGCGCATCAGCTGGTGTGGAAATGTCATCCTGCCGAAGGAAAGCTTCATATCCGCGCGACTCAGCACCTTCGGTGCAAGGCCAAGTGAGCCTCCGATCACAAACTGAATATGACTGATTCCGTCTATTCCAAGACTATTGATCTTGTCGGCAAGCTCTGTGCTCGACAGATTCTTACCATCAATCGCAAGAGCTATCACATAAGCATTATCCTTAATAACTCCGAGCAGCCTCTCGCCCTCTTTCTTCTTGATAGCTTCCTCAACCGTTGCCGAAGCTTTGTCAGGCGTCTTCTCATCCTGAACCTCAAGAATCGAGAGATTCGCATATCTCGAAAGCCTCTTACTGTATTCATTTATCATATCGCGGAAAGAGGATTCCTTAACCTTCCCTACGCAGCATATATCTATCTTCATCGTTCAACACCAACTATTAATCACCAAATTACATAATACGATTCCGCCATGCAATCGTCTCATTGTCTCACATATCTACTGTTTTATTGCCTACGACACCAGTTCTGTTATACTTTCAATCACCTTGAACTTCGCATCAACGCCGTGCTCTTCCTTCTCCTTCTTGATCTCCTTCTTGCTGAGGCGACCTGTATTTAGAAGGATACTGTCCATGCCCACAGAATACGCAACCTTCATGTCGCTGCGCACCTCGTTGCCGATCATTACCGACTTTCTGATATCCAGCCCCTCCGTCTCGATCAGCGCCTTTATGAACATCGGATCCGGCTTCATTACGCCATAATCCGAGGAAATATAGATCTTATCCATATGCTCGTCCAGTTCCAGCAACCTGATCTCCGGCCTTGTAAATATTGCCTGAGCATTTGAAAGCATGTAAACCTTCTTGCCGGTAGCACGCAGCCTATCAAGTGTCTCCAGCGTTCCCGGATATAGTCTCAAATACTCCCTTGAAAGCACTCTGAAAGCATTTGCGATGAATTCAGCCCATACAGCCTCATTCTCCGGCAGGCGTACTTTAGCGCCGCTACTCTTCACAGCCTCGCCAGCCTTTTCAGCCTTCTTCTCATCCTTATCAGAACCTGCGATCTGCGGATACTCCTTGAGAAGTCTAAGGAACACTTTCTCCAGCTTTATTTCCGGATACTCACAGCCAATCCTCTCCTTAAGAAGCGCACGCTCCTCCCTGTCCATCTCAAAGAAGACCTTTCTCAGCTTCTTAGGCTTATAAACTGCGCCATAAGCGCTGTAAAGCCCCGCCATCTCCTTCCAGAAGTCCATATCATATTCATCTGTCTTTATATCTGCAAGCGTCCCATACAGATCAAAAATATAATTATCGTATTTCATACTTGTTTAACCTCTAAGCCCTCCTGAATGCTGGCCTCATTCTTTCTATTTCGCCTCTGTTAATACCATGTTTTTTTGCCAGGTATTGCCAATTATCCCCGACAGTTTTTTTCACGAAACCAATATATTCATCTGCTTTTTCTTTCTCAACTCCATAGATACCTGCTGCAGAAGCAGCCAGATCAAAATCTATTTTGGAAGAAGAATCATCAACATTCAGTGATAAATACTCTCCAAAGATATCCGGGTTTACGTCGAAAAGCGGTGAAAGCTCCCAACCACTTTGGGTCAGTATAAAACCATGATTACGAAAATGATCATCTGTATTTGAGACAGCCATATAAAATACAATCCTCTTCCACAATTCCCGAAGATCATTCTTAGGTTTAGAGCCGCATGCCCTTAAGAAAGAGGCTATTTCAACATAACTGCTTCCATCCGAACTATCCGAACCGTCACTTTTACCAAGCATCGTCATAGCTGAAGAAAAATGAATCCTTTCCTCTCCATTCCTGTCAAAACGCCTTACCAGAAATGTTGTTCCGAATTTTGAAAACTTCTCAACCTTTGCCTCAGGAACATTTAACTTACAAAGAACTGCAAGGTCGTGAACAACCATTTCCCATGCTCCCGAATCAAAATCATCATGTCTCGAAGGGAATTTAGCTATCCACAACGAGCCATCAGGCGCGAGTACAGAAGCTTTAGGTCTTGCTCCTCCAAGAGAAGAACCCGGTGCTATCAATTGTTTTAGCCATTTCTCTCCTGCAGAATCATCGCCCTTTTCAAAGAGAATCGATGCCCGTTCAAGCTCTCTTAGTGAAGTCCATGGCGGGGTTGCCAGCTCTTCATCATTCGTAAGAAACTCTCCGTCAGGATCTATTTTGAATCTGAGTCCACCCATCCTAGCCTTATCATATACTCCCAAAAGATAATCGCTCTCTAAGAGTTTTCTCGGTCTCTCACCCAAAAGCTTTGCCCTGTGTTCTTCTCTTCTGTTCATCAGCTTTCGTCCCCACCTGTCAGGACACGAATCTGCAAATATTCCAAATATACTCTTGTCATTATTTGTATACTGTCTTCCGCTGAAAAGTAGGAGTTCCGGGTCAAGCATCAGATTGTATTTCTTAAGCCAATCCTGCTCATACTCGAATGAAAACAGCTCTTTTCCTCTGACATTTGAAAAAAACAGCTTTCCTATCAATTCGTTATCAAATGATAAAAAGTCTGCGAAGACATATATTATCTTTTCTTCCATTTTATCACTGCTTTCTTATCCTTTTAGCAACTGTAAGCCCTATATCCTGCAGCTTGCGGCCAAATTCATCATCTTTTGCAACGAGCAACAGATCCTTGTCCATATAGTTAAGTGCATGCAGAACTGCTGCATAATACCCAATTGCAACTGAAGGATTGCCTTTTTCTATGGAGACAAGCGTTGCCCTGCTAATGCCTGCTCTTTCTGCAACCAGCTCTGCTGTAAGCTTTCTGCGAAGTCTCGCGTATTTTATTTGTAACCCCATCTGCTCAAGATGTTTTATTGTTTCCGGTAACAATACCATACTTTTTCTTCCCATAAGAAAAGCCTCCTTATGTCAATAATTTTAGACATAAAGAGGCTTTTTGTCAATATTTATTTACATTATCTCAATTACACTAACTTGAATCCGTTCAAACACAGGTTTCACCTGTCTCACACTCGATAAAATACATCCTCGAGGCGTAGTCGCTGTAGATTCTTGTGCCGTCCTCGTAACCGGTGCCGCCGTACGATGGTGTAAGACTGACTCCTGCATGCATAAGCTCGCTGCCGCTGAGAACAGTATCTTCTGTATCGCCGCCGAGATGCACAAAACGCGCCATGGTTCTGTGGATCAGGGAGCCCTGCTTAACGTGGATAGGCGCAACCGTATTTATCAGGTCGCCGAACTCCTTAATATTATGGTCGATCTTGATGTTGGTGAACCGGTACTGCTCGTCGGCAAGAAGTCCATCCGCCCTGAAGCGCAGCATCGTACTGTTCGGAACAGCCATCCTTCGAACCGTAACTCCAACAGCCTTGTCCTTCTCAGGAGCAACCACTGTGAAGCTTACATCATTCTCACTGCTGCTGCTGGTATAGAAGCCGGTCAGCCCGGCAGGAACAACTCCCTGCGCCGTCGAAGCCGCCTCACCTCTATAGAAATCGCCAAACTGCAGTGTTCTGCGCCAAAGCTTGTAGGTCTCAACCTGACGCTTAATCGCCTCAAGATCCTCCTTCGTGAAATCAGCCAGATTCGACTCGTAGCCCAGAACGCCGAGAGCCGCAACATTAAAGCGCGTCTCAATCGGTGTCACACGAAGTGTCTGATGGTTCGGAACGCCCGAAACATGGCTCGAAACCGTATTCATCGGATATCCGTAGCTGTAGCCCTTCTCGATGTCCAGCCTGCACATCGCGTCTGTATTGTCGCTCGCCCAGATCTGCGGGAAGTAGCACAGCATACCGAGATCAAAACGGTTGCCGCCCGAAGCACAGCCCTCAAACAGGATGTTCGGAAAATCAGCCATCAGCCTCTTCAGCAGACTGTAAAGCCCAAGCATGTATCTATGCGAAGCCTCCCCCTGCCTCTCAGCCGGAAGGCTCTGCGAATACACCTCCGAAAATACGCGGTTCATATCCCACTTCACGTAATCGATCTTTCCCGACGAAAATACTCTCTTCATCTCCCCGTAGAGATAATCCACAACCGCAGGATTTGCAAGGTCCAGAACCCTCTGATTACGCCCCTCGCTGTGAGGCTTACCCGGCACCTCCATAACAAACTCCGGATGGTTCCTGTAAAGCTCGGAATCAACGTTCACCATTTCCGGTTCAACCCAGATACCAAACTTCATGCCAAGCTTATTTATCTTCTCCGAAAGCCCCGCAACTCCGCGCGGAAGCTTCTTCTTATTTTCTGTCCAGTCGCCCAGCGAACGCTTGTCGTCGCTTCTCTCACCGAACCAGCCGTCGTCCATGACGAAAAGCTCGATACCGCAGTCACGTCCGACCTTCGCCAGCTTCATGAGCTTCGACTCGTCTATATCAAAGTAAGCCGCCTCCCAGCTGTTAAGGAGCACCGGCCTCTCTTTATCTCTCCAAACGCCTCTCACGATATGCTTCTTCACGAAGTGATGCATATTCTGACTGAGGCCGTTATAGCCATCTGCCGAAAAGCTAAGCACTGCCTCCGGCGCGTCAAGGCTCTCCCCCGGCTCCAGTCTAAAAGAAAAGTACTCCGGATTGATGCCGCTGACAAACCTGGTCTTGCCGTAAGCACTTGTCTCAAATGCACTGTAATGATCACCGCTGTAAACCAGATTGAAGCCGTACACCTCACCGGTTCTTTCAGTCACAGCCGCCTCAGCCGCCATCACGAACGGATTGCACCTGCTGCCGCTGCTTCCCTGCTTCGAGTCAAATGTTAGCTTGCCGCCCGTCAGCAGATTGTCACAGCGGTTCATCTCATGCGCCCACGAACCTCTGAAGCCCGTAACCTTCAGAGCTGTTGCAGGAAGCTCCAGGCAGCTCGAAAGAAGCCTCTCGACCTTAATCGCACTGTCAGAGGTATTCACCAGTTTAACACTTCTTGTGATCACGTCATCTTCAGGATATACAAAATAATGCAGCTCCAGCGTTTCGCCGTAAGTCTTGTCCTTCAGAATCACAAGAAGATGCTCGTATTTGCCGCTGTCACAGTATGAATGAGGAAGTGGCGAAGCCTCAATCGAAGAGCCCAGCCCTTCAAATACTTCCGCAGTCACAAACGTGAAATCCGATGTAAAGCTGCCGTTCTCATGCACTATCTTCACAGCCGCTTCTCTCACGTCACCGCGTCCACAGCATGCATATTCCGAACTCATCGCCTCAGGCGCGATATTTCCATGCTCCTGCGAATACGCTGTCGTATTTCCCGGCACGAATCCCTGCCTCTCGCGTATCGCCTGCACATTAACCGCTCCATCCTTCGAGCCAATCCTCCTTCCGTAATAAATATGTTCCAGCAACCCAGCTTCATTTGTAGCAAATATATATGAAGTTTTACTCGTTACCAAATGAAAGTAACCATCTCTAACACATATCATATACAATCTCCATATTTAACATCTCAAGGCGCCCCTCCAAGATATCGAAAGATACATCTATCATTCCAACGCACAGGACGGGGCATGCTGTGTTCCAAGAGGGACATCCACAGCGTTGGTACTTAATGAGTAGGAACTTGTTCCTACGAGTTTAGTACCACTACGCGAGGACTAAGCGCCAGCGGTCCCGGTTTGGAATACAGCATGACCGTCCGTCCGTTATTAATTACCATGTATCTCCTTCGATATCTCCTCAAGCTTCTCATCTGTCAGCTTATACTTCGATTTGAACACCAGCAGCGCGATGATAAGCACCACGATCGGCGCCAGCGTCATAACCATCCTAAGCCCGGTAACCGCGCCCGAATCAATCTTCTCAACCACATTATTTCTCAGGTTGTCAACCTTCTCTATAAGCGCCTTGTAGGTCAGTTCCTTGTTGCTTGTCTCCTGGATATTGAAGACTGTCAGGCAGATAGAAGCAACCAGTGCCGCGATACCTGATGCCAGCTTAACTACGAAGGTCTGCATCGAGAAGATAACCGACTCGTCACGTCTGTTATTCTTAAACTCGCCGTAATCAACTGTATTTGCAAGGAAGATCGTAACGATAACGTTCAGTATTCCGACCGCGCCCATGATGAAGAAGCCCGGCACGAAGAACGGAAATACATTCTTGTTTCCCGCAAGTGCCATCGCCAGAAGGATGACATAGCCGCCAATCGCCGAAAATACAGCTATATAGAATATCTTCAGCGTATTGAAAGCCTTCCTCAGCAGAGGGAACAGGATCATCATCGCAATTATCTGTATGCCGCCTGCGAAGGTATTGAAAAGTGTGTAATTACCCTGCCAGTTCGAGCCCGCGATATCGTATTTGAAGAAATAGATGAGCAGGTTCGAGGTGATGTAGGTTGCTGTATTTACAAGGACGATTGTAAGAACTATCGTCATTGCCTGATCGTTCTGGATCAGCGCCTTGAACATCTGTCCAACGGATGCGGTCTCCATATCAACCGACGACTTCTCCTTGATGCATATGCAGGTCACGAAGATGAAGAGCACGAAAAGCACACCGATCACCATTGAGAAATACTTGAAACCGACTCTCTCCACCTCGATATTTGAGGTCATAGTCAGCGCACCACTCAAAACTCCTGTTTCCGTGATCTTCTCGTAAGCCTCCGAATCCACATAGAACACAAGGCCCGCCTCAAGATCATCAGCAGAATCCATAACATATTCAACCTTGCTTGTCTTCGGCTCAACTCCGTTGATATTAAACTTGTAGTCAGTATTGTCGCTTGTGAAAACAACCTTGTCCTTGAAAACCTTCTCAGGGCCTTCAAGAGTTATCGCGATCTCGTTGAAACCGTTAAGGAACGGCGAAACGTCCGAGGTTGCATTGCTGTCGTCATCAAGACGCACAACATAAACCGCGATCTTATTATCCATTGTGTCGTAAACTCTTGTAATATTATCATTATTTCTGCCGACCATAGCGGTACCGATGGCAGAAACAGCCATAACTGTGATGATGGTCACGATAGCCGAACCAACACCTGCGCAGGAACGAGCCAGAGCAGAAAGGCCCTCTCTCTCCTTGCCACCCTTAGTAAAGGCCGGGATCATTGACCAGTAAGGTATGTCCATCATTGTATATGTTACGCCCCAGAGTATGTAAGTAACTGCTGCGTAAGCCACAAGTCCGCCGCCGTCAAGTGAAGGCGGTGCAGAGAACATCAGCACGAGAATGACTGCATTTGTGATGGTTCCGATAAGCAGCCAAGGTCTGAACTTGCCCCATCTCGTCTTCGTCTTCGCAACGATGATTCCCATGATAGGATCGTTAAAAGCATCGAAAATACGCGCAACAAGCAGTATCACGCCCATCGCAATGGCGCTCACGCCAAGTATATCCTGAAAATAGTACAGTACATAGCTTGCAGAGAGCATATATACCATATCCTTACCAACGGCACCCAGGCCGTAAGCAGCTTTTTCTTTAAATGTCAGATTCATAAAATAATCCTCCAAAAATCATAATTTTCTCACAGTGCTGTGTCCCTTCACTGACAGTCACACTGCATAATCGGTATTATCTCCCCTGCTTAGTTACTGTGAAGTCAAGCGAAACCTCGCCCTCGTAGCCCTCCGGCATGGCGATTGTCAGCTTAACATCTCCCTCTTCGCCCTTGGTCTTAATGTAGGTTCCTCCCATGCCGCCTGCAACAAATGCAGCAGCCGGTCCTACTATCTCCGCAGGTCCTTCCAGCTTCATCGGAAGCGGAATATGGAAGAATGGAGCAACATTTCCGTTCTGGTCGCAGACCTTGATCCTTACAGCCGCCATATCGTAAGAGCTTCCTTCAACAAGCTCTGTATGATCAGCAACCGCCTCGATGTGCAGGCTGTCAACCGTTGTCTTCACAACCGTCTTCACAACTCTGCCGCGAACGATCGCCTCGAATCTAAATACTGCGCCCTCGCCGCCCCAGTTGCCGACATATTTGCCGTAGAGGTCAACAGCGTCCTCGTATTTCATATGATAAAGCGCCATAACCTTCGCCATTTTAGCCTTCACGGTCACAGGGATATTTACCATACCAAAACGTCCGATGTAGTTCAGCAGTTCCTTCACGTCCTGAGCCTGCTTCTTCGTGAAGCCCTCGTTCTTCTCGAGCTGCGTTCCAACGTAATCGTCTATAAGTATCGGAGTCACCTTCATGTATTTGTAAGGTGAATCAGCGTGTGTATATTCCTTGATAAATACATTGTTTTTGTACATTCTCACACTGTCAGCATTCGTGAAGATGTAGATATTTCCGCGGTTTCCTGCCGGATGCTCGCCGATATCCATCGATGAAGCAACCTCAAGAACCGGTCTCGAATACTGGTGCATACTGTAAACAGCCGCTGCAATCTTAGGATTTCTGAACATATCCATAACACCGTGGTAGCAGACCCTGTCGCCACTGCCGAAATCCTTGTGTGTATTGTAGTCAAACATACACCATGCAAAGCTTCCTGCGATGTCCGGATTCGCGCTGACTGTCTCAAGAACATTTGCGTGTCTCATGGCATGTTCAAGCCTGACCTCCTCGTTGTCGAAGGTCTTGGTCGGATACATATGGCCGTTATATTCGCTGATGAGGAACGGCTTCTCCATGTCGGAAGTAACCGCACTCTTCTTCTCAACTCCGTCATTCGTGCCAACGTGGCTGAAATCATTGTAGGTATAAACATCCTCCAGAAGATGACTTTTCTTGAAGTTTCTAACGCCGCCGGTCTGTCTTGTAGGATCAAGACTGTGAGCAACTGCATTTGTCTTCTCGTAGAACTCGTCATCATCTATGGACTCGTTGATACGAACGCCCCAGAGGATGATTGATGGATGGTTCCTGTACTGGAGGACCATCTCACGTGTATTTTCAACTGCCTGGGCCTTCCAGTCATCGTCGCCGATGTGCTGCCAGCCCGGCATCTCTGTGAATACCAGGAGGCCTATCTCATCGCATCTGTCGATGAAGTAGTGTGACTGTGGGTAATGCGAGGTTCTGACCGCATTTACGCCAAGCTCGTATTTCAGAATATCCGCATCGTTAACCTGCAGTGCCTTCGGAGCAGCGTAGCCAACGTATGGATAGCTCTGATGATGATTCAGTCCTCTTATCTTCAGCTTACGTCCGTTGAGGAAATACCCTTCCTTCCTGAACTCAGACTTCCTGAAGCCGATCTTCATCTCCTTCTCATCGATGACCGTATCGCCTGCAGAGAGCTTCACCTTGAAGGTATAAAGAGTTGGAAGCGTAACGTCCCAGAGCTTAACAGCTTGCGCGTCAAGCTTTATGCGGAAGTTCTCACTGTAATGCTTTCCTGCATCCTCCTGAACCTTTTCAACAACGAAGCTCTTCTCACCATATTTCTTACCGTCCGCGCCGGTAAGCTCAGCCGAAATCTCCAGCCCATTGAACGGCTGCTTGATCTGCACATCCGCCTCAACGTAAGCGTTCATCTCGTATTCGCGCACGCGTGTATTCATCTTCTCAGCACTTCTGATCTCGCCCGGAAGCACCGTACCCTCCGGGATCACCGGCTTCGCAAATACATCGCTGATATAACTCTTGTCCTTAATATCCAGATAAACATCTCTGTAGATGCCGCCATAGGTCATATAGTCGATAACAAATCCGAACGGAGGCACGTTGAGGTTCTCCATACTGTTGCATTTAACAACCAGCACGTTCTTCCAGCCAAGCATCAGGCTGTCCGTGATATCCACCGTAAATGAAGTATATCCGCAGTTATGCTCCGCGATCTTCTCACCATTCAGATAAACCTCCGCCTGATGAGCAACGCCCTCGAAGGTAAGAAGGATGGTCTTGTCCTTCCACAGATTCGAAGCGTCGATGAAGCGCCTGTAGCCGCTCACCATCTGGTACGACTTCTCGCTGCAATAATTGAAAGGCAGTTCCTTCACGGTATGCGGTATACGCACCTCCTGCATCGGCACGTTGCAGCTGCTGAAATTAAGATCCTCTGTAAACTCCTCTGTAAATCCCCAGTTATCATTGATATAAACTCTTGCCATCTTAACCCTCCTTAAGCACTAAGCACTTTTCCGTTCTCTATCTCATGTTTTCTTGCACTGTCTGTCGTCACTCCGTACAGGAGTATTTCGATCACATTCTGAAGCGCCTTGCCGTACGAAATCTTGTTCTTCACAAGCACGTTCTGTTCAAAGAAATGCTCCAGCGTCGCCTCAAACATCGTTTTAAATACAGGTATCGGCACACGCCTGATGGTTCCTTCCTGCATCCCCTTCTCAAGCAGCGCGATCGTTATCTCCCAGCCGCTCTCAAGCCTCTTGGACACCCTCTTGTAGATCTTCGGGTATTTGTCCTTAAGCACGTAGAGCTCGGCGAAATTGATATCCTTGTAACTGTCCGGCATGACGCCCATCAGCTTCTCCAGCTTCTCAACAGTTGTGAGCGTCGTATCCTCGGCCACACTGCTTTCCTCTTCCTTGATCGAATCAAACAGATAATCGACTGTCGCTATAAAGAGAGTCTCCTTATCCTTAAAGCTCACATAGATGGTCTTCTTGCTGATCTTCAGCTCATGTGCGATGTCGTCCATGGTGAACTTTATGCCTTTTTTGCCGAAAAGCTTTATGACAGCCTTGTACATCTCGATCATCTCAGCTGTCTCTATCTTCTCAGTCTTGTCCTTCTTTGCAGTCACCTTATCGCCTCCCTTCTCGGATCAATCTTCATGAATCGTACTAAGTCTCCGAACTGTCTACCCGGTCTCCTCCGGAAACTCTTTAGTTTGGAAACCGTTTCTTTCTTTCTAGTTTCCATGATATCATGACAGCCTCGGTTTTTCAATATCATTTTTAGTTATTTTATATAAATATTTCGCCTTTCAAATAATAAAATCATATATTCTGCCGATTTAGTTTAGATAATTAAAAATAGAAAAACCGGCATCCATATTTCTATGAACACCGGTTATTATTATAATACAGTTTTGAAAAGCGTTTTTAAGTCATGTAACAGGCTGAAATTCTTGATTTCCTCAAGCTGGAGCCTCATCTTCTCCGGAAGTACCTTCTCGATATAAGCCTCATCGATATCCTCCGCGCCTGCAAGAAGTTCGCCTTCATTCATGTACTGCAGGGTCGTTTCCGAAGTTATACCTGCCGGCACAAGAAATACAGCTCTTGCCTCCTTCGAGAAATGCTTCACGAAAACTACCGACTGCGGTCTCGGACCGACAAAGCTCATATCTCCCTTAAGAACATCTATAAGCTGTGGCAGTTCGTCGAGGCGGCAGCGTCTCAACATCCTTCCGACGCGTGTGATCCTGTCGTCCTCATCACGTGCGATGATGCTTCCTTCCTCCTCAGCGCCCCTTTGCATGGTGCGGAACTTGTGGATCCTGAACACCTTGCCATAGGTCGTAACTCTCTTCTGCCTGAAGAAGATTCCTCCGCGTGAGTCAACTACGATCATGATCGAGATCACCAGGAATACCGGCAACGTTATGAGCAGTAACAAGGCTGAAAATATAACATCAAAGAGCCTCTTCACCTTAAGCTGTATATTCTTTTTCTTTAAAACCCTGTAATACTCTTCAACCTCCGGCGTCTGCATCCACTTCGGAAGTTCTTCCCATTTACGAAACTTCATTACTAACTATCCAATCAACTAATATATTCAAGCTGTCACACTCTTCTTCATCCAATCAACTCAGAACTTCACACTTTGTTCTTCATCTACTACCTTACAACTTTCTCGAAGTCAGCCTTCGGGTGCTTGCAGATCGGGCAGATAAAATCATCCGGCAGCTCCTCGCCAACGTATTCATAACCGCAGATCGTGCAGCGCCATATAGTCTCGCCCTTCGGTGTCGTTCCGACAGCCTGTGGCTTCGGCTTGATATTATTCTGATAATACTCGTAGGTGCATGATGAAACGTCCGAAAGCACCGTCATAAAATCCGGTGTGCAGATGAAAAGAGTATGCGAGCCCAGATCTACAGTCTGACGTACGCTGAGTGAGAAATACGCATTTGTGCCTGCTGTGATGTACGGAATGCCGTTCTCAGCCATAGCATATGACTCCTTCGAATAATCAGCGAACTTATCCACGTCGCGTCCCGACTGGAAACCGAAATGCTTGAACAGCGCAAAATCCGCCTCATTGCTGATAACAGAAATATTGCACTTACCTGTGCGCATCACCATGTCATGTGTATAATTTGCCTTATTAATCGCAACCGATATCTGATTCGGCTCCGATGCGATCTGAGCAGCTGTATTTATCACACAGCCATTCATCTTCTCCCCTTCAACAGCTGTGCATATAAAAAGTCCGTATGACAGCTTGTACATTGCCTTTGTATTATTTTCCATGCGCTACCCCTCCTTGTTCGAGCTGCAAAACCACCTTGCTCCTAAAGAGATTGTAACTATTTACAGGGATAAAATCAATCAAAATCATTCTTTAGTTATCAACAGTCTCTCCTCCGTCAGATCATAATAAAGCGTCACATCCGCCTTTGAGCAGTCATAAACTCTGATTATTCCCACGTGCTCATCGGCAAGCTTAGTTATATCAGCCGTCACATCTTTAGCCGCATCGTCCTCCCATATCAACTCCGGCTGGTAAGCTTTGGTATGACTTCCCTCAAATACAGCCGTATATAGTATTCCCGCCTCAACGAGATCCTGGAAGATATGGCTACCATAGCTCAGCTCCGGTATATATCCGGCCTTGGTCTCAGAAACCTCGGCAATCACCGAAAACTCACTGATATCCGCGAAAGCCGACGGAACGCCAAGCTCCGGCGAAGAGGTGCATATCCTGCCCGGCGTCAGAAGCACAAGTAAGTCCGTCGCACGAAACGTAAAGGATCTCCCTTTTCTGCCCACGTTCTCTGAACATCCTCTCGGTATCGGTATTGTGTGAATACAGATTCTTCTTCTGATAATACGGAAATGCCTCGCTTATCTTCAGCGGATCAAAGCCCTCAACCCTGCCGGTCTCAAGGCTTACCGCATCAACTATCCTCTGCGAATACTGCTGCCTGTCAGACATAGTCGTGTGAATGATCTTCTGCGGTGCATCCAGCGAAACCATTCGCGGATATGAGCCCGTGCGACGATCAACTGCTCCTGTCCCCAGGCCCATAACAAGCCTGAGCATGCCCGACTCAGACTTCTGATTTCCTATCCTGTAAGGGCTCATGGAATATCCGACGCCCGCAGCACAAGGCATGAAGAAGCCGTTATAACGTGAGCCCGAAACACGCTGCACAAGTATAGACATCTGCTCATCTCTCTTGTCAAGTCCGCGGCGCTTTCTGTAGTCCAGCGCCGAAAAGCTCATGGTACTTGCGTAAACCTCCTTGATCGCCCGCTCAAACTCCTCCAGACGTTCCTCCGGAGTTCCTATATTTCCGCAGAATACCGACTCGTATTTGCCTGCAAAGGCATTGCCGAAGCCGTCCTCAAGGATCGAGCTCGAACGGCATATAAAAGGATCATTTCCATAATAATCGATAATCCTTCGAAGCTCAGTCTCTATACGGCTCGAGAAGGTGCCGGTCATAAGCTTCTCCGCAAACTCCTGCGCCAGGTCAAAATACCCTTCTTCCGTCCTCTGGTGCACCCTCAGATCCCAGAAGCCGTTGTCGACAATAAACGAGTAAAATACATCCGAACCGATGTAAAATGAATCATGTGGCTCAAGCCGGCTGAAGAGCTCCGGATCACTGTTCTCGATGATCTTCCTGGCCGTCAGCATACCGCAGGCCTTGCCGCCTATCATTCCGGTTCCGATCAGGCGGCCGTGTATTTCAAAGTAATCCTCCGGGCGGAAGTTGGCCTTGATCAGCTTTCGCATGCGCTCATCCCTGGAAAGCATGATGTTGCATATTCGCGAGCAGGCCTCTGTAACATCCTCACCCGACAGATAACGCCTCTTGGTAGTCTTGAAGAACCTCTCCCAGCTGTCCAGATTCTGATCGATACCGCCAAACAGAGCCTTATTCATAACACTGTAGAAGCGGCTCACATCCGCACCATCCGACAGCAGCTTGAAGCCACCGCTTTCCGGCTCTAAGACATGCGGCTGGAACATAGTCGGCGAATACCTCTTCCACACCTTCATCGGCCTCACATAAAGCCTCCCCGGCTCAGAATATATATCCAGGAAGAGCTGCGTCGTGTCCCTGATCGTTGCAATCGCATCAAAGGAATGCCTGCCGCGGATCAGTGGAAAGTACGCCACCGTATCCAATATAAACAGGTACGGGCAGGTTAGGTGAAAGAAATCGCCCATCATAAGGTCGGTCGCCCACGCCGCCTCCAGTTCAGAGAGGCAGTCAAATACATAAAATGCATCCTTCCCCTCCCGCTCTATCAGATTATGTATATCAACCGTAAAGGTCTCAAATCTGTGCGAAAGCTCAACCTTCTCGATCCTCAGCCCCTCCCTCGGAGTGAGTATCGGCTCATGCTCCGCAAATCTAACATATATCAGATTCCTCTTGTCTGCGATCGCCTGCTCAGCAAAACGCTCCGCAACAACCTTGAACTCATCCAGCGAAGGCACCTGCCATACAACATTATCCCCCAGCCTAATATGTTGAAGCGCCTCATCCATCATCGGAATCCCCGAACAGATCTCATCAAATGCTGCCATAAATCACACCTCCCAAAAAGCAAAATACATCTCCAACGAATCGTTATATAGTCATGAAAAAGCGCAGTTTTTGTTTCCAAAAACGCGAAAAGACGCCGGTACCTTACGGTATCGACGCCTTTGTCTTTATCCATCTTCAGAATATACTAAATTGTAGGAAAAATCAACAGGTTTCATGAAACCAATGAAGTTAATCTGCTATTAAAAATCTTTCAGTATTCCGCTTCCCGGTTTTGATAAACTCTATCAATTCTTCCAAGTCATCGAAATCATCATAGTCGCCCATAATACCTTCTCGATGATATACGATGCCCGCCTGCTCATTACGTTCCAGGCAATCAAGCAGTTCTTCCACTCCATATCTTCTGGCGAATTCCGCAAATGCTCTCGGCTTTATCTTCTCCGCATAGAGCCCCTTCCTGCATTCTGCCGGCTCACACTCATAACATCCATTCACACCTTTATCAATTCCACACCTGCGAACTTCACACCACTCTGCATCCTTGCACCACGACAGTTCCATAAAGCCATCTTTTCTACATCCTTTGCAAGTCACATTCTCAGAACATAGACAGCAGGCCAGCCCACAACGCGCAATTCCAAGTTCTCGTTTCATAGTACTTTTCCTCCGATTATATCCTTCAGTATACTTATTTTTCGCCTTTCATCACTACAATATAGTCTTTAGAAAACTCTTTAAAATTATTATCTATATCGTCAATCACAGAAAGATATTCACCATATAATTTTCCTTCAACATAAGCATCTCGCATCTTTGGTTTATCCTTAAGTACCCATTTAAGCTGCTTAAATGAGTATTTCGCAAATGCTAGCCATTGCGGATAATTAATAGCCATTGGATTCTTTTCAAAGAAAACCTTTCCTGCATTTATAGCTGTCGCACCTGAATGTCCAATAAATAGCATAGTCGCCAATTTGGGATGTTTTTCTCTGTTTAATGACACTGGAATAGAATCTTTTATACTGTATCCTTCTTTAATCCTTTTAATTGCATAGCCAATTCTTACAATCACTTCAACTATCATTACCGGGATAGATTGTGCACAAAAATGAACAAAATCATATCCTTCGTAATACATTCCTTGAACTATTTCGGCAATTGTTTGTTCTTCTTCTCCAAAGCTTCCAAACTGTAAAAGACTAAACAAGCCCATCAATGGTGCTGGCAAGCCCATAGAAGTATTTATATCTGACTTGAGATGAGCTATTTGTTTCGCTATCGCAGCAAAAATATTGCTCTCTTTTCTATCTGAATAATTATCTATAACTTGTATTACTATTCGGCCCGATTTATCTATTGTTGTCATCGTTCCATTAAGAATATCGGCAACGCCAAAAATAAAACCAAGAATCGGATCATGTCCTAGCGATAATAATCTATGATAATATGCCGAAAGACCATCTACATTTATTTTTGTGTTTCTATTATCTTGTGCATCATACGGAACTTTGCTTACTTTTGAATTTGCCAGTTTTTCCATTTCTTCTTGCGGAAAAGCCTTGTCAAATCTATCTCGTATATAATCAGATAATGGACCGGCTTTGAGCCCATCCGGACTCCTTTTAGGAATTCCTACAAGTAATATATCAATCGTCGCTCCTAAAATACCGGCTATGGCACTTAAACAAATATCAAATTTATCAAGTCTATGTAATGAATTGAAATCTTCTTTTAACATTCGAATTGATAGTTCATTCGAACGCAATTCATCTTCTGTGAATATTGATTCCAAATCATTCTTGCCACCAACAGCATTTTCAGCCTCAAAACATAATTCTTCCC
>JAEEGF012113746.1_pt1 | contig 24817 bp, 25 predicted proteins | sample 9134171 | NCBI WGS metagenome assembly JAEEGF01 (sample SAMN16246542, study PRJNA631951) | gut metagenome | biome: gut microbiome; feature: rumen; material: AP-attached | host: Bos | place: Iran: Karaj | collected 2018-10 | reverse complement strand
GCATTAAAAGAGCGCGAGACGGGACTCGAACCCGCGACCCCCACCTTGGCAAGGTGGTGCTCCACCAACTGAGCCACTCGCGCATTGTGCCGGCTTTTTCGAGCATCGCAAAGAAAAAACGGTGCAGTTCCTAGCCAACTAAATTCTCTGTCGTTCTCAACGACAATGGTTATTCTATAGTAATATTGCCCATAAGTCAAGGGATTTTCTAAAGTTGCAAAGCTCTAAAAAATCCCTGTGATTTTCAGACAATTTCTTCCTACTATTTGTTTAGTTCACTATCATACTCTATAGAGCTTAATGCATCACCGTCAAAAATAAATATAAGTGATGTACCATTGTTTTCATAAGTCATTGAACCAGTTCCTTCAGAAGTTGGCTCTCCATATGCACTAATAATATCATCCTTAGAGCTAGAAAGATCTACGCCCTCCTTTGTAGCCACGTTATCAGTTCTCAATCTAACATAAAGCACACGATCAACATCTCCATCTGGATATGTCTGGATCTCAAAATCACTATAAGTGTAAAGCTTTCCTATTCCTTCTGCTGCACAGCTTGGGGACTCAAAATACTGAGAAGGCTCGCCTAATTTCTCAATGACAGGTGCAACATCTGCATCTACTGTAATCTCTAATCCCTCGTATTCGAAAGTAAAACCACTCTCTGACTTTGAGGAATCAGCCGCTCCATTAGATGAATTAGATGAGGACTCGATCACCTTAGTATCACCTGAAGAACTTCCACAAGCTACCATCATCAGTGATGTAGTAGCAATTAAAATTGTAGCTATAACTTTTTTCATTTTACTAATCTCCTCTTTTATTATTGTATCTTAGGATATTTGCTTGGATCATAATTATGAGTATTCTTATGGGCATTTGAATATTCCCACAAATCAGCATCATGCCAATAGAATATTAATGTACCATCCAACTGTAAATTTGGATCGTAATGATACCAACCTTCACCTACATCTATAAGCAACCAGTAATGCCCTCTGGTATCACGAATTTTTTCTATTTCCATGTTCTTGATTCCAAGTCGATTAAGCATAACCTCGGCGGTTTTCTGCTTTACTGTACAATCACCAATACGATTAAACATGCCCTTGTATGCTGCCGATAGTACATCATCTATTCCTGCAGATTCAGAATATGTAATGTTGTCCACTACCCAGTTAAATACAGCTCTGGCTTCCTGAAGCTGTGACATTCCAGGTTTAATTATTTCTGCAAGTATCTCATCAGCCTTCGCATATACGGTTTCCTCTGTAGCGGCACTAATTTTGGCCGAAACGATTTTAACAGTAGCTGTCTTTTCTGTGGTATTCCCTGCTGCATCACTAGCTATATATTTCACAGTGTAAACGCCTCTCTTATCCACATTTACACCTGAGCTATCAACCTCCAGTGTAGGATTCTCATCTCGATCATCAACTACTTCTATATTCTTTTTATAAGAAACGGCATCTCCCTGAGCAATTACAAGAGGCTCTACCCCCTTAATCTCTGGAGGAGTAACGTCCTCAATCACAGTGCAAGGAATCGACACCTTAGTCTCATTTCCACTGGTGTCCTTTACCAGAATTGTTATATCAAATTGCCCCTCTTTTGTAAAATCATATTGTTCCGCAAAATCAATACTGCAGTTGGTAACGTCATCTATACTATCCACAAAATCAGTTACAACAGGCGCCCCTTCAGTGGTATAAATTTCGATGGAATCCTTTGCAAGCGTAACCTGAGGTGCAACAGTATCCTGTACATGCAAAACAGTATCAAATGTCTTTTCTCCAAAAATTGGTAATGATGCCTTGATTTTTAAATTGTAATCCCCCGGAGTCTTTGCATCAAATTTGGAATATTTGGTGAATCTAGCGGTGTCATCTTCTCGCTTCAAAAACTCGGACACATCACAGTCGGAAGTTCCAGCCTCCACATAAACTTCCTTATAAACTAAATCTGAAAGCTGGTTATAATATGCATAACATCCCGCTCCGACACCTGCCAACGCCAGAATTATAACACCTAAAACTACTATTCTTTTTTTCATTAAAATCTTTCCTTTTTTATAAACATTATATTGGAGCAATATGCATTTATAAGCGATTTCCCAACATACTCCAAATATTCATCATAATCGATATAATATCTCTTTCCCCAGCTTGAAACCTCTATCATCCGAGGATGTGCTGCTGAGAGCCCTTCTATTATTCCTGTAACCGTAACGTAATGACTATTTACTGATATATCTGCGTAGACAAAATCCTGACAATCTATAGACATATGATACATTCTAATCTGCCTTCCAAAAGCGTACAGCGACCATATCACAGGAATATCATTAGAAAGCATATATTTCATTTTCTGATACATATCTTTGTGCCCATGTTTTCCATTCCATCTGAATCGAAAGGGCTTTCCTATAGCTTTCATCATACGATTAAGAAAACCGGACATTTGAATAGGTATTATTCCTAACGAGATAACACGATTATCGTATTTACGAATCTTTATTTCATTCATAAACAACTTTGCAAATCTACGTTCACGGCAAAAACGCTCCACTTCATTAGAATACTTTTCCAATGTAGGATTATTGAGCCCGTTTATATATAGCAGGGTGTCAACAGCTGATATAACGCCGCACCCCTGACTGGCCATATTACCAAAAGGCTTCTCCACAAACCACCCCTGATTACCTCCAAATGAAGGCTCCCTGGCAGCTTGAACAACATTTATGAATTTATTATTCAGAGAAATCTGGTTCATACTAACTAGTTCCTTAGGCCAATCATCAAAATAGTTTAATATAAAATCACCGAAAAGAAAATATTTATACCATCCAGTGTATTATTATCAGTTTCTATTATAATCATTTATTGAGGTCACAACCACATATATTGATTTTTCTGAAAATCTTCCTATATTCACGCAGCTTTGCGAATTTTAATTTTCCCTTGACTTATGGATGATATTACTATAGAATTACCATTGTTGTTGAGAACAACAGAGAGCAATTAAAGCCGATGCAAAGTTGGCTGAGATTGGCAATTTTTTCCGTCGCGAAGCTAGGAAAAAAATCACTAGGCGCGAGTGGCTCAGTTGGTGGAGCACCACCTTGCCAAGGTGGGGGTCGCGGGTTCGAGTCCCGTCTCGCGCTCGATAATTAAAATAAGCAGTATCGCTTTTGCGGTACTGCTTATTTTAGTTATCGGGCATTTAAATCGAGACGGGACGACCTATCAAATAATCCCCTACTTCTCTGCCAACAACAGTGCCAGCACGTGGGCCATCTGAGGGAAATCCCCCGACTGTATCATCTCATCAATCTCGTCCCTATTATATAGATGTACATTTAGAAACTCTGTGTCATCCAAGTTTTGTCCAGCAACTTTGCGGCAATTTTTAGCTACAAAAATATTGGCGTAATTATCTGCCATTGTTGCATTTGAAGGAATCTTAAGCAAGAACTTCCAATCATCTGACACATAGCCTGTTTCTTCTAAGAGTTCTCTTTTAGCACCTTCTAAAGCTGTTTCTACCATAGCTCCATTATTTGAGCCATATTCCTTACCATCTAATCTTTCCAATCCACCTGCACAGAATTCCACGGTCACCTTATTAATTCCATGTCTAAACTGTTTAACACAAATGTACTTTCCCTGCTCATCAGTAGCAACGATAACAGCATAATCTCTTCTACTATAATTATAGAAAGGTTCAAAAACAGTCCCATCAGGAAGTTCATAGGCACACTTTCTAAAATCAATATACTCATCTTCAACTAGGTGCTCGCAAGAAACCATTTTCCACTCTAAATTATTGTCTAATTGCATCGTATCTCTCCCTAATTTATTAATCTTCGCCTACTAGATGCACAATAGTAATATCGTGATTAGTAGAAGGTATGAATTTTTCAATCACATCAGCTGTTAATATTTTCAAACTAGATGTATTCACACAAGGATGACAACCTATATATTCAGCTTTTAGAACATCTTCATCTATTAAAAGCTTTACATCATTATTTTTATCATTAATAAGCCCCATAACACTAAGTGATCCAGGAACTATATCAAGATATTTAATCATATCTTCTGCTTCAGCAAAAGAAAGTCTCGCTGAGTTAATCTGTGAAGAAAGCTCCTTCGTTTTGAACTTTTTATCACCTGGCATTAACAGGAGATAAAAGGAAGTTTTCTGTCGATTACAAAGCATAAGATTTTTACACATTCCAATACCTATAGCTTCATCAACCGCTTTGCATGCTTCCATTGTTTCCGCCGCCTCGTGATCTACCCTTTCGTACTCGATTCCTAAATTATCGAGATAATTGTATGTACGAATTTCCTTTTCCAGTCTTCCATCAGTGTTTTCTGGTCGTCCATTATATATTGTCATATTGCACCTCACTTTTTTCACTAATTCAACATTATAATCAATATTATTTAGGACTGCCACAGTATAAAATTTTCAGAAAACACGTCTTCATTTATCAAGCTTTAAAAATTTAGAAAATACCTTGACTTATGGAGAAAGTTCCTTTAGAATTACCATTGTTGTTGATTGCAACAGAGAACAATTAAAGCCGATTCGAAGTTGGCTGAGATTGGCAATTTTTTTCCGTCGCGAAGCTAGGAAAAAAATCACAATGCGCGAGTGGCTCAGTTGGTGGAGCACCACCTTGCCAAGGTGGGGGTCGCGGGTTCGAGTCCCGTCTCGCGCTCTTTTAGTATAAAAAAATAGGATTATCCATTTATGGGTGGTCCTATTTTTTTATACTAAATGAGCACTTCAATCGAGACGGGATGTCTCCTTATTCCCGTCGAAGGCTCGCTGTTTGAAATAATTGCTTAGCATGAAAAACTTAAAACTATATTGTCGTTGAATCTATATTCCAAAGATGATATTTTATAGATAAAGAAAGCACCCACTCCAAAGTGGATGCTCCACGAGTTTTTATAACTTAATTGTTCAAAATGAGCAGAGCCCTTCCTGTGGACCAGACAGGAGGGGCATTTTTATTTGCGCTTATTATTTCTCTTGTCGAGAAAGTTTAGCAACGCGAGGAGAAAACTACAAGCAGTGAAAGGTAATACCCAAATGGATAGTAATAAGGGGGTACAAAAAAGGTACAAATAATTAACACAAGACAATTAAATCTCCCTCCTACTCGATTATAAAGAATTATGAATGTTCAATTAACGTGCAAATAGAGAATTTTTTCTTCTAAAAATTTTCAACATAATTTGGTATCCCTTGTCCCCCATTAAGCGACTTTGTCCTTATTTAGTTCCTCCATATATCCTGCCGTCATAATACCAGCAGGAAGTGCCACTATTGCTATTCCAAAAAATGAAGAAATCATAGTAATAATCTGTCCAATTGTAGATGTTGCATAGAGATCACCATATCCAACAGTTGTTAATGAAATGGTTGCCCAATACAATGCATCAAAATATGTCTCAAAAGTTTCCGGCTCTACACATATTATTACCAATGCAGATATTAAAACATAGCCTATTGCTAATCCTCCTACAGTTAGCAAAGATTCTTTTTCTCTTTTAAATACATTTATAATCAGGTTAATACTCTTCGAATATCTCAAGAACTTAAAAGCTCTGAAAACTCTCAAAGTCCTAAGCAATCTAAATACCTTTAAAATTCTGAATGCCGAACTAATTGAAACAAGTGAAGGTAAAATCGCAAGCAAATCTATAATAGCCATAGGAGTAAACGGATATTTAATAAAGGATGCTTTTCCTTTTTTCAGCTGATAATCAGCTGTAATTAACCTCAATATATAATCAAGGATAAAAATACATGCTGTGCCAAAATCTAGATATCCCAACACCCCCTTTGTAAATTTTAATGCAATAGGAACTAAACTCAGCACAATGCAAATCATCATGCTAACATCATAGACTTTACTAGCAATATCTTTTTCATCTGCAACTTCAATAATTTCAAATAGTCTTTTTCGCATTCTAGAAACCTCTCTTCCTGAAAACAAGACAATAAAAACCATTGACTGACTTCACACATATCAATAAAATGGCATAGTGAGCTCGCAATAAAACGTTATAGTTCACAGATAATTTGCAATTATATGTTAATATATAACTATATTGGAGGTGTTCATTATGAAAAGTTTTTCTAAATTCAAAATATCACTCTCTATTATTATATCATTTTTGGTTGTTTCAGTAGCACCTAGCTTCTCTATGCAGACACTTGCTGCTGAGGGCGTACCTGTTTTTGATGGTTCGGCAGCTTATTTCGTATATAACAACAATGTACCTAACTTTCTCGCTTCTGAATTAGTTCGCAGAGACCCATTTGAAATGTATTCAGAACTTGATGCATTAGGTCGTTGCGGTGTAGCTTATGCCAATATTTGTAAAGAGCTTATGCCAACAACTGAGCGCGGTGAAATCGGTATGGTTAAGCCTAGTGGCTGGCATACAGTAAAGTATAACGATGTTATTGATGGCAATTATCTTTATAATCGTTGCCACTTGATTGGATATCAATTAGCAGGCGAGAACGCCAATAACAAAAATCTTATTACAGGAACTCGCTATCTTAATGTTACAGGCATGCTCCCATTTGAAAACGCCGTTGCTAATTACGTACAAAGAACAAACAACCATGTTTTATACAGAGTAACACCTATCTTTGAAGGCAATAACCTTGTAGCTAGTTATGTACATATTGAAGCTTGGTCAGTTGAAGACTCTGGTGCTGGTATCTGTTACAATGTTTTCTGTTTTAATTCTCAGCCAGGTATAACAATTGATTATTCAAATGGAAATAGCGCAATAGGTGATCTCAATCAGCTAACAACCGCAGCAGCTGCTTCATCAACAAAATCACAAGCAAGTACCACTGCTAAATCAGCTTCTGTTAGCAATTCATTATCTTCTACTGGTGGAAGCGGTACTGTATATTTACCTGCTTCTGGAAATTGCTATCATAGTATAAATAACTGTGGAAGAATGAATCCTAGCAAGGCTAGGGCAGTCACAGAACAACAAGCTATATCACAGGGCTATAGCAGATGTTCTAAATGCTTTTAGATATCAAATTACATTAACTCGATGAGCAGCCAACATAAGGCTGCTCATTTTATTAGTATTAATATAATCCAGCTGTAGAACTATTATTGTAGACAATACAACAAAAAATCAAAAGACCAGTTCCCCTCGGACTAAATCCTTGATTACTGGTCTTTATGATATAAATTTTTATTCTAATTTATTCCTTCAACATCTTCTAATTCTAGTGTTTCCAGTTGTTCATTAGATGGATTATCAATCTCAAAAAGTCTATCAGCTTGTTTCAACGTAGCACTTTCAAAAAAGTTTCTAACCTCTCTAGCATTGGCGAAGTTCTTTCCTCTATTCTTGTATTTATTAGCAAAAACCTCGGTTGCATATTTTAATGCAGCTTCTGTGGGATTATAACCTGCCTCCTCACACATTACTAAAAAGATACTCGTCAAATCCTCAACATTATAATCTTCAAAGTTAATATATTTATTGAACCGCGATCTTAATCCAGGATTAGAATCTATAAATTGTGCCATAAGCTCAGGATATCCAGCTACAATTACAATTAAATCGTCTCTATGATCCTCCATTGCTTTTAATAGTGTATCAATAGCTTCTTGTCCATAATCATCCCCACTATTATTACTGTAAGCTAATGTATAAGCCTCATCTATAAAGAGTACCCCGCCTAATGATTTTTCAATAACTTCTTGAACCTTTAAAGCTGTTTGGCCAACATACCCTGCAACTAACCCTGAACGGTCTACCTCAACAAATTGTCCTTTCGAAATAATCCCCATGACATGATAAATACGTGCCAAAAGTCTTGCTACAGTAGTTTTGCCAGTTCCAGGATTTCCATAGAAAACCAAATGATTTGACATTGGAATTTCCTTTAATCCTCGCTCTCTTCTTAAGCGCTTTATTTCTTGTAAGTGAATTAATGAACTTACATCATTCTTAACAACTTGAAGTCCTATTAGATTATTTAGTTCATCTAATAAATCTTCTAAAGATTCTTCTCGTTCTCCATTAGCATCAAATTTTGGAATATTTTCGCCTGCATGAATGTCATCAATTGAAATTGCACTTTTAATTTTATTAGGAAAAAGCGCATTATCTTTTTTATAATTTCTCAACATTGTTGTGTACGTTGAAAAATCTTCTAATTCTTGTTCATCCGCCTCACCATCACATACGATAAATTCTTTGCCAAGACTCTCAAATACTAAAATAAACGCTTCCGCCGAAGATAAAACAAGCTTTCCTTCTTCATTATATTTTTTGTTATCACTCTCAATTAGTAATTTAAGAGTTTGAGGAGTTGTATTCTCGAATTCAGTTGTATACGTATTATTTTTATCAATATATGAACGTAATTCTTCAGGCGAAAGATTAAAATTAAAATACTCAGCAATAAACTCGGCTTCGTATTTTGATATAGTCCCATCTGAAGCAGACAAATACGAAAGGTAATCAATGCATTCTGTCTTTAGACGCTCTTTCTCAAGACTCGTGTTTTCTTTTCCCTTTAAAGAACTCGAGACATTTAAATCGCAAAGATTAAAGAGCTCATTTATAGCTTTTTTTAATGCAGTATTCATAGATTAACCTTTCTTTGGAGCTTCAACACTACCGGTCTTAGGTGGTGCTGATACAGATGACGCCCCACTATTTTTTACAAAGCCTGTAGTTTTTGATTCATCTCCTATAAAATTTTTAGCCCGATATTCTTCAAGCATCTCAATGTATGTATTATAATCGCTTACTTCATTATCGTGTATATCACCATCCGATTGTATGAGTTCGCCTCCAACTGCCTTATAAACATCTAGTAAACCGCTAGAACCCGTCGCCTCATCTGGACTTACTCCAGCCTTGATTATCGCATTATCTAAATCAACCATCATTTGAAATGATAATGGTACCTTTTTTTCGAATTCTGTTGAATATATGTTATGTTTCCGAATAAAGTCTCCCAACGTTTCAGGTGTTAACGCTAAATCACATAATTCAGATATAACAGATGCTTCCTCCCAACGAATTGTCCCATCAGAAGCAGATAAATACATCATAAAACTTGCCAACTCAAATTTTGCAGCATCTCCAACGCCACTATCCAAACCGTGATCTTTACCAAATGATTCCATTATCCCACACATAACATCTACTAAGTGTTTCAACTGTGGATTTACCATATTCGCGCCTCCTTCTGCAAAGAACTGTATAAGCTGCTTAGAATAGACTACCACTATTATAAGAATTAAATGTGAAATCCCTACCCACCACACATATAAAAAGTGCATTATAAAGACTTTTTTACATAACCCTAACCTAAGCAGATAGCGCCTAGCTTGGTACAACATTATGTGTCCACCGTTTTTAGATAAAATTCGGATACTCATAAATCCTCGGTATAACTCCACGACTATAACCGTAAAAAAAACAACCTCCATCCATTCATCATGGGATAGAGGTTGTTTGTATGATATCAAGTTATCTGCCTAGGACTTCTGGATGGAAATGATTCTTGAGCAATAGGTCTACTCCTTCTTAAGCTTATAAAGCCAATTTATAAAACTGTGAATCAAATACTACTTCACTGTTCCATTTTTTGTAACTTGCAACCTTGTACGATTCAAAATCAAACTTCTTAAGTAACTTAACTGAAGCTATATTTTCATCTGCCACCTCAGCAGTCAAAGTTCGTCCCCCTAACTCCCTGGCAAACTCTATAATAGCTTGAATTAACTCACTACCAAGACCTTTCTTCCAAAGTCGCTTGCTTATACAATACCCAATATCATAATTATCTTCATCTTGAAACAGGCAACAAGTTCCTATCGCCGCTCCTGTTTCTTTATCAGTTGCGATTAAATAATAAGCATCGTCTTCATCTTCCATACCGTCAAAACATTTAATATATTTTTCATTCAAACAATCCACAGACGGGTCACTCATATATTTCCCATTTACTGGGTCACACCATAGAGAAATACAAAACGCTCTATCATCGTCCTGATACGATCTAATAATCATTCTTGGCGTTTCAATGTTGTGTTCAACCTTCATGTCACTTCTTTCCTCCTAAAAAACATATTATCTACTATATCTTTTTTCTGCGTAATATTATAAAGTCTTTTCAAATATCTGATCTGCAAGTCCTACAATAGGTGTAAAATCTGCAATCTTTTTGAATCCATATTTTTCATATAGGCCACGATGCTCACTCTTTAGATAAACTTTACTTAATCCTAGTTCTTTGCCATAACTTAGCGCTTTTTCGATTAGCTTTTCAGATACTCTTTTGCCTCTATAGGATTCATCTACAAATACCAGATTTATAAATGGATGATAATCATATTCAGGTGGGATATATCCATCTTCTTCAAAAACGCAAAATCCTGCAATCTCATCATTTTCAATCGCTGCAAATATCTGCTCGTCACCTTTAAAGTCACCGTTTTCCATTCTAGTAGCTAAATTCTTGCCCGGGTTCCATGAGCACTTACTTGAAAAAGCCATTAGCTTATCCCAATATGGCTCATTCTCATTTACTAATATAATCTCCATATCTAATTATAGCCCTTTCTTTTCTAAACTTTTTCAATTAATTCTTTAGCCTCTTCAAATGCTTCTGGATTTGCTCACATATCCCAGATAATCAACCCCGCCAATTGCTAACTGCGATATATAGGATTCAGTGACGATCTACTCTTCCATCTCCCCCAGCTTCTCTGCGAACTCCACCTGAAAAGCTTCTTCCTCCTCTTCCATTTGATGATGATACAGTTCCAGTTCAGCGCTTGTTATCTCTTTGCTGGAAATCCATTGCAAATTTGCATTTGCTTCTTCAGATTTTATTACCACCTGAACATACTCCGGTCCAATCATAAGCAGTTTCATGGATTCTTCCTTACTGAGAAATCCACTAGTGGTAATCCCCAGGGTATCATAAATAATATCATTGGCTATTGGCCCAATTATTACATCAGCAGCCATTTCATCAGGCTTTCTATGTCTATTGCCATAAATATATTCAAACCACTCTTCATTTCTCACTAAAGTCTTTACTGCCAGCCCTTCCACATCCAGTTCATATTCATTTATAATTGTTTTCTGGCCTGGGCTCTCTTTTGCCCAGCGATATGCAAATTCTTTATCAGGGGTAGTATAAAATCCTTGCCCAAAATCTGCATTCTTACGACCGTAGTGTATGTCCGGTTCCTTTATTTCATAATATCCCACGTGATAAAGTCGCATAGCTGTTCCTTTCTTCGTATTTTATAGCCTTATTAACTGTCTACAAATTTAAAATAGTTATAATAGTTTGTTAAATTATAAATTATCGTTGACATATAACGTTAATCATGATACATTTCTAGAGATTGAGTAACAAATGTTTGACATCTTGCAGTTTTGTTTAATACTACTACAAGATTGTGTTTTTTATTTTATAAGGTGAATAATATGGAATTAACAACACTTAACAAGGAATACAAATTACTCCGTGAAGATGGTGCAGAAAAATTTATTAAAATGAGTGCCATCGATCCTACTATCAATTTTGTTGAAGAATATTGGATTACATCTGATCATACACTTGGCAATGCAAGAGCATATTTCGATTCATATGAAATGGGTATTGAATATGCTATGGATAGAGTTGATTACAGAATGACTCTTAACGAAGACGGTCAGAAGCCATTTATTATTTTATTAAATGGAAAGGTTATTAACACACTTGGACAGCTTGAGAATTTCCTTAATGGAGAGTTCAAGATTTCCACTTCCAATGTCATCGAAAAGAACGTTAGAAAATTGTATTCATAAAACAACAAAAGCCTTTGAGAAAAAATTCTCAAAGGCTTTCTTTATTTCTTCCATAATGTTTTCAAAGGAACTGTAAGAAGTATAGCCTTAATAACATTATCTGCAATCATGCAACACCATACTCCTATTAATCCCATTCCAAAGAAATGAATACCGATAAATGTTGACACTATTCGTACCAGCCACATACCTCCAAACTCGATAACGAATGGGTATTTGGTCTTTCCAAGGCCATAATAAATACCTTCTGAAATAATATATAAACCAAAGAAAGGCTCGTTAAAAGCTACCATTTTAAGTACTGTAGTACCTAGCGCTATAACCTGAGGATCATTTGTAAAGAATCCCATAAGTACCTCTGCAAATATATACAAAAGCACTCCACTAATTGTCATTATAGCTACTGTTGCTATAACGCTGCTTACACATACTGCGTGATATTTATCGTGATTCTGTTCTCCATACGAAATACCAACCATAGTATTAGCCGCTGATTTGAATCCATATCCACCAATATAGAATAGCTCCTCAGCTCCAACTGCAATACTATGGGCCGCAAAAATAATGGTACCCATATGAGAAACAAGCCCCGCAAAAACTACATATCCGGATGTGGATGCCACATTAATCAAAAGTACTGGAAGGGAAAGTCTCCACATTCTGTCCACAATCTCTTTATCAAGAGATAAAACCGAGCCCTCCAGCTTAAACTCTTTGTGTCCTAAAAATACGCTAAGAGTTACCAACCCACTAACTACAGCTGAAATACAGGTAGCATAAGCAGCTCCATCCACACCCAGTCCAAAGATATAAATAAATACATAGTCTAATACAACATTTAAAAGATTGGCTCCGACACCAATAAACATTGGAGTCTTAGTATCTTTTGTAGCACGAATAGCAGCTGATAATACAATGTTTAATGATTTAAAAACAATAGGTACAGAAATCCAAAAGAAATATCTGGTGGCAGCTGGAGCAACCTCCTCAGAGGCCCCCATCCATCCTGCAACAAAAGGTGCAACAGCCATACAAATAGCTTCGATGATAATACCTACTCCTACACCAAATACAAGACTCACCTTTGCTACCTGAGATATTTTGTGTTTCTCACCGCTACCTATAGCCTGAGCAATCTGTGTCATTGCGCCTACACCAAATGCCACAGGAATACTACCTATGAGCCAGGTAATCGTGGTAGATGTTGATACGGCTGCTGTAGCATCAGCACCCAAACGTCCTACCATGGCAGTATCCACGTACTGCATCAAAACAGAAAGAATCTGCTCTAGCATAGTTGGAAGTGCAACCATAACAACTGCGATAAATATATTAAATAAAGAATTATTCTTCGTTTGTATCATTATTACTTTCTTTTCCTAATCCATTAGCCCAAACCATGGATTCTATAGCCCTTGCCACACGAATGGCATCTATAGCTTCCATGGCTCTTTTATAATCAGCTTCCTGTTTTTCATACATAGCAGAAAACTCTCTTTGCTTTTCCTCAAACTCCTGAGCACGACGTTCCTTCTGTTTTGCAGCCTTCTTTTGAAAAGCTGCATAGTCCGCCTTGCTCGCAGGATTCTTCGTAGAGGATTTGCCCACCACACGACTATGAGTCAAAACTCTTCCCTTTGAATCATTAATCAAGAATTGATAGGCCTCGGTGATTCTATTATAAAGGCTGGCATCATCCCTACCTGTAACATCAGGATGACACTTCTTTACTAAATCCTTGTATACTGCTTTTATCTGCTGCTCCCCTGCATCAGGACCTAGCCCTAATGCCCGCAGTGCTTCCGCTCTGGTTTTTATCATAACCTCACCTGCATTTGTCTGTGCTCAATATCTCTCCAATAAAGTACAAAGAACCAAATACAATAATCTTTTCAGAGTACTCTAATGCTTTATCAAGAGCATTAGAATATGATTCACAAGCCTCTGCTTCTATACCTAGGCCGTTTATTGCCTCTGCCAGTTCCTTAGCCTGAAGGGCTCTGTATGAATCAACAGTAACAGTAAATATTCGTCTTGCAACTGGCGATATCAGCTGTACCATCTCCAGATAATCTTTATCTGCCATTACTGCCATTATAAATGAAAAATGCTGATTTGGAAATTCTGATTGAATACTATCCCGCAGTGCTATCACTCCAGATGGATTATGGGCTCCATCCACCATTATAAATGGTGATTCTGATATGACCTGCATCCTTCCAGGCCATACCGCATTTGCAAGTCCCTTTGCAATCGTCTGACAGTCTATATTCATTTTCAGATTATTGGCTATATCCACAGCTACTGCCGCATTTTTACGCTGATATCCACCAAATAATCCCAACTTTATATCCCATGAAACCTCCTGAGATTGGATTAATTTGCACCCCAACTCATTACATTTCTTTCGAATAACATCTGATGCCTCAGTATCCATCTGACCTATAACCACAGGAACCTGGGGCTTTATTATCCCAGCCTTTTCTCCTGCGATTTCTGATAGGGTATTTCCTAAATACTGTGTATGCTCCAGTCCAATAGATGTAATAGCGCAGATTTCAGGAAACTGTGATAAACCATTTGTGGAATCCTTTGTGCCGCCTAAACCAGTTTCCAGAACAACATACTCTACCTGCTGTTCCTTGAAATAGACCATGGCCATAGCAAGCCAGTAATCAAACATAGTAGGTTCCAGCTCAAGCTCTGTCTGAAGAAGGTGCTGGCCTATTCTGGTGACATCCTCTTTGGATATCTGCTTTCCATCTATCTGAATGCGTTCTGTATAATCTATCAGATGAGGTGATGTAAACAGCCCCACCTTAAAGTGATTTTCACACGTAAAAGAAGCAGCCTGTAAGATACTACTCACAAAAGCTGCTACTGATCCTTTGCCATTGGTACCAGCTATGTGGATGATATGCATTCCTAAATCCGGATGCCCTAAAGCCTCCATAAATTCCTTAGTAACATCTCTTCCACAAGCCTTACCAAAACGGCGTTTATTATCAATTGTATAAACTACTTCTTCGTATGTCATTTTATTATTAGACCACAAGAATTACTCCACCGTCATTAGCGTACATTGTACTAACGCCTCGCATATCTACAATGAATATATCCTTAAATGTGGCCAAAGACTCCATTTTTTTCTTTAATGCTATCGCACGTTCCGGACAGTTGCAATGGGAAATTGCAATAATTTTTTCTTCGCAGTTTGTAGTGACGTCCATAACGCACTTTGTCATTTTGTCGATAGCCTGATTCATTCCACGACCCTTTGCAAGCTGCTGAATATATCCAGTATCTGTAGAACCCATAACAGGCTTAATATTAAGAGTCTCTGCAATGACAGCCTTTAAACCAGATAATCTTCCAGATTTTCTAAATGTCTCTAATGTCTCTAGTACAAAGAATGTGTGCTGCTGTGCAATATAAGCATCAACCTTCTCAATAGTTTCTTCAAAAGACATTCCTGCGTTTTCACACTCTGCAATCTTTAATGCAATAAGTGTCTCTCCAATGGATGCTGACTTTGAATTAAACACGTGGATATTTTTAGGTTCGTACTCCTCCTCATATAAATCCTTGCCAAGACAAGCACTATTATATGAGCCAGAGAGCTCTGCTGAAAGAGTAACAACATAGACATTTTCAGCATCACAATGCATCTCCTCCATATATGCATTAGGAGAAGGGCAGGCTGATTTTGGAGCATTAGGGCTCTCTGCAACAGCCTTGATAAAGCTGGCCTGATCAAATGTTTCATCATCAATTATCTGTCTGCCATCGATTTCAAGTGTAAGTGGAACATTGACGAAATGACCGTCCTTTTTCATTTCCTCATTAAGCTCTCCACAGCTATCAAGAATAATTTTATACATAATACATAGTATTCCTCCGCTTTTTCTAGAGGTATTATACCATGACACTTTTTCCACGTAAATAGTCTTTATTATTGTGACATGTAGTTTTTGAAACTACGTGTGTATTATTCCGCTTTAACCCATTGAATTGTAAGTACATTTGCATTCTCATCTAGTAAATAATACACAGATGTCAGCCCCTTACAATAGTCCGATAGGTGATTTTCCTCTATAAAGTAGGTAATAACCCTGGAATATAAGTCAGAATTACTAAATTTCAAAGATATTTCTGCCTCACCCTCTTCATAGGATTGTGCAAGTCGCTCACCTATAGTATCAACGCCAAACCAATCATAATACAGTCCCTTATGAACATAATAATTATCTGCGTTTGAAAGGCACTCTGGTACCTCGAAGCTTACATTTATTATGTGATTCTGACTGATTTCCTCTGTGGTCATCGCAAAATATGCATAGTTTACTCTCTTTGCAGTATCATTATTTCCATCCAGGTATTTGCTATTACCCCAGGTAACATCCATGTAATAGTAAGCACCATCAAGATATACCAGATTCCAGGCGTGACTTTCTCCATTAGCTGTACCAGTGATGACTGTACTCTTGATACCTAGCTTGTCCAATAAATACCAGGCAGAGTCTGCATACCCCTGGCACACAGTAGATTGATACAAAAATACGCTTAGTATATTCTGATTTTCTTGGCTTTCAGGATCATAATCTACATTTTCGATCAATGTTTCAAATACATATAATGCCTTATCAAAATCGCTTGCATCAGTGCTTATCCCTGCCAGCCACTCATCAGCTTTTGCCTCAACAGATGCCATATAAACATCCTTCTGGTCCTTAGTCATAGTGTATTTAGGCCAGAACTCGATGCTCATAACTTTTTCATCTGTAGTATAGGTATTGAATTTGTAGCCATTCACCCAGAAAATATCACCATAATCAGCCATAACGGCTTCATATGCCTTCTGCAAGACATCACTATCCTTTGTGGTAACAGTAACCTTTTCCTTATAATCCTGCATACAACTGTATATCTGATCATAGGTAGTCTGAGCTTCCTGATCTAAGTGCTGATATGCATACCTATCATAAGATACACTTTCCACCTTAACAGGTTCGTCCACCATAGCTGGAGCAATTTCTTTCTCTGAAGTGAAAATACGACGTGCCAATAATAGCAATGTAAAAATTGCTACAGAAATTGTAAAAGAAAATATTAATCTAAATAAAAATCCAAGTAATCGTTTCAAAAAGCCTCCTAAAAACAAAGGCAGCGTAATGTAAAAATTACGCTGCCTCTCCCCTTAATCACATTTTTTTATTGCCTTTAAAGCCCGTTTTTCATAACAAAACCAAAGGTACCAAAATAATGATTAACTGTGGTGCCTATTAACGAACAACTGTTACGTTAACAGCCTGTGGTCCCTTTGCACCATCGGTTACTTCATACTCGACTGTAGCACCTTCCTCAAGTGTTTTGAACCCCTCTGAGTTAATGCCGCTGAAGTGAACGAATACGTCCTTGCCTTCTTCGTCTGAGATAAATCCGTAGCCCTTAGAATTGTTGAACCACTTTACTGTACCTTTGCTCATGCTAAAGTACCTCCAATATATTACTTGCCAAGCTTTGCTTGACTAAAGATAGTTTAGCAAAAGACTTTATTAAAGTAAAGAAAATGTCGGAATTTTTTGTACAAATTTTCCAAAATGTTATCAATAACTCTTATTAAGCAACAATATTAATTTTTATAACTGGCATGTACAGTTATTTTAGATTGATGTTTATTTCACAATCTAAAAAACTAGTTAGCTGCAGCTCTCTCAGGTAGCATTCCTGCTGTTCGAACAAGAATTTTAGGGCCACCCTTTTTCTCGATATAATCCTCTGTAATAATAACCTGACCGATATTATCATCCTTTGGAATCTCATACATAATATCAAGCATAAATTCTTCGATGATAGAACGGAGTCCTCTGGCACCTAATTTCTTATCCAGAGCCTTTCTTGCAATAGCGTGAAGAGCCCCCTCTTCAAACTCAAGCTTAACCTCATCAAGCTCTAAAAGCTTTTCATATTGCTTGATAATAGCGTTCTTAGGCTCTTTTAAGATACGAACAAGCATATCCTCATCAAGCATTTCTGTAGCAAATACGATTGGAAGACGACCTATAAACTCCGGAATCATACCAAATTCTCTAAGATCCTCTACAGTAACCTTCTGAAGGATGTTTTTATCATCATCATATTTATCTTTTAAATCTGCCATAAATCCCATAGATGAATGCTTATTCAAGCGAGACTTGATAATCTCATCCATAGCTGGGAAAGCACCACCGCAAATAAACAGAATGTTTCTAGTGTTAATTGTAGTGGTAGGAACCATTGCATTTTTGCTAGATGCTCCAATAGGAACCTCTACATCTGCACCCTCTAAAAGCTTTAACATACCCTGCTGCACTGATTCACCGCTTACATCACGCTGATTTGTATTTTTCTTCTTAGCAAGCTTGTCTATTTCATCGATGAAAATGATACCCTGCTGACAACGCTCAACATCATTTCCTGCTGCTGCAAGAAGCTTGCTGACAACTGACTCGATATCATCACCGATGTATCCTGCCTCAGTAAGTGATGTAGCATCTGTAATAGCAAGAGGTACATCAAGAAGCTTTGCAAGAGTACGAACAAGATAAGTCTTACCTGAACCTGTAGGTCCAAGCATAAGCATATTTGACTTCTCGATTTCGATATCATCCATAGTGCCTGTAGCAACACGCTTGTAGTGATTGTAAACAGCTACAGACATAACCTTTTTAGCATAATCCTGGCCAACAACGTAATCATCAAGCATAGCCTTGATTTTGTGTGGTGGAATAATGTTATTGATATCGATTGCTGGAGCTGGTCTGTCCTCATTTTTTTGGCTGGCAGTACCGTGGGCATTCTTAACCTTAGGGCCTTCACCAAAAAGACTGCCGAGATTTAAGAAGCTGATGTTTGGCATCTTATTCATGTCCATATTGCTCTTGGAATTATCTCCACCGCCAAAGCCAAAGCTTCCCATAGAATCAAATGTGCGCTGTAAACATTCGTTACAAACGCCCATTCCTGGGGCCATCTTGATAAGTGGACCACAGATATTATCTGGTCTATGACACATGTAACAAAATTCTGTAGGCTTTTTGTCCTTATCTGAAGAATCCTTATCCTTATCTTTTCCGGTAACCTCTTCAATTATCTCGTCTGAAATATCAGCCCCGTTTGTATCTTCTGGGTCAAATTCTCTAAAATCCTGATTTGACATAATAATCTCCTATTCCTCACAACTACGGTTCTCAAAGAAACTGAAAACCTCTTTATAATACTCTTTAATTATGTCGTCTGTGGCATTGAATATCTCATGTTTGCTACCCTCAAATATCCTTAGGGTGCAATTCTTTGCCAACCGACTAAACTTAACCTGCGCCTGAGGCATAACAAGTGTATCCTTAGATGCTTGCATTAGTATAACAGGAATTTCTATTAAATGGGCGTTTTTTAGAATTTTTTTAGAAACATTAACTGCCTCTCTAGTCCAGGCAAATGTAGCTCCATTTGTCCTGTAGTGTGGTTCTTCTTCCCTTTGATTGTACTGGCTGTTGTATCTGGCCTTTGACATAGCAGAACACTGAGGATATTTGTAAGTGTGATCGTAATCGTGGTGCTTTGGCAAAAAGCTCTTTGCAAAAATACGCAAATGCGATAATAAACATACCAACTTAATTACGAAGGCATTTGTGGTAGGAGTGGCAATCTCTATCATAGGAGAAGTCAGTACTGCCTTTTCAAAAACATTTGGATACTTCTCCAAATACATTGCACCTATACCTCCACCCATGGAATGAGCAAATAGATATAGATGTCCACTTTTGCTTTTGGTAGCAACTATCTTTTCCACAAACTGATTGAAATCGTAAACATAATCCTCAAAATGCTTTACGTAAACCTTAGAGAGATTGTCTACTTCTCGCTCAGAAAAACCGTGTCCTCTGTGTTCCATAATAAACACAGAATATCCCATCTTATAGAAATAATATACAGTCTCTTCGTACTTTGGTATGTACTCGCAAAAACCATGACTTATAACAATTGATGCTCGCTCGTCTGGATTAATCAGATACTTGTAATGTAAACTTAGCCCATCCGTATTTACGAAGTAACCATCATTTGCCCTTTCCCTCAAAAAAGGTCTAATTACTTCCTGAACAGATGCTTCAAAATCCTTATCCGAAATAAATAAATTCTCAAAAGTCATAACTCCCCTCCACAAACTAGTCTTATTTATAACTTTCTACAATTTTAAGTGCTGTATCCGGATAGTTAGTAATAATTCCATCCAATCCCATCTCACATGCAAGCTTCATATACTGTTTTGAATTAATTGTCCAGCTATTGATTTTGAGACCATATTTATGACATTTTTCAACATAGTCTGGATACTGAACATTGTAAAGGGCAGGATGAAGAGCCTCTACACCATGGTCTCTACCATACTCTGGCATATCAAGTGTGCCGTCCATATAGAGGAAGGCTGTGTGGGCATCAGGATCAAGCTCCTGAACCTTTAATATGCTGTAATGATTGAATGATGAATAAATAACTCTATCCTCCATATCATATTCCTTTGTGAGAGCAATAATATCCTCTTCTATTCCCTCATAGAAATAAACACCATTTTTAATCTCGATATTGATGTGTAAATCTGTAGGCTTGATAAGCTCGAAAACTTCTCTCATTGTAGGAATTTCTGCATACCCACAAGCCTCTGGCATAGTAGCATTGTAATTATATTTGCGTAGTTCCTCCAATGTATAATCTCGCACGTAGCCCAGTCCGTTTGATGTGCGATCAATCTTTTCATCGTGGATTACAACAAGCTGACCATCCTTAGTCTTATGAATATCAAGTTCGATTCCATAAGCTCCCATTTCGATAGCCTTCTGAAAAGCTGGTAAGGTATTTTCTGGTAAATAACCACTGGCACCTCTGTGTGCCCAAACTACTGGTTTGCTCATAGCAACACGTCCTTTCTTTGATAAAAGGACTCCCAATCGGGAGCCCAATAAAAATCTTGTATATAAAACACCACGTCTAAAGTATTTTTTAATCCATTGCTTCAAATGCTTCAAGTCCCTTCTTTACTTCTATATCCACATCACCGTGCTTTACAAAAAGCATAGTAATGAATGCCGCAAAAGCAAATATCGTAGCATATGGGAATAATGTAAGATATCCCACATTATTAAGCAACCATCCAGCCACTATAGGAGTGACAATCTGAGCTGCCATAGAAAAAGTATAATAGTAACCAGTGAATTTTCCACTTTCAGAATCACTGCACATTTCTAAAACCATAGGTAGAGAATTGACATTTATGAAAGCCCATCCTGCTCCCATTGTGGCAAAGAAAATGTATAAGAACGGAGAAAAGGTTGAACTAAATAACGTATATACGAATCCAGCGAAGAAGCTTCCTCCAAGTAGCAATATTCCAAGCAAGATTGTTCTCTTGCGACCAATCTTTGATGCAATCATACCTGATGGAATGAAAAAGATGATTGCTCCAGCATTGGCTATAAGTAAGCATTTTGATGCATCACCAAGAGCCATTCCCCACATTCTGACTGCATATGTAGTGAACCAGGTTTCCATACCATTATATGCAATAAACCAAAGGGCCACAGATGCCAGCAAAAATCCCAAGGATATCTTCACTTCCCTAGGAAGAACAGTCTTGCCATTCTCATCCTCTACAGTAAGATTCTCTTCCGGATGAAGAAGCTCATAATTTTCTACCTGCTTGCGCATAGCCTTTTCATCTACGGTAATCATAACTATGCAAAGTGAGACAAGCATAATGCCTGCCACCACCATAAATATCAGCAGATAATTAACGTGTTCTAGCCCCTTTGTCTTTGATGCTGGATAGAAAACTGCTGCAACAATCAAATAAATGATTCCACCGAGGGCCCCCATTAAATTAATAATGGCATTTGCTCTGGAACGGAGTGGCTTTATGGTGCAATCTGCCACAAGAGCAACTACCGGGCTACGATAAGTGCCCATAGCAATCAACAGTGCACCAAGGATTCCAATAAAAAAGATTTCCTTGGAAACTGAAGGATTTGCATAGTAGCTGTTATCCACAAATGGAAGCATCATCATAAGAACAACTGCTGCAATGGTGCCATATAAAAGAAATGGCTTGCGACGCCCCATAACATTCTTGCATCTATCAGAAATGTTTCCAAATAAAGGAAGCAAAAAAAGTGCAAGCACATTGTCCATAGCCATGATTACACCTGATATTGTCTCATTCAGATGAAATGTATTAGTAAGCACCAAAGGAATCAAAGCATTATACATTTGCCAAAATGCGCAGATGCTAAGGAAGCCAAAGCCCATCTGCACAGTCTTCTTCACATCAAATTTCATATTCAATTATCCCCCCAAAATACCCCGGCAGTTACACTCTCAAGCCTGAGTATTGCTTTATCGAAATTATGCTGTGTATACGAGCATCTTGTCGGCGTGCTGGTTGACTACGTTGTCCACAGCTGGAATGGCACCCTTAAGTGCGTATTCGATGGCCTGAATCTCGTGAGCAAGTGGACGAAGCTCCTGATAAATAGCCTCCATGTGATTCTTCATATCTTCCTTGCTGTAGCCATCTGGGAACTCTAATACTACGAGGTGACGAACCATCTTTGATTCTTCCTCAACCTTTGTAAGGAAGCTGATAGACTTAATCTCGTCGTGAGACTGTCCATATTCTACAAGCTTTCCACGGATAGCTGCATTCTCCTCAGATTCCTTTGGAACGCCAAGAAGAATCTTCTGACCTGCAGGAATCTTCTGCTCCTGTACATTGCCAGAAGCCTTACCATCCTTTGGTCCAAACTCTGCCTGATATCCTGGTGTGCCAGTAATTGTATCAAGGTAAGGAATTGGTAAAGTGCAAGGAACCTTATTGAATGGGTTGATTGCGATACCAGCGTATGCATTGCCTCTTTTTAGCATTGCATATACATCCTGGAAGCTGAGAATCTGTGTGTGAATCTTCTGTCCTTCCTTAGCGAGGCCTTCCCATTTGCGAAGTGCATCCCAGTCTGTAAAAAGTGGAAGCACCATATTGTCCTGGTCCTCTGGAGCACCAGCAAGCTTTATAGTAGACTTCAACATATAGAAGCCAATCTTTGTGTCCTTTTTTATAACAGTAACGCCCTGCTCGTTAACCTCTGGCTCCTGATCCATTTTGATAGGTGTAAGGAAATGAGCGTGGCTAGCCCAATATGCAACTGTGCCATGGAATGCATTGTCCTGAGCGTATGATGTGAGACCATAGATAATACCTGCAAGAGCTGGATTCTCAATAGATACACGTGGATCAATCTTGTCCTGTGGCTGAATATTAGTAACTACAGCATATTTTTTTACCTGAGCATCATCTGGAAGTGAAAGCTGAAGTGAAACCTTTGTATCCTCAGCCTCATCAACGATAGCGCCTCTGCCATCCACCTGAGCCTCAACAGCCTGAACCTCGCACTCTATAGGCTTTGTAGTAGGCATGCAAACATATACCTTGTCGCCCTTAACAATCTTTCCAGAAAGCTGACCTGTAATAATGCTTCCATTGCCATCAAGCATGGAAGTAATTCCATCGATAATTACAGAAAAGCGTCTTCCTGTATCAACACTGCTAGTTACGTCAGTATCTGTAACTGCAACATTTTCTTCCTTTTTTTTCTTGTCAAATAAACCCATAACAAATTCTCCTAGCTTATATTTCTTATTCTTAAAATCGGACTGCCTTTTCCGATTTTCACAGTAAAACTATTATATCCTAATTGAGGGGGAAAAAAAACACTCGGGTCATGAATTAATTACAGGCCTGTCCTTTTTGCCACATTTTTTTCTTTATATATCTTTTTGTTTCAATTCATTATTGCTATAATTATTGAGGTTGATTGTTTATTTTAATTAAGGGAGGTCACTATGAGCGAAAAAAAAGGTTTCATTTCAGAGTTTAAAGAATTTATCATGCGTGGAAACGTAATGGATATGGCAGTCGGTGTTATCGTCGGCGGTGCTTTCACTGCTATCGTTACATCTTTGAACGAGGACATCCTTTCACCTATCCTTGGTATTTTCGGTGGCACAGATTTTTCTGAACTAAAGGTTACACTTGGTAGCGGTGAATTAGCTCCAACTCTTACATACGGAAATTTCATCACAGCAGTTATTAATTTCCTTATTACTGCACTTGTAATTTTCTGCATTATCAAAGGACTTAACAGAGCTACAGAAAGAGCTGCTGCACTTGTAAAGAAGAACAAAGAAGAGGCTGAGGCTGCTGATCCTACTGAAAAGGATTGCCCATATTGCTACAGCAAGATTAATATTAAGGCTACACGCTGCCCACACTGTACAGCACAGCTTTAATAAGGCTTCGTTAATTTAATCAATATAAAAATAAAACCTTGGATTTGATATATCGTATATACGATAATCATTTCCAAGGTTTTTTTTTTTAATATAAAATATCTATTTTATAAAGTCTTGATTCTCTCAATAGCTCTTACAGTATTTTCTGCAGAACCGAAAGCTGTCAATCTGAAATAGCCTTCACCTGAAGGACCAAATCCAGCACCTGGTGTACCAACAATCTGAACCTTCTCAAGAAGATAATCGAAGAACTCCCAAGAAGTCATATTATCTGGAGTCTTGAGCCAGATGTAAGGTGCATTTACACCACCATATACCTCAAAACCTGCATCCTTAAGACCTGTATAAATAGTTTTGGCATTGTTCATATAGTAGCCAACCTGCTCTTTAATCTGGGCCTGTCCCTCAGCTGAATATACTGCCTCGCCAGCACGCTGAATGATGTAAGGAGCGCCATTAAACTTTGTTCCGTGACGACGTGCCCACATAGCATTAAGAGATGCTCCATCAAATACAAGATCCTTTGGAACTACTGTGTAGCCTAAACGA
>JAEEGF012378048.1_pt1 | contig 24818 bp, 24 predicted proteins | sample 9134171 | NCBI WGS metagenome assembly JAEEGF01 (sample SAMN16246542, study PRJNA631951) | gut metagenome | biome: gut microbiome; feature: rumen; material: AP-attached | host: Bos | place: Iran: Karaj | collected 2018-10 | reverse complement strand
CCTCTATAATAACTTTCTTAGTTGTTGTAGGAGCACCCTCTCCCCCCCCCGCCGTTACAGGAGGCTTTTCTGGTACTTTTGGTGCTTTAGCTGCATCTATAGCCATTACAGCTTCATCTCTGCGTCCCCAGAGCTGAACAGAAACACCATCCAATATTCTAAGGCTCTTCTCTGCTGCAATATCTTCTTTCTGCTGAGAGTAGAACTTATCTGCTTTATCAGAAATAAGCTTTGTCTCTTCGTTTACATTTGCTTCTTTATGAATGTCTGCCATGCAAGACTGTACTATTTCATACAGTGCTTCTCTCTTCTCATCCAGCATTGCATCATGTGACTTTTCTACAATTGCCTGAAGTCCATTAAGCTCAGGAATCCTCTTATAGTCATATGGCTTACCTACAAATATAGTCGTGATAAGTCTCATCTGATTCAGAGCATATGTAGCTTGCTCATCACGACTAATATAATCAAGATCCTTATTCATGCTCTCTACAAACTTAGAGGCACTATCGAATAATGATACCTGTGTCTTGAAGAAACTTTCTACATCCTTAAGATGATCCTGCATATCGTAAAGTGTATCTTCACTTGCAACCACCTTATCAATAAGAGCAATGTTGTCGCTCTTCTGTGAAAGGACATCCTTAACAACTCTCACAGCATCACGAACAAGCTGCTTATCAGGATACTTATGTTCATCATACTTATCGAGCAATCCATTATAATGATTTTCTAGCTCGGTAAACTTTTCGATTATGAAAGCTATAAGTCCATCTTCATCAGCCGGCACATCCATAACATCAAGGAAATCCCTGAGAAAATCTCTTGCTTCTTTCATCTTTGCAGGGCTGACCACATGCCTCTTTGTAATTTCCGTTTTTCCTGCCTCTGTTCTTTTGCGAAGCATGTCAGGAAGTTTTGGATCTGTAGGCTGAATTGTCATACCGCCATACTTGATAGTTACCTTCTGCTCGTAGATAAGAAGTGCAACTACAGCTGCAATATCAATCTCTCTCCAGCCACTAGGAATTCCCTGATAACGAGTCTGGATATCTGACATCTTTGTTGTGATATGCTTCATATCCTGCATTTCAAGGTAGCCTTCTATCTTCTGTGCAGCACCACTATTCTCATTTAATCCAGCTATTGTAGGATCCTGTCCAGTGAGAATAGCGATAATATCAGAGTCATCATTATAATTCTTTCCGATGAGATCAAGATCGTAATAAACATGAGTAACAAGATACTCAAGAGCTTGATCAAGCCTACTCTTAGCATCTCCACCTTTTATATCAATATGCTCACCATCTACATAGAACTGAGCTTCCTCAATTGCTCTCTTGATATAATCAAGTGCATCACCCTCATACTTTGTAGCTTCATCCTGCTGTGCACGGATGATATCCTGTACTGACTTAGGAAGTTGTGAGATATTTCTTGTTTTTACATACTTACGAATCTTTAATGCACTTTCGATGCACTCATAATACTTGCCATCACCAAGCACAACTATTGCCTGTCCCTTGGAATTAGTCTGGAGTCGTAGATCCTGCTTCTCATAATCATCTGTTGCAATAGAATAGATTTGTAGCTTCATACCACCTGTAACAGAACCTATAGCAGTTCCATCAACATACTGGTCATAAGGGAAGTCATAAATCTTATAACGATATTTCTTTTTATCGTAGATATCTCCAAATACAAGATGTCCAATACGCTCAATTATTTGCGATGTATCAACAGGAGTTTCCTTTATGTCTCTTGCGATATCCTGCTCTTCATCAGTGAGGAAATTATACGTATTTCCATTTCTTCCGATGTAGTTCTGGCTGAGAAGCCTGTCTAATGACTCCTGAACCTGAGCACGCATCTGGATTTTATCCATGTTGATGTTATCTGCCATGAGGATAACAATTGAATCCAGTGTAGACTTAACATCAGTATCAACGTAACGGATAAGGTAAAGCAGTTTTAATACATCAACATCCTGCTGCTTAATGCCTCTATCTTCATCAGCGGCATTCTGGCATCTGTCAATAACACGATTAATAGCACCGTCAAGAGATGTCTTAACAGTGTCATAGAATTTGTAGAATGGTACAAGTGCAAACTCGTCCTGCTCCTGAACGCTCTTTGCTGCCTCCTGGAATCCTGAAAGCATAGAACGCTCACCACTGGACTGATGCTTGCCTGCGTTACCATGTTTTCTGATTGCAGTATAAACCTTCTGTAACAGTAAAAACTGATATGGTACAAACGGGAAGTCTCTTGCAAATTCCTGTGGTGTTTCAAAACCTCTTACATCAAGAAGGGCATCATCCTTATTGAATTTAAGAAGATTTCTAAGAACAGAGTCATTTGCGTTATAAACCTTTTCCAGCTCTTCTTCTGCTTCATCAGTCTTTGAAAGAAGCCTCTTTTGGATAACCTCATCAGCAGATGTCGATGAAAGTGAAAGTCTTGTCTTAAATCTTGCCTGAATACGAGAGAACTCATCCTGACGAGTCTTAATGATTTCATCAAGAGCTTCCTGTCCGGTACACATTACCCAAACCTTGCCTTCACACTTACTTCCGATTTCTTCTATGAGCGACTGTAAGTTAAGAAGGTGATCTGTGTTTTCACCAACATACTGACCAACCTCATCAATCATGAAGAGCAGTCTAAAGTTATCAGGCTTTTTATCAACATAATCTTTTATCTCTGATACAAGCTGAGCAATAGATGTCTCTACTGTTTCTGTTCCATTAAACCAGTTACGAGCAGCTTCCTCACTCATGCCAAGTACTTCCTGAAGCGTAGCTACAACGTCATCCTCAAAGAATACAAATGATTCTCTGGTATTGATCCATGAGTCTCCGTTCTTTTCTTCAAATACCTTGCGGAACTCTTCCGTCTTACCCTGCTTATCTACAAATTGCTCAAGTTTTGCAACCTTTAAATCTTCGCCATAAAAGCCAAGGTAGTTATAGAACATCTTCGCAAATACACGAAGGACTGCTGTTGCATCTTTATTGATAGAACCCTCGATATCAATATTGAAAAGTATGGTATCTGTCTCACCCTTTGTAGCCTTATCAATGAGCATAAATGTCGCTGGATCATCCTCAAACTTCGTACGAAATCTCTCTACAGTCTTTATGCCCTGCACTTCCTTATTAGCAAGAATGTATGAAAGAATTTTAAGGAAGTGTGATTTACCACTTCCAAAGAAGCCGGAAATCCATACACCGACATCATTAGTTTTATTATCAAAAGCATCTCCATAATTGTTGAAGAGAGTTATGAAGTGCTTCTTTAATTCCTTTGTTACAACATACTCATCCAACTCCTGGATAAGAACTCTTTCAGTATCCTGTTCTACCTGTACGACACCATTGATAGGTCTATTGATATCGTCTTTAAACATCTTTTGAATCTTCATTATCGTGTACCCTCCACAATTGCATTGAATGCTCTATAGTAATCCTGTTTAGGCAGTTTATTAAACAAATAAACATCTCTTCCGTCAAAAGAACCGGGATAAAGCACCACAATGGGAATACTATTAAGCTCTTTTGGCTGTATTGTATTAAGAATTTCATGTGCTCTTATGAATGGATATGCCTCGCCTACTCCTGTAATTAAAAGAACATCTCCTTCATTGAACTCTTCCTTACATATTTCATCTACAAAGTTTTTGGCGGAAGCGGAGCGTCCTCTGACATTATCAAGCATAAATTGTGATCCTTTTGTTTCTTCAAGCCTTGGAATTTTATCCAGCAATCTCCTGTCTTCACATAACTTAAGGAGTAACTTATAAAGATTTTTCTCAATGACATGGCAGTTTACATCCTGATCAGCCACTATCTGCTCTGTAAAATATCTCACAGCCATTTCATCTTTTGGGTCATAGCAAAAGATGTGAATATTCACTTCATTACTAAGACCATTACCCTTTTGAAAATCCGGATCTTGCATTTGGACCTTAAGCTTATCAAGCCTCTCTAGAATGTTACTCATCAAAACCTTCTCCTAACTCTTTTTAGTACAAACAGTTGAACGCTGGTAATGCTACTTCTTCACCTCTTGCTCTAATTGCATTCTCAACTTCTGAGCAAATCATAACTGGATTTAGCGCTGTTGCTCTTGGACCATCAATGTAATCATTTTCTATCAGAATCTTATTCAATACTTGCTTGATCTTATTGATTGTTCCATCTGTCCATGAAGCGACCTCATCATCTTGTTCTTGCAATCTCATAAAAAATACGTTTAGATCAATGCGTCCATATGAGAAATCCTGCTCGCGGTATTTGGCTCCAATTACAGTAATCATGTAATCCCATACTAAGCGGTACTGCTTCATCATCGCATAAAGGCAAACTTGTTTTGCTACCTCTACTGGACTATGCGCTATAGCTCCAACTAGCGTCATATCATCTAAGCAATGCATCCTTCTGATACATCCTTTTGCAACTTTCTTTATCGTTTTTTCCGTTGGGAACTGAAACAAATTCTCATTGATTACTCTTTCAAGTATCTCATCATCTGAAAGCCCTTCATCTATCATGAGTTTTGCCACAATTTTTGTTTCATGAAATAGAAACTGTTCTCTGGTCAGACTTCCACTACCATTATATGGTGAATCAAATTTAGCCATCTAATTTGTCCTCGAATCTTTCATTTTTATCAAAATGAACAAGATCTCCAAAGTCACAATCCAGCTTGTCACATATTTTTTCAAGCACAAGCATAGACACAGGTTCACCTTTGCTCATCTTAGCAATAGTACCACTGCTAAGCTTTACCTCGTTCATAAGATCTGTCTTGTTCATGTTCTTGTCGATTAATAATTTCCATAGCCCGTTGTAAGATATTGTCATGTCAATGAAACCTTTCTACAAAAGCAATAAATTATTTAATGCCCAACTAACGCAACATATAGAAATTGTACTATATACATGAAGATGACTCAATATATTCACCAATAAAATCTTCGAGTTCATGAAGATTTTATTCTTACGTATCGTGACTGGATTAGCTAACATTGCGTCATTATAGTGAATCCAGAATACTCTTCAATTCTTCATCTTGTATAAGGTCATACGCTATCTGAAATAGGTACTTTGCTCCTTCCTTTTGTCCATTTTCGAGGAAGTGTTTTCCATAAGCTATGGCAAGTCCTACCACATCTTTATCCGGACCTATCGGGAAAGAATACTTCTGAGAATATGAGGTAATCTCATCCATAGTGGGCTCTTTTACTGTTCCTCCTGTCCTTGTATGGATATAATACATTTCAGACTGTGCCTGGTCAGACTCTTTATCCAAGAATGCGCTTAATATATAGCAGCCCATCGCTTCTTTATATAATTCCTCCTCTATAAAGTAATATCCAAGATTCCTGTAACATCTCGCAATTTGTTTTGGCCTGAAGGCAATCTTAAATGCATTAAGCGACAGCTCAAAATACTTATCAATCTGACCTATCATTTTGAAAGTTTCAATGTATTCAGAAGTAAGTGGGAAACTAATCGGATTCCACTTAAGTCCCTGTTCAAATGCTTTCTGTGCATCTTCAGGTCTTTTTAGATCTATTAGAACACCACCATATATGAGATAGGCTTCTGTGTAAGGGAATGGCGCATTTCTAAGATCCTTTTCCGGTTTGTAAAGATGCGTATATAAGGCTTCTTCAAAGAACTCTCCGAAATCATGATACTCACTTACCTCGTCATCTTTAAAAAAACCAAGATCATTTTGACTCTGTATCACGCCCTCAATTATGCTGAGTGCCTTATCAAAACTCTTCTGATAAATGTTGAATTTTGCCTCTTCAAGAGCGGCTTTGGTCCCGCTTTCTCGATTTGCCATGAATCTATTGAGTTCCTCGCGCTTGTCCTCGGGTATAAGCTGCGCCATAAGCCTTCCACAAGCTCTTAGAATCTCTATATTCATAGGATGATCCTTGTATTCTTTGCTTTTCTCATCCAGATACTTCATATCCTTTTGTGGATCCCCGGTAAGACCACTTGTGATTTTTTGCATAATTTCAGCAAACTCTTTATTATCACTCATTGTTTTGCCTCCATAAATCTGTCAACAACATCAAGAATATCCTTGCTAAGTCTGTTTCTGCATTCCTCTATCATGTTCTCCGGTATCTTGTAGAAAGCTTCTCCCATGCTTCCAGCTATGCATGTAAGAGTATCGCAGTCGCCTCCGAGTGATACCGCCGTTCTTATTACGTCTTCAAAGTCAGTTCCTTCAAGAAATGCCGTTATTGCTTCCGGGACTGTTTCCTGGCAGATCTCGACATGTCGATACTCTGGTCTTATCTCGTCACATGTTCTTGATAGGTCGTAGGCAAACTCGTTTATGATATAGTTTTTAATTTTATCTTTACTGTTTCCTGTCCTTGCAAGGTATATAGCTGAAGCTGTTGCCTCCGCTCCTTTGACTCCTTCCGGGTGATTGTGTGTTACCTCAGAAGTCCATCTTGCTACTTCCCTTGTCCTTTCAATTGAATCATAGAACCATCCAACCGATGATACTCTCATGGCTGAACCATTCCCAAAGCTGCCATATGGATTTGGATCATCAAGCATGAGCCACCAAATGAATTTCGCTCCATAGCCGGCATCGGGGTATTTTCTACCCCAATTTTTCATGCTCGTAATAATTTCTTTCTTCATTAATTTTTCATCCGCATCAAGGCCTGCGTTCATTATGCCTTCTGCGACTGCTATGGTCATTACACTGTCGTCGGTGAAAGCTACTTCGTTATTGAACATCTCAAAGTCTTTTGATTTATTACCCCTGTCAAACTCGTAAGGGGCTCCGATCATATCTCCTAATAACGCTCCGTACATTTTGATACTCCTTAAGAATTGAAATCTTCTCTATAGCTGACTTCCGCCTTGGCTAAATAGGCTTTCATTAGCATAAGCATATATCCGTTTGCAATACTGTCAGAAACCAGTGAGCCTTCGCAAAAGTGATCACACCTAAAATGCCATGCTATACATCCAAGAACCTGATTTGCAGTCAGGTGATTGATTATCTCCTCTGTTGGGTTAGAAACCTGCTCGGATGTAAGTACCGCTTCAACCACCTCTCTGTAATCCTGTATAACCATGTCAGCCAAATAGGCCTCCTTCATGAATACTCTATACAAGTAATTTGAAAGACTCTGGTGCTTTTCGGGCGTTGAATATGCTGAGTACTTGCTGCAAGCTTCTTTAAGCTCAGGATCATCTTCAATCATTTGCAAGATAGGAATATACTTTTTGCAATAATTTATTCTTTTTGGGGTCAGGTTAGTAGAAGTACTGAGTCTACGAGCAGTATCATAAATATCCTGCTTCATTTCATAGAACCCGATTACCGGAAGGCCTCCGCCCATGTTTGTGCACATGGCAACTTCCCAGTCATAAAGTGAGTAATCGTAGTAAAAAATGTTTCTCACATCATTTTGAATAGGTAAAGTATCTGCATAAGCATGAATTGCATCGTAGAACTGTGGAATTCTCTTGAGTTCACCGGCTGTCATATTCCATTCAGGGATAGGATCTAATTCATGAGCATTTATGTATTCAATACCTTCTCCATTTACTGCAAGCATTTCCGCTCTTAATTCTTCACGCACTTCCATTAAAACCCTTCCCAAAAGATTTGAGCCTTTCCACTTTGATGCATCAAACCTATCAGTGTCATTTATGTCTATACCAATGCCCCACTTCTTATCGAATGGAGAGCATTCTGCAAGGAGCTTATTTCCTGTACCAAGTAACAGTTCAAGAAGCTCCTTGTTTTGAAGGAACTTAGCTCTAACGCCTCTTTTAACAATGGTTTTGCAAGTCTTATCCCATAATTCAGAATTAAACTCTGGGAAATGAGTCCTGCCAATCTTTTTACACTCTGAAGGGTCATCGGTTTTCATGATCTTATCTGCAAGCTCATACTGCCTAAACATCATGACCTTTTGGTACATCATGTACTGTTCAACATTCTTATAATGTTCCCTGGCATAGTCGAATTCTGCCGGATACCAGTTACTAAAGCAGCCATATTCTTCGTCTTCATGGAAAAAGCCAACCATGTTTTCATCTGTAAGCAATATTTTTTCGTCCATTGTGATATCCTCCATTAAAAGTCAACCAAATAAATACCAACACTGATCTGGGTAAAGCTTCCCTTCTGTTTTATATCAGTTATCTTTGCTTTCAGAAGTTTTCCGGCATCCATAAGCCTTGCAAAAACAATATTGTCCTTTTCTGGTACATAACCCAGTTTCTTCTTTTCATTATTTAGAATCAGAATTGCATTACTATCAAACTTGTTGTCTTCCCGCTGAAGAGTAAGCATGTCTCCAACAGAAATAGTTTCAAGTACCGATTTATCATCAAGATGGGTTGTTCCTGCAACATATGAGTCAAAAAGATGTATTTCTTTGATAAGAGGCTTGATTATATCACCAAGCTCATGGCCTTCTATTGTTGCAACTGCGCTTTGTTCCGGCGTTACTGACAGTTCATTTGCCATGTTATCTTCACCCCGCTTCCTAATATTTCTTCAAGGATTTCATCAAGCTGCTTGTTGTAATCCTCATAGGTTTTCATTTCAGCCTTAATATCCTCTTTCTTTGCCTCAACAGCCTTGCTGTCTGCCAGAAGAAATTTATACTGATATGGATCTGTTTCCATTATTTCTTTGATTTCTCTTTCCAGTTCTATGATCTTCTCTTCAATATCAGGAATATCCAGAGCGTCAAAACTTGCTGATTCCAAAGCCTGCATTACCAGAATCTCCAGCTCTTGAAGGGCTTTGAGGTCATTGCATGAATAACTTAACGATACTCGATGCCATAGATCCATCAGTTCCTCTGAACCGGTAACTGCCGGATTGATATCCGGATGAATCTTTTTAACCAGCCTGTGATATATGCGTTTAATCTCCAGCAAATCCTTTTCTGTAACTACTGTGGACTTAAGTGCAGCTTCATGTTCTTCTACCATGTCTTTTAACTGCGTCTGGAAATCTGCCATCTCTTTTTCCAGATAAGCCTGGAGATGTGCCTGATCCACACTTTTACCATGATTTAGAGCAGCTTGACAGTACTCGATGGTCTTCTTTTTCTGAATACATTCAATCTTTTTTCTGAAAAGTTCCAGGATAAGGTCTCCAAACTCCCTCACATAATCAGCATGGTATTGAAACGCTTCCTTCTTAAGCTCATCCCTTCTGTTAATGAGTTCCTCATATCTGGCATAAGAAGTATTTTGCTTTTTTACAATATCAGCCATTTTTCATCACCTCGAATCCGTATAAATCTCCATATATGGCGGTTAGCTTTGTTCCATCTTCAGTCGCTGCATCTTTAAAGAAATCATCTCTTGAGTGATACCATTTATCATTGAAGCGGACTACGCACTCATATCCTTCCATCATTGATTCAAGATTCATCTCTTCATCTTCGTAAAAGAACTTTATTTTGTTAGGCGTCTTCAGAAGATAATAAAGATCAAAGAAATCAAACCACTCTTCATCAAATTTTATGAGTTCGTAAAGATCATCAATGAGCCATTTCATTATATTAAGATTGCCGAAGAAAGCATTAAAACGTATGCGCTGGGCAAGCCAATCCTTTGCTTTTAGATAGAGGTTAACTGCATCCTCCTCTTTTCCTTCTTCGGTTCTGATCCGGGCAAGCCTTGTGTATACTTCTGGGACAGGATCAAATACGTTTTTGCATTTCTGAACCTTTTTATACAGGTCTTCTATTATGCTTTGGTATTTGTTCATATCTTTATCAACGTAATAGCCGTTCTTATACATATCTGCTACTTTGTAGGCAGCTACGAGATTTCCCTTGTCCATCATTTTCGAAAAGTATTCGAAAGCCTTCTTAAAATCTCTTTCTCCAGTCCGTCCGTAATACCATATATATCCAAGGCACTCGTAAGCTTCATCATAGTCCATAGCGGCTGCCATCTCATAGTACTTAAGAGCAAGATCAAAGTGCTTAAGTTCATAATAGTATCCTCCAAGATACATCATGTCCTTTGGATCCTTATTCTCTTCTATAAGAAAATTCATGGCTTCTATGAACATAAACTCCTCTTCATCCGTGAATTTCTTACCTTCATCAAAGTTTCTGACTATTTCTCTGGCTTCCTTTACTGTCATGAAATGCCTCCTTCTGTAACTATTATAATTATCTTATATTTCTGTATGAAATAATGATAACTAAATATGTATCTATTTTGGTCGCTTCAGAGGCGACGCAGAGTTTTACCCAATCTCGCCATCTGTATGGCAAATCTCATAATGCTCGCATGTTACACAAAAATGCTTGCAGAATCTGCCATGTCCCTTAATATTCTTCTTAAGCCAATATAAAAATCTCTTCATAAACGCTACCTTTTAATAATCTTGTTATCACTAATAGTGTTATAAGGATACCCTGTGCTTCTTTTATTTTCGTTTTCCAGAATTGTTCGCCTGATGAATAACCCAATATGCAGAGTTTCCGCTATTTGTCATTCTAAATGCCTCTTCTTTCATCTGCCTGTATAGCTCTGGATTCTTCTTTTTTACTGCCGCGCATCTCATATCAAATTTCATAAACCCTGCTATGATTTCAATCGTCTTTACAAAACACCAGCCCACAAATAATAAAGGTGCAAAACAAATGGCTAAAAAGATCATGTCATTTTCCTCTCTTTCTTCTATCTACATGAACAAAAGAAGATGCCCACAAAAGACATCTCCTCCCCCAAAAAATCTTCTTTCATACACTTTTTAAAGCTCCCCTGCTTTCTATATACCTTATCCTATCAACTTTAGTGTCCCATAAAAAGTACGAACAACAGTTTGTAAAGGTTTGTAAATGCTGTTTTCAGTCAAAAGAAAAGAGCCCTAAAACACTCAGTTTCAGAGCTCTCCCCATCATATTTAAGTCAATATTACTATCCTTACAGATTTTAAGTTTTATCAATATGCCTCAAGCATCTTTTGAGCACATCTTGTAGTAACCTCAATGTAATACTTGTAGTCCTCTGTAGACATGTTATCTGAATTGTACTTATCAACCTCATCTGCAAAGTCAGCATACTTCTGCATCATTTCTCCGTACTCACCCAACATGGAAACCATGTTGTTAGGATCAGAATTATACTTCTTCATAAAATCGACGTACTCATCTACAAACTCTTCATAACTATCAAGAAATGCTTTCAGATCAGGATCTACACCATTGGTCTGCTCTTTCTCCTTGGGCTTTTCTTCCTGTTTCTCATCTACTTTCTCTGAAGAAGCCTTTACCTCTTCATTAACAGCAGATGCTTCCGCTGTTGTTTCTTTCTTGTTTATAGCAGTATCCTCCGTCTTTTCCTTAACAGTAAACTCTTCTTTCTCCTTTATTGTAGTGCTTGAAGCTTTCTCTTCAGGCGGTATAGTGAAAAGCCCATACTTCTTTGCCTGTCCTACTCCTGAAAAAAGACAGAGTGCTGCAAGTATAAGAGCAATAATTATAAATCCCTTGAGCTTATACTTCTTATTAAGGCAGAAGATTGCTCCTGCTATGATTGCTGCTGACAGAATGATCGTCAGAATTGCCGGATCAGAACTAAAGTCTAATACAGCAAGTATCAGAAGGATTATTCCAAAAAACTTTCCAAGCTTATCAATTCCCGATGCCTGTGGTTCTTGAATAGGCGGCTGCGGAGTATATGTATTCTGCGGATATCCGATTGATTCCCTGTTTTGTTGCTGAATAGTTTGTGTTTCAGCAACTCTATCCGGCGTAACACTGCTTCCCACCTGTGTTCCACAATTAGGGCAGAACTTTGTTCCATCAGGTACTTCATTTCCACAATTCATGCAAAAAGCCATAAGCCACTCCTTTCTCTCACTTGCTATGGTAAGTTATGAGGATGTTCGCGCTCTTAGGGAAAACATCGCCCTCTTCATATTCTTCGTTACCGTTTATTGTTATTGTCTCAACCTGACCATTTTTCCTTTGATTGAACATCCCAAGGTCTCCAAGAGGAAGAGAATTAACATTTGTAAACCCCGCACTCCTAAATATCATCGCCACACTGTTATAATTCTTTCCGGTACAATCAAGCATCTGTGATGTTATAGTCGCATCGTTGGGGCTTACATACTTGCTTTTCTTCTTTTTATTACCTTCACTCTTAATGAATGTAAACAGTGCTATATAAGCGCCTATTATTATTCCCCACATACCTCCAAGCGGAGCAAATATGCAGATAATGGCACCAACAAGAACAAATGCAAGAGCTATACCATAAGCCACAAATAACGACTTCCGTCCCCGGCTATTCTCCTTTTCTTCAAGTTCCAGTTCACGGAGTCTCAGTATGCGCTCTGTCTCAGCCTCTTTTATCCTGGCTTCATCAATGTTTCTATAGATATGCTCATTGTCGTTATGAACCATGACCTTCGCTCCGCAATATGTGCAGAAAGCAAATTCACGGGCATTATCTATTGATAGCTCAGCCCCACAATCAGGACATTTAACGGATATAAACTGAATTGCCATACCCTCACCTCTCTTCTTTCTCGCCCGGTCTGATTACCTTGTATCCATATGACTCAAGAGCTGCAATCACTTCCGGTGTAATGTTCACGTTAAAATCTGCGTTTTTCATATCAGTTCTTTCGATGATTCTATGAAGCTCATCTACAGAGACTTCCATTACTTCTGCTATTCTTCGAAGATTATCTCTATCAGGTAATCCTCCGTCTGTTTCCCACTTAGCTATGGCAGATTTAGATACTCCCACTTTATCTGCCAATTCCTCCTGGGTCAGTCTCATATGTTTTCTTCTTGTTGATATATACTGTCCTAAGCTCATTCTTGACCCCATTGAAAATCTCCTATTTTTATGGTAAGTACTGTATTTTTTCTTATCAAATCACTTTTTGTTTACGCTGCGTAAGCTTTTACCGGATTCCTATATATACAGTAACAATTTGGGCAAAGAAAAATCCCCACCAAAATGGTGGGGAAATTAGTCTACATTTCATTCTTCTGTTGTAAGTTTCTTAAGCCCTTGTTTTAGCAGCATTTCGTCAATCTCATACATATCAAAGATTCGGTTGTTGATAGCGACTATAATACAGGCGTCTCTAGGATCCTTGGCATATAGCTCGCTAAGGCCATACAGTTTCAATGCCCTATTGGTTTCATCCCAGTTAAAGTGCCCTGCGAGACAAAGCCTGATGATCAGATCTCTGTCTTTTGTGTGCTTCTCCATGGTGACAATCTTGCTTCCATAGGACTCTGTAACACCAGCGAAAGAATACACATCTTTCAACTTGATGTTTTTCTCGTCTAGGACATCTTTCATGTAATAGTAAAACGCCTTCTTGTCATCAGCCATGTACTTGCTGTTATCCTTAAGATAGTTATCAAGCTGATCTGGCTTCATGTTTTCAAGCAGATCGTTTAGCTCGTTTGTAGATTTCTTTTGCAAAATTAATTCCTCATAATTCCTTCAAGTGCCTGATGCAACTCTTGTGCCGTATATCTATCCTCGGCATTAAGACTAATACAGCGCTCGATTATATTCCATAATTCCCCAGCGGCTCGTTTTTCCTTTGGAAAACACCCAGTTACCATCACATTGAGTAGCATTCCCATTGCGTAAATATCTGCCTTTGCTGAGGAAGCAGTTAAGCCATACCCCACCTGTTCTGGTGCTGCATAGTACTGGGTTCCCATATATTTGGTATCATCCGTTTTCTCAGGATCGTACCATTTGGCAACATTCATATCCAACAGATTTACTTCACTGTCTATGGTAATAATGATGTTGGATGGTTTTACATCCCTATGAATAATTGGCGTCGGTAGATTATGCAGTTCATTCAAAATGTCGCAGATATACAGCGCTACGATAATAGCTTTATCTTCAGGCAACGTACCTTTTTCAAGTATATGCTCGAGGTTCTGGCCTATGATAAACTCCTCAATAACAATCAGGCAATTGCTGCTCTCAAAGATACTGATGATACGGGGCATCCGCTCAATTGGATGCTCCATGAGATAGGCATACACACTCTTGTTGTAGATAGTGAGTAATTTCTTTATGTAACGCTTACCGTTCTCGCGATGTCTGACAAGAATAATGTTGTCTTTTCCTTCTATAGCTTCCTCTTCCTGATACATAGAAAGCTCCAAGGCGTCAGCATCTGACAGGCCTCTATATGGATTCCGTTTATCAGCCTGAAACTCTTCCTCTGAAGCATATAACTCGCTTACGTCAATCTTATTTACAAATCCGCACTGAGTGCACTTCCACTTGCCACAGTCTTCAGAAAAACCCGACTGCTCATTCATGACTGCACCACACTCATCACAGATCCAGACAATATCACCTTCAACCTCCGGATTGATAAGCATTTGTCCGCAACCTTTACATTCCCAGTATTTAAGAGATGGATCATAGCCTTTCTGTAAAGTGAGATTTGCATAACAGTGAGGGCAATACTCGTATAGGTCCTCTGATTCATCTGATGCTTGACTGTTATTATTCAGTTTGTTTTTAAATCCATCAAAAAGTCCCATCCAATCTCCATGTTTATCCTATTGGATTTCCGTCAATTTTGTAATTATGCTATCTGTGAGTCGCCCCTGTTGTTCGTCATTAAGTTTATATGAAGTTCTGATAACAATAGTTCCAACCACTGTATATGAGCCAGTATAGAGCACTGTCCCGTCAAACTGCGACAAATAATCACATCTATTTAAGGCGTTTTCACGTGTATCATAGATTTCTACTGCTCCACCGGCATCTGTACCCATATCAACAATATCTGCTCCGGGAATGTCTTTTGAATCTATCGCCTTTACAGTAAAATATACGCATGATGTGTAACCACCATCTTTCCCCAAAAGTCCATTGGGATCATTATCTTTTGTAACAGCTTCCAGTCCAGTTATGTCACTGACGCTTGCCAATCTATTCTTTATCCATGACTCCTGTGGTGCCGTAATCTGTGTTACAACTATATAGTTTCCTACTAACTGCTTATTATCATCATTACATTCATCAAGAAATTCGAATATTTTTTCATCGGATTTATCTTCAAAATCGGTCATCTTCAGTTCTTTTTTCAATGTAACTTTACCAGGAATTCCAGATACATAGGTAACCACCGCATTTCCTACTGCAGTATTATATTCATCTGCAACAAGATTATAGTCAGCCACCAATGCATTACCTGTGTTCATTAACATTTTATAGAATTCAGTATTCACTACACTGATGTCCCACTGAAGATTGTCTACATCTATAAGATATTCTTCTGCACTATCCCATTTCGCACTATATTCCTTTACTTCCTGCTTTTCCACTTTTGTGTCTTTTTTTTCTGACAATTGATAACTACTAATCTTTTCTACCGCCTGATTGTACCTAGAAATCTGTTCATTATACATAATCATGACAGAATTATACCCTTCAACACATTTAGTCATATATTCATCATAAAGTTCATCCCTCTCAGTAGATATTTGCTTAACAAGTCCACTAATTGCCTCTTTATCTTTTTTGAAAGTCTCCTCCTCAATTTCCTTCATTTCTGCAGTAGTGCCATCAACAAGGAGATTTCTTTCTGATAATCCTTCAACCAGTATGTTATAGTTTCCTGCCAACTCATTATAATTATCGATTGCTGACCTATATTCTTTTTCAAGTTCTTTTTGGCTAATAATATCTACATCATTTTCTTCAATAGGCACAGTTTCTTCTTTTGACACCTCCGGAGTATCCTGATTACCCGTTGTTTGTGTATTCCTATTGCCATGTATACCCCACGCTAGACAACAAACAAATGCAACAAGAACAATTCCAATCACTATCTTTAGTCGAACGGCTGCGCCTTCTGAGTTATTATTTGTTATAGTTTTTGATATATTTTGAAAGATGTTTTTCAAACTCATTTATTGCTCCTTTGCTTGTATGCTGATTTATTAGACCTTCGTCTGCATATGCAGCCAATTTTAGTTCATTCTCAGACAGTTCAAGCACAACTACAGCATAATTCTTTTTAGCAATCCCTCCCGGAATAGTAGCGATATATATATTATTCTCCAAGTCCTCTTTTTTTACTTTTCCGATTTCTATTAGAATCCATGCAAGTGAACGCATTGATAGATTTTCAACTTCGTACGTTTTGTTTGTTATTTCGGATTCTTTTAAATTGCAAGCTTCTTTCAGAATTCTATTTATCTTCTCATACTCTTCCATCAAAAATCCTCCAAATCAGTGTATAAATACTACATCTTGAAGTTCTTCTTTTAATGCAAATCTTATTTCTTCCTCTGATGGTGCTCCTACTGTCCCTCTCTTTTTCACTTCTGCTTCAAATAAAGGTTCCAACATATCATCTACATATTTCTCACGATCCTTACTTGCATACATGTCTTTAAATGCTTCTTCGGTCAATTTCCCATTAAGCTGAGTAACTATATTATTAGCTTCAGACTCTGTAACAAGATAGTCCTGACAATTCTGAGCAAAACGGTTTTCAAATATTGCATACATCTCATCCGCATCGTCTTCTGTTATATAATCTGCTATTTTATCAGCAGCAAACCCACCACCGATTCCAAATAGCAAAGAACCCACTATCGCTCCAGGGACCGTCCCAACACCAGGGACAACAAGATTCCCTAATGCGCCACCAACAACATATCCCGCCGACCCTGCAGCAATTGCAATTGCCGATACAGCAAAATTCTTAACAAACTGCTTTTTTGATATTCTTCCACGAAACAGTGATATTGCATCTGGAATAGAAAACACGATTAAAGTTACTGTTGCAACCAGCACCTCAGATCTAATAAGCTTAGCTGCTTGTGTTGTTACAGAAGCCTTAGTCCCCTGTTCCGCCAAAGCCTCTTTTCCAAAAACTCTAAGCAAAGTCCTTGCAAAATCATCTCCCAATGCTTTCACTAACGCTTCAGAAGTCGGTTTAAAAATATCTATAGCTCCAGTCTTTGATAACTGTCCTGCAATTATAGCCGCAAGAAAAGCAAGTCCTCCTGTTTTTAACCCATCAATAGCAGAGTCTTTAATTGCATCCTCTCGATTAGCTCCCTGGATTCTCCTTACTCCATAATTGATAAGTGTGCTTATTCCAAATGTCACTGTTGCTGCAACACATCCATTGGCAGCATCATATTTTAAAGACTCTATTGTGCCTGCTTTCGCTAAGTTTACTGCCTGTTTATATGTAAGTGGTCCCTCCCTTACATATTTTTCTGCGTCTTCCGGATCCGTAACTCCAGGAACTTCACCAGCAGCTATCTTTTTCTTCATTTCTGCTACCGCATCTGCATACTGGTCTTTGGGAACTTCTACTTGCATTGGATTACCATCAGGATCAAGATATCGATATTTTCCATTCTCAAAACATGCATTAATGCTATTTTTAGGCGTACTATAATACTTATCTTGAATATATGTCACCTTTCCTCTACGAGTTATTATTCTGTCAGGGCCGTTTAGGACATTATTATCTCCTACTACAACAGCATTGTTTCCACGAATTCTGTCAACAAGATTATTTCCTCTTTCTGCAGCAAATGCATGGCCAGTTGGCCCCCTAAACTTGTATTGGGCCACGACATCATTAACAGTTCGTGTACTACCCGCAGCAATTGCAGCCGCTTCATCCAATACTTGATCTGCGGTGCCATTCACATCAGAAGCCATTACGTCCAAAGATATAATATTAAAGAATAAGCAAACTATCATTATAGTGGACAGGATTCGTCTAATCATAGTATTACTCCTTCCAGTTCTTCATTCTATAGCTATAACATATTGCCATAAGAAGTTTTGAACCATCATTACTAACTGCAAAACATCCGATCAAGAGGTCTCTAGTCTAACCACGTGATTAATGAACTCTTCAGTATTAACAACAGTATTATGTGATTCATCTGTAAGAAGCCCATCATCAGTAAGAATCTGCGTATCAAGTACTCCCTTGATACTTACAGCAATGCTTACACAAGAAGCAATACACTTCTTGGAGTCTGTTGAATATTTACCGTAATCATCGCCTTCAGTCTTAACTATATCTTCCATCTTGTATACAAACGGCAAGAAATATGAATCCAGCCTTGCAAGTAGATTATGGAACATATAAGTTCTCCTGCGGATTGCTTCGCACTGCTCAGATGCCGTATTCAACTGCTCTGCCAGCTGAATAGCTTCTAATTGATTAGTTTTTGCCTGATCAAGGCTCTTCTTAGCCGCTGCTCCTGCCACAAATCCCATCACCAAAAGCGCAGGTCCTGCAACAAGTCCACCCAGGACAGCAGCTCCTCCAGCCATGCCCATACCTCCGGCAGCCAATGATCCACCGCCAAAGAATGCTAATGTTGCATTTGATGCCGCTGCTCCACTCAGGGAAGCAATCGCTGTTCCTGTTGATGCGCATGCCAATGTCTGCGCCGCACCGTATGCACCAAATGCCGCCAATGCGCCTCCTGCAGTTCCTGCCACACTTCCTCCGGCTAATGAAATAGCAAAATTAGCAAGTTGTCTAAGCTCAACAAAGTCCTGTTCATCAATTTTCAGTTTGCTCAGTTCTAACAATCCCTCTGTTTCCCTAAAATCAACATTCTTGATCTTTGTAAATGTGTCCAGGAACTCAGTCATATTGTTATTTAGAATATAAATTTTTTCCTCTCCGAGCTGCTTGAGAGAATCTCCACAAGCCATACGCTGAGCATTAATATAATTTGTCGCTTCCTCAACAATCTGGTTTGCGCTTTTATTTATGTTGTTGGCACTATATGAATCAACACCCGCTTTGATTGTTTTCCCGACACCTATTCCGCCAGTAGCGGCTGCAATTCCAATGAATAATAATGGTAATGGCATAGGACACCTCCCAATTAAAGATAGATAAGAGCCTTTACACTCTCAACGATTGCCTGCTGTCTTCTCTCTAATTCTTTGACATGCTTTTCGATTTCCTTATAAGGTCTGTCAGTCTCCTTAATCCACTCTAGTTCCTTTTGAAGATCAGTAACAGTTAAGTAGCTGTTTTCCATTTCCAGAAATACATCTTTATTCATGTCCACCTTACGGACAACATATTTCATAAGCTTTCTTTCTTCGTCACCATAGTTGTCATCACTATATGCCAAAGTCAGCAGATCCCATACAAGAAGTCTTGCAGGCACAAAGCCTTTATCTGATTCCTGTTTCGACAAAAGAGCTTCTTCTACGCCGTCCTGAATGACATCATAGTAATCATCTTTATCGATGACCTTTTCAAGCTGTTCTCCGCATATCTTCTCAATATGGCTCTTGTGCTCCTCGAATTCTTCATCGATTTCTTTTCCTACCAGTTCAAACTTCTCTTTTTCAGCATCTCCAATCTGTCCATCCGCAGCCATTAGGTAATAAAAGATTTTTACTGCATTTAACGGAGATACCGCCCTTACAATCTGAATCTCTGACTTTCTAAGTTCTTCTTCCTTTTTCTCTGCAGCCTTCTTTGCCTCTTCTTCCTGCTTCTGCTGTTCTTCAGCAGTTGCTTCCTTAGTCTCTGTCTCTGATTTCTTAAATACATTCTTTATCTGATCAGGGACTTTGATGTCCGGAATCTTTATATCCGGCTTCTTTAGTTCAGGCATCTTAGCTTCTTTTACAGTACTTTTTACTGTGTCCGCAGCTCCCTGGAGCTTTCCCTTTAGCATTCCACCTAAGTCTTTCTTTTCCATATCCAATCCTCTCTTAGAATACAATTGCCTCATCAGATTCCATTAATTCATCAAATTCCTTTTGGTTCGTAAACTGCGGTTCTCTTCCAAGGACGCGCTGAATAACTACATTTCCTTTGATTACCAAATCAGAATCACCGCTCTTGAGCCCTTGATTCATTAAGTCGAATCCAGTTAGGAAGCTTTCAAGGTCTTCCGCAAGATAATCAGAAACCCTTTGCTCCAAAGCATTCCTGTATTCATCCATCTTTTGAATTATATCTACTGTCTTAACTTCTGTTAGAAGAAGCTTCTGGTGAATAAGCTCTGCTTCTTTCTTTTCATTCGAGAACTCTTTTACGATGGCAACAGCTGTTCGACCTGCGCCAACATAATTAAATCTTGTTACAAATGCGCCAGAGAACAATACCCAATTTCCACATGACTCAACTGCTGCGTGTACTGCAGCATCAGCAGTATCCGTCATTGTAAAGGTCATGCTTGCAATCATCATCATTCTATCAACGGTGCGATTAGCAAAAGGCATAATCTTGTTCCAATGTATATTCTTAATTCCGAATTCTCCTATTTCTCCTGCCAAATGTGATAAGAAATAACCGACTCTCAAATATATTTCATTAAATGCTACCGGGAGTGCCTGCTTGCCAAGATTTTTATATATTGAAAGTTCATGACGGAAATCCCATTTCTGATTCACATACAAGTCATTTACAAACGCCGGAAGACCGCTATCCTTAAAACCAGGAAGACTAGAAATCTCATGTAAAAGTGATACAAATATTCCTGGGATTCCCATTCCTCCTCCCGCTGTATTTTTTGATCCTCCCACATCACTAACCAGATGTCCAAACCATTTATCTGCACACTTTGCAATCTCGATAATGATTGGTGTAGAAGCAACCAAATGTATCAATCTATGAAGAGCCTTCGGGATCTCTTCTTCAGTCTCTTCTTCATACGTTTTCTCAGCCAAAGCCACAAGCCAGTTCAGCACCCCTGATATTACTGCAGGAGTTAATTTTTCAATAATGCCATCGACTGACACATCTAATGGTACAATATGCCATTCTCCTTCTTTGTTAACAAATACTCCAATCCGAAAAACCTGGGCTACTATAGATGCCATAAGCCCTAATGGCGTGGGATGATGCGCAAGATCTGCTAAATGATGGTTCTTAGGTGTAACCTGAAATCCCATACCCTTCCAAACATTATCTTGAGGGACCTTAAATTCTTCCTCCAGGTATGCTATTGCTTCAGCAAGATGCTTTTTTCCTGCGCCCCTCTCCTCCGCATACTTCTGGATAAGCCTATTTATCTGTTCATGATTAATACCCATTCCTTCGGGAGTTATTGTGCATTGCCCTATGAGTAACGCATCTAACACTCCCGTATAGATTCCACTAAACACCGCAAAGGCATAATCAGATTTATCCGCGTCGATTGTGTATCTTTCCAATTCTTTGTTTACGCGCTCTAATTCCGCGTCCACATTGAATCCAGCCGGATAATTCAATACATTTACCGGAACATCCTTTGTGTCTGTTACATTCACTTCAGCTGCAACAATTTCTTTTTCTTCAAGCTTTTCTTCTTTTACAGGCTTATAAGTTCCTGCAAGTATCTGCTTGAACGTATCACTATTTGACCACTCATAGCATTCATACGCTCTAGTTGCCAACGTGGGATGACTATTCCATTGATGCATCATCTCATCCATCACTTTGGCTGACTTGTTATCATTAAGGAACTCCTTAAGATCCAAAGCCTGCTTCATGAACTCTTCACGATTTATGTTATCCCCATAGCCTCTGATTTTTAAAAGTGTATCTACAAAAACATCTGGAGTGCTATCGCATAAAACCGCAGCTCTATCAGCGGATAGTTCACTGCACCTATCCCAGAAAAGCAATGCCTTTACCAGGTTCTGCGTCAGATATTTCCTCACTCCCGGAATATCAGCTAACGGACTATTTTCGATTCCGTTAATAAGGTAGCCAGCCATGGAATGATACAAAGTATGTTTGCATGCTATATGCCCACATTCATGTGCAAGTACGCTGGAAATCTGTTCCGGAGAGCACTTATTAACAATTTTAGATGAAACAACAATATATGGTTTTGTTGTACCACCTGTATATGCATTCATCTCTTTTGACTTCTCATAATAAAGCTCAGGAATATCTATTCCGAGTTTTTCGCAAATAGGTGGTAAAAGATTGTATACCTCAGGAATTTGGTTTTCATTTAACCTAATCAGATCCGACAAATTACCAATCTTTGCTACTATTTCCGTAAAGTTAGCATTATATGCTTCGCATAGTTTCACAAACTTTGGAAATGAATTGAGCACATCAAATGCTCTTTGATCTAGAGTATGTCTGTAAGCATCTGCGCTGTATACCATATCGTCCCTCCGCCGAATTAAAGCTTATTGTCCTTTAGTAACTGCTTTGCTTCGTTCAAGCCTATATATGTCAATGCAAGAATTACTTCTTTACTGGGATCATTGTATGCGACCTGATATACTTTCTTTGAAATAGAAACAATCGGTGACATTTTAAACTGATCCTCTTCTTCTGCAACAAAATCTCCTGGTTTTAGCCAAACATTCCAAAAGTATGAGCCAAGTTTAATTGTCTTTGTCGTATCCGTGACAGTCACTTCTGCTGTTCCTATCTGAGAATCACCAATTTTAAAACTCAATACTTTTGAGATTTTCTTGATGCCACTCTCAGATTCTTTAGCATCCTCAATAACAACGCTGCCTATCTGTTCTTCATCATAGTTATATAGACCAATTCCTCCGCTCTCCAAAGACCCACTTGTCATGTATTTGATCTGATTATCTGTAGTCATAAATACATATGTGCGCGTGTCACTCTTATCGGAGCATAAAGCAACCATATTATGCTTATATTTGTTCAAAAGAGCTGTAGGGTTTTTAACCTTATTTATGAATTCTTCCCGCTTTGCTGCCTTCTCGGCTTTTTGATTCTCTTTTTCTACAATTCTGGCGGCTTTCTCAGCCTTTTTGATTTCCTTCTTGGCTTTGCCTTCCTTAACCATATGTCCAATACCCCCAACGGCATGGGCTGCTCCCTCAGCTACCGCGCAGGCCCCTGATATTGCACTTAATCCGCCAGCTAACACCGTTCCCCTGATCAAATCTCTTACTGCTTCTGTCGCAGCATCTCTAATAAGCCCCATATTTTAACCTCGTAACAAGTTTGAAATTGCACAGCATACCAATATAATTGTATCACGATACCGTTAACCCAATTCATAAATATCAATAAACAATCATTAAACAAACGCTGTTACTATCGCAGTTTCCGCATAATTACATCGTATCTGTTTTCCTGCTTTGTTCAAATTACTCTTTGATTACACTCCGTAATCTTTTTATTGATTTTTCTTAATGTTATCAGTTATAAAAACAACATATCCCCACCAAAAAGGTGGAAATATGTTGCCCCCATTCTATATTATTCATGTCAATACAATCCCCGCAAACAAGTCTCCCATACAGAAGCTCAAATGCTCAGTCTCCTCATTCCTTGCATTCTGATAGAACTCATTGAGCTCATAGTCAGGATCCTGCTCAAGCTTCGCAAAGAGAAGTGCTGTGTTGTAGGCATCTGCAAGGCCATCATGTGCCCTGCCTTCAGGAATGATGTCAGAAGCTATAAGCGCTTCCTCAAGCTTATAAGCATTCTTTCTACCCATCTTCTGTCCAAAGGTCTTCTGACAGTCCTTCCAGTTAGCAAAGATAATCTCAAGGCGCTCGTCTTCAATACCCTTGGCTACTACTTCATGAACGATCTGCTTAGGATCCGAATCGCTCCAAGATACACATCTAACATCGTCATATGACAGCCAATCAAGGAACATTTCAAGAGCTTCAGCAAAGGAAGGAGCAGTCATTACATCCGACTGTGATATTCCGGTCATATTCTCGATAAACCAGTCAATGTGACCATACTCAGGTCTTACATAGGTATTGAATTCATCTACAATCTCATAGTCCTCATCAAGAAGAACTGCTCCAATCTGAATTGTCTCCTGGCACCACTTGTAACCGAACTTCTTATATCCCTTAGGTACTTTACACATCTCAAGATCTATAACTACGTACTTCATAATGGCCTCCTAATTCAAAAATTGCTTTTTCAATTCGGTTTGCTGTTTCTGATTTCTGAAGTTTCTGATGTTTCTGATGATACTATCCTACCAATTAAGGAGGGTAATAATCTGGACTGCTTGAAACGCCCATATTTATAGTATCCTCTGACATAAAAGAACTTCTAAAGCTCTTTTTCTCTAAAAAAGGAAAATAGACGGGCTTTTTACACTACATTTGTCATATATTTGGGGGATTCTTTGTCCTACTATAGTATTAGTAAGAATTCATCTGTTTATTTATGGAGAAATCGCTATGTACGATATGAGAACAAGAGAAATACAAGAAGCTATAGAAGCCGCTGATGTAGCACTTAACCATCTTGAAAGCGCAAAGAGAAGTCTTTCAAGTGCAAGCGGTTGGGGACTGTTTGACACTCTGGGTGGCGGCTTTATAAGTGGTCTCATTAAACACGGAAAAATGAATGATGCAGAACATGAAATAAACGCTGCAAAGAAAGCACTTGCCAAGTTTTCAAAAGAGCTTCGGGATGTAGATGGCTACTCATCTGTGCATATTAATGGATTCTTGACATTTGGCGATCTCTTCTGCGACGGATTTCTAATGGATGTGATCGTACAGTCCCAGATAGGAAAAGCAAAGAAAGAATGTGACAACGCTATTTCACAGGTACGACAGATCAAGAACGAACTCCAGAGAATGATTGGATGAAGAATTTATAGATTATTTATATGAAAAACAAAATTGATACATACATGGGCGTTATACTGTTATTTATGACAAAAAACAATGAAACGGGGATATTTAAATGGCACAGTTAGAAGGAGATATCGCAGCTTTTATAGGGAATTACACGAGAAAGATGGGTTATCCACCTACAGTAGAGGAACTCATCATGGTGTTCGGCACATT
>JAEEGF010019651.1_pt1 | contig 24821 bp, 21 predicted proteins | sample 9134171 | NCBI WGS metagenome assembly JAEEGF01 (sample SAMN16246542, study PRJNA631951) | gut metagenome | biome: gut microbiome; feature: rumen; material: AP-attached | host: Bos | place: Iran: Karaj | collected 2018-10 | reverse complement strand
TGAATCTTCATACAAATTCTTTTGGAAACAGAATGTGCCATTTTGATTAGGCAACACAGCATACTTGTTGAGCCTGTCAGTTTGCACTTTTAATGACTTTAGGGCTGTGTTCAACCATTTGGCATCCAAACCTTCTGGAAGTTTCTCAATGCTTCCCAATGTATTTAACGAACTAAGGACACTTGTAACAATCCACTCGTCAGTATCTTTCCATGCTCCTTCTAGCAGATTGTTGTCGCATACTGATACAGCTTCGTTTAGTTGATAAAGAGCTTTGCAAATATCAAAAAACTCCTTTCGTTGTTTAATGAAATCTTGTTTGTATTTCTCCGCATTATCTGGAACTACTGATATTAGAGGGAGTAACTTTCTTCCTTTGTGCAACTCACTGGTGCTATCAATTATTGCTTTGGCCAATTTATTTATATCAGCACTATAGCTTTGAGAGTTATACTTTGCTTCAAGTGGTACAGCCGAAATATCCTCATGGAGCAAATTGGGCTTGACATCTTTACCCAGTTTCCCCAAAAGGTCGATAATAAAAGAATTAATATGTTCTCCCTGTTTGAAATCCTCAGTGTCCTTTTTAAGTAAATCACCGTTCATGTTCGGTAAGAGAGCATGTTCTTTAAGCAGTAGTTCGTTGTATTTAGAGACATGTTTGAGGAAGTCGTTATACCATACGGACAAATCTATATTGACCAGTTTCAGTTTATTCCAATTTGCTTCTTTTTCGATTTCACCACATAGCATTTCTGTATTCCAAACCGATAGCCCATCCTTCCAAAGGTAATCAGACCATTCGTGATTATCCTTAACTAACATAGACGGATATAAGGATTGTAACAAATTGAATAGCTTATCTTCATTCTCTTCGACTGGCTCCTTGACGATGATACAGTCCTCTAACTTTTTATATCCAGAGCCATCTTGTGCATCAGCAACAGGATATTTAATAAGAATCTCCCGATATTTACTTATTACGTTCTGCTTATACCAGTCCTTATCAAGTTTCTCATGGGACTTACTTCTATCAAGCCCATTTGCCAGGAAATACATTTTCCCGTAATGCTTGTTAGTTAAGTAATTGACAATTTTGTCATATAAGGGAAAAATGTGTTCGTAGATTTTCTGATTTATACCGGTTTCAGTGATAACATCTTTCTCTTCATTCCATGCAGGGCCGGTCAACAAAAGGGATTGCCGTTCGTCGTCTGGCTCAAAATCAGGACTGTTAATAATAAGAGGCTCGTTAAGCTGTGATTCGATACCAACAAGAGGCATTACGCAGAAGAAAGTTGTTTTTCCTTCAATTTTTACCAGATTATTTTCTGAGTCAACTTCTACTGCGGCATCAATGCGCATGTTTCTTGTTGCTCTATAACGCTTAGATAGTTCTTCGTTATAATCTGAATAAGATGTGTGGATAAAACGACGAGTTAATGATGTTTCTCCAGAAATAACAAATTCTGAGAGTTTGATGTCATCCATTAGATGAATCGTCGGTTTCCTAATTATTGTGGTTTCTTTACCGTTATCATTCAGTACAACAGAAGACAGTTCCTTACAAAATAGCATTGTCTGAGCTATGTTTTCGCGGAAATTATCTATTCCTAACTTGATTGCCTGTCTGCCTGATTCCGAGGCCACATGATAAGTGAATGTTGTCCATTCAAAAGTTTCACTAAAGAAAACCTCAGAATCTTTCATTTTCTGTAATCCATCAATCAAATCTGATTCAACTTGCCCATCGCGATACATAGTTACAGAGAACCCGCATAATTCTTTACGCGCTGGATCGGAATACATGTTGCTTTCAATGTTAACCACTTTTGAAAGACAATGAGTAGTGAGGAAGCCAGTACCAAATCGTCCAGTGCTTTCTTGGTTCTCCTTATCTTCACTATATTTGTAAAGTAAGCCCAATCGTGCCTCTGGAGTAAAAGGAGCTCCATTATGCTTAAAACGTACAATGTCGCCTTCAATTTCTATTCTTACATCAACGCTTTTCCTATTTGGATCTTTAGCTATTGTATCCTTCGCATTTTGAACTAATTCCCATACCCATCTTTTTTTATCATTATCTGATGGCGTATTTAATTGTCTTAGTCGATTCTTAACAGCAGCAATATACATTTTATTCAAGACACTTTCTAGTGCCCTGACGTTCACCTCTGGTGCTGGTATTTTAGTTCTGGATTCCATCTTATTGTTATTTGAATTGTTCATATGTGTTGTTGAAGGTTCATCTTGGGGACTCTCATCTTTTGGAATAATCAGCCTGATGGGCCTACCCGGATAAAACCATGCTTTATATTTCAATGGGACTTGGATGATTGCTCCCTTAGAAAATTTCACCTCAGTTATTCGAGCAGTTCTATTCTTTGTAAAGAAGCCATATAGATTGCTTTTCTCGTCCTTGAAAATAAAGACTGCACCATCCTTTATGATTTCTTTTAACTCTTTATCTGTATCTGGATTCTTCATAAGACTGCCGACCGAAGCATTGAGAAGCCTTGCAAGTTCTTTTGCTTCCTCAATACACTCCGTCTCTGGTTTCATGTCCTGATTAGGGAAATGATAAAACCCTAAAAGTCTAATTCTGAAATTGAATTCCATACGATTGTTTATTTAACATTCATCGTTTAATTTCTCAATAGCCAGTTCCTTGATGGCATTACACCAGTTTACGATGTCAACAGTTGATGCAAACGCTAACGTGATATGAGTGTTCTCAATGGTCAAGCACAACTCCGAACCGTTATCTGTTGATAGTATTTCACATTCAATGCCCTCATCATCGAAATTGGTGAATTGTTTTATGAATCTCTTCTTTTTCATTGTTAGTTCTTCGCTAATTCAATGTATATCATTGGTAGTCTTTAGTCTTCAATCTATTCAATTATTAAATCTCTTAACTCACACTCCAACAATTTTGATATTTTATCAAGCGTCGGAAGTGTAGGTTGGGTGATATTACTACACCACTTAGATACCGTTACGGCAGTCACACCCAACTGTTCTGCTAGCCAAACACCAGTCTTGTCTTTCTCAACTAATACAAGTTTTAGGCGGTTTAATTTTTTCTTGTCCATGTTTAATATATTAAATTTTTGGGCAAAGATACAAAATAATTATGAAATTAGGGAATCATCCTTCTTAAAACTTATTAAAGTGGTTAAATAACTAGGGAGTAATTTAAGCATCGTCGGTAATGTCATTTCTGGCTTGTGTATGATAAACGCCTCTTTTTAGTTCTCAAAACTCTTGATTTTAGCCGTTTACGACTTCTTCGGTCGTAAAAGTGTTAAATCAAGAGTTTGTCTGTTTCAAATTCTCGTCCCCATGATAAATGCCGTTACTTTGCACCACGAAAATTCAAAAAGAACGTGCTATGAGTATATTTGGCGTTTACGCATTGATTTGCACTTTCCTGCTGCTGGTCTATTACATGGTCACCATCTGGTTCGACCTTCATGGCAGCAAGGGAAGCAGGAAAGAAGAGACAGAGACCATCTCCACTGGTGACATGGTTGACACGGAGACCTCCACTGCCGTCCGCGAGCTTGACGGTGGCGGCTACCAGCTCAGCTCTACTGAGTTTGAGGAGGAGCCTTTGGAGGAGCCTGCCTTGGCAGAACCTTCTGGTGAATCAGAAACCGAAACCGAGGGAACCAGTTCCGAGGAAGCACCCGACTCAATAAAGGAGGACGGTAATGACAGTGATTCCTCTGACGGCCCTTCTGACTATGAGCGTGCCAAAAAGGTGCATGATGAAGACTGCAATCAGGTCAACAGGCTGTACGAGATGCAGCTGCAGGGTAACGCTATGCTGGACAACCTGACACGTCCCGTCACTCAGAAGAATCTGATTCATCGTCACAAGATATATCTCTAAAGGTAAGGCAGCCATGAGACAATTGAAGAACAGAACGTTGCTGGCCTTGTTGTCATTGGTCATGCTGGCGCAGACGGCCTTCGCACGTGGCGGTGGCGTTGACTACAGCCAGTCTGCCCAGGCCCTTCACGAGATGAACGTCTATGTCCTTCTCGTCATGGGCTATGTCACGGAGATCTGCTTCGCCATTGCAGCCCTTCTCTCCACCTACAGTGCCTTGGTGCTGTACCAGAAGGTCTCTTCCGGCGAGCAGGGCTTCACGAAGGGCGTTCTCATCCTTATTGGCGGCATCCTCTTCATGATTGCCTCCACGGCTGTCATGCCCGCCTTCTTCGGTATCAGGAACATGTGATTTTTCATTTCAATATGCTTTAGGTTTAATCTTTTAAAAAGTAAAACAACATGAAGAAGTTCGTAAAGAACGTTGCCTCCAGCCTCGGAGGCTGTCTGCTCCGCAAGGGAAAGCAGATCGTGAGAAACTCCCGTGCCCTCGTCACGGTTGTCATGGCCCTCGTGGCCGGAGCGGTGTTCGCCCAGAGTGGTGATGTGAGTGCCGGAGCCGGTGCCCTTCAGGGTGTCACCAATGACATTGCGGCTTACCTGCCGTATGTCCAGGCCCTCATCTACATCATCGCCGCCGTGCTGACCGCGCCCAACGCCATCAGCGTGTTCCACGAGTGGCAGAACGGCGACCAGGAAGCCAAGAAGCACACCATCGCCCTCGTCGGCGGTGCCATCTTCCTCGTCGTGGCCGTTCAGAGCCTGCCCCTGTTCTTCGGTGCCGGTGACTAATCAAAGTGTTATTCATCAGCTATGGAGAACAACGAACATCCCGGCTATGTCACCTCCAAGGGGCTTCAGCGCCCCCTGGAGGTCTTCGGGCTGCGCGGCCGCTATATCTATTGGGCCGTGGGCACCGTCATCGCCACCTTTGTGCTGTTCGTTGCAGGGTTCATCTTCTCAGGGTTCACCGTCGGTCTCATCATGAGTACAGCCGTGCTGGGTGCCGGCGGTGGACTTACCTTTATCAAGCAGAGCAAGGGGCTGTACAGTAAGAAGGACGACAAGGGCGTGTTCATCTTCGCCCGCAGCATCGGCGGCTAATCAGTTACGTTATGGTTTCAACGATTTGCATATTGGTTTTCATCTCCGTTCTCATCGGCATGGGTATCTCCGTCAAGGCCTTCGGCACTGGCGGCAAGCGTGCCCGTATCTTCCAGGACATCTATTTCAGCATCGAGGATGTTGATGGCATCGGCATCATCTATACCAAGACGGGAGAGTATTCCGCCATCATTAAGATGGATAATCCCGTCCTGAAGTTCTCCGCTGACGAGGACAGCTACTATGGCTTCGTGAACCTGATGACCTCCGTTGTCACCACGCTTGGCGAGGGTTATGGCCTGCACAAGCAGGACATCTTCGTACACAGGACTTTCGAACGACCCGTCGATGAGCCTGTGGACAACGGCAAGCGTTTCCTCTCCGAGTCCTATTTCCGTTTCTTCAAGGGCCGTCCCTATACGGCCAGCAGCACCTATCTTGTCATCACCCAGGAGAGCAAGAAGGGAGGTCTCTTCACTTTCGAGAGTAAGAAATGGGGTGACTTCCATATGAAGATCCAGAAAGTCTATTCGCTGCTTTCCGACAGCGGCATCACCTGTTCCTTCCTCAGTATGAAGGAAGCCCGTGAGTATGCCGACCGTTTCTTCGCCGTCAACTTCAACGACAAGGTCTTTTCCATGACCGACTTCAAGGTTGACAGCGAAGGAATCCGTATGGGTAACAGGCAGTGCAAGGTCTTCAGTCTGATAGACCTCGACAGCGTAGGACTCCCCAATGTCCTCCGTCCCTATACCGAGCTTCATGTCGATAACGCCACCATGCCCGCCGATCTCATGGGCGACATCGACCATGTGCCCGATGTGGACACTCTTGTCTACAACCAGGTTCTGTTCATCCCCAACCAGAAGAAGGAGCAGAACAACCTGGAGAAGAAGCAGAACAAGCACCGTGCCATGGCCAACCCCGCCAATATGATTGCCGCCAAGGACATCGAGGAGGCGCAGGAGGTCATGGCCCGTGAGAACCGTCAGCTTGTCTATTCCCATTTCAACATGCTTGTCAGCATCGGTGCCGACAAGGACATGGACAAGGTCACCAACCATCTGGAGAATATCTTCTCCAAACAAAATATCCGTATCAGCCGCCGGGCGTACAACCAGCTGGAGCTTTTCGTCGCCAGCTTCCCCGGTAACTGCTTTTCGCTCAGCCCGAAGTACGACCGTTTCCTCACGTTCTGTGAGGCCGCCATCTGCCTGATGTACAAGGAGCGTCAGACGCAGGGTGACATCACCCCCCTGCGTTGCTACTATACCGACCGTCAGGGCGTGCCCATGGCCGTTGACATCACCGGCAAGGAGGGCAAGAAGAAATACACCAATAACAGTAATTTCTTCGTGCTGGGTCCGAGCGGCAGCGGAAAAAGTTTCTTTATGAATACCGTTGTCCGCCAGTATTACGAGCAGGACACCGATGTCGTCATCGTCGATACAGGCGACAGCTATGAGGGTATCTGCGGCTATTTCGGCGGTGTCTATATCAGCTACAGCAAGGAGCGTCCCATCTCCATGAACCCCTTCAAGGTCACGGAGGAGGAGTACACCCAGAACTTCGGAGAGAAGAAGAACTTCCTGAAGAGCCTTATCTTCCTTATCTTCAAGGGCACCGAGAAGCCCACGAAGATTGAGGAGACCATCATCAACCAGACCATCGTAGAGTACTACCGGGAGTATTTCACTCCGTTCCGTGGCTACAGCGACACCGAGCGTCAGGAGCTGGCTGACCGTCTCGTCCTCCAGTACAAGAAGGACGGCACCTTCGACACCTTTGAGAAGGACTTCGAGAAAGCCTATATGGAGAAGCATGGTGTCAGTCTCACCGAGGAGGAACAGGAGCGTCAGGACAGGCTGATGAACAAGGAGCGTAAGCTTGACAACCTTATCAATGACGATGCCGCTACTGAGGGAGAAAAGCACTCCGCCAGGGTGCGCCGTGACGAGGTGCACCATGAGCTGATGAAGCTCACCGAGCTTACCGCCAGCAGCTTCGATGACAAGATCAGCCGTGACATCATCAAAATGGAGATGCAGCGCAGCAAGCTCCGTGTCAGTGAGCTGAGTTTCAACACCTATTATGAGTTCGCCGTGGAGCGCATCCCCCAGATACTGAAGGAGCAGCATGTGGACTTCGCCATCCATGACTTCGCCACCATCCTGCAGCCGTTCTACAAGGGCGGTGAGCTGGAGTACACCCTGAACAACGACATGGACAGCACCCTTTTCGATGAAAAGTTCATCGTCTTCGAGATTGACAAGGTGAAGGACGACCCCATCCTTTTCCCCATCATCGTGCTCATCATCATGGACGTGTTCACCCAGAAGATGCGTATCAAGAAAGGGCGTAAGTGTCTGGTCATCGAGGAGGCATGGAAGGCCATTGCCACCCCCGTCATGGCAGAATATATCAAGTACCTCTATAAGACCGCCCGTAAGCACTGGGCGATGGTCGGTGTGGTGACGCAGGAGATCCAGGACATCACCAGCAGTGAGATTGTCAAGGAGGCCATCATCAACAACTCCGACGTCTTCATGCTCCTCGACCAGAGCAAGTTCAAGGACAAGTTTGATGACATCAAGGCCACCCTTGCCCTGACGGACATCGACTGCAAGAAGATTTTCACCATTAACCGCCTCGACAACAAGGAGGGTCGCAGTCCCTTCAAGGAAGTCTTCATCAAGCGCGGCACGGAAGGCGATGTTTTTGGTGTCGAGGAGCCGAGGGAGTGCTATATCAGCTATACCACGGAGAAGGCCGAGAAGGAAGCCCTGAAGGTCTATGTCCGCCATTACGGTGGTGACTACCAGAAGGCCATCGTTGCCTTTATCCATGATTGGGAACGCAGCGGCATTGGCAAGTCTCTGGAGTTCGCCCGCAAGGTATTGAAGGAAGGCGTTCTCAACCTCCCCGCAAGGAGTGCGAGGATGATACAAGCGTAATACCTTCAGGAGTTTAGAATTAAAAACAATTATATAGCTATTAAATTATTTGTTTCAATAATAAAATAAACGAAAGATATGGTTCGGATATTGTTCATCGTCCTTCTCGTTGCCCTTGGCGTCGACAGCCATGCCGCCACGTACTATTCGGTCAATTTTGACCGCAAGACGGAGGCTGCCATGGCCTCTACCTATGCCTTGGAGGTAGCCACAGAGGCCTTGAACAACGAGTCCGTCCAGAAGATTCTCGACCATTACACCAGTGCCGAGGTCGCCACGGCCGGCATCTTCGCCTCCAAGTGGTTTGACCGCAAGGCGCTCACCAATGTAGGGCCTTTCGGCACGTCCCAGGAGAACTACTATTACAGTCGCATACGTCGCCTTGTCGTGGACTGCATCCGTCCAAAGCTCTGGTCTGTTGCCTCGCTGATGATCCAGCACCCCGACAAGGCTCTCTATTGGGGGCCGTACCTCTATAAGACGTGCAATGAGGTCGTCCAGCTGTGCATGCAGTTCGAGACCATCGTCACCAACGGCAGGCTCACTTTCGAGGACATCGCCGCCCAGGGAGCGTTCATTGTCATCGGTGACGACCTGAAAGTTCTCTTCGACCTTGCCAAGCTCGGCGAGGTGGACTGGTCTGCCGTCTGGGACCACCTCGTGGACTTCGGCAGCGGCCTGACGAAGGAAGACCTGAAGGAAGACCTCGACAACCTCCTCAATGCCGGTACTGCCATAGCGGGAGCTGGTGCAGCCGTCCTCGACTCCACCTGGACGAATGCCAGCAAGATAGGCACGGTGTTCCACCAGAAGCCGCGTGAGATTATCCGGCTGTACTATGAGTTCCGTGACCTCTATGAGACCTTCTCTGACCCCAATGCCATCAAAGACCTCGTGATGGCCCAGCTCCTCTCCACTGACAGCACGGGTGTCGCCCGTCTGTTTACAACTGACGGCTATCATGTCACGAGCTACGTCAGTGACTATATCAAGGAGATGCAGGGGCAGTACTATACCCAGCGGTGGTATATCTACTCCCGTGACAGCGGCAGTCAGAAGCTCTGCGACTACAACCCCACGCCACAGTCCGACTATGATGACAGCTGGCCTGAGTGGAGCCATTTCGTCAGTCCACGGGACAACGAGTATTGCCACAAAATGTCTAGGTCCGAAATAGAGACGTGCAGAGCACGCTCCGAGTCGTATGCCGGTTGGAGCCAGGCACGTGTCAATGAGTATAACGCATCCAACGGCCACAATGCCTATATCAGCTACCAGCTGAAGCATGAAGACCGCCGTGAGAGCTATAAGAACAGTGTATTCGGCAGCAGACATCACAAGCGCCACTGCTTCTATGCCTATGCCATCCAGGTCTGGGATGTCTGGGACTTGCAGGATGTTGTCTATGAGGAAGTTTTCGACAGCCAGACGATGGATCCGAATGCTTTCCGCAAGATGATGGAGGCAAAGCTGCTGGAGTACAACAGCCGAGGTGAGGATGATGCAAATCCCAAGACCTACTATATCGGCATGGACGAAAAGCGGTATTACCAGGCTGCTGATGAGAAGAAGCTCAGCGGCTGTGTCAGCGTCAGCTTCACTCTGAACTGCCATGACGGGGCCAAGCTCGGCGAAGGCAGCTTTCAGTGGAAGGAGAACGGCGATCAGTATCACTGCCTCAATGAAGACTCTAAACGTTTCGCCATGCAGTCCTCCCTCTCCAGCGGCCCTGACACTGGTGACATCGACGCAGAGATCAGCACGTGGGCAAGCACCGTCACCGACCTTCAGAACCAGATTAACGTGTTGGAGGCCGAGAACCGTGAGCTGCTGGCAGAGATCAGCAGGGTCAGCGTCGAGGAAGCCGTGGAGCTGCGGGCACGGTATAATGAGAACCTGTCGCGTATCAACACGCTGCGCACGCAGCTCACCACAGCCCAGCGGGAGCTGAACCGTCTGCAGCAGGGCAAGAGTGACATGCTCAACGACTATTACGACGAGGAAGACGGCTCCTACCGTATTCCTGCCCTGATGCATGACCTGGAGGGAGCCTACGGCATCGAGTGGTCTGATGCAGGCTCCTGGGACGGCTATACCTTCACCCGCAAGGGCTATGTGCGTGGCATGAACGGCTCCGTCACCCTGACATGCCGTCTGAAGAAGGTGCGCGGCGAGTCTTGGCTCATCAATTTCTGGGGAGTCCGTCTCATCCGTATCCACCGTGCCATCCTCGGTGTCGACTGGGAGCTGACAGCCGAGTATTCCTCCTCCGATGTCGTGGACATCATGGAGCTTGACCCGAACCTTTCTGACAGTGAGAAGGCCGATGCCGTCAACCGGCGTATGCAGGAGATCCTGCAGGAATACCCCTCGTGCAGCGTTGATGTGGATTATGCCTATTCCGTCCCTCCCGAGGCAGCCGATGATGATGACTCCTATCACCTGCTTTGGGTGTCCGACCGTTTGCGCATTGCCCGTCAGGTGGACTACCGCCTGTCGCGCATCTATGCCGAGCTGCTTCTGCTGGAGAAGTTCATGTACAGCCGTCAGTCCCTGCTGGACTATCTGAAAGCCGAGGTTTTTGGCGGTCTTGCCGGTGATGTCCGTAATGTCACCCTCCGTAACAGCTTACGTCACTGGCGTAACAGTGGCCGTCGTGCCTGGAGCGGTGACGGTGCCTATCTGGAGGAAGATGAAACCCCGTAAATGTAATGATGATGAATAACAGATATATGATATTCAAGCGGTTGATGGCTTTTCTGCTGTTGCTTGTGCCCGAGATGGCCCAGGCGCAGTGGGCCTTTGATGTAGGCACGGTCGAGGCGATGGTCGCCGACCACAAGCGTATCCGCTCCGTCCTTATCGCCCGCAGCACCGTCGAGCAGGCCAACCAGCTGCTCCATGATGCCAGCAAGGATGCGAACATCGGATACAAGGAACTGAATGTCGACCTTGACAAGTACACCCGCTGCTTCGACCTCATCGACCTCATCCTACAGGGCACGTCCACTGTCTTCGCCGTCAGGAACACCATCTCCGACGTGTCCGACAAGGTTGGCAAGTACCGGGACTTGCTGCAGACCTATAGTGACAAGTGCCTGCTCAAGGGTGATGTCGTGTCCAGCGACACCATTATCATCGGTATCAGCCAGCGAACGATAGCGCGTATCGTCGACGATGCCGATGACCTCGTGGACTCGTTCCAGGACCTCCTGGCCATCTATGCCGTCGGTGCTGCCACCGACGCCCCGGAGAGCAAGACCGTGATGATGATTGGTGTGCTGCGTGCCATCAACGGCAGCCTGGAAGACATACGCCTGTCTGTCAATGCCGCCTATATCGACCTCTGGAAGTATATCCGTGTCCGCACCACCTACTGGAAGGATGCCATCTACCAGGCCAGGAGTCTCACGGAGATTGCCAATGATGCCTTCAGCCGCTGGAAGGTGGCCGCTGATGTCTTTGACTATTAGAGAAAGGAGAACGACTATGAATAAAATGACTATATCCAAGATGATGGCTGCCCTGCTGCTGATGGCCGTGACGGTGCCTGTCACTGCCCAGACGTACAACCATGACGCATCCGTCTACAACCAGTTCCTCGTCGGTGAGACCGGCGGCGGCTCCCTCACGCCCCAGCTTTATTATGATGCCACCCACAACAGTTACCAGAAGTGGGCCTACATGGAGAACAAGAATTTGTTCCGTGGCCAGCTCACCCTTGTCCTAGAGCGTGAGAAGCCGATGGCCGAGCAGATAGACTCCGCCCTGACGTACCGTGCGAAGATCGAGGCCATGAATGTCGCCGACCGCACGCCCAAGGCCCTCGACTTGGCATGGCAGGCCGAGAAGGGTAAGATTGAGAAGAAGTTCCAGCTGTTCCGCGAGAACATCAACAAGATCACGATGAAGGGCGGGACGTCCCAGGACTACCGTGACTGGCTGGAGATATACAACTGCCTCCAGACGGCGCTGCAGGCCGTCCGTGATGCCTACATGCCGCTCAATGAACGTAAGAAGCAGTATCTGGAGATCTACCATGACATCGTGCTGCGTAACAACCAGCTCGTCCAGTTCATCACTTCCCGTTCCTGCGGCAAGGAGGCCGATGAGTTGCTGCGCAGTAAGGTCAGTCCCCGTTATGTGCGTCTCAGCGGCTACACCTCCGATGCCATGGGACGCTGGAAGGTGGCGATGGCTGCCGGTGTCGTTGGAGAATAGTAACGAATAAACGATTTACATATGTCAGTATCAGGATTACTACTACAGGCCGGCGGCGGCCTTGTCGATGCCCTTGACAGCATCAGCAGCAACGTGGGTGTTGAGCTGTTCGAGGAGGAGATCGATGACGTCATCTTCCAGACCAATGAGTTCCTCACCGATGCCACCTTCACGGGTGACAACGGCCCGTTCTGGTGGATATTACAGATGAGCATGTGCCTCGGTGCCCTGTTCGCTATCATCATGGCGGCCGGCATGGCCTATAAGATGATGGTGAAGGGAGAGACCTTCGACCCCCTGAAGATTGTCAGGGTGCTGGGTATCGCCTTGGTCATGACACTATGGTATGGTGACTTTAGCGTCCTCGACGGCCTCGCCTATATCCCCAACTGCATCGGCTCCTACACCCATGACCTCTATGAAGCGGAGGCGGCGCAGGTGCAGGACAGGTATGCCCAGCTCATGCCCCTCATCGTACAGCGTGACTCCCTGACGCGTAATGCCCAGGGCGAGATCAATGCCGCCGCCAACAGCGTCAGCGGCAATGGTGTCCAGGAGTCCGTCAGCGAGGGCATGGGGCTGGAGGCTGCCACCAGCTCCACCGTGTCGGCAGAGAAGGCCAAGACGATGACGCTCTATGCGGGCCTGATGGTCTTCTTGGACAAGATCATCATGTTCATTGCCCTTGTCGCCTTCCGCATCGGCTGGTGGGGCACCATCTACTGCCAGCAGATACTGCTGGGTATGCTCACCATCTTCGGTCCCATCCAGTGGGCCTTCTCACTGCTCCCGAAATGGGAGGGTGCCTGGGCTAAGTGGATAACGAGGTATCTCACCGTGCATTTCTACGGCGCGATGCTTTACTTCGTGGGGTTCTATGTCCTGCTGCTCTTCGACATCGTGCTCAGCGTGCAGTATGAGAACCTCACCGCTATCTTAGAGACCCAGCAGACCTTCAACGGCTATTTGCAGAACACCATCATGACGGCGGGCTACCTCCTCGTGGCGAGCATCGTTGCCCTGAAGTGCCTGAACCTCGTCCCCGACCTTGCCGCCTGGATGATTCCCGAGGGTGACACTGCCTTCTCCACCCGTAATTTCGGTGAGGGTGTGGCCAGTCAGGCAAAGGCCAGTGCCACCTCCATTATACGATAATCAAACATTATTTCGATATGGTAATCAAGAATCTGGAAAACAAAATCAAGCTGGTGCTTATCATTTGCTGCCTGTTCCTTACCGGCTGCGTTGTCATCAGCGTGTCGAGTCTCTTTGTCGCCAAGGGCATGGTCGATGATGCCCAGAAGAAGATCTACGTCCTTGACGGCACCGTCCCCGTTCTCGTGCAGCGCACGACGATGGATGAGACGCTGGACGTCGAGGCGAAGAGCCATGTGGAGCTGTTCCACCATCTCTTCTTCACCCTCGCCCCTGATGACAAGTACATCAATTACACGATGGAGAAGGCCATGTACCTCGTCGACGAGTCCGGTCTGGCGCAGTACAACACCCTGAAGGAACGCGGTCTGTTCCAGAACATCATCGGCACGAGCAGTGTCTTCAGTATCTTCTGTGACAGCATCGCCCTGAACACGGAGGAGATGACCTTCACCTACTATGGCCGGCAGCGCATCGAGCGCCGCACGAACATCCTCTACCGTGAGATTGTCACCACGGGCGGCCTGAAGCGTGTGCCCAGGACAGAGAATAACCCTCACGGTCTGATGATTGTCAACTGGCGCACCATCCTCAACAAGGACATCGAGCAGCGCAAGAAGAGTGATTTCTAATGATGGAGGAGTGAGCTATGGGATTCAAGAAGTTTTTCCTGGGTGAGCCGATGCCCGACAAGAACGATCCGAAGTACCGGGAGCGCTATGAGCGTGAGGTGGCTGCCGGCCGCCGGTTCGCCGATGCCGTCGGCATCAGCTGGCTGGCGCGTAAGATACATACGGCAGCCTGTCATAACAAGACCCTGTTTCTTGTCGTCGCCTTCGGCATCGTCCTCGCCTGTTTCACCTTCAATGTCGTCACGATGGTGAAGGTGTTCAACCGCAGCAACAGCAAGGGCAGCAATGCCGTTGAGCAGGTGGACAGGGCCATGCAGCACCGTAACGGTGATGCTCCAGTACAGTAATGGATATAAAACAACTAACGATATGAAAAAGATTAATTTCAAGCAGAGCAAGTATATACTGCCTATAGGCGTATACCTCCTCGCGTTGTTCATCGGCTATCAGGTCATCCGTCTCTTCACCATCGAGGTCGAGGACAAGGGTGACGCCAGTCTTGTCACCACCGACTATCTCAATGGTGAGCTTCCTTCCGCCAATGTCAGTGACCGTCTGGGCAGCAAGCGTGAGAACATGCAGCACAGCTTCGGCTATATCACCGACAACAGTGCAGTAGAGAATATCGTCGATGATACCGACAGTCTACGTCGCAAGGAAGACTACAGCACGCAGTATACCGATGAGGAGCGGGCCGCCTTGGAGCGTCAGGCCAAGGAGGCTGAGGATCGCAAGCGTTACGAGGAGCTGCAGGCTCGTCTTCAGGGGGGTGACCGTCAAGGGCCTCCCATGGGAGCCGGTGACTTTGTGCTGCCGATGAGTGATGAGGAGCGTGAGCATGCCCTCCAGAGCCGTCGCAGCCGTGAGATGGAGGAGATGGAGGCTGCCTTGGGTCTCGCCCGTTCGCAGGGTCGTGGCCGTCTTGCCGGTCCGGATGATGTCCTGCCCGCAGACACTGTGACGGACGATGACGATGATGTTGTCGGTCAGGCCGATGCCGTCGCCGTCCTCGATGACGATGCCGAGAGCCAGACCGTCGTCAAGAAGCGTGCCGACACCAGTGACTATTTCAATACCCTCAGTGAGAACGCTCCTGAGTCACATCTCATCAAGGCCATCATTGATGAGGAGGTGAAGGCTACCGAAGGCAGCCGTGTACGCCTACGTCTGCTCGATGATATTGAGGTCGGTGACATTCCCATGAAGAAGGGCAGCTACCTCTATGCCACGATGAGCGGCTTCAGCAAGCAGCGTGCCAAGGGTAAGGTGGAGAGCATCATGGTCGGTGACGAGCTGTTTAAGGTTGGCCTGACCATCTTCGACACCGATGGTCTCGAAGGTCTTTATGTCCCTGGCTCTCAGTTTATGGAAACCGTCAAGGATGTCGGCGGTTCTGCCATGCAGACCAATATGAATCTCAATGATGGCGGCAGCAACGGCAACAATGTCGAGCAGTGGGCGATGCAGGGCCTCCAGAATGCCTATCGGCGCACCTCCAATGCCATCAGCAAGGCCATCAAGAAGAACCGTGTCCGTCTGAAATACGGCACTCAGGTCTATCTTGTTAATAGTAAGGACAAGAAGAAACGTTAGCCATTTTGCTATATACCGATATAATTAAATAATTCAATAATAAAATAATTATTATGCGAGTCAAGAGAACAACCTTTTGTGGCGCGATGCTCCTGTGCGCCTTGCTGGTGTCAGGCACGCTGTCTGCCCAGCAAACCTACAATGAGATGGAGCAGCTCACTGTCAATGAGCATGTCACCACCGTCATCACCTCCCCAGAGCCTGTGCGTCTGGTGGACATCTCCACCGGCCTCGTGGCGGGTGACAAGCCCATCGAGAATGTCATCCGTCTGAAACCCAAGGAGGGCGGCCATGAGGATGGTGAGGTGCTGGCCATCGTCACCGTCGTCGGTGAGCGCTACCGTGCGCAGTATGCCCTTGTCTATACGACGCGCCTGGAGGAAGCCGTCACCGACAAGGAGGTGCTTCTTACCGAGCAGACCGCCTTCCATAACCCTGCCGTCAGCATGAGTACCGAGGAGATGGTACGTTTCGCCCGCCGTATCTGGAACAGCCCTGCCAAGTACCGTAATGTCTGTTCCAGGCACCGTAAGATGGTGATGCGCCTGAACAACATCTATTCCGTGGGTGAGTATTTCTTCATCGATTTCAGCGTGGAGAACAAGACCAGCCTTCGCTTCGACATTGACGAGCTGCGCTTCAAGCTCGCCGACAAGAAACAGCAGAAGGCCACCAATGTGCAGATGGTCGAGTTGGATCCGGTCCTGCTCCTCGACAGGAGTGCCAGTTTCCGTCACGGCTACCGCAATGTCGCCGTCCTGAAGAAGATGACATTCCCCGGTGACAAGGTGCTGAGTATCGAGCTGAGTGAGAAACAGATCAGCGGCCGCACCATCACGATGACCATCGACTACGAGGATGTCCTTGCTGCTGACAGTTTCGATGCCTTGCTGTTAAAGGAAGAGTAACCAAAATCTGTGAGCCATGAACAAAGTATATCATCAAGTGTTCTTCGGATTGGCACTGCTTGTCCTTTCCGTCTGTTCCGTCCTGCCCGTGCGTGCCCAGGGCAGTAACCAGGACCGTCTGATGCTCAGTCTCGGTGCGCTCTATGAGCGTGGCTTCGATGCCACCGTCGCGTGGGAGCATGAGACCAAGTACCACCATGCCTGGGAGTATTTCGCCACTGGCTATCTGAAGTACTGTGACGACCCCGATGCCGGTCATGTCACCACGAAGTCCTTCTGGGACAGCTATAACACCTGGCATGTAGGCATCGCCTACAAGCCCTGTGTCAGCCGCGGCCGCAACCACCACGGCAATGCCCGTCTCGGCATCAGCGGCGGCAGTGACCGCCACCGTTTCGTCGGCGGCATCCATGTCGGCTATGAGCACAGCTATGCGCTGAAGCAGGGCTGGCAGCTCTTCTTTCAGGTGAAGGAGGATGTCATCATCAAGGGTGACGACCTCTTCCGTACCGGCGTTGCCGTCGGTGTCAAAGTACCCTTGTAATCACACATTTACATTATTATACCTATGAAAAAGATGTTTATAATACCATTGATGGTGCCCCTGTGCCTGTTGTCTGCCTCTTGTGATGAGCATGAGGCCATAGACCTTGACGTGCATACGGGCTATATCCTCTGTGATGACGGTCAGGTTCTTGATGAGGATACCTATTTCGCCCAGGATAAGCGAAAGGCCGTCGCCGTCGTCTTCGCTCCACAGACGGAGGAGCATCCCGTGCTCGCCGTCCTGCTGGACGAGATCTTACCCGTCGCCTTCTGTGACACGCTGGGCATGGAGCAGGGCACCAGCTGTGACGAGTTAGCCTTTGACGGCTATGCGAACACCACTGCCATGCAGAACAGCCGTGACCAGCGTACCGGCAAAGGCTCCCCTCTGGCTGATGAAGCCTTCACCTATCATTATTTCTGGCAGAGCGACTATATCCCGAGTGTCGCGGAGATGGGGCTGCTGTTCATTGCCAAGGAGCATGTCAATCCCATCATCGTGCGTTGTGGCGGTACCCCGCTCAGCATCGATGCCGACGGTGGCGGCTGCTGGTACTGGACAAGTACTGAGGTGGAGCCGAACAAGGACAACCAGGCATGGCTCTTCTCCATGAGTGACGGCAGCCGCCATAAGACTCCCAAGACTAATACTTACCGTGCGCGTGCCATTGTCGAGTATAATCCGTTGAACATATATTGAAGAAAGGATATTGCCATGGGTTGGGGAAAGACATTGGGAAAGAACCTCGTCCGGGGCACCGGCTTCGGGCTGAGGCACACCAAGGGCGCCTTGGTCGTCGGAGGTGTCGGCTACGGCATCTATTCGGGACAGGGCGCGTTGAACACCTGGGGCGACTGGGCCTTGGGAAAGGACAGGATGGACCAGCTGAAGAAGGACGGCGTGGCTCCTGTCATCGGTGATGCCCTCCTGGGTGAGGGCGGCACGGACAAGGCCGTCGAGAAGGGCAAGGACCTCATCAGCGGTGTCGGTGATGCCCTCGGAGGTGTCCGGGAGGGAGCGTCAGGCCTTTTCGGCGGTCTCGGCAACCTCGTCAGCGGCATCTTTGGCGGAGGCACCAGCAGCCTTGTCGGCCTTATCGCTGCTGGGATGATGCTCTTCGGCAATTTCGGCTGGATGGGTAAGATTGTCTGCGGCCTTATCGCTGCCATGTCCTTCGGGCTCTTCGGCGGTCAGCAGTCATCACAGGCCCAGCAGCTTGCCACTGCTCCCCTGCGGGGGCAGGACGGTGGCCGTCAGCAGTCTTTGCAGCCTGAGACGGAAGGTGACGATGAAGAAAACGGACAAGTAATCTACAGACCAAGGAGATGAACTATTCAAAAGATATGCTCTTGGAGTCACAGAGTGGCTTCATGATGCCGTTTGTCTCGGCAGACGATGAGGAGATACAGGTAACCCTGGGTTATGGTGAGCAGAGGCATCCCGTCACGGGTCAGCCATTCCATCACAGGGGTGTGGACTTCGTGTGCAGCGACAAGCCGCTGTTCGCCCTGGCTACGGGCACTGTTGTCGGTGCCGGCACCGATGCCGTCCATGGGAACTATATCATCACCAAGTATGGGAAGTACGAGGTGAAGTACGGTCATCTGAGCGAGGCCTATGTCGGCTATGGCAAGGGCGTCGTTGCCGGTCAGGAGATTGCCCGCAGCGGTGACTTCCTTCATTTTGAGGTATCCTTCTCCGGTCAGGAGGTGGAGCCGATGGAGTTCCTTGGCATGATTTACGGCAACATCCTGCAGCTCCAGTCCATGGGGATGAAGGGCAGCAACATCTTTGCCAGCATGGGGGTGAAGGTCAGGACGGACTATGACAAGGACCAGGAGGAGATCGAGCAGATGATGCAGCGGTGGCTCGGCAGCTATATGTATGACATCATGCGGGGCACCTATGTCCCGCCGAAGCGCATGGAGTCTTCCCTGCGGAATATCTTCGCTCAGTCTGCTGACAAGAACTATTTCTATGAGGCCATGCCATCAGTCGGCAATCCCTTGGGCCTGAGCAGTCGCGGTGCCCCTCTTGCAGCCCGTTTCCAGAACCTCCTTATCGGTGACTTCCTTAACTATATGGCTGTGTGCCATGACACCTACCTGTCCACTTGGGACGATGCTCAAAAAAAAAAGCTTCTGAGCAGGCAGCCGCCGACGGCTACTATGTAGACCCGCTCGCCAGCCTCCAGATCCTCGATGCCCAGAGCTATGACGTCAGCCGTACCGCCTCCGTCTTCGCTGACAGTAGCGGTCATCGCTGGTGGACGAAGGCGTGGTTCAATGGGCGTGAGAAAGGTGAGAAGGCCGTGGAGATACCACGTGCCATGGCTGTCAAGTTCGTCAATGACGAGATTGGCAAGGATGCCTGGCTGACACGTTTCTATCCGAAGCAGATGAGCGTGCTCAGCAATGCCATCGCCCAGACCAGGCAGCAGCTGTTAGGACTATAAATGTTACTGCTATGGAAGAGAAACAGATTGAAAAGATGTTCATTGACTCCGAGTATTGCGTCAATGAGTATTTCAGGCAGCATATCCTCCCGAGGCTCGAACAGCATCTGTCGTGCCGTGAGAACAGCCGTCTGGGCACGATGGCTACGGGCTTTGGTGTCAGGAGTACTTTCTTTCCCGGTGAGGAATATGCCACCGATGTCACCCTCAGCTGTCCTGCCAATGACATTGATAAGACCATGCAGGACTTGAATCGTGACACGGCATTCTCCCATGACCTGGAAGTGATGGCTGCAGGCTGGCGCACGGCTGCCGTGGCGAAGGTTGGCGAGGAAAGATACCGTCAGCTCTGTAACGAAGCCGGTGGTGACATTGCCTCCAGCTATATCAACTACCGCTTGATGATGAAGATGGTGGATTATGAGGTTGAGAAGAATCCCATCAAGGGTTCTGCCGACTATATCTTCAGCGAGGCCCGCAAGTCGTCGCTCCTAGATCTCCTCAGTGCTCCCACCTCAGAGCTCCAGAAGTTCATTGACAGGAAGTGTGTCGAGAAATACGACCCGGGGCTGTTGGAGCAAGGTGCCGGAAAGGCCCTTGGTGCCGTCACCGACCTCGTGCTCCTTGCCCCCATCGCTCCTGCCTCTGGCGGTGCTGCCAGCTGGGGACGCCTTGGCAAGTTCATCGCTGTTGACATGGGTTTCTCCGCCATTGAAGATGTCTGTGAGCGTAACGACTATGACCAGAATGTAAGCCAGCTTGTCAGTCTCGGCATCTTCGGCAGGCGCAGGGATGTCTTTGCTGGTTTCGCCAGCCAGAGCATCGCTGTCAGTCCCTACGGCAATGACTATGTAGAGACAGCCAATGAGCAGATGAGCAATAAGATCATCAGGCGTTCTTCCAACAATCCTTTCCTGTTAGGCGGTGACAGTCTTGTCTCGCCCTTAGGTGCCAATGCCATCCAAGGATATATGCAGATGCCGGAAATACCAGATTATACCGCGCAGCTCCGTCAGGCTGGCGAGCTGCATTTTGCCATACGTAAGAAATTCGGCACCCACGACCATGTCCCTGCATCAGAGGTGGAGCAGCAGGAAGGACAGGTGTCCGAACGGCGGCAGGAGCAGTCTGTCAGTGGCTGGGGTACAGCCCTCGACAGCCTCGGCTTGAGTGGTTTCGGTGATGTCGGCAAGAACCTCGGCTATGTCATCGCCATGCTCCCAGACCTGCTCATCGGAATGTTCACCGGCCAGACTAAGCGGCTTAATATCTCCGACAATCTCATGCCCATTGCCGCCATCTTCGGTGGTATGTTCGTCAGCAACCCCATGCTGAAAATGCTGCTCATCGGTCTCGGCGGTGCGAACCTGCTGAACAAGGCAGGTCATGAGGCCCTTGACCATGCCGGCATTGTGGGTGACATGCCACGGCAGTATAAGGCCTATCAGGATGAAGCTCTCGACCGTCGCATCCAGCATCCCGTCATGCAGGGCAACACCCTTGTCGCCGACATCGACGGTGTGCCGATGGTGCTCACCGTCTCTGATGTTGCCGTCGATGCCTACTGTAAGGGGGCACTCCCGCTGAACACCCTCTGCAATGCTGTCCTGCGTGCCTGGGACCATAGGCAGGAACTGGCTTCACAGCACTATGAGGAAGGTGTCGGCGAGGAGCAGGAAATTGTCCGTTCACGGGGCCTTCAATAGCTTTTTCCTGCTGTTTCTGTCATCAAAGTGTTAAATCAAGAGTTCGTGTCCTCCAGATTCCGCTGTTGGGCAGAATCTTCTTTATTTTGTGCCTTGAAATCTATCATTCACCCATAATGACCAAAGAAGAAATGACCTATTACCGTCTCTATCTGAAGGACTACCTCCGTCAGCAGCATGACCCTCGTGCCGACGATGAGGAGTTCCTCCGTACCCGTTCAGACAGGGCAGAGGAAGCCTATGAGCAGGGCCGACGTGAGGGACTTGCCGTCTGGCAGGCCCAGGAGCGTGCCATCAGGTCGCTGACGGCAGAACTGGACAGTTAGGACTATGGCATACAACAAGTCAGAGAAGCTGAGAGATAATATCGCGGCCATCAGGACGGCCTTTGATATTGAGCGTTCCGGGCGAGAGGCCACGGAGCAGGAGAAGGCCGTGCTCAGGAAGTACAGTGGTTTCGGAGGCCTGAAGTTCATTCTCAACCCCTGTGCCGATGATGGTGACATTGAGAAGTGGAGCCGTTCCGACCGTCCTTTCTTCGCCGCCACCCGTGAGCTGTATGGCGTGCTCAGCGACTATGCCCGTGATGGCTACGAATACCGTGACTTCGTGCGTAGCATCCGCAACAGCATCCTTTCCGCCTTCTACACGCCAGTCCCCGTCGTGCAGGCCATCGCCGGTGTCCTGAAGGATAAGGGGCTGGAGGTCAAGCGCTATCTCGACCCCTCGGCAGGTAAGGGCACTTTTGTCGAAGCGTTCAAACAGGCATACCCTGATGTCTCTGCTACGGCCTTTGAGAAAGACCTCATCACGGGTAAGGTGCTGAAAGCCCTCTATCCCCATGACCAGGTGCATGTCGATGGCTTTGAGACCATCGATGCCTCCCGCCGTGGGACATACGATGTGGTGTCCTCGAACATCCCCTTCGGCGACATCTCCGTCTTCGATGACAGCTTTGCCCGTTCAGGCAATGCTGTCAGGGCGGCAGCCACGAAGACCATTCACAACTATTTTTTCCTGAAGGCCCTCGACCAGCTCCGTGAGGGCGGTTTTGTTGTCTTCATCACCTCGCGTGGCTTCATGGACTCGCCTTCCAACAATGCCATCCGTGAGGAGATTATCAGGAATGCCCGCCTTGTAGTTGCCTTCCGTCTTCCCGACGGCCTGTTCGCCGACGAGGCAGGGACGGAGGTCGGCAGCGACCTCGTCATCCTCCAGAAATATACGGGCTACGACTCCTCCCTGGATCCTTACAGCCTCGCTTTCTGTGAGGTGGAGAAAGGCTTCAAGGCCATGAGCGGCGAAGACTACTCAGACATTTCCCTCAATGTGCACTGGTGGCAGTCTATGATGGCCCCGGACTCCGAGGCGTTCATCTCCACCAGGATGGAGCGAGGCACCGACCCTTACGGCAAGCCCACCCTCGTGTACACCCATGATGGTGACATGCAGGCCATTGCCAGCCTACTGACGCAATACATGTCCCGTGACCTCTATCGTGAATTTGTTGACTATTACAAGCTCCATGCTCCGAAGCCCAGGCAGGAGGAGCATGTCACGGTATTGTCACAGCCCAAGCCGCAGCAGCCGCGTCCTGTGCAGCAGGAGCAGCCGGTGCAGCTCAGCCTCTTTGACCTCTGGGCTGAGGAGGTGACGAGCCAGGAGGAACAGCCGTCCATGGAGCCGCGTCCCTTTGCAGGTGACATCCTCCCTCACTACCGTAACGGCATCCTCGTCGAGGACGGTGGGCAGATTGGTCATCTCACGGGTGTAGGCTATGAGAATACTTTTACCCCGACTGAGTTGTCTGACGACCAGTCTGGCCGCCTGAGGCTCTATGTGAAGGTCAGGGATGCCTACGAACAATTGTACAAGGATGAGTCCGAGCAGAAGGTGGAGCAGCCGTTGCTGCGTGAGGAGCTTAACCGTCACTATGACAATTTCCTCATTCGTTACGGGTTCCTCAACGACCGTAGGAATGCTCGGCTGCTGCTGATGGACGTGCAGGGCCGTGATGTGCTGTCGTTGGAGAACAGTGAGGACGGCAGGTTCGTCAAGTCCGACATCTTCCTCCGTCCCGTGTCCTTCAATGTCCATCAGGATGGCCATGTAGAGACGGCTGTCGATGCCCTGTCTGCCTCCCTCAACCGGGGTGGCGGCGTTGACCTGGAGTTTATGGCCTCTATCAGCGACTACACCGAGGAGGAGCTGCGTGACCAGCTGAAGGAGCGCATTTACTTCAATCCCCTGGCTGGCGGCTATGAGATTGGCGACAAGTTCCTCGCTGGCAATGTCGTGGAGAAGCTTGATGCGCTGAGAAGCTGGCCGTTGAATGATGACTTGAAGCCCGAATTCAAGGAGGAGCTGGAGCGTTCCATCACTGCCCTGGAGGGTGTCGTGCCTACGCCCATCACCTATAATGAGCTGGACTTCAACTTCGGCGAGCGTTGGATGCCCAAGGCCTATTTCTCAGAGTTCGCCACCGAGTTCTTTGAGACGGATATCAAGATTGACTATGCCCCGCAGCTCGATGAGTTCGTCGTTGATGTGTCGGGCTACAGTGCCAAGCTCAGCCAGGAATTCGCCGTGACGGGTGAGACGAAGACCTACGACGGTGAGGACATGCTACGCCATGCACTGTACAACACCGTTCCAGTGATACAGAAATGTGTCGGTTACAAGCCCAATGGTGACCCCATCATGGGGCCTGACCATGAGAAGATACAGCTGGCTGCCAGCAAGGTCGACCAGATACGCGACGGCTTCACCGAGTGGATCGACCGTCATCCCGAGGAGTGGAAGAAGGAGCTTGCCAACCTGTACAACAGGAAATACAACTGTTTCGTCAAGGCCAGCTATGACGGCTCCCACCAGACCTTCCCCGGTCTTGACCTGAAGGGCCTTGCCGTCAGCAAGTATCAGATAAAAGACATCTACAAGTCGCAGAAGGACTGTGTATGGATGCTCCTTCAGAACGGCGGTGGCGTGTGCGACCATGAGGTCGGCACGGGCAAGACGCTCACCATGTGCATCGCTGCCCATGAGATGAAGCGCCTCGGCCTTGCGCATAAGCCCATCATTATCGGCATGAAGGCCAATGTCGCCGAGATTGCCGCCACCTATCAGGCCGCCTATCCTGGTGACCGCCTCCTCTATGCCACGCAGAAGGACTTCTCCGACCGCCAGAACTTCTTCAACAGGATGAAGAACAACGACTACGACTGTATCATCATGAGCCATGACCAGTTCACGATGATACCGCAGTCTGCCGACATCCAGCAGAAGGTCATCCAGGAGGAGATCGATGCCATCGACGAGGCGCTGGAGGTCTATGCGCGTCAGGGGCATAGCGTCAGTGGTCGTATGCGCTCAGGCCTGGAGAAGCGGAAGCAGAACCTTGAGACCCAGCTGCTGACCCTCAATGCCGCCCTTGCCAGCCGTGCCGATGATGTCGTCGACTTCAAGACGATGGGCATCGACCATATCTTCATCGACGAGAGCCAGGCCTTCAAGAACCTCGCCTTCACCACCCGTGACAGCCGTGTCGCCGGTCTCGGAGACCCGAAGGGCAGCCAGCGTGCCCGTAACCTCCAGTATGCCATCCGTACCATTCAGGAGCGCACGGGCCGCGACCTTGGCGCCACGTTC
>JAEEGF011490313.1_pt1 | contig 24827 bp, 16 predicted proteins | sample 9134171 | NCBI WGS metagenome assembly JAEEGF01 (sample SAMN16246542, study PRJNA631951) | gut metagenome | biome: gut microbiome; feature: rumen; material: AP-attached | host: Bos | place: Iran: Karaj | collected 2018-10 | reverse complement strand
ACCTTCGGCGACTGGCCAGAGATGCTTCCGCCTATGCCGAACCTGAGCGCGTCGACCGTTCCGTTGTCGATCACGATCTCGGCGTCCTTGCCGGAGAGTTCAAAACGGTGCCAATCTTCCGCCTTGGATACGGCCACGTGGCAGTTCGTGCCGAGATACATGTAGGCGTTCTCGCCTGACACGGTGAACTCCCACTTCGTCGTTATCGACGCTCCGTTGCGCATCGTGAGCGAGCTGTTGTTCTTCACGCAGTAGCGATCGACATAAGTGACGGAGACTCCGTCGAACGTGACCGCGATGTTGTCGTACTGCGAGTCCTTGAACCAGGGCGAGCTGATAGCCGCATCCTCCACGGTGCCGATGAACGTGAGGTCGGCTCCACCCCAGCCAAGAGTGCCATTGCCCGCGAGCTGTTCGTAGTTCGCGTCAACGTATATGACGTCGGTCTGGTTTCCGTACCAGTTCGCCATGCACCCGTAGGACGGATACCCAAGGCGCGTCTTGCCGTCGCCCTCGCCCTCCATCGTCCAGTTCGACGGCTCGCTCCAGTATCCGGTTGTGTTTGCGTTCCACGCAAACGATGCGTTGTCGAGAACCTTCACCAGGTTCGTGTTCGAGCTCGAGTACCACGTCTGTCCTCCGATCTCGTACCTCGCGACGATCGCATACGCGACCTTCGCGCCGAGCGGAACCTGCCTCGTGAACGACACCGCGCCGGCGGCGCTGACGGGCTTCTCCTCGACGACCTCCATGTTGGAGGAGAGGTCGTCCTTCGGGCCGCCCCACGCGAAACGCAGCTCGACCGTCGAGACTCCGTCGTCCACATAAGTCCCGACGTTTCCGGTAAGCTTGATGGTTCCCGTAAGATCGCCCGCCCCAGCGGACTCCGTCTCCGCATCGACAAGCGTGCGCTCTATTTCTCCCCTGCCGGTCAGAAACGCCCATATCTGGTCCTGCGATGTCTGGCACGAGGCGTTCGCCTTCTTCGTGTAGAGATAGTCCGTCGTCGAATCCTCCACCGTGTCCCTGAGCACGAAGCCAGCGTCTGCAATGCCGACGTTCGAGGACGACCAGTCGACGACGCACATGTCGCAGATTGTCTCGTCCGCGTAGAACGGGGAACTCGCCGATATCCCGAAGGCGACAGGCGTACGGACCGTAGTGTCATCCTCGTGGTCCTGCCACACGGGACCGCACATGGGAAACTTGCCGTCCCTCGTCTTCTTTATCGGCGCCGCGGCATATCCGCCGCGCGGTACGACCAGCTCGAAGAGCGGACTCGACGGAATGCTCGAGCACACCACGAACTCCTGCTCGAACTCGAGGCGCGGATTTTTACCCTTGAGGATGAAGCCCTTTGGCGTCCCGGAGGAGGACTGCTGTCCGATCCTGAATCCGCGCGAGCGGATGTATCCGTCGTCGACTTCGACGAGCGCGCCTTCGCCGTCAAGGCGGAACGTCCACCAGTATCCGTTGCTCGCGTATATCTCGCACCAGGGCCCGACATATAGATACGCGCCGTCGCCGTTGACGTTGAACTCCCACTTGGTCTCGAAGTAGGCGCCGTTGATCATCCGCATCCTGGAGCCGGCAGCGACCGTGTAGGATCCCGAAGTCACGACCTTCACGTTGTCGAACACGAGAGTGTTCCCGCCCGTCGTGTGCGTGTTCCCGCAGCTTATCGTCTTGCCGCTGCCCGTGACCGTGAGATTGAGACCTGTGTTGTCAAGGAAAAGCTCGCCGCAGCTGTAGTCTGCGTCGAGGGCAACCTCCGCCGTCTGGTTGCCGAGAAAGCGTACCGCTCCAGAGGAATACGCCGGGTAGCCGATGTTCTTGTACCCGTCGTTGCTGTCGCGCGTCCAATTGGCAGGGTCGTGCCAGTTGCCGGAGTTGCCTGTCACCCAGATGTACTGCACATTGTCCGTCGCGGTGATGACGCCCATAAGGCTGTCGTCGCTTCCGAGCGCCGCCCTGTACGCGATCTTCGCGCCGACCGAGACCTGCGCCGTCAGGTTGTACGTTCCGTCCGCCGTGATCTCGCGCGACGCGGCGGAAGTCGTTGCGTCAGGCTCTCCGTCGCGCGGACCCGCTTCGCCGATCAGAAGCTCGAGCGTCCCGCCCGAATAACCGCCGACAGTAACCGGCACGGTCAGCTGGTCGCCGACGAGAGTGGGTTCTCCGAGCGTAAGGCTGGCGCCGCAGGCTGCGGCGGAAACCATCGACACGAGCGCGACAGAAGCGACATTCATGAATCTTGATTTCATTTTTGCTCCAGTTTTGTTCCTGTTGTTCCCTGACTACGCGGCAATGGTATCATAAAACTCCTTGCACACGCAAGAGAATAGCACATACTATCCGACAACCATTTAACGACCTTTTAGCCAATCATTTTCCACGCCCCCATTGCATCACGCGCAAGAATCCGCTATAATTTAGACATGAGCCGAAGTCAACACAGGATTCTCGCCGCTATTCCGACCAATGGTCCGGACGGAAGACTGCGCGTCGCGGGCGTGCTGCGGTACGCTAACGCCCGAACAAACTGGCAAATGCACATCGTAAGCTCGCGCACGGCTTTCAACGACGAAGAAGTGCACGAGCTCCTCGCCGACGGGATCGACGGATGCATCCTCGCCGCATACACGCCGGCCGTCAATGAGATTCTCCGCCGTCGCATCCCGACCGTGATTGTCCTGGAGAACATGCATGCGCAGATAGGGAAGCGGGCGAACTGCCTCTCGGTGCTGATGGACAACCATGAGATCGGCAGGCTGGCGGCAGAGCACTTCAAGTCGCTTGGGCGATTCGCGTCATACGCCTTCGTCCCGGCCCCGCCGAAGATCCCGTGGTCGCTTGAGCGCAAGGCCGCCTTCTTCGAGAACGCGGACAGGAGGGCCGAGTTCTTCGAGTATCCGGAGTCGGACTTCAAGATGGTCAACATGACGGGCGAGTCGCGCATCCAGATAAGTCCTGCAGGCCTCGCCGACTTCCTTCGCTCGCTCCCGCGTCCGGCCGCGGTCTTCGCCGCGAATGACCTCCTCGCAGTGCAGGTCGTGAAGGCATGCCGAGAGGCGCGGCTCAAGGTCCCGACATCCGTCGCCGTACTTGGGTGCGACAACGACGAACTCCTCTGCCAGGGCGAGCGCCCGGCGATCACAAGCATACTCCCCGGCTTTGAAAACGCCGGATTCGCCGCGGCGCGAGCGCTCGACGCGCTCATACAGGGGAAGAAGCAGACCGACCACGTGCTGCGCATCCCCGGCGCGGCGATTGTGCCGCGCGCCTCAACTACGACCCTTCCGCCGGCCGTCGCCGTGGTCAACGCGGCGATGGAGTTCATCACCGCGCACGCACTCGAAGGCATTAGCACCGCCGACGTAATCGCGCATCTGAAGGTGTCGCGAAGTCTCCTCGACCTGAGGTTTCGCCAGCTGAGGAACGAAAGCGTAATGGACGCAATACTCGCAGTCCGCCTCGCCGCCGTGCGCGAACGCGTGGAGAAGACGGACCGCAAGTTCCTCGCTATCGGAACCGAATGCGGCTTCCGCAATCCCGACTACCTCAAGCGCCTGTTCCGCAAGCGGTTCGGAATGTCAATGCGGGAGTGGAGAGACGCCAAGCGCAGGTGACGCCGCGCTTCATCGCCGCGTCGCTGCGCGGACTTGCGTAACATCACCGCTCAACGGGGACCAGCACGCCGTTCTCAAGGGCGAGCGTGCGGTCGCAGACCGCGGCGGCCTCTGGGGAGTGCGTGACCATCACGAGCGCCGTCTTACCGCCCGCGGAAAGCTCGGAGAGAATGCGCAGGATGTCCGCGCCAGTCATCGCGTCGAGGTTGCCCGTCGGCTCGTCGGCAAGAACGAGAGGGGGATCCGTTACAAGCGCGCGTGCAAGCGCGACTCGCTGACGCTCGCCGCCGGAGAGCTCCGCCGGAAGATGGTCCATGCGGTCCGCAAGCCCGACTTTCGCAAGCAGCTCCCTTGCGCGCTCCGCGCATTTCGCGCGCGGCATGAGGCGCGACGAGCGGCGCGACATCGTCGGAAGCAGCACGTTCTCTAGAACCGTCAGCTCGGACATGAGATGATAGGACTGGAAGACGAAGCCGAAGTTGTCCGGACGCTCCACCTTGCCCGATGTCGGGGCGAGGAGCCCGCCGAGGATGTTCAGCAGCGTCGACTTGCCGGCGCCGGAACGCCCGACGATTGCAACCTTCTCCCCCGCCTCGACGGAGAAGTTGACGCCTTTCAGGACCTCGATCGGCTTCAGACCGGGGATCTTGAACTTCTTCGTCACTCCTGCTGTGCTCAATACCGTCATTCGACTTTCAACCTTGAACTTTTTGACTTTCGACTTTTCAACCGGCTTACTCCAGCGCCTTGACCGGATCCTTCATGGAGGCGATGAGCGCGGGCACGAAGGACGCGAGCCAGCCGAACGCATACACGATCGCAACGGTCCAGACGATGTCGGACGCGATGACGCGGTGCGGTATCTCGGCAAGCCCGTAAATCGACTCTGGGAACACCGGGACCCCGACCGACCCCAGCCACTCGACGATGCGCTGAAGGTTCGTGAGCACGGCCCAGCTCGCGGCCAGTCCGAGGAGTATTCCGGCAGTGCACTGGACGAGTCCGTGCACCATGAACACTCCCATGATCTCCCGCCTCGAGAAGCCAAGCGCCTTGAGAAGCCCTATCTCCGGCGTCTTCTGCACCGTCAGCACGAGCAGCGTGTTCATCACGCAGAAGAGCGCGACGAGCGAGATGAGGAGAAGCAGCACCGCCGTCATGTTCTTCTCGACGGCGAGCGCAGCGAACAGCTCGCGGTCCGCCTCGCGCCACGTCAGCGCGCGGAGCCGCGTCTTCGCAGTCTTTTCGGCCGCCTCGGACACTTCTTCCACGAGCGTGCGGAACCTCTCGGGGTCCGTCGGACGGTCGGTCTTGACGTGAACGGCGAAAACGCCCTTCTCCATCCCCATGAGGTCGCGCACGTTCGCGAGAGAGGCGACGGCGTATCCGGAATCGTACTCGTACTGTCCGCACGAGAATATGCCGGCGACCCTCCACTTGATGGGGAGGAAGACCTCGTCCTGCGAGGCGAGCGTCTTCGGCGAATACACCACCACCTCGTCGCCGACCCAGCATCCGAGCGAGCGAGCGGCATGCACTCCGAGGACAATCGAGTCGCCGTCGAGATCGAACGTGCCGGCGCGCGGCGCGCCGATCTTGTACGCGCCAGCGAACGCCTCCGCGTCGACTCCGAGCAGCACCGGTGCGAGGACTCGTCCGTTGCGCGAAAGCATGACGCGCGTGTCGATTTCGGGCGTGACGCACGTCACTCCGTCCACGCCCCTCAGCGCCTCCGCGATCGCTTCCTCATTTTCAACGACGTGCCCGTAGGCGGGCATGAGCGACACGTGCGGCTTGAAGCTCAGGATCTTCTTCTCCCACTCGTCGCCGAAGCCCGTCATCACGCTCCTGACGATGATGACCGCGGCGACGCCGAGCATCACGCCGAGCACGGAAACGCACGTGATGACCGACGCGACGGAGCGCTTCGGCTTAAGGTACTTCGCGGCAAGGAAAAACGAGAAGCTCACCTGGACTCCGCTCCGTCTGCCACAACTAGAACCGTGACGCTGCACGCCGGGACCGTGACGGATCCGTCAAGCGCGAGCTCCGCGACGACAGGCGCGACCTTCTCGGCTCCGCGCGCGTTGACGTCGGTCTTCCCGCCCGCGAGCGTCGTCGTCTTTGCCTTGCCCTTGAGCGGAAGCGTCACCGTGCGCTGCTCCTCCGCGGCGTTGACGAGCTTTACGATTGTCTCCGATCCGCGGCGTCCGGCGCAGGCGAAGAAAAGGTCGCCGCCTGTGACCTTGACGGGCAGTTCGATGTCCGGCCTGTTGAGCGAGAACATCTGCTGCACGTAGTAGTTCGGCGTCGCCCAGCTCTCCGTCCCGTTGTACCAAATGAGGTCGGGCGCCCACTGCGTATGTCCCTCGCGGGCGAAGAGCGGCGCGTAGCTCGCCATCTTCACGACGTCTGAGTTGCGCTCGAAGCCCGTCATCGCGGCGGCCTCGCAGACCGCGCTCCAGAGTGTGTTGACCTTCTTTCCGCCGACGTCGTGGTGGCAGGCGTACTCTCCGGCGTACACTGCGGGACGCGACCTGTCGTAATTGTCATAGCGCGTCGCGGCCTTCAGGAACCAGGCCGGGTCGCGGTAGTAGTGTTCGTCGACAAGATCGGCGGAGTCCTTCGTGATGCGTCCCCAGGCGTAGTCGAACTCGCGTCCGTCGGGGAAGGGTCCGGCGCTGCCGACGATCCTGATCTCCGGATGCTTCTCGCGGATGATCCTGCAGATGGGCTCGCAGCGGTCGAAGAACTCCTTGTTCCAGTTCTCGTTTCCGACGCCGACCATCTTGAGGTTAAAGGGCTTCGGATGCCCCATCTCGGCGCGGACCTTTCCCCACCGCGTGTCTGCCCCGCCGTTCGCGAACTCGATGAGCTCGAGGATGCACTGAGCGAAATAATCGGCATCCCCGACGTCGCAGAGAAGCGCGGGCTTCTGGAACTGGCAGGTAAGGCCGGAAAGGCAGATCGGCAGCGGCTCCGCGCCGAGCTCCTCGCACAGAAGGAAGTACTCGTAGTATCCGACGTCGAACGTCTCCCAGTAGGGCCTGTAGCCTGCGTGGTGCGTCCAGCGGTTGAGGATGCACTCGCGGCGCTCGCGCGGACCGACGGTCCGGCGCCAGTCGTACCAGTGCTGGAAATCTCCCTCCTCGACGATGCATCCGCCCGGGAAGCGCACGAACGCGGGCTTGAGGCCGGCGAGCTTGTCCACCAGATCCCTGCGCATTCCCGCGCGCACGAGGTTCGGACCGACAGGCTTGAGGCTCATGTTGTCGAACTCGACCGCGCGGCGACCCTTGACGAGAATGGAGAGCGTGAAGCGCGAGTCGGCGGACTTCCCGTCGCTCTCGATGACGATACTGCCGAAGGGGAAGTCAAGCGACGCGTCTCCATCCGCGACGATCTCCTTCTCGAATCGCGTCCACGCGCCGAGCTCGAAGTCGACGCCGGATATCGAAATCTCGCGCCAGTCGAACGTCAGGCGGTACTTCTCGCCCTTGACGAACCACATTCCGTCGAGTCCGCGGTTCCTGACGCCGGCAAGCCCGTGTCCGAACGACTCGATGCGGAGATGCTTCGCCGTGTTGGGATGGACCGGTGCGCCGTACTGGAAGGAGAGCCGCGCCATGCCTCCGTCGCGATAGTCCGGCTCCCATCCGTCCTCGGTGCAGTTCCACTTCTCGTGGTCGGCCTGCGACCAGTCGAATCCGCCGTTAGCCAGCATCTCCACGCTGAGTCCGCCGTCCGCCGCCCAGTTGATGTCCTCGAAGAATATGCCCCAGAGCGCCTTCGGGACCTCGAAGCCCTCCGACGCATCGCCAATGGACACGGATACCGGCGCGGCGATCGCCGACGCCATGGACAGGATTCCGACCGCAGCCGCCGCCGTTTTCATTCTCATCTGCATGTTGTCTCCTTTTCGCGGTTGTTGGTGTACCAGGACTGGAATATCGCAATAAGCGCGAAGAGCGCGATCATCATCTCTCCGCCCTCCTCGAGCGCAGTGCACAGCGACTGCGCGGACGTCACGCCCTCCGCGGACTTCTCGAGTCCATGCGCATGCCCGAGCCACGACGGGAGCCTGTCCGCGATCTGCACGAGAACGCCCGAGCCGCCGAAGCATCCGACGGACCACGCTACGGGATGCAGCGTGAAGACTCCCTTGACGAACGGCACGGCGAAGTAGGCGAGAAGCGCCGCGAACACGCCGAAGAACGAAGCGAAGTAGAGGACGACGAACGCCTTTGCGCCGAGCGGAACGGCGCCGTTGGTGAGAAAGCGGGCCTTGAATGGAGTGCCTGTGAGCGGACTGCCGTTCGGCTTGAAGAGGACACCGGGGATTATCTTCCCGTCTTCGCCGATGATGTTCGGACACAGCGCGTGCAGCGCCATGTTGTGGAGGTCGAGTTCCTTGACTATCGCCATCAGCGCGACGAGCGAGACGGCCAGGCAGAGAATTGTGCGACGGCGCTTCGAGCCCGTGAAGGGGCATTTCCACCACACGAGCGGGACTATCGCCGCGAAGAAGGGAAGCGTCGCAAGCTCGAACGGAGAGCGTCCGTCCTGGTCGAAGGCGTTCACCAGCGCGCCCGGATCCATCACCGCCCACGTCACGAGAAGCGCGGCGACAAACACAAACCAAAGCGCTGGCGACGAATACCAGCGTGTTATAACATTGTCGTTCATGCGAATATTATACCAAAATTACCCCGCCGACCGCATCACCCGAGCGCGTTCGACACCACTTTCACCACGCTCGGAGACTGCCCGTTGCGCGTCACCTCGATGTGCGTGCGGATGCGCTCGCGCAGACGCTCGACGTGGCTTATCACGCCTACCTTGCGGGATCCTGTGATCGCGTTCAACCGCTCGAGCGCCTCGATTGCGGAATTCAAATGCTCGCCGCTCAGCGTTCCGAATCCCTCGTCGATGAGCAGCATGTCCGCGCCCAGCCCCGCTTCGCCCGCACCGGCAAGTCCAAGCGCAAGCGCAAGGGAGACGAGGAACTGCTCGCCGCCGGAAAGCGTGTTCACAGGACGCTCCGCTCCGCCGTCGAAAGCGTCTTTCACCGACAGCGTCAGCCCCTCGCACGAAAGTTCGTACCGACTCGTCAACTGCCTCAGGTAGTGGTTCGCTTTCACGAGAACATTTGCCAGCACATACGACTGTATCTCGCGGCGGATCTTCTTTCCGTCGTTGTCCCCGAAGTACGCATGGATCGGACGCCACTCGTCGCGCTCCGCCCGCAGCTTCTCCGCCGCCGCGACCTTCTCCGCGCGCTCCGCCGCGCACCTGTCATCATCGGCGAGCTGCTGCTGGCACTTCCCGCGCTCGGTGACCACCGCCGTCTCTGCCGCCTTGATTTCGTCGACCTCCTTGGCCAGCGCCTCGCACGTGTCTTCCTCCGCAAGCCCTTCCGGCCTGTTCGCGAGATGAGCCTCCATTCCGCTCCGGACCTCCTCGTAACGTCCGAGCAGCCCCTCCACCTGCCCCGAGGTTGTCGCTACCTTCCCATCTGCGCACGTCTCCTCTAGCGACGGAACCTTCTCCGCGACGCGGCTCACACAGGACCTGATCTGCTCGAGTTCGGCAAGGAGCGCGTCGCGCGCATTCTCGGCCTTCGGCAGCTCCGCCTTGCGGACGGCATATTCGTGCGCCGAATCTCTGAACGCGCTCTCGACGGATGCGGGGTCCTTCTCCCACGCCTCGAGCCACCCCGGCTCGGTAACGCGCGCGGAAACCTCTTCGAGTTTTTCCTTCTCTCGTCTCTCTTCCGCCTTGACGGCGTTTTCGTGCTGCGCCATCCGGCTCTTCATGTCCGACAGCGCCTTCTCAGCAATATTTCTGGCATCCTTGAATTCGTCCCGTTTCTTCTCGCTATTCCTGAGCGCCTTCCTGCATTCCTTGACCTTGTTGTCCTGCTCGTCTGCTGCGGCGAGCCTGCGGTCAAGCTCCGCAATCTTCGCATCGCAATTCACTATGGCCGCACGCACGCTCTCGGCATTACTTCCGCCGAGCTTGTAGAACTTCGCCTTCTCTGCAATCTCCCGCTCGTCCCTGACAATCCGCTCCTTGTCCGTGGAAAGCTGCAGGGACTCCGATTCGATCGTGGCTTTGAGGCCGTCGATATCCGCCCGTGCGGCGTTGTACTCCCGCTCCTTCTTTTGGGCTGCATCATCCGCCTCGCGGCATTTGGCTTCGAGCGACTGGAACAGCGCCTTGAAATGATTGCTACCGTTGAGCTTCTCGATTCTGTTTCCGCAGATCGGACACGTATCGCCGACGTTCAGTTCGGCGACGAGCTTTTCGATTCCGTCGTCAATCAGCCGCTTCTGCTCGTCGCGAGCTTTGCTCTCCCTGGCGGCAGACTCCATCGCCGCTTCCATTGCGGACTTCAGCGCCGGAAGTTCAGATTCCTTCTCAGCAAGCTTCTCGCGCCTCTCCGCGATTTGCTTCTCGCGCCCCGCAACGCTTTCCCTGCGCGGTGCGAGCCCGTTGATCTCGCCTTCAAGCCCGAGAAGGTCTCCACGCAGTTTTTCGGCTGCGTCCTTCTCCTTCTGGACCTTGTCCCGCCCCATCGACTCCAGCTTCTGCTCCTCAACCACGAGCTCGCCCTCGGAAACGGAGACCTCCTTTTCGCCGCACTCGAATTTCTGCGTCGCCTCTTCAAGACGCCTGGCCAGCTCCGGAACCGTCCGTGCGCATCTTTCAAGCTCTTTTTCCGCCTGCGCCCTGTTCTTCCTGGCGCCGCACACGTCCTGAAGGTTCGAGAGTATGACCTCCGACAACTCCAGCATCTTTGACTTCGCGGATTTTTCGGCGAGGTACTTGCGGATGAGTTCGACTTCGGAACTCTTCCCGTCCGCCTCGGCGGCCTTCGCCTTTTCCTGCGCCTTAAGCGCAGAGAAGGCCTCGGCAAGATTGCGCTTCGCCGTTTCGGCGCTCAACTCAAGCTCTTTGCGCCGCTGAAGCCACCGGAGCCTCGAGTCCGCCGATTCGCGCCTCCTGCCGAGCTCCTCGATCTTCGACTTCAGTTCGCCGATGCGCCTCTCGACCTCCCCGCGTGCCTCGCCGAGCCCGGTCATCCTGCTGATTTCACCTTCTAGCATCTTCACGCCTTCCTCGAGGCTCGACTCCTTTGCGGCAATCGCCTTCCCGAGTTCCGAATACTTCGACGTGTCGGTGAGCTTTTCTAGAATCTCGGCCTTCTCGTCGGGCGTCCCCATGAGGAACTTCGTGAACTGCCCCTGCGCCAGTATGGTCGTGCGGCAGAACTGCTCGAACTCAAGTCCAACCGTACGCAGGGCGACCGCCTTGCAATCATTGACCTTCGTCCAGTTCACGCCACCGGGCGAGCAGTCCTTCCAGGTCCATTTCTCGCCCTTGAGCATTCCTTTGTTCTGTCCGCGCGAGATCGCCTCGACGGACCATTCCGCCACGTACGGCTTGCCGTCGTTTCCGATAAGCGACAGCGTGGCGCTGGCGGAAGTCGCGCCGCGGCGAACCAGCTGGCGCGCATCGTTGTAGGCGTACCCTCCGATCTCCTGCGGATTCTTTACGCCGCTGCCGTCGTAGCGCGGCGTCTTTCCGTACAGCGCAAGCGTTATGCTGTCCAGAATCGTCGTCTTTCCCGACCCAGTCTCGCCGCAGATGAGGAAGAGCGGTGCCTCGCCGAGCGCGCCGTTCTCGAAGTCCAGCTCCGCCGATTCGATCGACGCGATGTTCTTGATGGAAAGCTTCTTGATTTTCATGCCTGGAGTCCCTTCATAAGCGTTCCGACGAGTTCGCGCTGCCGGTCCGTCATCTCGTGCTTCGCCGAAAGAATGTCGAGCACCTCGTCATCCGACAGCTCCTTCAGTTCCGACAGCGCCAGCGTCCTTTTCGCAGCCTCTCCCGCCGGCGCCTCGGTGCGGACGGGGTTGTTCACGCAGAACCTAAGCCCCTTCGCGGCGCACGCCTTCCGCGCACGCTCCGTCCAGTCCGGACCTGGCAGCTCGCCCGCGCCGAGGCGGACATTGAGGCGGATGTATGTCTCCGCCGGGAACGTCGCCTCGTTCAGCTTCGCAAGCGCTTCGTCGAATGGCAGTCCCTCCTTGCCGCCGATCGTCTCGAGCGCGCGCAGCGGAGTGAACACCCTCGTTCTGACATCGGGCTCCTTGCCCGGCTCGACGTTCACAACGTCGACGCCGTGGTCGTAGGTCTCGTCGAAGTGGATCGCGCGCGGAGTCCCGCAGTAGCGTGCGACCTTCCTCCCGCCCTTTATCCACTGCGGACAGTGAATGTGTCCGAGCGCAATGTACGAGTAGCCCACGCCAAGTTCGTCAAGGCCGATGCACTCCTCGCCTCCTACGATGATGGACCTGTCGTGTCCGCGCAGGTCTATCTCGCCCCTCACCGCGAGGTGCGCCATGAGGACGGAGGGCTGTCCGGCGTAATGCTCCGCGACATACCCAGCAAGTCCGCTGAAGTAATCCTTCGCGCGGTCCGCGCCTTCTGCGCCTTCCGCCGACGGGAAGTTTCGCGGATGGCAGAACGGCACGGCGGCAATCACTCCCTTTCCGGGAAGCGCGACGATGTTCTTTGCGTAGTCAGCCCTTCCTTCGGCGTCCTCCGCAGGCACGCCGAAGACATGCACTCGCGAACGGAGCCAAAGCTCCTTGTCGACTATCAGCCTGGAATAGCTGTCGTGATTCCCGGCGATCACGACCGTCTCCATTTCGGGACACTGCGCCGTCACCATGAGTAGCGCGTCGGTGAAGCGCTTCGCCACGTCGTTGCCGGGCGTGCCGGTGTCGAATATGTCGCCGCTCACGACGAGGGCGGCGGGCTTTTCCGCGCCCACGGCCTCCGCAAGCTGTTTGAAGAAACGGTCTTCCTCTTCTGTGCAGTCCCAACCGTAGAGCCTGCTCCCGAGATGCCAGTCGCTTGTGTGTATAATTTTCATATTGCTGTATTCCCCGACTTGATGCCAAGGCATTCTATGTATATTAACGCGAGCCCAACATGACATTACGCATTATAGCAAAATGCGTGAATTATTCCAACGCAGCGCCAAGAGGCACGCGGAAACTGCGCCCGGGCACACGAAAAGCCGAAGTGCGCAGGGCTATTTTGTTCCGCAGAGAATCGGCGTTCGGACGTCACCGTCCTTCGACGGCCAGACGAGCGTCACAAACACGGCGTCGGGCGTGATTTCCTCGCCCTGAAACGCCTCGAGCTCGTAGCTGATCCATACCTTGCCGTCTGAGGCCCGGGCAGACAGTTTGCCGTACCCCTCGACGACGTCGCCGTCAAACATCACGGTGATCTTCGCCCCGTCAGCGGCATCCGCCTCGATATTGAGGATCTTGTCGACGCAAAGTCCGCTGCGCTTGTCGTCCACAAGGGTGCACGTCGCCTTCGGCGGCGCGGCGAGCGGCTTGACGGCCGCGGCGTACGACATCGTGCCGTCGTTGGCGCGCGCAGGCGCTGCGCCGCCTTCCGCGGCAGATGCGCCGCGCGAAAGGAACACGACGTCCATCGGCGCTGAAATCGGCGAGACGAACCTGCTGCGGTCGAGCGAAAACTTCTTGATGCCCTTCGGGATCTTCGGACCCTTCACGTCGTGGAACTTCGCGAGGCCGGAGACTTCGGGAGGCGTGTCGCTTCCGCGCCACGTCGCGAACGGACGCGTCAGGTCGATGTCGACTTCAGCAACCTCGCCCTGAGGCTCCGCCGGCTCGCGCGCGTCGACAAGCTCAATCGACGAATCTTCCTCAAGGGACACGTCGACGGCACGGAAGCTGTCGCGCCAGTCGCGGACGAGGCGCCGTCCGGAATCCATCATGAGAACATACCACGCCGCAAGGCAGAGCGCGAACGACGCCGCGATCTTCAGCGCGGGCGCGAGCCACGAGATGCGCGGCGCATCCGCCGCGGACGGCGCGGAGAGCGGAACGAGCGTGCCCTCTCCAACAAGAAATTCGCGCTCGTATTTCGCCTGCACTCCCTCGCCCGCCGTGAGCCATCCAGGCTTCGCCGCGGCGATTGCGCCGCGGACCTCCTCGAGCTCGGCGGGTGAAATCTCGTCGACGCGCCAGCCGCGCGTCGCGAAGCGGCGCGAGACGACCGTGGTGTTCCAGAGCTGCAGGACCCTATCGCCCACCATCATCTCGCGGTTCGAGGCGGGGGCGCAGAAGGGAGAGACGGGAACGATGCGCCAGCCGGAAAGACGGCGATCCTCTACAACGAGCGCGACGAGCGGACGGTTCGTGTCCGCAAACACGCGCACCTCGCCGGCCTTCACGTCTTCGTCGAAAGCGGAGTCGGTCTTCGGCTCGAGTCCTACGAGCGGAGGGCGAACCGCGCCGCGCCGGTAGAGCTGCCACTGGGAAAGGAAAGCCTCGTTCATTCGTCCACCCCCAGTTCCGCTCTGAGTCTCCGCGGCAGATGCGCCGCGGCGGACGCGACAAGGAGCCGCGCGAAGAGGGGCGTATCGCCTCCCTCGGTGGACCTGAGCTCTCTCTCCAGCGCCTTCATCACCTTGTCCCTCCAGGAATATACCTTAGACTTCCCCGCGCCGAGAGCGGAGAGGATGCAGGGTTCGGTGAGCGAAATGTCGTGCGAAGTCGCGTAGAGGAGAAGCGACGCGGCATCGGATGCGACGCGCGCACGGCGCGCGACGGCGTCGATGACGCGACCGGCTGCGGCGCGAAGCGGCTCCTCGTCGAGAAGCTCAAGGGCGTCCGACTCGCCGGCAAGCTCGACGGACGCGAGGTTCTCGTCGCCTGCGTTCTCCCAGACGACGCGGCGGCGCCCTTCGCCGTCCGCGACAGTGCGGGGCTTCCATCCCTTGAGAACCGCGATCCAGTCGAGGACGATGTCGCGGATGCGTCCGGAACCAGAACCGAAGAGCGTGCCGCAGACGAAGTCGACCATGTTGATCCCTTCGTCCCTGATGCGGTGGAGGAAATAAGATTTAAGGGGCTTCTTCGCATCGCGAGAGCCCCTGAGTTTGAAGTACGAATCGAAGAATGCGACCGGGTCCTCTCCGTGCGTGTCCGCGCGGGAGATCCCTGCGCGGGCGAGCTGGGAGTACATGGCGGACGAAACCTGCTCCGCAAGGCGACCGGCATATTCGGGACGACAGCCCGCGACCGAACAGATCTCAAACCATTCGGTCCAGGCGCCGTCTCCGGCATACCGGTCGTTCCATGCGAATTCATCTCCCATCACTCCCTATTATAGCATATTGGAGGACTGATCAGATCTCGACGGTCACGTCGACGTCCTTGGACTTGTCCATCGCCTTCGCGCCGTCAGGATCGTCTCCGTTCTCGTCCGCGCCTGCCTTGACCGACGTCGTCGGGAGGTAGCGGTAGTAGACCATCAGCTGGAGCGCCGCAAGGCAGGTGTCCATGTACGGACGCGACGAGTGGACGTCCCTGTTCTCGAAGTAGCCCTGCTTGTGCTCCTTGCCCGTGAAATCCTTCACCTTTTCAGGAAGATCGATGATCGAAGACGGATAGAGCTTCTTCATCGCGAGGTTCCACTGCTGCCAGGTCACTTCGTCGTTCTTCGCCGCGCCGGCCTTCATTCCGGCCTGGTACTTGCACTGCGTAGCGTAGTAGCAGTAGTACTGCGGGCTTCCGCCGGGATTGACCGCAGACATCTTCGTCGGATCGAACTCGGGCTTCCAATCGCGCATCACGTCGAGCGCGTTCAACGCCTCGGGCTCGGAGCCGCGGCCGAGAAGCTGCATCGCGAGCGTGCCGACGCCAGCAAGGCCCGTGGCGCCGCCGTTGTTCCCGTTCGTCGGGGTGTACGTGAAGCCGGCGGACTTGGAGTAGCTGCGCTTCTTGAGGCAGTTGATCGCCTTGTTGATCGCGGTCTGGAGTCCTTCCGGATGCAGCCCCGCCATCTTGCCGGCCTTGAGGGCCTGGATCGCCCAGCCTGCGTACGAAAGGTCGTCGCGCGTGGAGTTCTTGTTCAGCTTGTAGTCCCATCCGCCGGTCGACGCCTGGTTGTCGACGATGCGCTTGAGGCACCTCTCGGCCGCTTCCTTGCAGTTCGGATTCTTCGTCATGCCGTACGCCTCGCAGAGCGCGTACGTCGCGATGAGGAAGCTATACTCGTTTCCGTCGGTAGGATTGAAGTGAGGCGTCTGCTCCTTCTCCGGGCTGAGGTGGGTGAGGAGATAGTCGATCGCCGACTGCACCACCGGACCGAAGTCGCGCTTGTACGGAGAGGGGCTTCCCGGGAACTCGCCGTGGGCGAGATAGGTGAGGACGCCGAGCGCGGTATTCGCCACGGCATTGTCCTTGCCCCAGCTGCCGTCCGTGTTCTGGTGCGCCTTGAGCCACCACAGGACCTTCATGACGGCCGCCTCGGTGTTGGCATCGCCGTAACCCGCGCCGCCGCGCGTCGCCGCGCCGATCGAGCCAGGGGTGCGCGAACCAGTCATCGACTTCATCGTGACAGGCGACTTGACGATGGCGACCGAATCAAGCGGGGCGGGCTTCACGGAGACCTGCGCGGACGGAGGCGCCGCGACGGGGGTGACCTGCGAAATCGGACCCGGATTCGGGGTGTCGACGGTAATCTCGACCTCCTCCATCGGCGGAGGCTCGATGTCGTCCGGAGGGATTTCCTCTTCCTCCTTAAGCTCCTCGGCTTCGTCCTCGATCGGCGCGATGTCGACGGTAATGGAGTCCTTCTTCTGCCCGGAGATCATCGTCACAACTGCGAGGACCACGCCGAAAAGCAGCGGAACGACAATAGCCACGAGCGGAGCCGCAAGGCGCTGCAGCTCGATGCGCGCAAGCTTGTACTCACGCGTGTCGCGCGGCTGGCCGAGCCCGCTGAACATATCGCCCAGACGACGGAAGAATCCCCTCTCCTCGTACTTCTTGGCGATCTCCTCGAGGTCAATTCCCTCCTCGACGACTTCATCCATTACTTCGTTCATAGTGACCTTTCTTTCTTGTTGTGGCGATACTCCTCACCTCATGGTAAAGGAGCATGTCTCCGGTTTTTTCCCGAAAAAAATGTTAAATTTTTTAAGCATAGTCAAATATCCATGTTTTTGCCGCTGGACTGTTGATTTTATGCATTTAACCGAGGATCTTTTTGAGGATTTCCTTCAGCTGCGCCTTGACGACGTCCATGGAAAGCTCGCGCTCGAAGAACTTTCGCGCCTCGCGGAAGTACATATCGCGGTTGGACCAGTCCGCACGGTATTCCTCTACCGCCTTCACAAGGGCCGCAGGATCGCCCGGCGGGATGAACTTAATTGAGGGACAGTCCCTGGCGGACGGCGGATAGCCCGTGCAGAACTCGTTGATCGTCGGACGCGCGCAGGCCATGCACTCGTAGACCTTGTTTCCGATGACGCGCGCGGCCTTGGCCGTCGTCCCGAACACTCCGAGCACGATGTCGTGTGCGCAGATTACCTCCGGGACCTTGACGTACGGGACCTTGTCGAGGAAGCGGACGTTTTTGAGTCCGGCGGCCTTCGCCTCCGTCTCCGCCTTGTACGCGCCCCAGCCGAGGAAATCCCACTGTATCGGTAGGTCCTGTGTCATTCTTGCCGCCTCGACGATCACCTCCGTGCCGTGCAGCGGAAGGTATGCGCCGTGGTAGAGAACCTTGAAAAGCGGCGGTTCGCCGTTGGCGGCCTGCGGTTCGCGACTCGTCTCCACGGGTTTGAAGACCGATTCGTCCGTTCCAGTGAAGAGCGGAGCCATCTTCTCGCGCGGGACGTCTAGGTACTCGGCGGCGAAATCGACGTGGCAGGAAGTGTCCCATGTGATGAAGTCGGGCATCGACATGAGCTTCTTCTCCCACGCGAGGAGGCGCTTTGCGCGCGGCTCCTCGGCCTTCCACTTCTTCTGCTCAAGGACCTTCTTGTCCCAGGCGGAGATCATCGGGTCGAAGAGCACCTTGATTCCGCGCCGGTGCGCCCAGCGGCAGGCGGCGGCGATGTCGCGCTGTCGGCAGACGGGCACGAAAACGAGATCTGGCAGAGGGCGCCTAGAGAGTCCGCGGAGCCACGCCTCGACGTCGCCGAAGCGGCAGCACCACTTCACGTCGAAGTAGTCCACTTCCCAGCCGAGCTCCCGGAAGGCCGCGGCGTTTACGCGGTTCTTGGAGTATCCGTGGTCGAACCGGCCCCAGAAAAGGACTCTCTTGGCGCCCATGCCACTCAGTTGTCGAGCGAGAACACGCTCACGCTGAACAGTTTGTTCCTGTAGCAGATGTCGAGCACGTCGACAAGCGCCTTGTGGGGGCTGTTGCCGGTGCACTTCACGATTACAGGCGTCTTCGTGTTCGTCCTCGCGATGTCCCTGAGCGCGGCGTCCAGCTCCGCGCGCTTGACCTCGCGCTTGTTGTAGAGGATGACGCCCTGCGGGCTGCCGTCGTAGCGGCGCCCGATTTCAATCGTGACGTCGGGTTCGTCCTTCGGGACCGTCTGGGTCGGCGGAGGCGGCGCGGGACGGTTGCAGTTCAGCTTTGTGAACAGGTCCTCCTGCTTGATCGTGACGACGAAGAAGATGATAAGCTCGAAGACGACGTCGATCATCGGCGTCATGTCGAGCTGCGGGTTTTCCTGTGGTTTCCTGGCCATGGATTCCCTCCCTTAGTGCTTCAGCCTCTTCAGGCGCTTGCGAGAATGCGTCTTGTCCTCGCCGATGGCCTGGAAGGAGATCTTCCAGATTCCGGCGGAGGTGCACGCATCCATGACCTGCTTCACCGCGCTGTGCGGCACGGCGAAGTCCGCGCGCACAAGCACGGGGAAGTCCTTGTACTTCCTTACGCGCTCCGTGACGCGCCTCGAGATCTCGGCCGGGGTTATGTCGCGGTCACCCATCGAGATGCGCGGCTTGCCGTTCCTGAGGCCGATGTCGATCTGCATGTGCGACGGAGGCAGCTCCTCCGGCACCAGCACGATGCCGTGCTGTCCGTCCTCCAGCTCGATCGTCTCGTCCTTCTTCTGCGCCTCCACGAGGGTGACGACGAAGAAGATGATGAGTTCGAACACGACGTCGATCATCGGCGTCATGTCGAGCTGTGGATTTTCCTGTGGCTTTCTGCCCATGTTGCCGACCCCCTGTGGATCAGGCCATCTCGCCGGCGCCGTCTTCCGGCGCGACCTCGACGTTGCGGAGTCCGTTCAGGAACTCCATCGTGACGGCGGTCATGCGGAGAATGAGCCTGTTGGCGTTATTGCGCAGCGAGTAGAACACGGTGATGGACGGGATGGACACGATAAGGCCGCCTGCCGTCGTCCAGAGCGCCTGGCCGATCGAGCTTGCGAGCGCGGCCGCGTCGCCTGCGCCGCCCTGCGCGAGGGCCTGGAAGGTCAGGATCATGCCTTGCACCGTACCGAGAAGTCCGAGGGACGGTCCGAGGTTGGAGCACACCGAAATCCACGTCAGGCGCTGCATCAGCTTCTCCTGCTCGAGGTCCGAGGCCGCGTTGACCGCCTCCTGGATCACATCGAAGCCCTCCTCGACGTGCTGGAACGCTGCGGTGAGGATGTTCGACATGACGGACGGCGTGTTCTGGCACGCCTCCATGGCGGCCACGATGTCGCCTTCGCTCATGGCCTTCTGGACCTGGTCGATGAGGCGGTTCGGCATGAGCTTCTCGGGCTTGATGAGAATGAAGCAGTCGACGGAGAAGTAGATCGCGAGCGCGCCGTCGCCGAAGAGGGCGAACCAGAGGAGCATGCCGACGATGCCGGAGCCAAACACGATGTCGACGAATCCGCCGCCGCTCTTCTTGGTGCTTGCCGCGGTCGTGTTCGCGTCGACCGCGTTGCCGTTTTCATCGGTCAGCCCCTGTCCCATCGACTGGAGTGCCGCCATCGGGGCCACGCAGGTTCCGATGAGAATCATAAGCGCCATCAACGACTTTCTTGCCTTGCTCATTTGTTTTTTCCTTGGTGTTTGGGTTTTAGATTGGTTTGGTTGGTTTTAAGACTTGTGTTTACGCCTAAATCAGATCTTGCGGGCCTGCGAGCGGATCTGCTCCGCGCGCGAGGCCTGTCCGAGCTTGTCGAAGCATCCGGCCGCCTTCTGCATCGCCTGGAGGCGCGCCTCGCGGCACGGCTCGTCGGCGTACATGAGCATGACACGGAGATACGCGTCCGTAAGAGCCTTCTTCAGCGCCTCGGGCGAGTCGCCCTCCGTCGCGAGGATGATGTCGCCGCGCATCACTAGCGCGCTCGCGCTTGCCGCGCGGTCGCCGCTGATCGCGGCCTTCTTGACGAGTCCCTCCAGCTTCTGGTTCTTGCCGAGCTTGAGGAGCGCCTGCCAGTACGCCGGGGCGAGGTCGCCCTTCCATTCGGCGGACTTGTCTTCCTTGATGATGCCCTCGGCGGTCTCGTAGGCCTTCTGCGCGTTGTTGGCCGCTAGGTACGCCTCCACGAGGTAGCGCCCGGCGGGCTTGTCCCACTGAAGCATCTTGTATTCCTGCACGATCTTCGTAAGGACGGCAATCGACGCCGCGCCATTGCCGCGCTGCACGTTCTCGACGGCCTTGTCGTATCCGGCCGGCTTGTCGATCTCGAGCGACTCCACGTCGGCAAGCGGATACTCCGCGCTCACCATCGTGTTGCCCCTCTTGAACGACACCGCGTACGACTTCGAGCGGCCCTGCCACTTGATGTCTCCCTTCTTGGAGTCGGTCGCCGTGCGTATCGTGCCCTGAATCGCCCAAAGCGGAGCTGTTGCGCCTGCGGCGAGGATCAGAATCATCAGTCTCTTCATGTGTTGCTTCTCCTTAAAGTCTTTAAATTCGTATGTGTTACTCTGCGGACGCCTCTTCGGCGGGGGCGGCCTCCGCCGCCGGCGCTTCTGCTGCAGGCGCTTCGGCGGGAGCCTCGGCCTTCTCGGCGGGGGCCTCTGCCTCCGCGGGGGCCGGCGCTGACTCCGCCTCGGCGGGCGCGTCATCCTCGGCGGGCTCCTCGTCCGCTGGCGCCGACTCGGCCGCCGGCGCTTCCGCCACGGTCTCCTTCGCGCCCTCGGTCTTCGCCTGGTTCATGCAGTTCTGGATGTCCGTACGGGCCTTTCCGTTCGGGAAGAGCTCCATGTACTCCTGCCCGTACTTCATGACGTCCTCCGCGAACTCCGCGCCGAGCTTGGAGTAGATCGGAATCATCATCGCGAAGCAGCGCTCCAGGTTCGCGACCTCGCCCGGCACCATCTTGTCGAACGGATGCTCCTCGTTCGGACGGCGGGTCTGCAGGAAGCTGAGAAGTCCGGACGCGGCGTCCTTGCCCGTCTCGATCGCCTCGTCCTTCAGTCCCATCGCCTCCTCGGCCGCCATCTTGCGCAGCTTGATCTCGGCGGACATGAGGTTGATCGTGTCCTGCTCCCACTGCGGCTTTTCCTTCCAGTAGTTGCGCAGCTTCTTGACGGAGGTGATCGCCTTGCCGAAGTGCTTGGCGCGGAGACCCGCGTCCTTCTCGGTCTTGCCCTGCTCGGACGCGACGTCGATCATAAGGCGGTGCGCGTCGACGGCGATGGACATCCTGGACATCTTGGGATCTTCGAGGAACTGGTCGAGCGAGTCGCACGCCTCGGCGTAGGCCTTGCGCTTGAAGAGAGCCATGGCCTGCCCAATGTGCGCGCGCGCCACCACGTACTGCGAGTTCGTGCCGGCCTTGTGCTTCGCCTTCTCGAAGGCCTGGTTCGCGAGATCCCAGCTCTTCGCCTCGATGAGCGCCTCGCCGGCGTTCACGAACTGGGACGCCGTGTACGCGCCGTCCGTGCGGAGCATCTCCGCATAGATGTCGGTGCCCTCCTTCCGGAGGCCCATCTCGATGAGGGACTTCGCGAGCTGCGGCTTCGCGTTCTTCGCCTCGCGCGAGTCGGGGAACTTCCTGGAGAGGCGGTCAAGCGCGTCCTTGGACTTCTCGAGGTCGCCGAGCGCCGTGTAGATCGTGCCGAGCCTGACGTACGCGTTCGTGGAGTACATGCCCTCCGGGTATGCGGCGAGGTAGGCCTCGTAGCTCTCGGCCGCCTTCTTGCGGAACTCCTCCTTGCGCTCCTCGGGCTTGACCATGCGGCCCCAGCAGTCGCCGACGATGAAGAGCGCCTTCTCCCTGAGGTCGGAGTACTTCGCCTTGTCCGCCTTCGTGAGCGACGGATCGGCCAGCGCCTTGTCGGCGGTCTTGGCAAACTCGCGGAACTGCTGGATTCCGCGGACGATCTGCGCGGAACCGGTCTTGAGAGCGGCCGCGACGGCCTCCTCGGTCTCGTTCGTCTCCGCGCCGGCGAGGATGTCGAAGCCCTCCTTCTGGTACATCTGCGCAAGCGCCATGCGCGCCTGCTCCTTCTGGATGCCGTCCTTCTCCAGCTCGACGTACTTCTTCATCGTGGCAATCGCCTCGGCGCGTTCGTCGAGCTTCGAATGGCAGTAGGACGCCTGCGAGAAGGACGCGGCGTAATAGATGGAGTTCGTGTAGTACTTCTGGATGAGCTCGCACAGCTTGAGCGCGTCGCCCCAGTGCTCGCCCTTGACCGCCTCGCCGAGCATGTGCGACGCCGTCGGAGCCGCCTGCGCGTGCTTCCTGTAGTTGATGAGGAACGCGCGGTACAGCTTGTCGGCGCGCGCGAGCTGCCCGCGCTGCTTCTCGCTCGCAGCGATCCTGAGGACCGCATCGCCCGCCATCGTCATGATCTCGCGGTTGCGGTGGCCGGAGAAGCGCTCCGCCAGGTACCCCTCGACGGCGTCGGCGTCAATGCGCCAGTCGGCCGCCTGCGGGGCCTCCTTGTTGGCCTGGATGAGGTCGAGATAGCCGCGGACGACCTCCTCGATCGCGTAGACAGACTCCTTGACCTCAGGATAGTGCCCAAGGACCTCGAGGTACTCCTTGATCGCCTCCTCCACGCGGTCCTCGGCCATCTTCTCGCCGGGCGATGCGAACTGCATCTTGCGGACCTGCTCAAGCTGCTCGGGCTTGATCGTCGTCTTGATCTTTGCACCGTAGTTCTTCTCGGCGAACTCCCTGATCTGCTCGTGCATCTCGCCCGCGTCCGCCGCCCAGGTGGACTCGGGGTAGAGGATGAACACGTTGAGCGCATGGTTGAACGCGCCGAGGTTGTTGCGCTTGCCGCCCGCCTTGTCGCCGAAGAGAAGCGACTTGACGCGCTCGTCGTCGCGCTTCGTCTTCTTGTACTCGGCCTGCGCCTCGTCCCAGAGCATCTTCGCGAGCATGAAGCGGCAGAGCGGCATCGGTGAGAACTTCCTGAGGCCTTCCTTGCCCTCGGGATCGAACTCGACGATCTGCTTGTGCAGGTCCTCGAGCTGGCCCATGTACTCGTTGATGGTCTGCTGCGCCTTCGCGACGTCGCCCTTGAGGAGCTCGATGTTCGCCTTCATGGCGATGGCGCGGCCGAAGTACACCGGACGGTCCATCTCCCACAGCAGCTCGTCGACGATCTTCTTCGCGGGGTCGAGGTACTGGCCGCGCTTCTTCGGGTCCTTCTCGTCCGTCGCGAGCTTCAGGTACATCTCGGCCGTCTCGCTCGCCACGTTGCACCACGCGTTCGCCTCGTCCTCGCCCTTCTTCTTGTTGATGAGCTTGAGAAGCCCCTCGTACACCTTGACGGCCTCGCCGAAGCGCTTGTCGCCGACGAGGATCTGCCCCCAGGCGTAGCACGCCTGCATGTAGAACTCGCGGATCTCCTTCGTGGGCTGGGGAAACGCCTTGAAGAACTCGTCGTATATCTTGGAGCACTCCGCCTTCTTGCCGCGGAAGAACAGGTTGTTCGCGACCTCGAGCCTCGCAGCCCAGTACTTCGCGCTCTTGCGGTCGGGAAGCGCCGCGATCTTCTTCTCCGCCTCGTCGAACTTGCCGAGCGAGAGAAGCCCGCGGATCTCGATGGCGAAGAACTTGGTCTCGGACTCGGGCCACTTCTTCTTCGTCGCCGCGATCACATCCTCGGCGAAGTCGGGATAGCCGTACTCGATGAGGCTCTCGACATAGCGGATCTCGAACGCAAGCGCGGGGTCGATCTCCTCGACCGGCGCCTCCGCGGCTGCGGGCGCCGCGTCCTGAGCGACGACGGTACACGATGCCAACGGCGACACAGCTGCCGCCGCGCATCCCAGAAATACAAATGCCTTACTGCACATCATGTTGGAAGTATACTACATTTTCTGTCGGAATGGCAAGGGAAAACGTTGGGCAAAATCTAGCGGCGCACGTCACGCCAGGGCGGCCAGAACCTCCGGCAGGAGCTGCTTCTTGCGCGACAGCACGCCCGGCATGAGCAGCACGCCCGATTCCGCCCTGCGGTACGGAAGTGCCCTTCTTACGGCCTCGTCGCCGCTGAAGAGCAGCTCCGAATTGCCGCGCACCGGGTCCGTCACCATGAGCGCCGCGAAGTCGAGAGCCCCCTCCTTGCGCGACTTGTCGAGCGCCGCCGCAAGCTCCTGCATGTGCCTGTGGAACACGGCGAGGTGCGACTCCTCGATCTGCGCCAGCACGAACTTCCGCCCCCCTTCGCAGTACAGCTTGGCGTCGCTCGCGACCGCCTGCTCGGCGGACATCGAGGTGAGCGGGGAGGCCACGGACATAAGCCCCTCCATGACCGACGCGGCGCTCTCGCCGCACAACTTCTCGAGCCACGCGCACATCGCCCTGTCCTCGTCCGTAGTCGTCGGAGACTGGAAGAGGAGCGTGTCCGAGACGATGCCCGCGATCAGCACCCCCGCCACCTCCTTCGTCGGCCTCTCGCCCGCTCCGCGGAACATCCGCGCGACGAGCGTGCACGTCGAGCCGACGACGTCCGACGTGTACTTGATCGGATCCTTCGTCGCCGCGAACGCGATGCGGTGATGGTCCACAACCTCGACTACCGGAAGCTCCTCGAGCCCGGGAATGCCCTGCTCCGTCTCGTTGTGGTCAACAAGGATCATCCTCACCGGAGGCGGCTCCGCGAACGCGCGCTTCAGGACCGTCCCGACCAGCATCCCTCGATCGTCCACGACGGGGAAGTGGTTGTGGGAGTTGCGGATCGCCGCAGACCTCACGTCGTGCGCCCGGTCTCCCGCGGCCAGCACCTGGCTGCAGTGGTGGAGCGGGGCCTTCCCGACGGGGATCGAGAGGTCCGCGCGCTCTATGAACATCGACAGCAGCTTCGCCGGTGACAGCATGCCGACGAACTTGCCGTCGGACGCCTTCACAGGAAGCGACGACTCGCCGGA
>JAEEGF010480235.1_pt1 | contig 24827 bp, 24 predicted proteins | sample 9134171 | NCBI WGS metagenome assembly JAEEGF01 (sample SAMN16246542, study PRJNA631951) | gut metagenome | biome: gut microbiome; feature: rumen; material: AP-attached | host: Bos | place: Iran: Karaj | collected 2018-10 | reverse complement strand
ATACGACAATGATTAGAAAAGTACAGTTTGAGAGTCAGGAGCGCCGTATCAACCAGGTTCTTGCTGCTCTGAAGGAGAATGGCATCAACTCTATCGAGGAGGCCAATGAGATTTGTGAAAAGGCAGGCATCGATCCATACCAGATGTGTGAGGACACACAGCTGATCTGCTTCGAGAATGCTAAGTGGGCATATGTTTGTGGTGCTGCTATCGCCATCAAGAAGGGCGTGAAGACAGCTGCCGAGGCCGCTGAGGCCATCGGTATCGGTCTGCAGAGCTTCTGTATCCCCGGTTCAGTAGCTGACGATCGTAAGGTAGGTATCGGTCATGGTAACCTCGCTGCTCGTCTGCTGCGCGAGGAGACAGAATGCTTCGCCTTCCTGGCTGGTCACGAGAGCTTCGCTGCCGCTGAGGGTGCTATCAAGATTGCTGAGATGGCAAACAAGGTTCGTAAGAATCCTCTGCGCGTTATCCTGAACGGTCTTGGTAAGGACGCTGCTCAGATCATCAGCCGTATTAACGGCTTCACCTACGTACAGACCAAGTTCGACTACTTCACTGGTGAGCTGAACGTGGTTAAGGAGGTACCTTATGGCAACAACCCCAGCCGTCTGAAGGTTAAGTGCTATGGTGCTGACGACGTACGTGAGGGTGTAGCTATCCTGTGGAAGGAGAACGTTGACGTTTCTATCACAGGTAACTCTACCAACCCAACTCGTTTCCAGCACCCAGTAGCTGGTACCTACAAGAAGGAGCGCGTACTCGCTGGTAAGCCTTACTTCTCTGTAGCTTCTGGTGGTGGTACGGGTCGTACTCTGCACCCAGACAACATGGCTGCCGGTCCTGCTTCTTATGGTATGACAGACACCATGGGTCGTATGCACTCTGACGCTCAGTTTGCTGGTTCTTCTTCAGTTCCTGCACACGTTGAGATGATGGGCTTCCTGGGTATGGGTAACAACCCAATGGTTGGTGCTACCGTATCTGTAGCCGTTGCTATCGACCTCGCTATCAACAAGAAGTAATCTCCATTACGTTGATATATGCAGTGCTCTGCCTGAGAAATCAGGCAGAGCTTTTTTTTGTGCCAGGGGCTTAACGTGGCGATGTGACCATCCGCTGATGAAAACGGGCCGTTGGTGTACCAAACGGGCTGTTTGGCTGAATGTGAGGATGGGGCGTTTAAACCATTGGCGGTTCTGTGCGTCAAAGAGATAGTTGCAACAAAAACAGAGAGACAAGATATGATTAAATAACAATTTTAAAAACAACAAAACAATGAAAAGAATGGTAATTGCAATGATGGCAGCTGTATTGGTAAGCATGCAGGCTATCGCACAGGATGAGAACAAGCAACAGCGTGAACAGCGTAAGTTTGATAAGACTGAGGTGGTTAAACATCGCACCGAACAGACGGTGAAACGCTATCAGCTCAACGAGCAGCAGGCTAAGCAGCTGCTGGAGCTCAACAAGCAGTATGCCGACAAGATAGGTCCTCGTGGTGGTCGTCACCATCATGGACGTCCAGGCGGCCATCACCAGATGGACATGAAGGGCTGCTGTCAGGATGGAAAGGCCTGTCAGAAGGATGGAAAGGCCTGCGAGTGCAAGGATAAGAAGTGCCAGGACATGAAGGGCAAGAAGGATAAAATGAAGGCTCAGGCTGAGAAGCGGATGAAGGACATGAAGGGCACGATGGAGGCCTATGATGCTGAGCTGAAGAAGATCATGACCGACGAGCAGTACAAGAAATATCAGGAAGACCGTAAGGCCATGCGTGGCAAGCACCACCCTCGCTCTTAACACCTGATAGCGCACATACAGTCAATCCCCGTTAACAGCGGGGATTTTTTGTGCCTGGTGGGTAAAAGGTTAAAAATGCATAGAATTTCAGGGCGATTACATGCCGTTTGATAATAAATGCTTAACTTTGCTCACTCAAAAAACGGATATTTATGGCAAAGGAAAAATCGGCAACACGCGAGCGGCAGCGGGTGGACCTCAAGGAGCCGTGCCGCTACCAGGTAACCATTCATAACGACGACTTCACCACCATGGATTTCGTGGTGATGGTGCTCACGCAGGTGTTCTTCAAGAGCCAGGCTGAGGCCGAGGCGCTGATGCTCCAGGTGCACCATGCCGACAAAGCGGTGGTGGGTATCTACAGCTACGATGTGGCTGTGTCGAAGGTGCGCAAGGCCACCAACATGGCGCGTGAGGCTGGCTTTCCGCTGCGACTGACAGTAGAACCCGAAAAAGACTGATGTTATGGCAGAGATAAAACAAACCGAAAGGGCAGCCGCCGTGCTGCACGATACCATGCAATGCTGCAAGGAGTACCGGCATGAGTTCATCATGCCCGAACACTTGTTGTATGTGCTGTTGGACGAGAATCATTTCGACACCGCCCTGTCGCGCTACTGCTCAACCACCAATATGATGGTGGAGCTGGAAGAGAAACTGGATGACATCGAGATGGTGCCCGACGGACAGCCTTACGACCCAGAGGCGTCGGTACAGATGCAGCAGGTGCTGGAACTGGCTTGTCAGCAGGTGATGAGCAGCAGCGCCAAGGCGCTCGACTTGCCCCATCTGGTGATGGGACTGCTGGTGCTGCCCGACTCGTGGGCGAGCTATCTGCTGAAATCGGTGCTGGGCACCAACGAGGGCGACTTTATGAGCGAGCTGATAGGCATGTATGAGTTTGACGACCAGATGGGCGTGGATGGCGATGGCGACAAGAGCGAGGCCCCCTGGCGGCGCCTGGTGACGTGTATGAACGACCTGTATCAGCACCACAACCCGCTGATAGGGCGCGAGCACGAGCTAGCACGCACTATCCAGGTGCTGTGTCGTAAGGACAAGAATAACCCGCTGCATGTGGGCGAGCCCGGTGTGGGCAAGACCGCCTTGGTGTGGGGCTTGGCGCGTCTGATCGAGGAGGGACGGGTGCCTGAACGCCTTCAGGGCAGTCGTATCTATCAGCTCGACTTGGGCACGCTGCTGGCAGGCGCTCAGTATCGTGGCGATTTCGAGAACCGTATCAAGCAGATCATGGATGGAGTAGGCGAGGAGAGTGCGCACAACATCATCTATATCGACGAGATCCACACCCTGGTGGGCGCGGGCGCCACAGGCGAGGGTGCCATGGATGCCTCGAACATGCTGAAACCCTATCTGGAGAGTGGCACCATCCGCTTTATCGGCTCCACCACCTACGAGGAGTACAACCGCCATTTTGCACGCTCCAAGGGACTGGTGCGCCGTTTCCAGCAGATCGACATCCCCGAGCCCACGCCCGAGGAGACCAAGCATATCCTCAGGCAGCTGCGCAGTCAGTACGAGACGTTTCATGGCGTGAAGTACGACGACGAGGCGCTCGACTTTGCGGTGGATGCCAGCTACAAATACGTGAACGAACGCTATCTGCCCGATAAGGCCATCGACCTGATCGACGAGGCAGGAGCCGCGTTGGAGGTGAAGCGTGAAAAGGATAGCGAGGATGGTGCCTTGCCACGGGTTTCCAAGACCGAGGTGGCAGAGGTGCTGGCAAAGACCTGTAAGGTGGATGCGCTGGCGATGGGTGATGAGACTGACAACAGCCAGTTGGAAACCCTCGCGCCCCGTTTGCTGTCGCAGATCTACGGACAGGACGAGGCCATCCGTCAGGTGGTGGAAGCGGTCCAGATGTCGAAAGCCGGACTGCTTGACGACAACAAGCCCATGGCTTCGCTGCTCTTCGTGGGTCCCACGGGTGTGGGCAAAACCGAGGTGGCCCGTGTGCTCGCCAAGGAGCTGGGCATCGAGCTGCTGCGCTTTGATATGAGCGAATATACCGAGAAGCACACGGTGGCCAAGCTGATAGGCTCGCCTGCAGGCTATGTGGGCTATGAGGATGGCGGCCTGTTGACCGATGCCATCCGTAAGACCCCTAACTGCGTGCTGCTGCTCGACGAGATAGAGAAAGCCCATCAGGACATCTACAACATTCTGCTGCAGGTGATGGACTATGCCAAGCTCACTGATAACAAGGGGCGCAAGGCCGATTTCCGTAATGTGATACTGCTCATGACCTCGAATGCCGGCGCCCAGTATGCGTCGCAGGCCAGCGTGGGCTTCACGGGGCATGTGAGCAGGGGCGAGGCCATGCTGAAACAGGTGAAGAAGCAGTTCAAGCCTGAGTTCATCAACCGCCTGACAGGCACCGTGGTGTTCCACGACATGGACCAGCAGATGGCCACGCTCATCCTGAAGAAGAAGATAGGTGAACTGCAAACAAAACTCAGTGCCAAGCAGGTGGCGCTGAAGCTCACCGACCCCGCCTTCGAGCTGTTGCTGCATGAGGGCTTCACCCGCGAGTATGGGGCGCGCGAGATGGACCGTGTCATCTCACAGCGGCTGAAACCGCTGCTCATGCGCGAGATACTCTTTGGTAGTTTGAAACAAGGTGGCGTGGTGAAGATAGGCACCCGCGATGCCCAACTGGTCATCATCAAGTAACTATGGCCGTTTATCAGTTAGATCAGGATCTGTGGTTCCCCGATCCCCATCTGGGTGAGCCCGATGGCTTGGTGGCGGTGGGTGGCGATCTGTCGGTCGACCGACTGATCTTTGCCTATTCCTATGGTTTCTTTCCCTGGTATTCCTATCGCCATGGCGAGCCCATGTGGTACTGTCCCATGCAGCGCTTTGTGATCTTCCCCGACGAGGTGCATGTGAGCCACTCCATGCGTCAGCTCATCAGGCAGCAGCGCTACCGCCTGTCGATCAACGAGGCTTTCGAGGCGGTGATACGCCATTGTGCCACGGCCCAGAACCGCGATGACGATGAGGGGGCATGGCTGGGACCCGATATCATCAAGGCCTATACCGAGCTGCACAGGCAGGGCTTTGCCGCGAGTGTAGAGGTGTGGGACGGCGATGCGCTGGTGGGCGGCCTGTATGGTGTGAGCCTGGGCCCCTCGTTCTTTGGCGAGAGCATGTTCTCGCTGGTGCCCAGTGCCTCGAAGCTGGCGCTCATCCACCTGGCAGAAGAAATGAAGGTGAGGGGCGGCAAACTGATCGACTGCCAGTTTGAAACCCCTCACCTCAAAACGATGGGTGGCCGCTTCATATCCTATGAAGACTATATGGCCCTGATAGCTGAATAATCACTTAGATCTCGAAGTCGAGACAGCTGCGCTGAACGGTGTAAGGGCGCACCTTGCCGTTGGCCACAGCCACGTGCTCGGGATGAACGGCATAGCCCTTCAGCGCCTCGGCGCTCTCCAGGGTGCTGTCGAGCATCACGTCGGCATTGCTCGATGCCAGGCGACCGTCGATGTGTACCTTTACCTCCAGCAGTCCCGGCACCTTGCCCACCAGTCCTTCCAAACCAGCCTTGATGCCTGCCTTAACTTGCTGCTTCTCCTCTTCCGAGAGTTCTGGATTCAGTGTCCAGAGAATAATATGCTTTACCATAATTCCAGTATTTGATGTTTGTTTGGTGCAAAATTAAGCAAAATAGTTGAATATCGCTTTATTTTTCACTATTTTTTCGTATATTTGCAGTCAAAACAAATATTTAGAATACATATTTATGGCAACAGTTGACGACAAGAAAGTGATATTCTCGATGGTGGGTCTGAGCAAGACCATCCCTCAGAATCAGAAGCAAGTGCTTAAGAACATTTACCTCAGTTTTTTCTATGGCGCCAAGATTGGTATCATCGGATTGAACGGTGCCGGTAAGTCGACCCTGATGAAGATCATCGCCGGCCTCGACCAGCAGTATCAGGGCGAAGTGGTGTGGAGCCCCGGCTACACGGTGGGCTATCTGCCACAGGAGCCACCCCTCAACGAGGAGAAGACGGTGAAGGAGAACGTGATGGAAGGCGTGCAGCACGTGTACGACGCGCTGGCAGAATACGACGAGATCAACGTGAAGTTCGGTCTGCCCGAGTACTACGAGGATGCCGACAAGATGGATAAGCTCATGCAGCGCCAGGCAGAGCTGCAGGATATCATCGACGCTACCGATGCCTGGAATATGGATTCCAAACTGGATCGTGCGATGGCTGCGCTCAACTGTCCGCCGGGCGACTGGAGCGTGAAGAATCTCTCAGGTGGTGAGCGCCGTCGTGTGGCGCTGTGCCGTCTGTTGCTGCAGAAACCCGATGTGCTGCTGCTCGACGAGCCCACCAACCACCTCGATGCCGAGAGTATCGACTGGCTGGAGCAGCATCTGCAGCAGTACGAGGGCACGGTGATTGCCGTGACCCACGACCGCTATTTCCTCGACGATGTGGCAGAGTGGATTCTCGAGTTGGACCGTGGTGAGGGTATCCCCTGGAAGGGCAATTATTCGAGCTGGCTGGAGCAGAAGAGCAACCGCCTGGCACAGGAGGAGAAGAGTGCCTCAAAGCGTCGCAAAACGCTGGAGCGCGAGCTGGAGTGGGTGCGCATGGCGCCCAAGGCCCGTCATGCCAAGGGTAAGGCCCGTTTGAACTCCTACGAGATGATGCTCAACGAGGAGCAGAAGCAGAAGGAGGAGAAACTCGAGATCTTCATCCCCAACGGTCCGCGCCTGGGCAACAAGGTGATCGAGGCAGAGCACGTGGCGAAATCGTTCCCCGAGAAGCAGCTCTTTACCGACCTGAACTTCAACCTCCCGCCTAATGGTATCGTGGGTGTGATTGGTCCCAACGGTGCGGGTAAAACCACCCTGTTCCGTCTTATCATGGGACTGGAGCAGCCCGATGCAGGCCAGTTTAGCGTGGGCGAGACCGTGAAGCTGAGCTATGTGGACCAGCAGCACAAGGATATCGACCCCACCAAGAGTGTGTACGAGGTGGTGAGCCAGGGCAACGAGACCATCCGCATGGGGGGCAAGGACGTGAATGTGCGCGCCTATCTGAGCCGCTTCAACTTCAGTGGTGCCGATCAGGAGAAGAAGTGCGGCGTGCTCTCCGGTGGTGAGCGTAACCGTCTGCATCTGGCTATCGCCCTGAAACAGGAGGGCAACGTGCTGTTGCTCGACGAGCCCACCAATGATATCGACGTGAACACCCTGCGTGCGCTCGAGGAAGGTCTGGAAGCCTTTGCCGGCTGTGCCGTCATCATCAGCCACGACCGCTGGTTCCTGGATCGCATCTGCACCCATATCCTGGCGTTCGAGGGCGAGGGCAACGTGTTCTATTTCGAGGGCAACTACAGCGAGTACGAGAGCAACAAGGCACAGCGCCTGGGACTGGAAGAACCCAAACGTGCCCGCTATCGCAAACTCATGGAGGAGTAGTGTGATGGATTGTTGGTATATACACAAAAAAAAGCCGCTCAAGGGTCATCAACGACTCAAGGGCGGCACCAACAATCTATGAATAACTAAAAACCTTTTTCTGAGATAAGAACGGAGTGTCCCCACTGCGTCTTTGTTATCCTTACTAACAAATCTTTTCTAACACCTTAGAAGAAATCCTATCTCCAACTTAACTAACTAATAAACCTAAAACCAAATTCTAACTAACTATCAATTCTAACTAAAACCTAAATCAATCAATCTTTATATTACCTTAAACTAATACCTTTATTTCCTATTGACGATGCAAAGGTACGTCGATTTTCGTAAACTTGCAAGAATCTGAATAATTTTTGGCTAAAAATAACGTTTCTTTTGATATACATCAAGTGATTGTGTTCGCACACAATGGATTTGTGTGCGAAAACAGTCGTTTTATAGCGTCATCACGCGCTTCATCTCCAGGTTCTCATAACCCTCGGGGCAATGGGTCGACAGATACACGGTGGGATGGCTGCTAATGAACTGACGCACACGGTCTAACGTTTCTCTGGCGGCTTTGATATCCTCGAACACAATGCTCAGCTTGTTGGCCTTCAGGGCGGCATCGCAATAGGTCACGTCGCCATGCATCAGGTAGTACAGGCCGTCGTTCTCAGCGATGATGATGCTGTTGCCCAGTGTGTGGCCTTTGGCCTGTATGAACCAAACGCCTGGCGCCACCTGTTGTGCGTTGGGGAAGTTCTCGAAGGCCTCGCCATACTGCGCGCGCACGATGTTACCGCCTTCGGGCAGTTTCATGGCATCGGCATCCTCGGGGCCGATATACACCTTGGCGTTGGGGAAATACTGCAGGGCAGCTGTGTGGTCGGGGTGCTTGTGGGTAACGAGTATCTTGGTTACCTGCTCGGGCTTGTAGCCCAGTTCGGTAAAGGCCTCGGTGTAGTCCTTGATTTTCTCGCCCATGTAGAGTGGGGCGCCCAGTTTCTTCTCGGGGGCTTTCTTGTCGGCAGTCTTGTCTTTGATTTCGGTGGCTTTGTAGCCAAACTTATCGAAGCCTTTGATGATGTTCTCGGCATTGGTTTTGCTGGCATCATAGGTCACGGTGGTATGTTTAACTATAAAAAATACATTTAAATAATGCTATAAAGATGTTACAGAATGCAATAAAATAGTTATATTTGCAACCGAAAATTGAGCGAAAACTAATCAATTAATTGGTAATTGATATGAAAAAGGTAATGATGACATGGTTGCTGGGAGGCATGCTGTCGGTGGCAGTGCATGCGCAGCAAGGAGGTTTGAAACGTGTGTATGACGAGACGGTGAATCCTTTGGAGCAGATCGACCAGGCTGTGGCCAAGGCTGGCAGTGAGGGCAAGTTTGTGGTGTGCCAGGTGGGTGGCAACTGGTGCCCCTGGTGCCTCAAGTTTGCTGATTTTATCACGAAGGATGCCGCTATCAGCGAGGTGATAGCGCAGAATTTTGAGTATATCCATGTAAACTATAACCCCCGCCAGTCGCAGGGTGCCGACAAGGTGGCTCAGGGCAAGGCGTTGATGAAGCGCCTGAACAATGCTGGCCGTTTCGGCTTTCCTGTGTTTGTGATTCTCGACACTGAGGGTCGCATTGTTCACATTCAGGATTCTGGCCTGCTGGAAGAGGGCGAGGGCTACAGCCAGAAAAAGGTGCTTGGCTTCTTCAAGAATTGGACACCAAAGGCGGTCAATAATTAAAAAAATGGGAGTTAACACGAGTTAACTCCCATTTTATTACATACTCTCTTTGAGTATCTCAGTGATGTCGGCTTTCGAGTAGTCGCACACGCTGCCGCCACCCAGAGCCAGTATCAGGCTTACATTGTTTTCGCGTGCCATCTTCACGCCCTCGTTCAGTTTCTCCAGTGTGGGATTGGTCATCACGCCGGGGTTCTCCACGATGGTTTTGCCTGCCTCTTTCAGTATGGCCACCACCTGGTTGTAGATACCGTTGCGCTTCACGCTGCCGCTGCCATAGTTCAGCAGCATAAATAATTAAATAGCTATGTCAATCTCTGATAAGCCAGGCGCTCGTCGCCGTTGGCCAGATGAATGATGCCGCAGTAGGTAAAGCCGTGTTTCAGCAGGTTGTGCTGCATGATGGTGTTGTCGTGGTGAGTGTCCACGCGCAGGTTGCGCTCGTGGGTGGTGCAGTAGTCCATCATACTGTTGAATATGCCGTGTGCCTCGGGGGTGCTGGCTATGCGGTGCACCACGTGGTAGGGCAGGGTGTCGTCGGTCCACTGGCCCTCATATATATTATAATAGGTGGGATCGGGCGATGGCAGAAAGGCGAAATAGGCCACTATGGTGCCGTCGTCCTCTATCACCATGGCACCGTGTTGCGCCATATCGCTTTCTATCACCGCCTCCGAGGGGTAGCCGTCGCCCCACTGGTTCATGTTGCCCGACTGTCGCATGATGCTCTTTGCGGCCTCCATCACCCGCATGATGGCTGGCACGTCGGTGGGTTGCGCTTCTCTGATGATTCTGTTCATTGTGCTGTCTTGTTTTTGCTTTATGGTTGCAAAGATAGCATAAAAAACTAATATCGTCGCCTTAAATATCGTTTATCTATATTAATTATTGCAAACTATCGATGGCTATCTGCTGCTTTATTCGTAATTTTGCCATTGACAAGGTGGACTTGTCACCATTTTAACTATTAAAATTGTAAGATTATGACATGGCATTTATTTATTGCATTAATTGCATTTCTGTTTTTCCTCTTCATCTGTATAAAAGGTACAGTTGACAAGATTAAGATATGGGGAGAGTGTGATACCAAGAGTAAGATTTTTAACTTAGTTATCGTTATCCTGACCTGGGCGTTATTCTACTATATTGTGGTGGATAATCCCAAGACACTAGCGTTGTATCATTATATAATGGGGTAGAGGTGCCTGTCACCTTCGAGATCAATTTCTGCGTCGTAAGGGCCTGGCATCGGTGATGTGTCACCGATGCCAGGCCTATGTCATCTCCATGGCCTTATTTCAGCTTGGCACCCACGTTGAAGGCCTGACCAGCAACCTGTCCCAGGGCTATGTAGTTGTGGTGTACCGGGTCGTAGGTGATGAGCTGCAATTTCGATACATCGGGCTCGCCGTCAGCAGCCAGATAGTGCTCATCGCACAGGATATTGACAATCTCGGCAATCAGGAACACGCCCGACTCGCTCTCTTCGATGCGCTGCTTGATGCGGCACTCCATGGTGATGGGCAGCTCCTTGAACAAGGGGGCATTCACATTGGGCGCCTTCTCAATGGTCCAGCCGGCCTTCTCCATCTTGTCGGGGGTGGTGCGGCCACTGGCCATACCCACAAAGTCGGCTGCCACCATCGTATCGACGGTTGCAAAGGCAAGGGTGAAATCCGAGTTGGTCTTCATGTTGTCGGTAGTGGCATGCGAGCCCAGCGAGAGCATGATCTCGTGTACATCCCACTGGCCGCCCCAGGCGGCATTCATGGCATTAGGCTTACCGGCCTCGTTGTAGGTGCCGATAATCATCACTGGCTGTGGCAACAGCCAAGGTTTTGCTCCAAAACTTTTCATACGCATTGCTATTTTAAATCTGTTTGTTACGTGCAAATATACATAAAATATCCGAACTGCCAGGGTTTTTTTGCAGTTTTCTGCATTTAATGGGTGTGATTTAGATTTTTCTTATTACTTTTGCAGCCGTGAATCTGAATGCGAAGAGACATATGGCTTCATGGGTGTTGTTGGTGCTGTTTGTGCCAATGCTCATCCTCTCGTCGGTTCATGTTCACAGCAGTTCTCCCTCCTGGGGTGATGCGTGCAGCGACTGTGTGCAGCACCATTGTCACGGCCACCTGGGACTGCAAACGGCCTCGTTCCACGAGTGCGTGCTTTGCCAGTTCCTCACGTTGCCCATGCTTGCCGTTACAGCCGTTGCGCTCATCGTGTTCCACCAGGTATGTATCATCCGCTATGCCCTCCGTCAGCGTGTGGTTCACTTCGATGTGTGTGGCATCCCATCGCTCCGTGCACCGCCTGTTTCCTTAAAACATTGATACTCTGTGGGATATTATCCCCATTTTCACGTTTTAGTAGAAACATCAAAACACGACAATCAGTATGATTACATTATTACTGGCTGCCACGCTGTGCGGCGTGGAGCCGGCTGATACCACCATCACGCTGAATGCTGTTACGGTGACCGGCCAGCAGCGCCGCGACTACCAGATGCGCTCTTCGCAAACCACTGTACAGGTGAACCGCGAGTTCCTCAATACGAATTTCGCCGGCAGCCTGATGCAGACACTCGAGGGCATACCCGGTGTCAAGGCGATGGCTATCGGCTCGGGGCAGTCCAAGCCTGTAATCCGCGGACTGGGCTTCAACCGCTTGGCGGTGGTCGAGGACGGCATCAAGCACGAGGGACAGCAGTGGGGCGACGATCACGGACTGGAGATCGACCAGTTTGCCATCGACCGTGCCGAGGTGATCAAGGGGCCCGCAGCCCTGCTCTATGGTAGCGATGCCATAGGCGGCGTGCTCAGCCTCTATACCAACCACGTGCCCACCGAACCGCTCAGCGGCAGCATACAGCTATTCGGCAGAACCAATAATGAGCAGCTGGGACTCTCGGCAAGGCTCGAAGGCAGGAAGGGGCGTTTCTTCTTCCGTGCCAACACCACGCTGATAGACTATGCCGACTTCCGCGTGCCTACCGACAGCATACAGTACTACTCCTACTGGATCAGGCTGCACAACCAGCGGCTGCGCAACACCGCCGGCTGCGAGCGCGATGCCAGTGTGATGGCGGGCTATCAGGGCTACCATTTCCACACCGACGTGCGTGTGAGCAATAACTATGCTAAGAGCGGCTTCTTTGCCAATGCCCACGGACTGGAGGTGCGCCTGTCGGATATCGACTACGACCGCTCGCGCCGCGATATCGACCTGCCTTACCAGTGGGTGAACCACCTCAAGGTGTTGAGTCACACCACCTGGTACAACGAGCAGCTGCTGGCTGAGCTCAACCTGGCCTATCAGCACAATGTGCGCGAGGAGCTGGCTGAGCCCGTGAGTCACGGCTACATGCCCAAGCCCAGCGGCTCGCTTGAGCGCCGTTTCGATAAGCACACCTATACGGCAGCCATGCTGCTGCGCTATGAGTGGGGGCACCACACCCTGCAGGGCGGTGTTAATGCCGAATACCAGCACAATCGCCGCAGCGGGTGGGGATTCATCATACCCGATTTTGAGTCGGGTAGTGTAGGCGGCTACCTGATGGACCGCTATCGGGTGGCTGACAACCTGATACTCAATGCCGGTGTGAGGCTCGACGGCGCACGCACGCGCATACATAGTTATTACGATTGGTACACCACCCCCGTGGATGGCACCCCCGTGTATCAGCAGCGATCTGCAGAGCAGCGACGCCATTTCACCAGTCTCACCTGGTCAGCAGGCGTTAACTACAGTCTGGGTCAGTGGGTGATGAAAGCCAATGTGGGCAAGGCGTTCCGGGTGCCCATACCCAAGGAGTTGGGTGCCGATGGCATCAACTACCACATCTTCCGCTACGAACGTGGAAACGCTGCCCTCGACCCCGAGGAGAGCTATCAGCTCGATGCCTCGCTGAGCTGGGCCAACGACAGCTGGGAGCTGGCGCTGGAACCCTATCTCAACTATTTCCCCAACTACATCTACCTGTCGCCCACGGCGCAGTATGTAGAGGGGCTGCAGCTCTATCACTACACCCAGGCGCGCGTGTTGCGCTACGGGTTGGAGGTAGAGGCCACCTGCCACCTCACCCCCCGCTGGCAGGTGCATGTGCAGGGCGAGTATCTCTATGCCCGTCAGAAATCAGGCGAGAAAAAGGGCTACACGCTGCCGTTCTCTACACCGTGGTCGACCGACGCCGCTTTGAAATACTGCTTCGACCCCAAGGCCCACGGCTTTGTGGCTCTCAGCATCCACGTGGTGGGGCAGCAGCACGAGATCGTACCCCCAGAGAAACCTACGGATGGCTATTGGACGCTGAACCTCTCGGCTGGCAAACGCTTCAGCCTGGGGCACAGCACGGCACTCACGGTGGCCATGCATGCCGATAACCTGCTGGACCGCCGTTATTACGATCACACCAGTTATTACCGCCTTATCGATGTGCCCGAGCCGGGACGCAACATGGCACTCAAGGTGGAACTGGCGTTCTAACAACAATAAATAGTATTAATCATTTAAAAAACGAATATCACAATGAAGAATCTGAAATATATGAGCCTCATGCTGGCTCTGGTAAGTGTTATGACCATGGGTTTAACCGCTTGTAGCGATGACGACGACAACAACACCCCCGCACCCGTGATCCAGGTGGAAGAGGCCAACATCGAGGGTGATGAGCTCTGTGTGGAGGCCGACATCGTGGCGCAGGGCCGCACCGCTGCCATCCTCATCAATATCTGCGATGCCACTGGTCAGACCGTCAAGGTGGCACAGCCCGTTACCAACAGCAAGTATATCGGTGTGCTCAACATCGAGGGCTTCCACGTGCATGTGGATATCGACGGTAAGAACGTGGCGGTGGGCGACCAGCTGAAGCTGACTGTTACCGACGCCAACGGTCGCTCTACAACAGCCCAGAAGGCCATCACCGAAGAGGAGGACGAGGATGAGGAGCATGATCACGATTAATCCTATCAGAAAGATGAAAAAGCATATCATTTACCTCTCACTGCTGTGCGCACTTGGTGCGTGCAGCAGTTCCAACGACGATGAGCAGCGCGACATGACACTGCCCGTCATCTCGGAACAGGGCATCATTGCCAATCCCATCGAGTGCCAGCAGTATCAGCCTGGCGATGTTATCCCGTTCAGCTATGTGTTTACCGACGACACCGAACTGGGCAACTACAACATCGAGATCCACAACAATTTCGACCACCACACTCATTCGGGATCGGCCATCGACTGCCCGCTGGATGCCAAGAAGGAGGCTGACGCCAAGGCGTGGGTGTTCAATCAGGACTACACCATACCTGCAGGCCAGCGCACCTATAAGGCCCGAGTCGATATCCAGATACCCGGCGATGCCGAGACAGGCGACTATCACTTTATGATACGCCTCACCGACAAGGCTGGGTGGCAGCAGCTCAAGGCGGTGGCCATCAAAATCAAATAAAGCGCTGAGATTTCTCAGCGCTTTGCTTTTTCAGGTTATCTGATGAAGTTCATGGGTTGCCAGGGCTCGCGCTCCGGATAGTCGGGGGTGCCGTTGGCGTGTATCTTCTTCAGTAGGAATGCCATGTTGTCGGCCAGGGTGCGCATGGTCTGCATGCCCTCGGCATCCTGTTTCACCTCGCCTTTGCCGGCGCCGTAGGCAATGTTCCAGTACTGCGAGGTTACCACGGGCATGTTCATCATCTCAAACATCATGTTCATGGTTTGCAGCGTGGCAGTGGCGCCTCCGCGACGGCACACGGCCACAGCGGCAGCAGGCTTGTTGCGCACCACGTTTCCCGCTGAATAGAACAGACGCTGCATCAGCGAGAGAATACCACCGTTAGGCTGTCCGTAATACACGGGGGTGCCCACAATCAGCGCATCGGCATCCTTCAGCTTCTCCATGACGGCTACACACATATCGTCGGTAAACACGCAGCCGGCACCGTTGTTCTGGCGGCATCCACCGCAGCCTATACACATCCGCACGGGCTTGCGACCTATCTGGACTATCTCTGCCGCTATCCCGTTCTTCTGCAGCTGGCTCTCTATCTCCTGCAGGCAGCAGAACGTGTTGCCGTCGGGGCGCGGACTGCCGTTAACAAGCAGTACCTTCAGCGGCTGCGCCTTCCCGGCTTGGTTGAGCATGGCCGATACGGGCGATGTGATGGCAGCACCTGCGGCTGCCAGGGTGGTCTTCTTGATAAAATCTCGTCTGTTCATGTCGTTATTGTTCATTTTTAGTGTCGTTTTTTTAATAGATGATATCTGCCTGCAAAGATACAACATTTTTTGTCACACTCCAAAATTTTTTGTAACTTTGCACCCAAATTAATATCTATCATATGGCAAAAGTAAAGATTCAAACTATGTTGGGCGACATCGTGGTGCGCCTGTACGACGAGACACCTATCCACCGTGACAACTTTGTGAAACTGGTGAAGGAGGGCTATTACGACGGCACGTTGTTCCATCGTGTCATCAAGGATTTCATGATTCAGGGCGGCGACCCTGATTCAAAGGGTGCCCCTGCAGGCAAGATGCTGGGTGTGGGCGGTCCCGACTATACCCTCGAGGCAGAGATCAAAGACCACCTCTACCACAAGCGTGGCGCCCTGGCGGCAGCCCGTCAAGGCGATGAGGTGAACCCCGAGCGACGCAGCAGTGGCTCACAGTTCTATATCGTTTGGGGTCAGGTATATAACGAGGGTCAGCTCAAGCAGTTCTCTAAGCAGCTCCGCATGCAGAAAGTGCAGGATGCCTTCAACCAGCTGGCTGCTGCTCACCGTGATGAGATCATGCAGATGCGCCGTGAGCGCAACCGTGCCGGCCTGCAGGAGCTGCAGGACAAACTGGTGGCTCAGGCCGAGGCTGCTGTGGGCAAGGATGGACTCAGCGCTGAGCAGCTCAAACTCTATTCAACTGTAGGCGGCACACCCCACTTGGATGGCCAGTACACCGTGTTTGGTGAGGTAGAGCAGGGCCTCGATGTGGTGGAGATGATACAAAAAACATCCACAGGACGTGCCGACAGACCTGTGGATGATATAGAGATGAAAATATCGGTACTCGATTAAATTTTATCCTTGCCGTGGAAAGATTTAACCTTCATGCCCAGCTTGCCTGGCATGATAGCGTTAAGCGTAATACCTATCAGGGCTGAGATGGCGAGACCCGACAGATGAATGGGGCCAATGGCAATGTTGTCGTTGGCTCCATATTTTACTCCGATGGCCAGCACCAGGATCAGGGCTGCCACAAACACGTTACGTGAGCTCTTCAAGTCAACCTGCTCCTCCACGAGGTTGCGCACACCCACAGCCGAGATCATGCCATACAGGATGAGGCTCACACCACCGATGGTGGCAGCAGGCATGAGCTGGATCAGACAGGCGAACTTAGGACAGAAAGCCAGCAGGATGGCCAGACAGGCGGCAATGCGGATCACCTTGGGGTCGAACACCTTCGTGAGGTTGAGCACACCGGTGTTCTCGCCATATGTGGTATTGGCAGGGGCACCGAAAACCGAAGCAAGGGCGGTGGCCACACCATCGCCAGTGAGGGTGCGGTGCAAGCCGGGGTTGGAGAGGAAATCCTTACCCACGGTAGAGCTGATGGCAAACATATCACCGATATGCTCCATGATGGTGGCAAAGGCTATAGGCATGATGGCCAGCATCGACGATAGCATCAGCGTGGTGTCGGCATGCTCAAACACTGCCAGGATGGTACGCTCCTTACTGATGGGGAAGCCTATCCAGGCAGCCTCGCCAAGCGGTGCGAAATCAACCTCACCCATGAGCGCCGCAACGGCATACGACACGATAACGCCCAGCAACACGGGTATGATCTTGATGATGCCCTTGCCCCATACCGACGAGGTGATGACGGTGACAATGGCGATGATGGCCAGCAGCCAGTTGGTCTGGCAGTTGGCTATGGCGGAGCCCGAGAGCACCAGTCCGATGGCAATCACGATAGGGCCTGTAACCACAGGGGGGAAGAAGTGCAGGATCTTCTGGACGCCAAACGACTTGATGAGGCCTGCCATCACAAAATACATCAAGCCCGCACAAGCCACACCCACACAGGCATAGTCGAGCGCCAGCGTCTCCGACAAGCCCTGAGCCACACCCATCTCCTTCACTGAGGCATAGCCGCCCAGGAATGCGAACGATGAGCCCAGGAATGCAGGCACATTCCACTTAGCGATGAAATGGAATAGCAGCGTGCCGATACCCGCAAACAGCAGGGTGGTCGATACGTCTAATCCTGTGAGAAGAGGCACAAGCACGGTTGCGCCAAACATGGCGAACAAATGCTGTACGCCAAGAACCATCATGCGCGGTCTTCCTAGCTCACGCGCATCATAAATAGCATGTTGCTGGTCTGTCATTTTTCTATGTTTTTAATTTATTCGCTGCAAAGGTAACATTTTTATGCGGAAAACATGTATTTTTGAAAGAAAATCATTACTTTTGCAGCCAAATTGTCATTAATTCATTCATAAATTAGATGAAAAGTAACAAAAAGCAATGGATGCGTGCTGCCGCGATGATGGCAGTATTCTCTGGGGCTACCCTGCAGGTTCAGGCCAGTCAGGCGGTAACACCGCTCTGGCTGCGCGACGTGGTGGTGAGTCCCGACGGTTCGCAGGTGCTCTTCTGCTACAAGGGCGATATCTATAAGGTATCCACCAGTGGCGGCACCGCAGTACAGTTAACAACACAGAGCAGCTACGAGTGCTCGCCGGTGTGGAGTGCCGATGGCAAGCAGATCGCTTTTGCCAGCGACAGACATGGCAACCTCGATGTGTTCACCATGGCGGCTGATGGCGGCTCTGCCACCCGACTCACCTACAACAGCGCTGGCGAGGTGCCACAGGCCTTCTCGCCCGACGGCAAGTGGGTGCTCTTTGGCGCAGTGATCCAGGACCCTGCCACCAGTGTGATGTTCCCCACCAGCTCATTACCCGAGCTCTATAAGGTGCCCGTCAAGGGTGGCAGAACCCTCCAGGTATTGGCAACGCCTGCTGAGATGACCAGCTTTGCGGCTGATGGCAAGAGTTTCTTCTATCAGGACTTGAAGGGCTACGAGGACGAGTGGCGTAAGCACCACACCTCATCCATCACCCGCGACGTGTGGTTCTATGATGCCCAGAACGGTAAGCACACCAATATCACAGCCCATGCCGGTGAGGACCGCAACCCCGTAGCCGGTGCCGATGGCAAGACCCTCTACTTCCTCAGCGAGCGCAATGGCGGTAGCATGAACGTGTATGCCATCGAGAAGCAGGGCGCCTGGAGCAAGGTGTCGGCACCCAAAGCCGTTACCACCTTCAAGACACACCCCGTGCGATTCCTGAGCGCAGCCCGCAACGGCCTGCTGTGCTATACCTATAATGGCGAGATCTACACACAGAAAGTGGGCGCCAAGCCCCAGAAACTCAGCATCACGCTGACCCGCGACGACGAGCCCGTAATCTCTGACCTGAGCTTTGCGCGCGGTGCCCGTCAGGCGGTGGTGAGCCGCGATGGCAAGCAGGTGGCTTTCGTCACACGTGGTGAGGTGTTTGTTACCAGCACCGAGTATGCCACCACCCGTCGCATCACGCAGACCGCAGGCGCTGAAGCCGATGTGGATTTCGCACCCGACGGACGTACCATCGTCTATGCCTCGGAGCGCAACGGCAACTGGCAGCTCTACACCGCCACCATCGCGCGCGACGAGGACCCCAACTTTGCCAACGCCACACTCATCAAGGAGCAGAGCGTGTTCCCCGAACTGCCAGCACTCAAGCTGGAGGGCAAGATCGACTTCTCGCAGGTGGAGCGCCGCAGTCCTAAATACAGCCCCGATGGCAAAAAACTGGCATTTATCGAGGACCGCATCAAGCTGAAGGTGGTCGACCTGAAAACCAAGAAGGTAACTACGGTTACCGACGGCAGCAAGTGGTACGACCAGGATGATAACTTCGACTTTGAGTGGAGTCCCGATGGCAAGTGGTTTGTGCTGAGCTATATCGCTAACCGTCGCGACCCCTATGCCGATCAGGGCATCGTGAGTGCTGAGGGCGGCGAGATTCACCCCATCACACAGAGCGGCTATATGAGCAGCCGCCCACGTTGGGTGATGGATGGCAAGGCCATCCTCTTCAAGAGTGAGCGCTACGGCATGCGCAGCCATGCCTCATGGGGTAGTCAGAACGATGTGTTCCTGGCTTTCCTCACACAGGATGCCTATGACCGCTACCGCCTCTCACCCGAGGACTATGCCTTGCAGAAGGAACTCGAGAAGGCCAAGCCTGAAAAGAAAGACAAGGACGGCGATAAGAAAGCTGGCGACAAGAAAGCCAGCGGCAAGAAAGCCGATGCCGACTCGCTCAAAACTTTGAAAATCGAGTTTGAGGGCATTGCGGACCGCATTGTGCGCCTCACACCCAACAGCAGCCGTCTGGGCGATGCCATCGTGAGCAAGGATGGCGAGCACCTCTACTATTTCTCTGCCTTTGAAGGCGCTCTCGACCTCTGGAAGATGGACCTCCGCAAACATGAGACCAAGCTGCTGAGCAAGGGCGGTAGCGGTGTGCTGCAGATGGATAAGGATGGCAATCTGTACGCCCTGGGCAGCAACATGAAGAAGATTGAGAAGGGCGACAAGACCACTGCCATCACCTATAGCGCCAAGATGGAACTCGATCTCGCTGCTGAGCGCGAATACCTGCTGCGCCATGTGGCTAAGCAGATCAATAAGAAGATCTTCCGTACCGATTATAATGGCTGCAACTGGGATCTGATGGTGCGTAACTACGCTCGCTTCCTGCCGCATATCGACAACAACTACGACTTCTCTGAGCTGCTCAGCGAGCTGCTGGGCGAGCTGAACGTGAGCCATAGCGGTAGCCGCTACTACCCAACGGCTGGTGGCGACGCCACCGCACAGTTAGGTTTGCTCTTCGATATGACTGAGGCTACCGATGGCATGAAGATTACAGCTGTGCTCGAGGGTGGCCCCTTCAGCAAGGCTAAGAGCAAGGTGAAGGCTGGCGACGTGGTGACTGCCATCAACGGTCAGCCCCTGACCAAGGATACAGATATCGCACAGCTGCTGAACCAGTGCAGAGGCAAGAAAACCCTGGTGAGCCTGAAAGGTGCCGCCGGCACATGGGATGAGGTGGTGCTGCCCATCAGTCGTGCAGAGCAGGCCAAGTTGCTTTACAAGCGCTGGATCAAGAGTCGCGCTGCCGAGGTGGAGCGCCTGTCTAACGGACGCCTGGGCTATGTGCATATCGAGGGTATGGACGATGCTAGCTTCCGCGATGTCTATTCAGATATCCTGGGTAAGTACAACCTCAAGGAGGGTATCGTGATCGATACCCGCTACAATGGTGGCGGTCGTTTGCACGAGGATATCGAAATTCTGTTCTCAGGACATAAGTATTTCACCCAGGTCATCAGGGGTAGGGAAGTGTGCGACATGCCAAGCCGCCGCTACAACCATCCCAGTATCATGCTGCAGGCCGAGGGCAACTACAGCAACGCCCACGGCACACCATGGGTGTACAGCCATCAGAAGATAGGTAAGCTGGTGGGTGCCCCTGTGCCTGGAACCATGAGCTCTGTGAATTGGGAGACCCTGCAGGACCCCTCACTGATCTTCGGTGTACCCGTGATCGGTTATCAGCTGCCCGATGGCACCTATCTGGAGAACACCCAGCTGGAGCCCGACGTGCTGATACTGAACCGTCCCGAGACAGTCGTTAAGGGCGAGGACCTGCAGCTCGAGGCTGCCGTTCGCGAGTTGCTCAAGGAACTCAAGTAGCGCACAGCTAACTCCAAAACATAAAGAACCCTCTCGGTTTTCTCTTTCACGGGAAACACCGAGAGGGTTTTTCAATTAAATGTAATTATGTTGGTTGGGGGGATTACAGCATGGCTTCAATATCTTTTTCCATATCCTTTGGCTCTGCAGTAGGCGCAAAGCGCTTAATGGTTTCACCATCTTTTGAGATAAGGAACTTGGTGAAGTTCCACAGGATATCGCTGTCTTTCTCTACGCTTGTGCTCAGGGTTTTCAGCAGCGCACGGGTTGCCTTGGCCTTGATACCCTTATACTCCTCGGTAGGAGCCTGAGTCTTCAGATACTCGAAAATAGGCTCTGCAGCAGGTCCGTTAACGTCACCCTTCTTCATAATCTGGAAGGTTACACCATAGTTAACCTGGCAGAACTCCTCAATCTTTTCATCACCCTCAGGGTCCTGCTCCTTAAACTGGTTGCAGGGGAAACCGATTACCACCAGTCCCTGGTCCTTATATTTCTTGTTCAGCTCCTCAAGTCCGGCAAACTGAGGGGTGAAACCACACTTGCTGGCTGTGTTGACAATCAGCAGCACCTTACCTTCAAACTCAGAGAAATCAATCTCCTTACCTCTGCTCGTGAGAGCCTTGAAATCATAAATCTTGCTCATATTACTAATATTTTTTTTAAAGTCTAAATTTGTACTCATGTCTTTTTTTGACGGTGCAAAGATACGAAGAATATCTTATATCGCAAGCGATTTAAGTGAATAATTATAGATGTTTAACATTATATCGTCTGCGATAATTATATAAATTCTGTTTTTTTTGAGAAAATCTCCCAAACCATGTCTTATTATCCAAAACTATTACCAATCAACGTGGTAACAGGAATGGTGACTCGGTAAGGCCACCGTAGCTTTCTGCCGCCACTTTCAGGGCTTCCTCGGTAGTGTACTGCTCATATAGGGTGCAGCGGGTGACGATTGATTGGCGCGAACAACGGTTGTCTATCACCTTTACCAGCGCCCAGCCCTTCATCTCGTCGGCAAACTCTTCGCCTACGAGTGCCAGATGGTCTTCAACTACGGTCATTTCTCTCCACGATACTTCGCGCATACTGAATTGAACTAGTGGTAGCACGTTACAATCCATGTACTGTACAGCGGTATAAAGTCGTAGTTTGGTGTGATACGTCTGGTCGCCTTTCTTGAGGTCGGTTATCAGCGCTGGCTGGCCATCCACCTCGCCCAACGCCTGCTTGATTATGGGCAGAACGCCGTCGCTCACTGGAATGCCGGGCATGAGGAACGACGAATGGCTCAAGGCTCCCTTGGCAGGAACATATACTGCGGGCAGTTGATTGGCTAGCGATGCGAAATTCTGATAGGCCGTGCGCCGTTCAGTGAACATGGTGTTGCAGTAGCGTAGCCTCTGCCATAGCATCGTGGTGTGCCGCATCTTCTGCCGCTGCACAAACTGCGGACGCGTGTTGCTGCGTTTCTCGTGAGTTGATGACTCACGACCGATCAGTTGCCCATTGCGCAGGTAAAAAGTCATTCCTGCCACATGAACTCTTTTGGGTATCGTTAACCCTAATCCATCATTACCTTTCTTTTTCATTGTTCTTTTTATTTTTGTTTTACAACCTCCGTCCTATCCATACAGTAGCCTCTGTGTAGCGCCTATGTTCCTTCAATCGCTGTTCGGTAGATGTCCGGTATATGTCCGGTACATGTCCGCTTTTACACCGGACATATACCGGACATATACCGGACACATTCCGGCCATGAGTAGGGGCAGCTACTTGGGTGGATGCTTGCTTCATTGAGGCTAAAAGTATTCGATGAAAGATAAAACGATTCTTCTCATTCAGATGTTGTTACTCTGCCCTTGAAGGTGTAACCGATACCCTCGACTGCTGTTCGGATGGCTTCTTCGGTGGCAGGGCCTTTGACGGTGAGGGTGTTGGCAGAGGCACTGGCCTTTGCTGTCTCCACGCCTGACACGCCTTCTACGGCACGCACTACGGCTGCCTCGCAATGACTGCAATGCATATCCTCAACACGATAGATGGTCACATCGGGATCTAAAGCCTTTTTCGCTGTAAACTTACTGAATAGTTTCATCATAAGCGCAAATATTATTAATAAAGTTAATACTGTGGCACAAACCATTTTAAAAGGGCTTGGCAGAGCTGATGTGCTCATGCAACAAGCATCCTGAATACCTAAGGTGAAGTTGATTCCTGTGGCATTAATGAGCAGTCCGAATAGAACGGAAAAAACGATGATGGTGGTCAGATAGATAGCGGTGAAACGTCTGCCCATCGACTTATGGACCACAAGGATAGAGGCGAGGTTAACAGCAGGGCCTGCCATCAGCATCACCAGTGCTGCTCCGGGCGATAGTCCTTTCATCATCAATGCCGCTGCCACAGGAATGCTACCCGTAGAGCAGATATACATAGGTATGGCGATGACCAGTATGACGAGCATCTGCAATAGCGGCTGACTACCGAAACTAAGGAAAAACTCGTCGGGCACTGCTACCTGAATCAATGCGGCTATGACAAGACCGATAAGCAGTCGCAGACCGATGTCGCGGAGCATGTCGTAGTAGGCGTACTTCAGCACGCGCCAAATTTTGAGTTGAGTGTTGAGTGTTGAAGGTTGAGCGCCCTCCGCTAAAGAGCAGTTGTCTTCATCTTTACCCCATCGGTTTACCAGCCATCCACCGCAGATGCCCGTAATCAGCGCTGCCGTGGGACGGACGATAGCAAACCCCAGGCCCATCAGTGAGAATGTGGCAAGGATAGAGTCGATGCCCGTTTGTGGCGTAGCAATGAGAAACGAGGCTATGGCGCCTTTCGACGCCTTCTCGTTCCTGAGTCCGATAGCCGTAGGGATGACACCGCACGAGCACAGTGGTAGCGGTACCCCCAACAAGGCAGCCCAAACAACGGAGAACTTATTGTTGTGTGAAAGAATATTGGCATAGAACCTTTGCGGCACGAATACATGCAGCACGCCTGCAATGAGGAATCCCAGCAGCAGGTAGGGGGCCATCTCGCAGACCACGTTCAGGAGTGATATGAAAAAAGACTGAATATCCATTGATTGCAAAGTTAATCATATTTGTTGATACTATAAGCTATCGGGCGTGAAGTTTAGGAGAGTTTAACAGTAAATCGTAAACGATATGGGATGACAGGATTGTGGAGATTTAATAACATTGTAATATAAAAACGCGCTTGTTTTCAAAAATATTTGTAACTTTGTGCCATCTAAATTCAGAAGAATCATGAAGATACTTGTTGTGGATGATGAGCAGGATATCTGTGAGATACTGCAATATAACCTTGAGAATGAAGGTTTTGAGGTGGTTACTGCCAATTCAGCAGAAGAGGCACTGGAACTGCCGCTACAGGATTATTCGCTAATCTTGCTCGATGTGATGATGGGTGAGATGTCGGGCTTCCAGATGGCTCGCAGACTGAAGAGCGATCATGCCACGGCACACATTCCCATTATCTTTATCACTGCCATGGACGGCGAGGATAGTGTGGTGAAAGGCTTGAACATCGGTGCCGACGACTATATTGCCAAGCCGTTGAGCATGAAGGAGGTCAAGGCCAGGGTGCGTGCCGTGCTGAGGCGTTCAGCCGCACAGCCTGTCACCCCTCCGGGTGCCACCAGCAACCAGATCAGCTACGAGGGGATCGTGCTCGATCTGAACGCCAAGACGGCGATGCTCGATGGTGAGCCGCTCGTGTTTACCAAACTGGAGTTTGAGCTGCTGTCGTTTCTGCTGCAGCATCCCAACAAGGTCTTTGCCCGCGAGGATTTGCTGAAGCACTGCTGGCCACAGGATGTGCTGGTGCTCGATCGTACGGTGGATGTAAATATCACCCGGCTGCGTAAGAAAATAGGCCGCTATGGCCAACAGATCAAAACACGTGTGGGCTATGGCTATTACTTTGAAAAATAAGTCGAGAAGCAAGAGTTTCCAGCGCGACCTCCT
>JAEEGF010875567.1_pt1 | contig 24836 bp, 14 predicted proteins | sample 9134171 | NCBI WGS metagenome assembly JAEEGF01 (sample SAMN16246542, study PRJNA631951) | gut metagenome | biome: gut microbiome; feature: rumen; material: AP-attached | host: Bos | place: Iran: Karaj | collected 2018-10 | reverse complement strand
TCACTCAAGGAAGAGGGAACCTTTGCAATGACCCTCATCCAGGATGGTAACCAGATCGAGTCCAAGATGGTCCAGACAGGTATCCTAGATACCTTCATTCCTCTTGACTGGGCACAGGCCAAGGGTACAACACCCGAAAGCTACGATGGATATCTTGATCTTCAGCTTATCAACAAAGTATTCATGTACAACACAACAGGTGACAAGACTTATGACAACTGCTGGGATTTCGTAGCAGAAGGCTCGCACCCTCTTTTCATGGATATTGATTCTGAGATAGTTGGCAAGAACTTCCTTTACATGCTCACACAAGATACATATGCTCAGTATCTTAAGGATGCATTTGATGCACTTCCGGATGACGAGAAGGCTTATTTCCAGCCTACTATCGATTCTGAAAAAGAAGATTCAGAGCTCTTTGGCCTTGGTGCAAACGGTGCATATGCTCTTGCATACATCAAGCTCTTTGTAGGTGCTTATAACGCTCAGACTGATGACGGACCTATCTGTCAGACACTTGTAACAGATTCTGCTACTGATCAGTCAGGACTTCTTGTATATTCCAAGCTTCGTTCTGTTGAAGAGTCTGCAGGAGTATCTGTCAACAATATCAATGTTGCAGCATATCAGGATGGCTATACAGGAATCGGCGGATACGGATATTGCCATTATCTCTTTGTTACAGACAACAGTCCTCTTCCATGGACAGCATGCGCATTTATCGCATACATGACATGTACAGAAGACGGATTCTCAGCATGGGGCAAGGATATGGGTGGATATTCATCCAATCCTGAAGTTGCCAAGGCTATTGAGACAACTTATTCACATTCTACAGGTGGATACAATGAAGCCGGTGAAGACGAATTCCCTGCTAAGGACGACAGAGGCAAGGACTGGTGGGTAGGAGACGGTCAGCTCGTAGTAGAAGATCCTGAGTACTGTGCATCAGTTGCATTTACAGTAGGCAGCTGGATAGAAACACTTGATAAATACACAGGTGAAGAAACTGAATAATAATATCAAAAAAGGTTTTAGGTGACTATAGGTTAAAGCGTGCTAAGTCCATAGACTTGCACGCTTTAGCTATAGTAAAAAGCATCTTTTAAGCTCCATGAATATATTTATTATTTGATATTTATAACAAAGATAGACTATGAAGATATCGGGGGGAATATGAATAAAACTAATATTCTTAACCGCCTTAAGACATATTTCGCAAAGCCTCAGAATGTGATACTGCTTTTGTTTGGAATAACCCTTACATATACTACAGTTGCTCCGATAGTAGCGATAGTTCAGGATACATTCAAGATCCATCCTGGTACTATTGATCAGTATCTTACAGGTAAGGCAGAGGGTTATTCAGTATCTAATTATACAGATCTGTTCACATCAAGGCTTGCTAAGACCAATCTGTGGATGCCTATTCTGAACACAGTCCTTCTTGCAATTCTTACATGTCTTATTGCGATTATATTTGGCGGACTTACAGCATTTCTTGTTACAAGAACCAATATGAAGTTCAAGAAGTATATCAGTTCTATATTTATTTTTCCATACATAATGCCTCAGTGGACGCTGGCTGTTGTATGGCAGAATCTCTTTAACTCCAACCAGGTGACAGGTACTTCTAACGGCATACTTGTTACTTTGTGTCACATAGCAATGCCTCTTTGGTGGTGTCAGGGTCTGTTCCCGTCAGCAGTGGTTCTGGGACTTCACTATGCACCATTTGCATATATCATGATAGGCGGAATATTCAGGAATATGGATGCAAACCTTGAAGAGGCTGCAACTATCCTTGATACGCCCAAGTGGAAGATCATGTTCAGGATAACTCTTCCTATGGTCAAGCCGGCAATACTTTCAACTATACTACTTGTATTCGGATCAGCGATGGGAAGTTATCCGGTGCCGCACTATCTGGGACTTACGACGCTTTCAACCAAGTATGTGTCCATGAATTCCAAGTACACAGGTGAAGCGTCCATACTTGCTATCATCATGATGATCTTCGGAATCATGATCCTTGGCATCAACCAGATGAGCCTTAAGAGCCGCAAGAGCTATACTACAGTAAGCGGTAAATCGGGGCAGATATCCAAAATAAATCTTGGTAAGGGCGGAAAATATGTAATCGGTATAGTACTTATTCTCCTTACATTTTTTACTTCAATATTTCCAATCGTGATGTTCACTCTTGAAACATTCCTGCCAAACCCCGGAGATTACAGTTTCCTTTATACGGGAGATATGTCCAATCTTACCACCAAGTGGTGGATCACAAGGGACAATAACGCAGGAGCCTTATATGGTCAGAAGGGAATCCTTTTTAACGAACTTATAAGAAAAGCACTTTCCGGCACACTTTTTGTGGCTGTATGCTGCGCACTGATCGCAGGAACTATAGGAACACTTATAGGCTACGCAGTATCCAAAAACAGAAGGAGTAAGTGGGCTTCGTATGTCAACAATATGGCCTTCCTTCCGTATCTTATGCCATCACTTGCAGTTGGCGCGGCATTCTTTATTCTTTTTTCCAATGGAAGAATAAACCTGTTCAATACTTATACACTTCTGATAATAGTCGGAGTTGTTAAGTATATACCATTTGCAAGCAGGGCAGCACTTAACTCTATGCTGCAGCTCTCAGGTGAGATAGAAGAGGCAGCCATAATACAGGATATCCCATGGATCAGGCGAATGACCAGGATCATCATCCCGATCCAGAAGTCATCTATTATCAGCGGTTATATGCTTCCTTTTATGACCTGTCTTAGAGAATTGTCCTTGTTCCTTCTTTTGTGTACGCAGGGATTCATCCTGTCGACAACACTGGATTACTTTGATGAAATGGGACTGTATGCATTTTCAAGTGCTATTAACCTGATACTTATACTTCTCATTCTCATCTTTAACACACTTGTCAACAAGCTTACAGGAGCAAGTCTTGATTCCGGTATAGGTGGTAAATAGTGTGATATAAGTTTGTTTGAAGCATTGAAATATTAGTCAGTTTCTTTGCTTGCGACATATTGATTATGATAAGGAGAGCAATAATGCCTGAGATAAAACTTACAAATATAACCAAAAGATACGGCAATTTCTATGCCGTAGATAATCTTGATCTTGATATAGAAGATAACGCCTTTATAACACTCCTTGGTCCGTCAGGATGCGGCAAGACTACAACTCTTCGTATGATAGCAGGACTAGAAACGCCTACGTCCGGCAGGATCATGATAGGCGACAGAGTAGTATTTGATAGCGATAAAGGAATAAACGTACCACCCAATAAAAGAAAAGTCGGATTCCTGTTCCAGAACTATGCTCTATGGCCCAATATGACCGTGTACCAGAATATATCTTTTGGTCTTACTAATATCAAGGAGAAGATGCCTCTTATAGATATAAAGGCAAGCAAATTAAAGGCCAAGATCGAAGCTTTAAAACATCCCAAAGAGCTCAAAGATATTCTTGAAGAGAGCCGCAATAAAGACGGCAAGGTAGATAAAGAAAAGGTATATCTAAAGCTTATAGATACCTATACCATGTCCATGTATAGTGCCAAGGAGCTATACGGACTAGGAGTTTTGGAAGCATCTGATGTAAGTAGCGCAGCTAAGTCCAAAAAAGATGAGCTTGAAAAAGAGCTTGAAGATATAGTGAATGAACATAGATCTAAAGGAGAAGAACTGGGAGATGAATCCGAGATAATCAGAAACGGTCAGGTAGTCACGACCATCAGATCTCTTAGTAAGGAAGAAGTTGACCTTGCTGTAAGGAGAGTATCAAGGATAGTTAAGATAGGCATGTTCATGAACAGATACCCTGCAGAATTGTCAGGAGGGCAGCAGCAAAGAGTAGCTATTGCAAGAACTCTTGCACCAAAGCCTCAGGTTCTTTTTATGGATGAGCCATTATCTAACCTTGATGCAAAGCTTAGACTTGAGATGAGATATGAGCTTCAGCGCCTGCATCTTGAGACGGGCAGTACCTTTGTATACGTAACGCACGATCAGATGGAAGCTATGACACTTGCTACTAAGATATGCCTTATTAATAACGGCGTATTACAGCAGTATGATGCACCTTTGACGGTATACAATAAGCCTTCTAATCTCTTTGTAGCAGATTTTGTAGGCAATCCATCCATGAACTTTGTAGAAGCAAGGGGTGTGCAGGGTGCAGACGGGGATCTTGCCCTTGACATATTAGGAGATCACAAGGCAGTATTTACTCCTTCTGATAAGCTTGATCTTGGCAGATGGTTTTCAGAAAGAGATGCTGCCAAGGCCCAAGCCGATGCAGATCTTGAACTTAAGAAAAAAGATAAGAAATACGTCGAGAAGAATAATAAAGACGAAAACTTCCGCTACCACATAAGCCTTGTGGAAGAAAAAGAAGACTATGACGATGATCCTGTCATCACCAATGAAGATTTCGTGATCGGTATAAGACCTGAATTTATAGAACTTGATGATACAGACAGTGCTGTAGAAGGAGAGATCTATGGCGTCATGCCTACAGGTATGGAATCTACTATAAAGATCGCTGTTGGCAACTATCTTCTTACAGGCGTAGTCTTTGGCTCCAAGCTCTATAAGATAGGCGCAAGGCACAAGATCACAGTAGGAGGAGACGGAATCCTTCTTTTTGACAGAAAATCCGGAAGATGCATCACATCCGGAACCCTCAGTTTAAAATAACGAAAAGATGGGCCTAAAGCGCCCGGCCAAATGGTCCCTTGCTTCCGTCCCCCTAGGGGCATTTGGTCCAAGCAAAGACATCGTTTATTTTTGACCTTTTATAGCGCAGAGCATATAATGATATAGGGTCAATGTGATTACAGTAAAAGGACTCCTTTTAAAGGAGTCCTTTTAAGTTACAATAAAGATTTCGCATATAAAATACACCTTTGGCAGATATGCTATATCATTAACATATGACTTTTAGAGGGATTTTATGAAGAGAACTTATACTAGATCGTCATACCGGAAAATATCATTCATACTTGCAGCAGTCTGTGCCTTATCCTTGTCAGGATGCGGGCTTGGCGACTTAGACGATGATACAATAGATTATGACAAGGTCTATCAGTCAGGCTATGACGATGGCTATAACGAAGCATACCAGTCAGGCTATGATGAAGGCTATGAAGACGGTTTTGAAGCAGGTTCTTTGGAAGAAGCGTCAGAAGATAGCTGGGAATACTGGGACGATGATGAATACAATGAATGGGATGAAGATGACTACCGCGACGATGATGACGATTCATGGGGAGGCCGCGGCTATGAAGACAATAGTTATGACGATGATGAATACTATGAACCGTATGAGTCAACAGGCGGAACAGGAGTATTCAAGAATGATAACGGAAGTGGCGATACTCTGACCGGCAATATTCCTGTTATCTCAATATATGTCAATGATGCCAATTATACCTGGGGCGATTCTAAGAAAGACAATAAGACATACACTCATACATATGAGTATCTTGGCATAGCCTGCAATTTCCTTATGGATGAAGCACAAAAGTGGGGACAGGAGCTTAATCTTATCTACGATTATTATGAAGATGAAGATCTTGGATATTCACTTACTATAGAATCTGACGCAGTCAAGGACTATTATTCTGCAGATCACGAGATCTGGTATTTTATAGAGAACAGCATAGATGTAGGCGCTATCCAGAAGAGGTACGATGCAGACAGTGTTGCAATCATGGTTTATATAAATACTGACAAGTCTATCGAAGAAGTGTCCTGCACTACCTGCTATTATGGAATGTACGCTCTGGACAGCGTGTATGAATTTTCCTACATGTTCATGCACAGCAACTATGAAGAAGAGACTCCGGCTGCATTTGCTCACGAGATGATGCACCAGTTCGGCGCGATTGACCTTTATCAGGAAGATGAAGAGATAGGACTATCTGAAGAAGAGATAGGCATCATAGAGTCAGACTATCCCAATGACATAATGTATACAACCTATGATGAAGTTACCTGGATCCCCATCTATGATGAAATAACCAATGAGATCTCAGAACTTGATGCCTATTACATCGGCTGGACTGATCACGCAGATCTTGTAGATGAGTTCAATCTTCAGAAACGCTGACATTAACAGGCAGAAGATCATTTATAAATCTTGCTTTATTATATAATTCCATACCATACATACTTATCTGCGTAACATTATCATCCTCGAGTACACATCTCGCCATATCTTTAAGGCTTGTACCGGGGATGATTTTTTGTAACTCATTTTTGTAAAAAGATATATAGGGCATCCTTGATGCTGCTACGCCGGCAGCAAGTAAAGGGCGCAGGATTCCTGCAGCATCGGCTTTTTCTTTGCTTAGTACCAGCAGAGTCAGCGGAATGTTTCCTTCACGTCCCTTGTATATCTTATCAGGATGAATGCAGTCTTTATAATATCTGATCGGCCTGTTATCATCCTCTTTCAAAGAGTAAGTCTTAACAAGGCGTTTTATCTTCTCGCTATCTCCTGAGCAGTCAGTCAGGATTATCTCATAGAGCTTATAATCCTGGGTCAGGAGGTTGTTTATATAAGTGAAGGGATAGTCGTCAGCTCTTGCGATCACAGATATAGGAAAAAAGAAATCGTGATCAAGCCTCTTGTGCATGAGCTTTATTTGACGCTCTTTGCGAACAGGAAGATAACTCTTTAATGAAAAATAAAAAAATGAGATCGAGAAGATAAGGAGTATTAACGATACAATAAATAATATTGTTTTCATGATCATATCCCTCTATCGAGTGCCATTTGAAGTTCATCAATTGCATAGCTTAGTTCTTCCATAGCAAAAGCATCCTTGCTTGCTTCAAGCTCCTTGATCTTAGTTTGACTGATTCTAAGCTTTGAAAGCGATTTGGAGCTGTTAATACGTACATACCACCATTTTGAATGAATTGACTCAAGAAGACAATCTATAGCTTCATTATTGCTGTCATGATCATCATAGTCCCCTAAAGCAGAAGCTGCTACAGAAGCAGGCTCCCATACATCGGAATTGGCACAGGAGTTTATTATCTTTATGAGGACATTGCTTACTTTTTTGCCTGGCTTTTTTGCAAAAAGTCTTATGGCTGCGCATCTTATATCAGTATCTATCTCTTCATTACAGGCCATCTCCATGAATCTTTCGTCATGATCGTGAATCTCTGCATATCTCATGAAATTGATGATCGCAATCTTGCAATGTTTATCAAAAGAATCAAAAACATTCATAAGACATCTGGATAGTAAGATCTTGTCTCCTGTAAAAGTAAGAAGTCCATCAGCAAGGAGTCTTTCGTTATGATAGAACCTTTTTTTATTGATGGTATGGAAAGCGTCTATTACAAGAGATTCATCTCCGAAACTGTATATTGCAAGAAGAGCATTCTGACGCAGATAGACAGAGTCTTTAGTAAGGTAGGAGAGCATAGTCTTTTTATAGATTCCGTTATGCTCTTTATCTGTTATCTGGAAGGTTGATAAAGTATAGGCAAAAAAGCTCCTAAGATCATCCGATGTACTTCCAAATAGTGAACAGAAGGCTCTCTCATTTCGGTATAGGATGCCAAAGGCAGCAGAAAGACTCTCAACCGATTCAAAGGCTACATCAGCAAATGCAGCCAGATTCTCAGGATTGAGAAATAGACGAATTATCCCATCCGGGATAGTTCCATTACTGTTTTCGTGTTTTTTGAGTATCAGACGCCAACGCATATGCCTTCTTGCACTTTTTCTTGCAAGAGATGCTTTATTACCTGACGTCCATTCATTTAATATAAGTCCGGACGCAATCAACGCTAAACTGATAAGAGTTATTATGATCACAGGTATTGACATAGTTCCTCCTTAATGCGCGTTCACCAAAGAAGACTATCATGCTTTGCATATCAATATTAAAGATCTGATCTGGAACAAAGTGTGAAAACAATGTTGTATTACTTTGTAAAAAAACACGAGTTATACAACATTAATTATCGGAATTATGAACATTTTTATTAATATCTATTGTATTATAAATAGTATAGATATTAAGTGAATTTTTCCTATACAAGATGTAAACAATTAACCCCATATCATTAGCTTTTTTTGATCAAGTATTAAGGAGGCTTTATGAAGAAAAAGATCATAGTTGCTACGCTGATGAGCCTGATGCTCTTTGCAACATCCTGCGGCTCGATTGATAATACCTTAGAGTCTGACTCGGATGAAAAGACAGAAGAATCTAAAAAGGATGAAGATGATAAGGAGACTGATAATGAAGATGACAAGAATAAAGATTCTACCAAGGACAGTCAAAAGCCCTTGACTATAGTTAATCACCTTGTTACGGCGGCTTTTGAAGAAAATGAATCTCTTACATCCGCAGGGACATATCCTGAGATAATAGTCAATGAAGACTTTATGATGGATTATCCTAAGTTCTGGGCAGCTATGACCAATTATAGTGATTCTATGGCTGAATCTTCCAAGGATGACATAAGCTATTTTGGATATGGAACGCCAAGAGAAGATAATGATTCATATCAGTATGATGTGGGCGTAGAAGTCCTTAGATTTGATGATAAGATATTTGCTCTCAAAGTATCAGAGGACTACTACTGGTCATATTCTGAAGAAGAGACTAAGTATTCATATCTGGTAACTTATGATATAAACACAGGAAAGAGGATATGGTCAGATGCCTATATCTCAAACAAGGAAGGCTTGGGACAGATACTATATGATGCTGTAGTTGCAACTTATCCAAGGGAAAAAGACCTCGTTAATGAGACCGTCGAAGATGGAAGCCCTATGGCTTTATACTATATCAATGATATGGTGGAGTATGATTATCTTCCTTGCTATATCCAGGGAGATCAGTTCATCGTTCATTTTAATTCATATTCTATCATGTACAATGATAACGAATATGAGATAACGATCCCTGTTGATGATCTTAAGGACTATCTCAATCAGGATTATCTGCCTGATACAACAGGCAATCTGGAAGATGTGATCGAGTTTATAGAGGCTAATGACGATGTACTTGAGGGTCATTTATATACATATGATGATGGCGGAAACAGCTATGAAGAACAGGAAGAGATCCATGTATCAACTCCGGAAGAGTTTGTAGATGCGATCGCTCCAAACACACGCATTATCATGGAACCTGGCAAGTATGATATCAGTGACTATGTCCTTGAGCCTACAAGTGATTTTCTTGAAGGGCATCCATACTGGGGATATTCATACTGGATGGATGAGTACGGACCAAGCGGCGTCTACAATATGACCATAGAAGGAAGCGACCCTGATGACAGACCTGAGATAGTAATTAATAGTGCCTATGATGATGTACTTTCGATCATTGATAGCAACAACATTACCCTTAATAATCTTATCATTGGACATGATGTAGAAAAAGGGACATGTTCTGCCAATGTACTTGCACTTTATTCATCAAATGGCATAAGCTGTGACAATCTTGATCTGTACGGCTGCGGAGCATATGGACTTTTCTGCAAAGAAAGCTACAACGTATATATGTATGATTCCTGCATACATGACTGCACATATGGAATCATAGAAGTTATGGGTGATTCTACAGAGCTGTATTTCTATGACTGTGAATTTATAGACAATGAGGAGTATACGCTTATAGATAATTCATACAACAGCGGCTATCTGTATTTTACAGGTTGCAAGTTTGATGATAATAAAGGAGACCTGTTCAGTATATATTCAGAGCCTGATCAGATCACATTCACAGATTGCGAATTTGGAGATGAAGAGTCGGAGTTTTTGAATGAACATTTTGATATGATCTTGTACTACGAAGACGGCGGAGCAGGTTGATATTTTGAAAAAATGTATAATATGGGCAAAAAATTAGTGCATGAATATGCAAATATTGGGCAAAAATATGCAACTTTATCCTATTAAATTGTGCTATACTTACTATTTGTGAATGACTAAAGTTACAAAACAGGAGGATTTAAAATGTTCGTTAACTCGCTTTGGGCACTTCTCCCCCCATTAATTGCAATTGTTCTTGCACTGATCACTAAGGAAGTATATTCTTCACTGATGATAGGTATAATTACAGGAGGCCTTTTATATTCAGGCTTTAATCCTGTCGGAGCTATGAATCATATCTTTGTCGATGGCATGATAGCTCAGCTTTCAGATCCATGGAATGTTGGAATTCTTATATTCCTTGTAGTACTTGGAAGTATAGTCATGCTCATGAACAGAGCCGGAGGCTCGGCTGCCTTTGGAAGATGGGCCAGTGCTCATGTTAAGACAAGGCTTGGAGCACAGCTTGCTACTATAGCACTTGGAACACTTATTTTTATCGATGACTATTTTAACTGTCTTACAGTAGGATCTGTTATGCGTCCTGTAACTGACAAGCACAAGGTATCAAGAGAGAAGCTTGCATATCTTATTGATGCAACTGCAGCTCCTGTTTGCATCATAGCTCCTATATCTTCATGGGCGGCAGCAGTCACCGGATTTGTAGAAGGTGCCAATGGACTTGAACTGTTCATTCGTGCAATCCCATATAACTTCTACGCTTTTCTTACATTTGTAATGATGATCACTATATCTGTAGGAAGATTTGATTATGGCAAGATGGCACAGGCAGAGAAGCAGTGCGGTATCACAACTTCTCCTGACGGAAGCCTCAAGCATCCCAGCCTTACAGGTGCAGAAGATCAGCCCAATCCGCCTATATCTCAAAAAGGTAGAGTTATCCACCTTGTACTTCCTATATTTGCACTTATCATCTGCTGCATTATAGGTATGATCTACACAGGCGGATTCTTTGACGGAGAAGGCTTCGTTACAGCTTTTTCCAATGCTGATGCTTCTACAGGTCTTGTATTTGGATCTATGGCAGCTCTTCTTATAACGATTTTGTTCTATCTTGCTACAAGAGTGCTTGATTTTAATGAATGCATGAATGCAATACCTGAAGGCTTCAAGAGTATGGTTCCTGCTATCCTTATCCTGACACTTGCATGGACACTTAAGTCCATGACAGATTCACTTGGTGCATCTGAATATGTGGGAGGTCTTGTAGAGCAGGTCGCAGAAAATGGTATGGTGATGGGTCTTCTGCCTGCATTTGTATTTATCATAGGTGCATTCCTTGCATTTGCTACAGGTACATCCTGGGGAACTTTTGGTATGCTGATCCCTATCGTAGTAAGTGCATTCCACAGTGATATCAATAATGAGCTCATGATAATTGCGATATCTGCCTGCATGGCTGGAGCTGTATGCGGAGATCACTGCTCACCTATATCAGATACGACTATCATGGCATCTGCAGGCGGACAGTGTGAGCATATAAAGCACGTATCAACCCAGCTTCCATACGCTATTACAGTAGCTGCAGTATCAGTATTTTGCTATATCCTTGCAGGATTTGTACGTAACTGGCTTGTAACACTCCCTGTCAGCATCGCAGCTATGGTTGTAGTCCTTCTTGCAATTAAGAATTTCACTAAGTCAAAATAATTATTTGTCATTTATAGATCAGAAACCTGCAGTTGTGCAGGTTTCTGTTTTTTTACACGCATATTAAAGCATTAAACTCAAACTTCGCACTTGCCAAACATACGCCACCCGCATCGGCTCTGCCTCAAAGGGTGGCGTATGTTTGGCAAGTGCGAAGTTGGAACATTAAAGTTAAATGGATATAAATAAATAATGTTGGGTAAAAAATGATTAGAAATCCTCAGCTTTGTCAGATATGATTTTAGTGTATTTAAGATCACATACGAAAAACATATATAAGTTTGTAATAATTGATGATAAAAAAGAAGGAGTGCATAAATGTACAAGGCAGATGAAAAAAGATACGACAAGATGAAGTATTTAAGATGCGGTAAAAGCGGTCTGTTTCTTCCGAGGGTGTCTCTGGGATTGTGGCATAATTTTGGGTCAGTAGATAAGTTTGAGAACATGTTGGATATGGTTCATACAGCATTCGATAATGGTATCACTCATTTTGACCTTGCAAATAACTATGGACCTGTATACGGCTCTGCAGAAGAGAACTTTGGAAGGATCCTTGATAAGGATATGCGTCCTTATAGAGATGAGATGGTCATATCTACTAAGGCCGGCTATGATATGTGGCCGGGACCGTATGGTGATCACGGATCAAGAAAATATCTTATGGCAAGTATTGATCAGTCCCTTAAGAGGATGAATCTTGACTATGTAGATATCTTCTATCATCATAGACCTGATCCTGATACACCGCTTGAAGAAACTATGGAAGCTTTGTCTGATATCGTAAGATCAGGTAAGGCTCTATATGTAGGAATATCCAATTATAATTCTGAGCAGATGAAGGCTGCAGCCAAGATCCTTAGAGAGAATCATACACCTCTTCTTATAAATCAGGTTGTCTATAACATGTTCAATCGCTGGACAGAAGATGACAAGCTTCAGGATACCTGTAAGGAAGTGGGAGCCGGTATGATATGTTTCTCACCACTTGCTCAGGGCCTTCTGACAGACAGATATCTTAATGGAATCCCGGAGGATAGCAGAGCCAAGCGCAATCACTTCCTTCACGAAGATCAGATAACCGATGAAGTTATTGATAAGGTCAGAAAGCTTAAAGAGATCGCAGAAGGAAGAGGACAGACTCTTGCGGAGATGGCACTGTCCTGGATTCTTAGAAGAGACAAGGTTACATCAGTACTTGTAGGTGCCAGCAGACCTTCCCAGATCCTAGACAACATCAAGATGATCGAACACCTTGAGTTTACTGACGACGAACTTGATGCGATCGACAAGATTTTGAAATAAATATTACTAAAACTTCCTACGCGGACGGGCCGGCATCCCCAAAGTCTTTACAGGGGCAGGCAGTATATATATAAAGAGGTTGAAGATTCGTTCTTCAACCTCTTTTGCCTACGAGGAAATATGTATGTGGCCCTTAGCGATCCGGCATGATCTTTTTGGGGCTTTATTCTACAGTTACTGTTATTGAGTCACCGATACTGCCTGTTCCGATGAGACCGAATTCAGCAGACTGACCATTTTCTAAGTGAGTATTCCATGAAAGAGGAGTTATTACGTAGTAGTCGCCTTCTTCGGTGATATTTACGCACCAGCTTGAATCGATGTTAACCTGATCTTTTCTGATCTTAACTGTCCATCCGTCTACAGCTGCGCCTGTGTTGTTAGTTACCTTGAAGTTTACAAGATATCCGGTACCCCAGCTGTTTATTGTATATGTTACATCCTTGCCTTCTGTAGTGGAAGGATTCTCAGGCTGCTGAGGCTGGTCAGGATTCTCGGGCTGCTCTGGCTGGTCAGGATTCTCGGGCTGCTCTGGCTGATCAGGGGTTTCAGGCTGCTGAGGCTGATCAGGATTTTCTGGCTGATCAGGATTCTCAGGCTGATCTGGTGTATGGTTAGGATTAGCCATTACTTTGAAGGAGTTAAGATCAACAGGATTACCGACAGCTACAAGATATATGTCATGTGTGCCTGAAAGGTCATTGCTGATCTTGGTTGCTACATCTTTGAAAGATCTGCTTGTTACAGTGATAGTTGCAATAGGAGCTGAGTCAAGGCTGTCAACATATATAGCGATAGATGTCTTAGGCTTTGAAGCCTGAGCATTTGCAAATACTCCGCTGATACCATTTGTAAAGTCTGCATTTCTAACAACTACATATCCACCAGCATTGATTGTCTGATATGTTACGTCATTTGATGTCTGAACTGTGGCATCCTTGGACTCGATATTCTCAGCTTCAACTCCTGAGTAGATATCTACAGGAGTAGTAGGCTGTTCGGGCTGCTCAGGATTCTCTGGCTGTTCAGGCTGTTCTGGCTGTTCAGGATTCTCAGGCTGCTCAGGAGTCTGATGAGCAGGAAGGACCTTGAAAGAGTCAAGATCTACTGTATGACCGTTAGCTACAAGATAGAGGTCATGTGTGCCTGTAAGATCTGATGTAAGCTTGACACCTGATTCCTTGAATGAAGCACCTGTTACATTGATCTTAGCAATAGGAGCTGAGTCAAGGCTGTCAACATATACATCGAGAGATACCTTAGGCTTTGAAGCTCTTGCTGTTGCAAGGATACCGCTGATACCATTAGAAAGATCTACATTTTTTATAACGATATAACCATTTACTCTGATGGCCTGATATGTTACACCATCAGCAGACAGTACTACTGCAGCATTGGCCTGTGTAGCATTCTCAGCTTCAACTCCTGCGTAAGCATCTACAGAAGCTGCAGGCTGCTCAGGTTGTGTGGGCTGATCAGGGTTCTCAGGCTGTGTGGGATCTTCCGGAGTCTCTACATCAGTAAGAGGTGCTGCGGACCAGCTATCTATAGATACATTACCTACAGAACCTACGAATGTGATAGTCTCGTTATCGCCTACAAGATTCTTTACATTAGCTGTAAATGTCTGGTACTCACCATCTGTACTCTTTAACTTGATGTTACCAAGAGATTCACCGCTTGCATCTCCTTTTCTTACCTCGATAACGCTCATTCCTTCACTTTTAGCTGTTATAGTGATGGATGCAAGGCCTGATGAGAAGTCACAAGTCTTAACTGTGAAGTAGTCGCCCTTTTCAATGCCTGATACAACTTTTCTTCCGTCAGCTTCTGTTACAATATCTACGCCTGACGAGCCGAAATTAACCTCGGCTTCTACACCATTATATGGATGCATATGTGGAGCGGCGTTTGATTGAAGCGCCGGTGCGGTACTAAGACCTGCAGCCAGCATCATAGATAATACTACAGGGAATTTTCTTTTCATTTATAAGTCTCCTTTGTCAATAATGTTTGTAGTAATAATTTCGAAATTATTTCTCACATGCAATGCGATTGTAACATTCATGTAACATTATAACAATCTAATTATTGCTTATTTACAATTGCGTAAAAAAGTTCAAATTCAGATGGTCATATATTGCTATTTCTTATTGAATTATAAGTGTTTAAGTATACAATTAGTATACTTTTAAAAATAAATTAAATAACGTAATAATTCTTAAAAATTGCTATTTTCTACTCATGTCTTGCGAATCATAAATTCATATTCGATTTTGAGCAAGCTTAAATCGAAATGACTTTTGATCCTTACGTCATATTATTGGAGCAGGAATAAAATGCCGATATTAAGGTGAAAACTTAAAAATGTGTGGTAGAATATAAGAAAACGTTTTTCTATAGGCAGGTGTAAAGTGGTATCTATCAAAGATGTTGCAAAAGAGGCAGGTGTTGCCATTTCTACAGTATCCAAGGTACTGAACAATTATCCTAATGTTAGTGAAGATACTAAAGCTAAGGTTATGGAGGTTGTGAATAGACTTGGCTTTGTTCCTAATACAGTTGCTGCTACATTATCTTCCAAGAATTCAGGAAGAGTAGCCCTACTTATTAAACTCAATGTTGAGACTCAGGCTATCGATGAGATAGACATGCAGTATATAGCCGGCGCGATCAGCAAGGCAAGAGAGCTTCAGATGGACGTTATCACTATCTTTTTTAGCATGATAGAGAATATGTCACTTGAAGAGATGACCAGATACTTTGTATCCCAGAGTATCAAAGGAATCATAATATATGGCATGTCCAAAGAGGACAAAGTTCTAAGACAGCTTATAGAAGGTGATACATTTAAGACCGTAGTAATCGACGTTCCTTATGTAGGAACATCCACCTCCTGTGTAAGCGTCGATCAGGCAAGAGCCCAGTATGATGTTGCCAAGAAGACTATTAAAGAGAATAACTGCAAGAAGGTTCTCTATATAGCAGGAACCAGAGACGGCTATGTGACAGATGCCCGTCTTGAAGGTATAAGGAAACTCAAAGAAGAGCTGGGACTTCAGGTTCTTATTAGGAACGGGAACTTCTCAGAACTTCAGGCAAGAAAACTTACACTTAAATATGGAAAAAACAAGGACTGCGTAGTCTGTGCATCAGATCTTATGGCAATAGGAGCTATGAAAGCTCTTATAGATATGGATATATTCAGACCTGTATGCGGATTTGACGGTATAGTCCTTATGGGATATGTAGGCAAGCAGATGAATACAGTGCGTCAGAACTTTGCAGCCATATCCTCAAGAGCGGTAGAAGAGATGCAGAGGCTTCTGGACGGCGAAGAAGGTACAGAAGTTACTATGCCACATGAGCTTGTAAGGCTCAAATATGAAGAGATAATAAGATAATATCAGAAAATAAAAATCAGGCTTGCGGAAAACGTTTTCTTATGGTATTGTAATATCACAAGGGCAGAAAACGTTTTCTCTTCTCGCATGATTTTCTGCCCGCTTGATTCAAAACTAATGTGCCGGCAAGGGTCGGCGATTTAAGTTCCTGAGATAGGAAAGGAGTTATTTATGTCAACAAACATGCAACGTGATATCCTTGTTCTTAATCTTGAAGAGCAGATGGAGAGAAGTGCAGACAGACAGTTCGATAAGTCTTTTGCAGACTGCACAGACAAAGAGGCTTACTATGTGCTTTTGGATGTTACCAATGAGCTTATGCGCGTGGCTGAGCCTATAGTCGGAGAGAAGAAGATCTACTATATCTCTATGGAGTTTCTTATTGGTAAGCTTCTGTCCAACAACCTTATAAACCTTCGTGTATATGACAAGGTCAATCAGATACTTCGTAAGAATGGCAAGAAGCTTGCTGATATTGAAGAGTACGAACCGGAACCATCTCTTGGTAACGGCGGACTTGGACGTCTTGCTGCATGTTTCCTTGATTCTATCGCAACACTCAAACTTCCGGGAGAAGGAATCGGTCTTAACTACCACTACGGTCTTTTCAAACAGGTATTTGAGAAGAACCTTCAGACAGCTCAGAAGGATCAGTGGCAGGAGAACAAGTCCTGGCTTGAGAAGACAGATACAACCTTTGATGTAAACTTTGGTGACAAGAAAGTTACATCAAGACTTTATAACCTCTATGTATGTGGTTATGATTCAGGTATTAACAAGCTTCGTCTTTTCGATATCGAGACAGTTGATGAGAAGCTCGTTAAGAAGGGTATCAATTTTGATAAGACCAAGATTGAGAAGAACCTTACTCTTTTCCTGTATCCGGATGATTCTGATGAAGCAGGTAACCTCCTTAGAATATATCAGGAGTATTTCCTTGTAAGCAATGCAGCTCAGCTTATCTTACATGAGATGAAGGAGCGTCAGTATGATCTTCACAAGCTCTATGATCATGCTGTTATCCAGATCAATGATACACATCCTACTATGATCATCCCTGAACTTATCAGGATCCTTGTAGAAGAGAAGGCATTCTCTATGGATGATGCTATCAAGGTTGTATCTAAGACCTGCGCTTATACTAACCATACTATCCTTGCAGAGGCTCTTGAGACATGGCCGCTTGCTTACCTTGAGAAGGTAGTGCCTCAGCTTGTTCCATATATCAAGGAACTTGATAAGAGAGTAAGAGCCAAGGTTAAGAACAAGAACGTTCAGATCATTGATAAGGACAAGAAAGTCCACATGGCTTTCATCGACATACATTATGGATTCTCTGTAAACGGCGTTGCAGCTATCCATACAGACATCCTTAAGAATACTGAGCTTAACGATTTCTACAAGCTCTACCCTGAGAAGTTCAACAATAAGACCAATGGTATCACTTTCAGAAGATGGCTCCTTTCTTGTAACCATCCTCTTGCAGATCTCATCGCTGATACTATCGGTGATGGATACAAGAAGGATGCTACTCGTCTTGAAGACCTCCTGTCTCATGAGAAGGACGAGGGATTCCTTGATCGCCTTGATGCCATCAAACAGGAGAAGAAAAAAGACCTTGCCGCTTACCTTGAAAAGCATGAAGGTGTACAGGTTGATCCTACATCTATTTATGATATTCAGGTTAAGAGACTTCATGAGTACAAGCGTCAGCAGATGAATGCTCTTTATATCATTCATAAGTACCTTGAGATCAAGAATGGCAAGAAGCCTGTAAGACCTCTTACATTCATCTTCGGAGCTAAGGCTGCACCTGCTTATGTTATAGCCAAGGATATTATCCACCTTCTTCTGTGCCTGCAGGAGATCGTTAATAATGATCCTGATGTAAGCCCATACATGAAGGTTGTATTCGTTGAGAACTACAACGTAACCTATGCTGAACACCTTATCCCGGCAGCAGATGTATCCGAGCAGATCTCACTTGCAAGTAAGGAAGCTTCAGGAACATCCAACATGAAGTTCATGTTAAATGGTGCTGTAACACTTGGTACAGATGACGGTGCCAATGTTGAGATACATGATCTTGTAGGCGATGACAACATCTATATCTTTGGTATAGATTCTGATACAGTCATTAAGCACTACAAGAAGGCTGACTATGTATCCAAGAAGTATTATGAGAAGAGCCCGGTTATCAAAGAGGCTGTAGATTTCATTGTAAGCAAGCAGTGCCTTAAGGTTGGTAAGAAAGAGAACCTTACAAGACTTTACAACGAGCTCCTTAATAAAGACTGGTTCATGACCCTTATCGATCTTGAATCCTATATCGAAGCAAAGGACAGAATCTTTGCAGACTATGAAGATCGTAATAAGTGGAAGCACATGATGCTTGTAAATATCGCTAAGGCAGGATATTTCTCATCAGACCGTACTATCATGGAATACAACAAGGATATCTGGAAACTTCAAAGAGCAGACTGATATAAATAATAAAAGGGAACTTCCTAGCGGAAGTTCCTTTTTTTTGAGCGTGCGCCGCCTGGCACATATATACAAGATATATTTTTTATTTCGTTAATTATTGTATTGGTGATATACTATATTAAGACACGTTTAATCTGTCCGTAGGACGCTTCTTTCAAATGATCAGGGGGCAAATATGAGCGATAAGATGAGACTTGTAACTCGTAGTGACTTTGATGGTCTGGTTTGTGCAATGATCCTCAGGGAGTGTGACTTGATTGAAGACATTAAGTTCGTGCATCCCAAAGACGTACAGGATGGCAAGGTTGAGCTTTCGGGACACGACATTACCACCAACCTTCCTTACGATCCCAGAGTTTTCATGTGCTTTGACCACCACGAGTCAGAGCTTACCAGAAATGCGTCAATGAAGGATAACAACAACTGGCACATCGAAGGACAAGCCAAGTCTGCAGCCAGAGTTGTATACAACTATTACAAAGATAAGGGTTACGCCCTGAAGCGCATCTCCGAGGAGATCATGACTGCCGTTGATAAGGGCGACTCCGCAGATTTTACAGAGGATGAGATCTTAAATCCCAAGGATTGGGTTCTTATGAATTTCCTTATGGATGCCAGAACAGGCCTTGGAAGATTCCATGATTTCAGGATTTCCAACTATGACCTTATGATGGAACTTATTGACTACTGCGTCAACCACGACATAGGGGATGTTCTTAAACTTCCAGATGTCAAGGAGCGTGTGGATCTCTACAACGAGCAGGCTGAGCTATTTAAGAAGCAGTTAAAAGAGATATCGCACATGGAAGGTAAGGTTGTGGTTGTGGATCAGAAAGCTGCGGGAGATGTTATTTACGCTGGAAACCGCTTCATGATCTACGCTATGTATCCCGAGGCTGAAATCTCCGTTCACGTGGCCTGGGGCTTCAAGAAGCAGAATACAGCCGTTATGATCGGTAAATCCATAATCAATAAGGCTTCCAAGTTCAACATCGGAGACCTGTGTCTTGAGTACGGCGGAGGCGGTCATGCCAATGCAGGCACCTGCCAGTTGGACAATGACAAGGTAGACGATCTTCTTCCTGAGATTATTAAAAAACTTAATTCGTAAAAGATCTGATAGCCGGTCGCAGATTCTGAAGCGGCCGGTTGTTTCTTGATATAAAAGACGTTGAAATTTGCATGGATTTATAAGATTCAAAACAGCGAAAAGAACAGGACTCCTGTTCTTTTCTATGCTACTATCAACACATACCCAAAAGCATAAGACCTCCGCAGAGAAACATAAAAGTCCTATAAAGAAGAAAAAACGCAATACAAGACTTCTATAGCATAAAAAATATGCTATAAAAGTCCTATAAGCAAAAAAAATTGACAAATAAGACTTCTATAATATAATTAAAGTATGATAGGACGAATAGAAGAACAAAAAGAATTAAATAGAATCTATAACAGGGATCAGTCTGATCTGGTTGCCGTTTATGGAAGAAGGCGAGTAGGCAAAACATATCTGGTCAATGAAACATTTCGCGGGAAATTTGCTTTTCGTCATACAGGCCTTTCTCCAAAAAAAGATGTAGATCCCAAAACAGGGAAAGAAGAAATGACAACGATGAAAGACCAGTTGACTCATTTCCATATGTCCTTGCAGCTGCATGGGGCAAAAAAAGGCACCGCTCCTGCAAATTGGGAAGAGGCATTTTTCATGCTTGAAAAGCTGCTTATGGAAAAAGATAACGGGTCCAAACAAGTCGTTTTCTTCGATGAACTTCCATGGATGGACACAAAAAAATCAGGTTTTTTGCAGGCATTTGAAGGTTTTTATAATGGATGGTGTTCGGCGCGCAATAATGTAATGGTCATAGTCTGTGCCAGCGCAAGCTCGTGGATATTAAACAAATTGATCCGTGGGCGAGGGGGACTCTTTAACAGAGTAACCTGTCAGATAAAACTATCTCCGTTTTCATTAAAAGAATGCGAAGAGTATCTGGAGAGCCAGAATATTCGTTTTTCAAGATATGACATAGCTCAGAGTTACATGATATTCGGCGGAATCCCGTATTACCTTGGATATGTCAGAGGCGAACTCAGTATGGCTCAAAATGCTGACAAAATGTTCTTTAATGAAAGACCACTGCTAAAGGGAGAATATCAAAACTTATTTGCATGTTCTTTTGAAATGCCGGACAGAACCAAGAAAGTAGCAGAGTATCTGTTTTCAAGAAATTATGGTTACACAAGACGCGAAATTAGTGAAAAATTCAAGGATATTTCAGGAACGGACTTAACCAAGATCCTGCTCGCGCTAGAAGAAAGTGATTTTGTTATTAAATATATTCCTTTTGGTCAGGGAAAAAGAGACATACATTACAGGCTGACAGATCCATATTGCCGTTCATACTTAAGCTTTATTGAAGGAAAAGGCTTTAGAGAGAACTTTTGGCAGCACAATATGGATTCCAATATTTTAAATACATGGAAGGGGATCGCTTTTGAAAATGTATGTTATTTACATTTTCAGCAGATCTTAAAAGCACTTAATATAAGCGGAATAGAAGCCAGTCAGACCATATGGAACAAGGGAAAAGACGATAACTCAGAAGGAGCGCAGATAGATCTTATAATCAGCCGTGCGGACAATGTTCTAAATCTCTGTGAACTCAAATTTTACAGTGGAGAGTTTTTGGTTGATGCAAAGTATGAAGAAAAAATGCGAACAAGGAACAGACTGATATCAGAACGGGTATCAAGGAAAAAAGTGGTGCGAAATACCCTGATAACGACATATGGGTTGACCAGAAACGGGTACAGCAATATTTTCACAAATATCATAACACTGGACGATTTGTTTGAATGATATAAAACAAGGATCAAAACAGCGAAAAGGACAGGAGTTGCCGCTCCTGTCCTTTTCTTAGTGCGACAGCCACTTCTTTTTCTGAACTATTAGCTAAATATTACAAATTGTTTTTCGATATTCTCTTTAATGATTACATGATGATCACTATTCTATTCATACTTAAGTTAGTTGATATCTATACTTTCCCCATTAATAATATGTTACTAATAGTACAGTAATACCTACAGATGAAACATCTTTGAGCAATTCAATCGATATATGGTAATATAGCATGTTCAGTTTTGTTGAACTATAATAGTATTTGTATAAATAATCTTTAAGGGGAGAACTCTTTTATGAATAAACAGCAGCTTGCAGCTAAAATATGGGAATCCGCCAATCAGATGCGTTCCAAAATTGAAGCCAACGAATATAAGGACTATATTTTGGGTTTTATTTTTTATAAGTTCCTTTCAGAAAAGGAAGAACGTTATCTTCTGAATCTTGGTTATACCAAAGATGATTTGGATACTGTAACTGAAGAGGATTCTGAGACAGTTGAAGATGTTCAAAGGAATATCGGATATTTTATTTCTTATCAGAATCTCTTTTCAACATGGCTTAATAAAGGTCAGGATTTTAACGTTGCAGATGTTAGAGATGCATTATCTGCATTTGAAAGACTCATTAATCCATTGCAGAAAAAAGTTTTTGGAAATATCTTTGAAACTCTTAGCGTTGGATTGTCAAAACTAGGAGATACTGCGGCTAATCAGACAAAAGCAATAAGTGAACTTATCAGACTGATATCAGATATCCCAATGGATGGAAAGCAAGATTATGATGTTCTTGGCTTTATATATGAATATCTTATTTCTAATTTTGCTGCAAATGCCGGAAAGAAAGCGGGAGAATTCTATACCCCTCATGAAGTATCAGTTCTTATGAGTGAGATTGTTGCTAATCATCTGAAGGATAGAAGTGAAATTGAGATTTTTGATCCTACTTCCGGATCAGGAAGCTTACTCATTAACATAGGCAAGAGCATTGAGAAGTATCTGGGAGATAGTGATAAGATCAAGTACTATGCACAGGAATTAAAACAGAATACGTATAACCTTACAAGAATGAATCTTGTAATGCGCGGAATTCTTCCAAGCAATATCTTTACACGTAATGGTGACACTCTTGAAGAAGACTGGCCTTATTTCGAAGAGAATGATCGCATAGGAACATATAAGCCACTTTATGTTGATGCAGTTGTTTCCAATCCTCCATATTCTCAGAAGTGGGATCCATCGGATAAAGAAGCTGATCCAAGATATAAAGAGTATGGACTTGCTCCAAAAGGAAAGGCAGATTATGCCTTCCTTTTGCATGATCTTTATCATATCAAGCCAGATGGAATTATGACAATCGTATTGCCTCACGGAGTGTTGTTCCGCGGTGGTGAAGAAGGTGCTATAAGAAAAAATCTTATTGAGAATAATAAGATCGATGCAATTATAGGTCTACCTGCAAATATATTCTTTGGAACAGGTATACCAACAATAATAATGGTATTGAAACAGAAAAGAGAGAATACAGATGTATTGATCATAGATGCATCTAAGGGATTTGAAAAAGTAGGTAAGAACAATAAGCTTAGGGCTTGTGATATAAAGAAAATCGTTGATACAGTAACTGGAAGATTAAGTATAGAAGGATTTTCAAAGGCTGTTTCTCGAGAAACAATTAGGGAAAATGATTACAATCTGAATATCCCTCGTTATGTTGATTCCTCAGAAAAGCCTGAAAAATGGGATATCTATGCTTCTATGTTTGGAGGAATTCCTAAAGCAGAAGTAGATGAACTATCTAATTATTGGAATGCATTACCAAACTTAAGGAATGATATATTCACAAATGCTTCTGACCAGTATCTTTCATTCAAGGATACAAACATTAAGCATCTTATTAGTGATCATAATGATGTCAAAAGTTTTATTAGATCATATGAAAATGCTTTTGAAGGTTTGGATAAATATCTGAGCCATGAACTTATAGATAACATGGATTCTCTTAACATAGCAGCGGAAGAGGACTGCCTTTCAGCAGAGATTTTCAAGAGATTTGAAGGTTTAAAGCTGGGAGATCCTTATGGAGCTTATCAGATTGTAGATGATATGTGGTCTCAGATATCAATAGATCTTGAAATAATACAAACTGAAGGTCATGAAGCAATAAGAAAAGTTGATCCTAATATGGTTGTCAAAAAGAAAAATGGAAAGGACGTAGAAGTGCAGGAGGGATATTTAGGTCATATATTCCCCTTTGAACTTGTGCAGAATACACTGCTTAGAGAGTATAAAGATGAAATAGGCAATTTGGATTCTCGACTGTCTGAAATAACCTCTGAATATGAAGAATTACTGGAGAGTTTATCAGAAGAGGATAAGGAAGCTGACTTTGTAAATGAGGAAAAAACAGAATTTGTATTCAAAGAGGTAGCGAAAGCTCTGAAAGACAAGGATACAGAAAAGGAGATTCTGGATGTACTGAAGAAGGCTGACAAACTTAACAAGGAAGAAAAGAGTTTGAAAAAGCAGATAAAGGAAAAGACAGCGGAACTTGAACTTGCTACAAAAGCTAAGATTGAAAACCTCACCGATAGTGAAGTGATGCTGCTGTTTATAGAAAAATGGATAGAGCCTATTGTTGATGGAATAGCTGAGATACCTTCACAGATTATAAAAGAACTGATAGCAAGTCTTGAAACTATTGAATCAAAATATGAAACTACTTTTGAAGAAGTGGATGATGAAATAAGAAAAACATCTGATGAACTTGTAGGAATGTTAGGGTGTTTGACAGGCAATGATTACGATATGCAGGGAATAAATGAGTTGAAAAAGCTGTTAGGGGGTGCTTGATATGACAAAAAAGAAACCCCAGATTAGATTCGAGGGATTCGCTGACGATTGGGAACAGCGTAAGGTTGGTGATGTAATCACTGAGGTATCTAGACCTATTGAAATGAATGATGATCAATTATATCAATTGGTCACTGTCAAACGTCGTAATGAAGGTATTGTATCTCGTGGTTTCTTTTATGGAAAAGAGATTTTGGTCAAAAATTACTATGAAATACATGCAGGTGACTATCTTATTTCAAAACGTCAGTTAGTACATGGAGCAAATGGCCAAGTGCCGGAAAACCTTGATAGATCAATAGTTTCTAACGAATATATGGCATGTATTGGGAATGAAATGCTGACGGCAGA
>JAEEGF010590001.1_pt1 | contig 24838 bp, 21 predicted proteins | sample 9134171 | NCBI WGS metagenome assembly JAEEGF01 (sample SAMN16246542, study PRJNA631951) | gut metagenome | biome: gut microbiome; feature: rumen; material: AP-attached | host: Bos | place: Iran: Karaj | collected 2018-10 | reverse complement strand
GTGTGTGTTGGTTATGCAAGGATAACGAGAATGTCGAGAATATGTTATGTGTTGTGTCACAAATATTTATCAACAAACTGTGGGCGAATTTGTTCATTTCGCACAATTTCCACGCGGCTCGCACGGTGGCCTGTTAATAACTCCGGCCAAACTGTTCATTCCGTACTATTTTTCAAAATTTTCATGCGTTTGCCCTGGGGAAATGGCCAATCTCGGATTCGTTTTCACAGAGTGCCTTCGCTCTGGGTTCGCTCTGCCTTCGCTTCCGGAGGCGAAGAAAAGAGGGAGACAGGAGGGAAGGAAAAAGGAAGGAGAATTGAGAATTGAGAATTATCCGGGCGCGGCAGCCAATTTTCAACTTTCAACTTTCAATTTTCAATTAAAAAAAGAGCCCTCCCACTAAAACACCCGACTAAGGACCGGGGGGAGGGGTCAGAAACCATTTAAACCTGATTTGATGAACTTCTTAAAGCACATTGACGACATCTTTTCCTTCTTTTCTCGGTTACAATGGAACCCCATTGCGCCCTCAAAAAGAAGAAAAATCTGAACGCCAATCTGCATAATAAGACCCACCAATCAAGTTCAAATAGTTTCTAAAAATATCGCGTATGAGTATTTTAACTGGTTTTATGAGGAAGCAACGTGGTTCGGCTGGTGACGCCACGTTCCGCATCGTGAACGGGCAGACCGTCATGAGCGAGAAAATCACCACAAACAAAAGTAAGTCGTTCGCACAGATGGCGCGTCGCGTGCGCTGGGCCAACATCGTCAACTTCTGGCAGGCGATGAAGGGGCTGGACCGCCCGAGCTTCGAGACGAAGCCGAGGACTTGGAGCGACTTCAACGCCTTCATGAGCGCGAACATCGACGGCGCACCCGTCTATCTCACCAAGGAGGAGGCAGGGCAGGGTGCCTGCGTGGTGGCCGCCTATCAGGTGACGCGCGGCTCGCTGCCTTCCATCGACGTGGCCGCAGGCACGGGCGGAGTGCCCGTCAGCGACATTGCGCTGGGCAACCTCGTCATCGACGGCGACACCACGCTGAAGGAGTTCAGCGACGCGGTGGTGGACAACAACACCAACTATGTGCAAGGCGACCAGATCAGCTGCTTCATCGCTGTTCAGGAGCAGAACCCCGTGGCGGGCATCCCGTACATCAACTTCAAGGCGTATGAGGTGACCCTCAACCAGCGCGACGAGGACACGCTGTTGGCCGACATCGTGAGTGCCGACGGGTTCAGCTCGGTGGACGGCAAGCTGGGTGCCAGCGGCACGGTGAACGGCGGCATCTGCTGGGTGCACAGCCGCAAGGGCTCGAACCGCGTGATGGTCAGCACCCAGTCGTTGTTTGTCAACAATGGTCTGCTGGCGCAGTACCAGACCAGTGCCAAGCGCGTCGAGGCCATCCAGTCGTACGGCGGACAGGTGTCGCAGCTCTTCCTGGTGCCGAACACCGACATGACGGTAGCGGCAGCGTAAGTTTTAATTGAGAATTGAGAATTGAGAATTGAGAGTTGAGAATGATTGCCTGATTGCTTGATTATTTGAATGTTACTTCGTGACGTTGCTTGGGCTCGGCATAGCGAGCAAGCTCTCTCTGCTCTCACCTTGTGCAACGTTTGAGTATTTTGACGCGCCAGCCACTCAGTCATTCACACATTCAAGCATTCAGGCAATTACATTTTTCAATTTTCAATTTTCAATTTTTTTTCGCTCGTTGGAGGAAAAATGATAAGTTTTTTGAAAAAAATATTGTTTTTCAAAAAATAATTTGTATTTTTGCACTGAAAATTCAAAACGATAATTTGAATATATGATTAACAAAACGGTCTTGAAACAGATATTGGTATCCAACCAAAAGGATGTGGAGAATTATCAGATTGTGCCTCGTGAGTTGCCCTCCGACGAGTTCGAAAGGCGTGTGTTCGTTGGCATTCGTAGGGCTGGCAAGTCGTTCATGCTCTATCAGAAAATGCAGCAGATGCTTGCAGAAGGTCACAACTGGGCTGACATGCTCTATCTGAACTTTGAAGATGACCGTCTGGCGGACTTTGCCGCAGACGACTTTGAATCGATTCTAGAGTGCCATGCAGAGATGTACGACCAACGCCCCATGCTATTCCTCGACGAAGTACAGAACATTGATGGCTGGGAAAAATTTGCCCGACGTATGGCTGATGCAAAGTATCGGGTTTGGATAACGGGTAGCAACGCAAAGATGCTTTCGTCGGAAATCATGACTACCCTCGGAGGCCGCTATCTCACTACCGAGGTCTATCCCTATAGTTTCCAGGAGTATCTCAAGGTAAAGGATGTCCCATTCGACGAACATGCCCTACTGGCCACCGAATTACGTGCCAAGATGTTGCGTCAGTGGAGTGAGTATCTGCATTGGGGCGGTCTGCCTGAATCTGTCAACCTCAGTGTGAAACGCGACTATCTGACCAGTACGCTCCAGAAAATCTACTTGGGTGACATTGTCAGTCGCAACAAGATTTCCAATGCCAACCTCCTGCGTCTGCTGCTCAAGAAACTGGCCGAAAGTGTCAAACAGCCCGTTTCCTACAACCGCCTCGCCAATGTCTTGTCGTCGGTAAGTGGTAAGATTACGATGCCCACCGTAAGCAAATATATCGAGTATGGCGAGGAGGCATGGCTGCTCCTGCGTCTTCGCAACGTATCTGCCCCATTTGCAGACAAAGAGTCTTTTTGCAAATACTACTTCGTAGATAATGGCGTACTTAACCTATTCCTACTTGACGGAGACACGGCACTGCTTGAAAACCTGACTGCCCTTACCTTGTTCCGCAAGTACGGACACGATAAGGACAACGAGCGAGTGTTTTTCTTCAACGACAAGGTTGAGGTGGACTTCTATGTCCCAGAAGACAAACTGGCCATACAGACATCTTTTTGCATCAACAAAGCAGAATATACCTATGACCGTGAGGTCGATGCATTAAAGAAGTTGCCGAAAACACTCGCGTGCGACCGTCGCGTCATCCTCACCTACGATGAGTCGGATGCTGTCATCGACGATTTTGGCACTATTGAGGTCATGCCTTTGTGGAAATGGATTCTTGAACAAACTTGAAGAAGCCCAATCTTAATTTTCAATTCTCAATTGTTACATACCGCAGGTCGAGGGCGTTCATGGCGTTGCTGCGGAGGCCGTGGACGTTCTTGCGGGTAAAGTGAAGCACTTGGTCGTAGTAGAGGACTATGACGGGTGCTTCCTGCATTATCATCTTGTCCATCTGGCGGTAGAGGGCTATGCGCCGGTCGGGGTCGGCGGTGCCTTTTGCCTGTCGGTACAGGCGGTCGTATTTGGGGTTGCTGTAGCGGGTGTAGTTGGAGCCCGCAGGGCAGCGGTTGTTGCTGTAGAAGAGCGAGAGGTAGTTCTCCGCATCGGGGTAGTCGGCTATCCAACTGCCACGGAACCAGCTGCTTTTGCCTTGGGCTATCTGTTCGCGCAATGCGGCAGGGGGATTGACATCTATCTTGATGTTGATGCCGAGCAGGCCGAGCTGCTGCTGGATGTATTTGCAGAGGTCGAGATAGTTGCTGATGGTGGAGAGTGTGATGGTGGGTAGTCCTTTGCCGTGCGGGTAGCCCGCTTCGGCAAGGAGGGCCAAGGCTTTCTGTGGGTTGTATTCGTAGCCATAGTCGGCTACGGTGTCAAAGCCGGGCAGGCCGCAGGGCACCATGCCGCCGATGCCGGGCTGTCCGATGCCGTTGCGCAGGTATTTCATCATCTTCGTGCGGTCGAAACCGTAGTTGATGGCCTGACGGATGCGGCGGTCTTTCAGCGGCCCATCTGGTTTTTCCATCCTAAAACCAAGATATTCTGTGTTTAAGAATGGTGTGCTGACCATGTCGATACGGCCGGCATATTTGGCTCGCAGTTGTCCCGTCTGGGTGAGTAGCTCGTCTTTGTAAGAGGCATCGAGAGAGTTCATAAAGTCCAGATTACCTTTGACAAATTCGAGGAAGTTGGTCTGCCGGTCGACAATGAAGGTGACAGCGACAGCATCCAGATAGGGGAGGGGATGTCCCAGACTGTCCCGTTCGAAATAGTGCTCGTTGCGCCGCATGACCAGCTTGACACCCTCTTTCCAGAGTTGGAAGTGGAACGGTCCAGTGCCACAAGGATGCTGGCGGTAGTCGGCACCATAGTGTTCCACCACTTCGCGCGGCACCACGGAGCAGTAGGTCATGCCCAACAAGCTGAGGAAGGGGCTGAAAGGCTGCTTGAGGAGGATGGCGAAAGTGGTGTCGTCGACGGCTTCAAAGTGGTCCACCTCGTCGAATACCCACCGTCCGGGCGAAGCCACATTGGAGTCGAGGATGCGGCTAAAGCTGTAGAGGAAGTCGGCAGCGGTGACGGCGCGAGTGGAGTCGGGGGTGCCAAACAGCTTGTCTTTATGGAAATAGACATCGTCTCGTAGGGTGAAGGTGTAGGTCTTTCCGTCGGGGCTGATGCTCCAGCTCTTGGCGATGCAGGGCTGGGGCTCCAGCTGTTCGTCGAGGCGGATAAGGCCGTTGTATAGCTGTGTGCAGGCCCAGATAATGGCCTGGTTTTTAGCAAAGGCAGGGTCGAGGGTGGCGATGTCGGACGGCTCGTTGTAGCGGAATATCTGCTTGTCGCTGTTGTCCGGGATATTGCAGCTGGTCAAAGCCAGCAGCACCAGCAGGAATATAGAAGTTTTTTTCTGTGTCATGATTCGTTAATAGTATCCAACATCCTCTTAAACTCCTCTTCAGTTGGCAAATAAAGTTTGTATCGGGAAGCAAAAATCTGCTTCCCCTCGTTGAGTACGGAGTATTTGACGATGGCCTCGCTTTTCTGTGAACACAGGATGATGCCGAGGGTGGGATTGTCGTCAGCATTCTTATATAGAGCATCAAACATACGGATGTAGCTATCCATCTGCCCAACGTCCCCGTGGGTGAGTTTGCCGAGTTTCAGGTCTATTAGGACGTGGCATTTCAAGATGCTATGGTAGAAGACTAAATCGACATAGAAATCTTCATCGTCATATCGCATCCGTTTTTGTCGTGCCACGAAACAGAATCCACGTCCTAATTCTAAAAGGAATTGCTGCAGGTGGGTTATCAATGCCTGCTCAATGTCGCTTTCGTGCAGGGCTGGGTATTCTTTTAGGTTGAGAAACTCCAGTACAAATGGGTCGTGAATGAACATCTCCGGCTTGGACTGTTTCATCTTCTCCTTGGCCTCCATAATGACGGGAGTTTTATCGCGACTTGCTAATAGCCTCTCGTAATATAGTGTGGATATTTGCCTATCCATTTGGCGGGTGCTCCACATGCCGTCGGCAGCTTCGTTCATGTACCATTGCCGTGCGGCCTCATCTTCAACGCTTATCAGGCGGCGGTAGTGCGACCACGTCAATTCGTGACGCAGTGTGTCACGAATTGGAAAGTTTCTGTAAAACAGGCGGATGTATCGAAGATTGCTTTCGTCAAATCCTTTCCCAAACTCTTGTGAAAGGCGGTCTGCCAATTCCTTTAAGAGGCTCTTGCCATATTCCGCGCGGGCTTCTCCATGTTGTTCGTATTCAACGATACTTTGTCCTATCAGCCAATAGCTTTCAACCATGGCGAAGTTCACAGCGGTATATGCTCGCTGTCGGGCAGAGGCGAGTATGTCTCGGATTTCGGCATAGGGTTGCTCTGTGCCCTTCTGTTTGCTGGTTGATATTATTTCAGCAGTCATCAGCGTGTGTCGGTTGTGCTACTTCTTATATATCACTTTCCCGTCCACCAGGGTCATGACGACGCTCTCGCCGTGGGTGGCGTAGACGAGGTTGGAGAGGGACTTGCTGTCTGATACTATGTCTGTTGGAGTAGGACCGTTGAGTTTGGCTAGGAAGAGGCATGCAGGCTGGCCGGGGGCGATGCTGTGGCCCAATGTGGCAAGGGCGAGTATCTGCTCGGCAGGGGCGGCGGTGGGGTCGCCGCGCCAGCCTTTCTGCAGCAGGGCGGCGGTCTTCATCACCTCTATCATGTCGAGGTTGTTGCTGGAGGCAGATCCGTCGGTGCCGAGGGTCACGCGGGCACCCGCGTCGAGCAATTCTAGCAAGGGGAAACGGTAGCCGCTTCCGAGTTTCAAGTTCGAGTTGGGGCAGTGGACACAGGTGATACTGTGGTCGCCGATGAGCTTAATTTCGTTGTCGGAGAGGTGTAGCGAATGGGCTGCTATAATGTTGGCTCCCAGCTTGTCGAGGATGCCCAGACGGTCGAGATATTCCCACGGGCGGCAGCCATGTTCGCGCAGGCAGTCGTTCACCTCCTTCTCTGTCTCGCTCATGTGGATGTGCATGGGCACGTGCAAGTCGGCGCAGGCATCGGCACAGCGGCGCAATCCCTTCTCGCTGACGGTGTATATCGAATGGGGTGCCACGGTGAAACGGATGGCGTGGCTGGCATGTTGGCGCAATAGTTCCTCCACGCATCCGACCTCGTCGCCGTCGCCGAAGATGTTGTAGCCCAGCATCGCACGCATACCGCTGTCTTTCACTGCCTGTGCCATTGCCGGCAGGCGGAAGTACATGTCGTTGAAGGCGGTGGTGCCGCTAGCCAGCATCTCGTGGCAGGCCTGGAGGGTGCCTTGGTACACCAGCTCGTCGGTGAGCTTCTGCTCGGCTGGCCAGATGTATTGGTTGAGCCACACGTCGAGCGGCTGGTCGTCACCGAGTCCGCGGAAGAGGGTCATCGGCGCGTGCGAGTGCATGTTGCACAGCCCCGGAAAGACTGCCAAATCGGAGCAGTCAACGACCTCCGCGTCTGTCGGTTCTACATTTGTGTTTGCTTCTATCACATTATCAATAAGGCCGTTGTCAATTGTAATGTCAACGGCCTTATTGTTAAGAATTGCGTTTCGCAGTATGGTCTTCATTGTACCAATATAAGAATATCGTTTTTCTGACCTTTCACCACACCGCCGCGGATGTCGAACGTCTTGGTCTCGTCGCCATCGATCACAAGGCGCAGGGTGCCTTTGGTGAGCGATGAGATGATGGGCGCATGATTCTGCAGTATCTCAAACAGTCCCCCCGTGCCAGGCAGTTGCAGCAACTTGGCTTCGCCTTCAAACAGGGTTGTGTCGGGCTTTGTAATCTTTACTTTCATCGTTATAAAGGTTTAAATGTTTAAAAGGTTTGGGTGTTTTAAAGGTGCGAGGTTGTTGGTAGCTTACCCTTTCAGCCTTTTCAACCTTTCAATTGGAGCGACCCTTTTCAACATTTATTTCGTCTCGGCCAAAATCTTCTCGCCCTTCTCAATGGCCTCTTCGATGGTGCCGACGAGCAGGAACGCCTGTTCGGGCAGGTAGTCCACGTCGCCGTTGAGTATCATGTTGAAGCCCTTGATGGTATCTTCGATGTTGACGAACTTGCCGGGCAGGCCGGTGAATGCCTCTGCCACGTGGAACGGCTGCGACAGGAAACGCTGCACACGGCGTGCGCGCGAAACCACCAGCTTGTCGGCCTCGCCGAGCTCTTCCATACCGAGGATGGCGATAATATCCTGCAACTCGTTGTAGCGCTGCAGTATCTGCTTCACCTGCTGGGCCGTGTTGTAGTGTTCCTCACCCACCACGTCGGGCGACAGGATGCGCGACGTGGAGTCGAGCGGGTCGACGGCGGGATAGATACCCAGTTCCGAAATCTTACGGCTCAACACCGTCTGGGCGTCCAAGTGGGCGAATGTGGTGGCAGGTGCGGGGTCGGTCAAGTCGTCGGCAGGCACATAGACGGCCTGTACAGAGGTGATAGAGCCGCGCTTGGTGGAGGTGATGCGCTCCTGCATCATACCCATCTCAGTGGCCAGTGTGGGCTGATAACCCACAGCCGAAGGCATACGGCCCAGCAGTGCCGACACCTCCGAGCCCGCCTGGGTGAAACGGAAGATGTTGTCGATAAACAGCAGGATGTCGCGTCCGCCTGTCTTCTCGTCGCCGTCGCGGAAATACTCTGCCAGCGTCAGTCCCGACAACGCCACGCGGGCACGTGCGCCGGGGGTCTCGTTCATCTGGCCGAACACCATCGTGCACTTCGAGTCCTTCACCGCCTGCGGGTCCACCTTGCTCAGGTCCCAGCTGCCCTCTTCCATGCTCTTGCCGAACTCGGGACCGTAGTTGATAACGCCGGCCTCAATCATTTCGCGCAGCAGGTCGTTACCCTCACGGGTGCGCTCGCCCACTCCGGTGAACACCGACATGCCCGAGTAGGCCTTGGCGATATTGTTGATAAGCTCCTGGATAAGAACGGTCTTGCCCACGCCGGCACCGCCGAAGAGGCCAATCTTACCGCCCTTCAGGAACGGCTGGATGAGGTCGATAACCTTAATACCTGTGAAAAGGACCTCCTGGCTCGTTGCCAAGTTCTCGAAACGGGGTGGCTCGCGGTGAATGCCGTAGCGTTTCTCGTGCACGGGGTCGGGCATACCGTCGATGGCCTTGCCTATCACGTTGAACAGACGGCCGTTGATGTTCTCGCTCACGGGCATCGAGATGGGGCCGCCGAGCACCTCTACCACCGTCCCGCGTTGCAGGCCGTCGGTGCTGTCCATGGCAATGGTACGCATCGTGTTTTCGCCAATGTCCTGCTGGCATTCGAGGATTACTTCAGTGCCATCGGGACGCACCACCTTCAGCGCGTCGTAGATGTCGGGCAGGCTGATGCCGTCTTCAAACGTCACGTCCACAACGGCGCCGATGATTTGGGAGATTTTTCCTTTTACAGTTTGTTCCATTTATCTAGTATTTTTTGTTTGCAAAAAATGGGGCATACTATGCCTTTTTGAAAGTGCGAAATTACGATTTTATTTGCAATTGGTAAAATTTTTAACACAAAAAATTTATTAACACTTTCCAATCCCCTAGTTCTATGATAGTTTGTACAGCCTCCCCGGCAGGCAGCGGACCACCTTTTTCAGCTCCAATTCCATCATTGAGGCGGCAATTTTTGGCAAAGGCAGCCCCGATTGCTGCGCTATTTCGTCCATCGTCATCTCGCGATTTTTCTCCAGCAGCCCAGCTATCATCTTCTCGTTGGCGTTGAGCTCGGCAAATAGGCTCTGCTGCTGCTCTTTATGTCGCCGACGGTCGAAGGTGTTTTTCCATCCCATTTGGAAAAAGAGGTCGCCCGCGTTGCGTATCATTGTCGCCTTGTTGTTGACAATAAGATTGTTGCAACCCTCCGAGGTGCTGTCGTTCAGCCTTCCCGGCACGGCAAACACTTCGCGGTTGTAGCTGCTGGCAATGTTGGCCGTGATGAGTGCGCCGCCCCGCTCCGCCGCCTCCACCACGATGGTGGCATCGGCCAGCGCGGCAATGATGCGGTTGCGGGCAGGGAAATTGGTCGCCTTAATCTCCGTGTGCAGCGGGTATTCTGTTATCAGAGCACCCCCCTGCTCCATAATGCGTTTGGCCAGGCCGCGGTTCTGGCTGGGATAGATGATGTCCAGCCCATGCCCTAGCACCGCCACGGTGGGAGTCTTGTTGTCCACCGCCGCCGTGTGCGCGGCGGTGTCGATACCATACGCAAGACCACTTACTATCAGAGGGTTGTCCGATGCCATCTCCTCCACCAGCCGGGCCGTGGTGCTCTGTCCGTAGTCGGTGGCCTTGCGCGACCCTACCAGTGCGACGCTGTGAGGCATGTTCAAGTCGCACTGCCCCAGCCTGTACAGCACCACAGGCGTGTCCTCGCAACCTGCCGTATTGAGCCGTTGCGGATAGTCCTTGTCGGTGAAGAAAAGAATGTCGATATGGTATTTCGCAGCCTCGGCGATGTATGCTTCGGCCTGTGGCAGAGTGGTTTTGCCCGCTATGGCGTTGACGACGCTCTCGTGTCTGCCAAAGATTTCCTTCAACTCCGGGCGCGACATGGCAAACAGCCTTTCCGTGTCGGGGCAGATGTCTGTCAGCTGCCGGATGCTCTTGGGGCCGAGTCCGGGCACTAGTGTTAGGGCTATGTTATATAGGTTCAATGTGATGGAGGTTTACTTTAAAGTTCGTAGCTCTTACTTCTTACTTCCGCAGCGACCAGCCGGAGGCTGGCGAACGACTGTTCGAGCCGTTGCAGGCATTCTTCCCGCGGCAGCCACACCGCCTGCGTGATGCCTTCCTCCGTTTGGGGCACGGCGGTCTGTTTGTCGGTTGTGTGCATTGAGAACCAACTGGTTTGTTTCAGATGCCAGCCGCCATATTTGTCGTAGATGTGGTAGGTCTTCAGTATCAGGTTGCCCAATGTGGCATGCTGTATGCCGGTCTCTTCTGCCACCTCGCGCAGCGCGGCCTGCGCCAGCGTCTCGCCGCGTTCCACCATGCCCTTGGGCAGGTCCCAGCGGCCCTCGCGGAATATCGCCAGCAGCTCGCCGTCGGGTGCCTCTACCACCCCTCCCGCAGCCTTCACCATGCGATAGCGGGCGCGGAGATAGTCGTGCAAGTGCCTGATTCCATGGCTTCCGCGCACCCACACGTCGTGCCCTCCGCACAGCAGGGCGAAACAGTCGTCCAACCGTTCATCGTCGCACACCACGCCCCCGTCGCCATGCGGCTCACTGCCCACGCCTCCGTCGGCGCAGTAATACAGGTAGTTGTCGAGATACGAAATGGTAATTGTTTTCATCATATTGTATTAACGCCCACAGCCCAAATTTATTTTACCCTCCACGAAAAAAACTCTCCGACCCCGTTTTTCCCCCTCCTTCGTTTAGGCCAGCTCCCAGCAATTCTCCATTTTTATAGAATGCTTATAGGGCCCTTTATCGCCCTAGGAGCCTTAATCGGCCTGCCAATCGGTAGAAATCGGTACAATGCGGTAGGGAGCCGTAAGAATCGGTAGGAATCGGTACGGGGTGCAAAAAAAATGCGTATGGCGCATTTTATTTTTGTCAATAGAAAAAAAATGTGTATCTTTGCGGTATGAAAACTAACGACAACATGGCCGTACAGATGGCCAATTTCTTACTGCAAGTCAAAGCGATAAAGCTTAACAACGAACATCCTTTCACATGGGCGTCGGGGCGCAAATCGCCCATTTATTGCGACAACCGCGTGACACTTTCGTACCCCGAAATCCGAACCTTCATACGCCAAAGTTTCGTGGAGGTGATCAATAAGACGTGGTGTGGCATCGACGTCATTGCCGGCGTGGCGACGGGCGGCATCGCCCAGGGCGCGCTGGTGGCGCAGGAGCTGGGTCTGCCCTTCGTCTATGTGCGTTCGGAGGCGAAGAGCCACGGGCTGACCAACCAGATTGAGGGCGAGATACACGAGGGCCAGTCGGTGGTGGTCATCGAGGACCTGGTGTCGACGGGCAAGAGCAGCCTCATCGCCGTCAACGCGCTGCGCGAACGCGGCTGCAACGTGAAGGGCATGGTGGCCATCTTCACCTACGGCTTGGACGTGGCGGCGAAGAATTTCGAGGATGCCAAGGTGGAGCTGCATACGCTGACTAACTACGACACGCTGATTGATGTGGCGTGCCAGGAGGAATATATCCGTGCCGCCGACCAGGAGTCGCTTGCCAACTGGCGCAAGAACCCCGAGGCGTGGAGCGACGCGCACATGGCGTAGCCCCCGAGGCTTGACGCACCCTTGCTGTTGCCCTATGAAGAGACTCTCCGCCATACTGATTGTGCTCGTCTGCAGCCTCTCGCTGCGGGCACAGAAGGTGAGTGACGTGTCGTTCGCGCTGGCGGGCGACACGCTGACTATCACCTACACGCTCGACCGGCCGGCGGACATCTGCGTGCGTGTGGCGATTGACAACGGGCGTTACACCGAGCCGCTGGCCGGGCTGACGGGTGCCGTGGGCAAGGGCGTGAAGGCGGGCGAGGGGCTGACCATCACGGCGGTGAACCTGCCCGAGATACGCGGCGTGGAAAAGGAGGCGCTGTCGTTCATGGTGGAGGTGGACGATGGGGCGCTGCTGGTGTATGTGGGCGACCGCTATTTCCGCATGATGCCCGTGGAGGGCGGCAGCTTCACGATGGGCTGCACGCATCCGCGCGGCGAGAAGCATACCTACGCCGACGAGCTGCCCACCCACCGCGTGACGCTGAACGGCTATTATATAGGCCAGTACGAGGTGACGCAGGGACTGTGGGCATCGGTGATGGGGGAGAACCCGTCGAAATGGACGGGCAACGACAGCCTGCCCGTGGAGCAGGTGTCGTGGAACGATGTGCAGATTTTCATTGCGCGACTGAGTCAGACGACGGGCTACCGCTTCCGTCTGCCTACCGAGGCGGAATGGGAGTTTGCGGCGCGCGGAGGCAATCGCGGGCATAACACCGTCTATCCCGGCTCGACGAGCCAGCCGTGGGAGGTGTGCTGGTTTGGCACCAACAGCGGCGGGCGCAGCCACCCCGTGGGACGGCTGAAGCCTAACGAGCTGGGACTATACGACATGGGTGGCAACGTGATGGAATGGTGCAGCGACTGGATGGATGCCTACACGGCCGAGCCGCAGAGCTGCCCGCAAGGTCCCAAGGAGGGCGAGAATCGCATCCTGCGCGGCGGTTGCTTCAACAGCCCCACGTGGGGTTGCAGCGTGTTTGAGCGCAGCTGGTACCTGCCCGACTTCGGCTACAGCTTCTATGGCTTCCGCCTGGTGCTCGACAGTGCCGAGCGGGAGGAGGATTAGTTCGATGCGGTATCTTAAGCATGGCTTATTGAATGATAGTTGATTCTCAATATAATAGTAAAATGAAAAGAGTTGTTTTATTTATTGCATTTATGATAATGGCATTATTGTCGTTTATTAAATTTCGAGGGATTTATTAGAGGGATTTATTAATAGATTATCTACTATAAAACTATATAATGATTTACTGTATGGTTTTAATAATAACGACAAATATTTAGGGATTTCTTGGATGCTTACATCGGGGTCTTCATCTGAATATTTTAATAGTGAAATAGAAAGTAATGCTAATTTGTGTGTGGTACAATATTAATACGGAGGGGATTAATTATCATTCTTATTTTTAGACAATTGCCTTTCAAAAATAATAATTCAGTTCATTTCGCTGTTTCCATTGATGAAAATAGTTACGATAAGTATTATGTTGTATTACTATACGAATATTTAGACAATAAGACATTTGGGAGTGAAGATTTATAATGATTAGGATAACAGCAAGTTTATAGGCATTGTTTGCTAAAATTAATATGGAAAAATATGCAGTAATAAGGGCAGATTATATAGACGGATTGTCGTTGAGAGTGTTTTTCAGCGACAAAACAAACCGTGTGATTGATTTCGGTGAGTTTATTACTCGTCATCCGCATCCACAGTACAACAAGTACAAAAAAACATCGTTGTTTAAACAGTTCACCATTCGATGTGGTGACCTGATTTGGGGCAAGCATGCCGATTTAAGTTTCCCCATTCAGGCTCTTTATTCTGGGGACTTGGAATATTGTGACGGAATGACCGTTTAATAATGGACAATAATTAGGAGTTAAATACAATAAAAGACATATCCTTTACGTTTATAACCCAACATAATATTCTGATAATAATTTATTACTATGGAAAAAATCCAAGTATTAGACAAGACATTCCGGCTCTATATTCCTGAGACGGAGATTCAAGCAACGGTGAAACGCATAGCAAACGAGTTGTCGCGTGATTTCAAAGGCAAAGACCCTATTTTTTGTCCGGTGTTGACGGGCAGTTACTTGTTTGCGGCAGACTTGACGCGTGAGATAGGCTTCGACGCGCAGGTGTCGTTTGTGCGCTACACTTCGTATGAAGGCTTGGAGTCGACTGGCGAAGTGACCAAGGTGCTGGGGTTCCCCGACAGGTGCACGGGACGCGACGTGATAATCGTGGAGGACATTGTGGACAGCGGCATCTCGATGGAGTTTATGATTAAAGAGCTGCAGAAACGCGACCCGGCCAGCATTTCCATCTGTACCTTCTTCTTCAAGCCGGGCAACTTCCAGAGGGATTTCAAGATAGATTATGTTGGCAAGTCGATAGACAACGAATTTATCGTGGGCTACGGCCTCGACTATAGCGGACATGGCAGAACCTATCGTGACGTATATATTCTTGACAGATGAAACGTAAGACATTAGTAGCATTGTTGCTGGCATTCATGCCACTGCTGTTTGTGGGCTGTATTCCTGAGGTGAAGCCCGTGGAGGTGAACGATTCGCTGTTGGTAGGCAAATGGCAGAAGGAGTCTCACCCAGAGGAGTATTGGCGCTACGATGCCGACCACACGGGCGAGACGTGGGACGAGTCGGAGGATGTACAGGAGGGCGAGGGGACTAAGTTCAACTGGTCGACAGAGGAAGACCAGCTGCGCCTAGATCTGTATGGTGAGATGGGTCAGCACGTCTATTACGACTACACGGTTTTGACCCAGACGGCTTCGCGTCTGGAGTGGAAGGACGTATATGGCAATAAGCAAACGTTTGTAAAGAAAACGTCATGAAAGAGACAGACGAAAGAGTTGAAAACAATCCCCAGGCTTCGACCACCCATCGTAAAAAGGGTAAGAAAGGGTGGAAGATCACACTCATTGCGTTGGGGTCGCTGCTGGGACTGGTAGTGATAGTGGTGGCGGTTGCGTGCTGGCTGCTGTTCTCCCCGGCAAGGCTGACCGCCATTGTGAACAAACTGGCGGACGACCATATCTTGTGTGAAAACCATTTTGAACGAGTGGACCTTTCGCTCTTCAAGACATGGCCCAATGTGGGTGTGGAGGTGGAGAACGTGGTGTTGGTGAACCCCTACGAGTTGCCTGCTGACAATGCGTTGGCGACGAATGCCGTGCACAACGACACACTGGCGCGCATCGGTGCAGTGACGGTGGGGTTGGATTTGAAAGCATTCTTGAAAGACCGTTCCATCATAGTGAGGCAGTTGCGAATAGACGATGCCCACGCCAACCTGTATACCGCTCCTGACGGCTGGAACAACCTCGACATCTTTGCCAAAGGCGAGGAGAAGGAGGTAGAGGAGGACACCACCAGCGCGGGACTGCCTGACATTCAGCTGGAGAAAATCGTGGTGAACAACCTGTCTGCCCAATACTGCAACCTGCAGAAGCAGATGCTGGCGCGGGCCGACCATCTCGATCTGAATCTGAAAGGGAAGAAAGTGGAGCAGGTGATGGACGCCGACCTGTCGCTGGATGTCGCCTGCCTGATGGTGGATATGCGCGACAGCGCGGGCAAGTCCAACATCTATGCCGAATTGGACAATCCCTCTATTAGTCTGGACGGCTATAGCAACCCCGACATATTGGAAGAGAATATGATAGAGGGCAAGTTGGCACTGGTGTTGCCCAAAGGGCATGTGACGGTGGGGGACAAGTCGTTTGTCACCGATGCCATGCTTGCCTCGCGACACGACCTGTTGAAGGTGCGAATGCACTTCGGTACCGACATGGGATTCAAGAGCTTTACCTTGATGGAGCCTTCGTCAATCTCGCTGTTGGACTATGTGATTGGGTTGGATGGGGTAGTGGCCCTTGCCGATTCGACGGAGCCTATGCGGGTGGACGTGGGTTATTCTCTCGACGACTGGAAAGTGGGCGAACTGCTTGAGATACTGCCCACATTTGTCACCAAAAGCCTGAAAGGCATGGATGTGGATGCCCGGCTGGGCATCAAGGGCACAGCCAAGGGGGTGGTGGCCGAAGGTCAGTTGCCGCTCGTCAGTGCCGACGTAACGTTGAAAAAAGGCTCATTTTCAGCACCCAAGATGCTGCCTATGCCTGTCAAGGACATCAAGGCCGACGTTCATGCCGACCTCTGCCTCTCGACCGACAAGGCACACAAGGCACCCTCTAGTGTCGAGATACATAGTTTCTCAGCCAAGGCGAAGAAGACCGACTTGTCCATAGAGGGGAGGGTGGATGACCTGATGGAGGACATGCTGGTGGATGCCCGCATCAAAGGCAACCTCAATCTGCCTGATTTGCAGGCCTTCCTGCCTGATACCATGCCCATCGCGTTGGAAGGCACGTCGAAGATGAACTTGAAGGTGAAAAGTCGCCTGTCGCAGCTGACTAAGCTTAATCTGAATAAGATACAGGCCAATTGCACGCTCGATTTTGCCAAGCTGGATGTGCACTACGACAGCATCCATGCTACTTCACCCAATCTGAAGGTGGCGGTGGCACTGCCCAAGACGGGTGGCAAGGCAAAGGCGAAAGTGCAAGAGTTGATTGGCGCACACATCACTGGTGGACAGCTGAATGTGGAGATGGCACAGATGGGGTTGGATGCCCGCGTGTCGGACCCCGACATCAACGTGGGCCTGCCCAATATATTGGACAAGAATCAGGCTCTTGCCGCAGCCTTCGACATCAAGTTCAGTAAGGTGAACGCGGAGATGGATTCGATGCTCGTCTATTCCGACACGTTGAAACTGAAAGGCAGCGTGCGTAACGATAAGAGTCAGGACAACGTGCTGAAGCAGTGGAATCCCGATGTGGACATCGACATTCTGCGCGGCGTGTTGGCCATGTCTAACATGTCAGAGGCGGTACGAATGACCAACTTCGAGTTCAACTACAAGCCCGAAGTGTGCAACATCGGGCGTGCCGACATTCTCTGGGGTGTGTCGGACTATCACCTATCGGGCAAGGTCTACGGTTTAGAGGACTGGCTCAGCCACAAGGAGATGCTGCGTGGCACGCTGGATTTCGGTTCGCAATATGCCGACATCGACCAGCTGCTGGGCATACTCAGCGGTATGGGCAGCGACAAGGACACCCTGCAGCAGCAACGTGTGGAGGACAATGTGCCCAAGGAGGCGAACCCCTTCATCGTGCCGAAGGATGTCGACGTGAGGCTTAACACCCATATAACAAGATGTGTGGCCTTTGGCAACGACCTCAACGACCTGGGCGGCTCGGTGACGGTCAACGACGGTACAGCCATTCTCGAACAGATTGGTTTCACCTGCAAGGCGGCGCGTATGCAGCTGACGGGCGTGTACCGTTCGCCGCGTGTCAACAACCTATTCGTGGGGCTCGACTTCCATCTGCTCGACATCGACATCGACGAATTGTTGGATATGATACCTTCCATCGACACGCTGGTGCCGATGCTTGCCGCCTTCGAGGGAAGGGCTAACTTCCATTTGGCTGCCGAGTGCAACCTGAATGCCTTCTACAAGCCTAAGATGAGCACCCTTATCGGAGCTGCCGCTATCAGCGGTAACGATCTGGTGGTGATGGACAACTCGACAATTGCCACCATGGCACGGCTTCTGCAGTTCAAGAATTGGCGCGAGAAGGACAATAACATCGGTGTGGACAGCATCAGCGTGGAGGCCACGGTGTTCCGCAAGGAAATCATCGTCTACCCGTTCATGCTCAACCTGCATAACTACCAGCTCTGCATTGGTGGTCGCCATACGCTCGACAACAATTGCAACTACCACCTGGAATTGCTCAAGGCTCCGCTGCCTGCGCGACTGGCTATCGATGTGGCTGGCAACATCAGCAAACCCCAGATTTCGTTGGGCAAACTGATGTACCCCGACCTATATATGCCTGAGCCCAGCAACAAGCTGTCTGCGCGCACACTGGAAATCAAGAATCTAGTGCGCAAGGCCTTGGAGGCCAACGTCAAGAAGTGAACTGTGGGTAAAATGTAGAATGATGAAATCGTGATATATTAATTTTAATTTTTAATTTCGTATGACCTCTTTTGCATCTATGTCCGCGTGGGGATGGCTGATTCAGTTCTTTATTATCGTCCTCGCCCTGTTGCTTGCTAACCTAATCCGCTGCAATGTGCCGATCTTCAAACGCAGCTTGTTGCCGTCGGCGTTGTTGGCAGGACTTATCATCCTTTGCCTGAAGCCTTTCGGCTTCTTTGCCGAGTTGGTCAACAAGCCCTCAATGGAGATTATCACCTACCATGCGTTGGGCCTCGGATTTGTTGCTATGGCATTGAAAAACAAGAAAATCAAGAGCTCTACCACTACCATGAAGGTGGTGGAGACGGGTGCCGTCACCGCCAGTAGTTATATCATACAAGGCTTTGTAGGGCTGTTGATTACCATCCCGCTGTTCCTCTTGTGGAACAACCGAGAATTCTTCTATGCTTCGGGACTGCTGCTGCCGATGGGTTATGGGCAGGGTCCCGGACAGGCGTTGAATTTCGGTGTCACCTACAGCCAATGGGCATCGTCGCAGGGCATCAGCTTCCACGGTGCCGACTTCGGCCTCAGCATTGCCGCCACGGGATTCATCGTGGGCAGCCTTGTGGGTGTGATATACATGAACATACTGCGTCGCAAAGGCAGGCTGAAGATGAAGGGGGACAGCTATCGCGAGGTGTACACCCTCGAAGACTACGAGTCCGAGAACGAAATCCCACATGCCGAGTCTATCGACAAACTCACCGTGCAGATTAGCCTAGTGTTGATGGTCTACTTCTTGGTGTTCCTATTGATGTTTGGGGTGGAGAAACTCGACCTCGGTAACTTTGGCACCAAGACTCTTAAACCCATGGTCTGGGGCTTCAACTTCCTGTGGGGTACGCTGCTGGGTGTGCTAGTAAAGATGATTATCAACCGTCTGCGCCGTCACCATTGGATGGAGCGTGAGTATATCAACAACTACACTCTCGACCGCATTGCTGGCACCTGCTTCGACTTTATGATTGTCGCCGGCACGGCCGCCATCGACTTCAACAACCTGCGTGGCATCTGGATGCCCCTGCTGTTGGTCTGTGCATTGGGTGCGTTGGTTACGTTCATCTATGTCAAGGCGTGTGCCAAGCACCTCTATCCCGAATATGAGTATGAGGGTTTCTTCTCCATGTTCGGTATGCTCACTGGCACCGCCAGCAATGGTATGATTCTCCTGCGTGAGATTGACCCCAAGTTCGAGACTCCCGCAGCCAACAACCTTGTCCTGCAGACCATCCCCGCCATCGCTTTCGGCTTCCCCGTGTTGCTGCTCATGGGCTTCGGGCCGCAGAGCATGACCAGCTGCCTCATCACGTTAGGCATCCTTGCCGTGGCGTTCATCGCCTTTACTTTGTTTATCTTTAGGAAGAAGATTTTCAAGAAGTCTTAACCCTTAATTATTTCATTTCATTATGAAAAAGTCAATTTCCCTTTTAATCCTAGGCTTTTGTCTAATAGCCTTCACGGCTTCAGCTCAGGACAGTGCCAATGTGCGTCGTGGCTGGACGTTAGGTGTCCTGCCCAGCTTTGCCTACGATGCCGACCTCGGCTTGCAGCTGGGTTTGCTCTCCAACGTCTATTATTTCGGCGACGGAGCCGTCTACCCCGACTACTACCATTCTTTCTATGTCGAGGCAGCCACCACCTCCAAGCACTACGGCCTATATCGTTTCGCCTACGACTCCAAGTACCTTATCCCCGGACATCGTCTCAGTATCGACCTCACCTATCTGCCCGACAAGATGTGCGACTTCTACGGCTTCAACGGCTATCCGTCGTACCTCGTTCCCGAGTATGCCGACCCTGCTAGCGAACTATACAAGACTCGTGCCTACTACAAGTTCCAACGCGACATGTTCCGCTTCAGTGTCGACCTGCAGGGCACCATCAGCAAGCCGTGGTTCTGGAATGTCGGAATAGGATTGCTGCACTATAATGTAGGTAGTGTGGATGTGGCAAGCCTGAACAAGTACGCCAAGAAGGACGAGGACAAGTTACCGGAAGGTGCTCCCACACTTTACGACTATTATGGTTTTGGAGAACAAGCTGGTAACCATCCATACCTACATGGTGGCATTACCTTTGATACACGTGACCGCCAGCAGAATCCGCGGCGCGGCATTCATGCCGATGCGTTTCTCACTGGCTATTACAACAGCACCCTCCTTATGCCAGACCATGCTTTTCCCGGTCAATACGGTTCTGGCAGGTGCAACCTTAAGTTCAACGCCAGCTGGCGTCACTACTTGCCCATTATCCCCAACCGTCTCACCTTTGCCTATCGACTCGGTACCCAACTCAATGTTGCGGGCAATAGCCCCTTCTATCTCGACTCCTACCTCAACCAGCTTTACATGCAGCGCGTTATCTATGAGGGGCTTGGCGGAGCCAATTCTTTGCGTGGCATCCTGCGCAACCGTATCGTCGCTCCGGGTGTAGCTTTTGCTAATGTCGAGTTCCGCGTGCAGGTGGCGCATTTTAAGATTGGTAAGGAGAATTTCTATATAGGCCTCAACCCCTTCATGGATGCAGGCATGGTGGTACAGCCATACGACAAGGTGCCTTCCGATTTTGCAGAACTTGCGGCTTATGGCAACTCTGGATGGTGTGCTACAGGTTGGGTCGCACAGTATTATGAGTTAGTTGACGAGAGTCGTCTCTATGCCCCCCACCTCTCCGCTGGTTGCGGTCTCAAGGTGGCTATGAACGACAACTTTGTCCTCAGCGTCGACTGGGCCACCGCCCTTGACAAGCAGGACAACAACAAGTTCAGCAACCTCTACATCAAGATGGGGTACATGTTCTAAATTAAGAATTGAGAATTGAGAATTGAGACCTGTCGAGTGTTACATCTCAATTCTCAACTCTCAATTCTTTTTGATGAATCTTTGTGAGCCGCTTGTGGTGCGGATGATGTAGGCTCCCTGGGGCAGGTGGCTGATGTCTATCTGCGTGGTGCCGTGGCACTGATGGGTTGTCAAGACGCTGCCGCGCATGTCGGTGATGGTCACTTCGCCTTCGGCTACGATGTTGAGGGTGGTTTGAGCGGGATTGGGATAGACCTTTACTGTAGTAACATCCTCGGTTTCGGCAATGCCCACGGGTGCAGGCTCGGTGGGAGCAGTGAGCATAACGCTGTACACACGTACGGTCACGCTGTCCTCAGCAGTGACGGTGATGGTCACTTTGGCGGTGGTGTCGCTCAGCCGCTCGCGAGTCATGTTGACGGTGGCGTCGCTTACCTCGGTGATGGCTTCGACAGCGGCGGTGCCAAGTCGAGAGGTGTCAGCCAGCCGTACGGTGTAGTCGAAGCGGCCTTTATCGAAGTCGGAAACTGGCGTGCCGTCCACGTTGATGCCGTTGAGCCAGGCACTGTAGATGAAGACGATGTCGTCGATGGACAGAGAGTCGTCACCCTCGCCAGCTCCAGGGGTGTTGTTTGTGGTCATGTTCACCAGCATATAGTTGCCTGTAGATGAGCCGTTGTAATTGAATGCGGCCTTCAGCAGGGTCCATCCCATCTGGTCGGGGTACTCTGTTGTGCGGGTGGTATGAATCACGGCACGCCCTTTGTATTTGGAAGGGTCGCTGACATCGTTAGGAGCACGGAAGTCATTGTCGCCATGCAGGATGGCCTCCACCTGTGCCTCGGAGACTGTGTGATAGGCGAAGAAGCTGACCCATACATACATCGAGTCGGGAGTGGCGGTGAAGGGCAGGCTATGGTCGGCATTGCTGCGTTCGGTGTAGTTGTAGTTGTCGCTGCTGGATGCCGACATGCTTCCGGCATGGATGCGACCGGTGGTCATGTTGCCGTTGGCCTTGATGCCAATAATCGACTGGGTGTAGATGGTGAGGTACGACGAACCGGCGCCGCCCGGACGGCTGCCATAGCGGTGGTAGTGGTGGGGCGATGAGGCCAAGGCGGCCCAGGAACCATCGCTGGAGGCAAAGGAGTTCCAATGGGTGGGTTCGTCGCTGAGACCTGTGCCGTCCCATTCTTCAAAGCTCGCATTGGGCAACTGGAATGTGTTTTGAGCCTGCAGCATGGGAGTGAACATTGTTGCCAAACCCAGCAGGGCAAAGGTAATAAGGTTTTGTTTCATAGATGATTGAATGTATTAATTAGTTTTTATTAAGAATGCAAAGATACAAAAAAAAGAGAATATGTAAATGTGTAAATGGATGTTGATACGTTGTGAGTCGTATAAACATATCAACTATTTTAACGAATTCAATTCAGGTCGGTGTGGCCGAAGTTGATATTGTTGCCTCCGAACTTCCTGTTCAGTTCGTCAGCTACCTGCATGAGCTTGCGGTGGCGTTCGTCGTCGCGCTCGTTGAAGAGGTCTAGTTGCACACCTTTCTCGTCGGTGATGTCGGTGAGTACCACGCCGGCCTGTTTGTAGAGGAATCCTTCACGGTAAATGGTGTTCAGCGCGGCGAGGGCGGCTTTGATGATGGATGGGGTGAAGGATGTGGGGGAGGGGAGTTTGACGGAGGTGCTGTTGCGGTATTGGCCGAGGTCGTCGCGGTGGCGGTTGGTGGAGAGGAACACTGTCACCGAGCGACAGACGCTCTGCTGGCTGCGCAGGTTGGAGGCGCAGGCGTCGGCGAAGGTGCGGATGGCTTGCTCCAGGTCCTCATGCTTGTCGGTCATACGGGCAAAGGTGCGGCTCTGCATAATGGAGCGTTGGGTGGCGGGACGGTTGAGGTTGATGCAGGGGGTGCCGTTCAGCTCGCGCCAGGTGCGGAGCCCCGTCAGCGAGAAGAGGGAGTCGACGGTGTGCTCGTCGCAGTCGGCAAACTGTTTGGCATTGGCTATGCCCATGCCGGCAAGTTTCTGGAGGTGTTTGCGCCCGATACCCCACACGTCGGCGACGGGGAGCATGGCGAGGGCTTTGTTGCGTTTGTCGGGCGTCAGCACGCACACGCCGTGGTAGCCGCTATAGTGTTTGGCATAGTGTGTGGCCACCTTTGCCAGCGTGTAGGTCTGAGAGCAGCCGCAGCTGACGGGGATGCCTGTGGTGGAGGTGATGAGGTCCATGACGAGACGGACATAGTGTGTCACCGTGTCGGGTTCTTCGACGGGCAGGCGTCCGAAGAACTCGTCGACGGAGTACTGCACGAAGTCGAGCACAATGCCCTGCTGTTGCACAGTGTCCATGATTTGCCTGGAGATGCGGCGGTATTTCTTGTGGTCGGCGGGGCATACCACCACATCGTTGAGGCGGAGGAGGCTGCGGACTTTGAAGAGGGGGATGCCGCGTTTGAGGCCGAGGGCTTTGGCCTCGGGGGTGAGGGCGAGGATGACACCGCCCCCGTTTTCGTTGCCGTTGGCCACGACAAGAGGTCGCCCCTCAAGTCCTGGGCGGGTGGCGACTTCGCACGAGGCAAAGTAGGCGTTGCAGTCGATATGGACGAACAAGTCGATTGTGCAGTTTTTGACTGTGTCAGTGTGTCGGTGTGTGCTTGCGTCATAGACACACTGACTCAATCGGGTGATTACAAAATCAGGCTTATTCGGCGACAGGGCTGAAATCATCCTTGCCTACGCCGCAGAGGGGGCACACCCAGTCGGCAGGGATGTCTTCGAAAGCAGTGCCGGGGGCAATGCCGTTGTCGGGGTCGCCCTTGGCGGGGTCGTACTCATAGTGACAGATGTCGCAAATGTACTTCTTCATTTCGGTAGTGTTTTTTGGGTTAAACTTTGAGTTAATAATCATTGTGCCACCGCCTTTGCACACGACGCAGCGGCGACGCCAACGGTGCAAAGATATAACTTTTTGTCAAACCAAAAGAGAAAAAATAAATTTGCCGTATTTTTGTTGCAAAGTGTCTTGCCAGCCGTCCCCTCTTATGGAGTGGTAGGGGGTGAGCTACAGGCCGACTGTTATAAGCACAGATGGAAAAACACCGCTTAAATTCCAGTTACAAGTGCAACGCTGAGTAAAAAAAAATACCAAAATTTGGCACCTTCGGGGAAAAAAACTATTATTTTTGTGATGTCATTGTAATAAATCGGGCTTTATAACGTTATAGATAATAAAATTGTTTTTTTTGCTTAATGCATGATATAGGGATATGTCAAATCAATGATACTAAAATAACTTGTCAAATGTCAAAACAGATCGGATTGAAAATGAAAAAACTGATACTGACTCTATCCGTTACCCTACTGTCGTTTATGGGTTTGCGGGCACAATGCGATACTATCAACACCTTCCCTTGGTGGAACAATATAGCATTAAACAATGAATGCTGGACTCGGATGGGCGACACCTCCTCTCTATGGTTGCCGGATGCAGATTCCGACTATCTCGGCATCACCGTCCCATCAGTACAGCAGGTGAACGGCTGCGCGTTAGTATCGCCGACGTTTGCTTTACCTGACGACACGGCAGGTCTTATCCTCACTTTCCATACAAGACGCATCGGTACGGGTTGTACCCTGCATATCCTCGTCGGCACAGGCAGTCGCGACAGCCTTCAAACCTACGACACGGTGAGAACCTTCATCGCTAATTTGTGGTACCAGTATGAGACCGATACCGTCGACCTCTCGGCCTATGCAGGACAGACTGTAAATATTGCCTTCAGCATTGTCAAGACCGACACTCGGTACAGTCTCGACTTTTTTGGCATTGGGAGTCTCTCCATCGAGAGCGACGACATGCCCCAGGGCACCCTTGCGGTATCGTCGCCGGTGGCCAGACAGGGAGATACGCTTAGCTATACCGTGACCCTCACTCGCGGCAGCGACTCGCTACTGACTTTCACCTGGCACAGCTTGCAGCTGGACACTACCCTGATGACTTCAGACCCCACGGTGACCTTGACGTATCCCTTTGCGGGCATCGACACGGTGTCGGTGGTCGTCGCTAATGCTTTCGGCACCATCGTACTTTCTGTTGCCAGTGGCATATACTTCTGCGACACTGTCCGCACCTTTCCTTGGGAAGAGGATTTTACTACCTTTATGGGTGCAGAAGCGGACTACGCTGCATGCTGGCAAATGGTCGAATGGACTCATACGGGGATCAATGCTACCTATGGCTTCATCGATGAGCATGGAGGGTATGTGTCGAAAAAGGCGTTGATGGTCTCCAATGGGACGGAGGGTACTTAGCTAAT
>JAEEGF011874981.1_pt1 | contig 24867 bp, 16 predicted proteins | sample 9134171 | NCBI WGS metagenome assembly JAEEGF01 (sample SAMN16246542, study PRJNA631951) | gut metagenome | biome: gut microbiome; feature: rumen; material: AP-attached | host: Bos | place: Iran: Karaj | collected 2018-10 | reverse complement strand
AAAATAATATCAAGACTATGTCACGTTTTTATCATTTGATGATCAATGGCGCAAATTACAAATGGGAAGAGCCGTTGATTCAAGGCTCACAAATCAAACAATTAGGCGGAATTGAGCCAACCGCGAACCTGTATTTGCAAGGTAAAGGTCAGCAACCAGACGAGTTGATTGCCGATGACCAGCAAGTGGATTTGTCTAATCCAGGGATTGAGAAGTTCTATTCCAGAGCCCAGCAAGTGTTGATTATCGTTAATTCCCGCGAACATGCTTGGAACAAAACTCAGATTTCTTATGATGAGTTAATTGCACTTGCTTTTGGTCATCCAGCAGGCAATATGGCCTACACCATTACCTATTCCAATGGCCCCGAAGTGAACCCCGAAGGGTTTGTCGTCAAAGGTCAAGTTGTTGTAGTATGTAATAAAATGAATTTCAATGTTACAGGAACTTGTCAATCGTAACGAGGACTTGCGTAAACTTCGGGACGCAGGTTTCGAGATGGAGATGGTTGGTGGATACTTAGTTATCCACCACATCCCCTATGTTGCCAATGTGAGCGGAAATCCTACGGCAAAAGATGATGGAAGGCTTGTCATCAAACTTAATTTGTCCGGGAATCTGCTCAACACTCCTAAAGACCATACTGCATTTTTTGTTGGAGCGCATCCGTGTAATATCAATGGAACTCCGATAACAGGTTTGGTTAATTCGTCAAGAAAGCAAAACCTTGGAAATGGAATAGTGGTTGACCATTATTTGTCAAATAAACCAGAAAAAGGAAATGAAATCTCATACTATGAGAAAACCATTCGTTATGAATCCATCATCTCGAGACCGGCTGAATACATGGACAAACGCTTGACTGCTAGAACCTACAAACCAATTCGGCCTGATTCAAACGCCAGTCCCTTTAAATATGTTGATACTATGTCTTCCAGGTACGACATTCAAGCTATCAACGAGAAATTGAAAAATGAAAGAATTGCCATTGTTGGTTTAGGAGGGACGGGATCATACGTTCTGGATTTTGTTTCAAAAACTCCCGTGAAAGAGATCCATCTGTTTGATGGCGATGTTTTTTGCACCCACAATGCATTTAGGGCACCTGGAGCGGCGTCTTTTGAGGAGTTGTGTTTGCGGCAGCAAAAGACGGATTATTTTGCACGCAAATATGATAATATGAGAGGCGGGATAGTTTCACATGCCGAATACTTGACAGAAGACAATATCGACCAGCTATTGGAATTTGATTTTGTTTTTGTTTGCATTGACAATGGGAGGGCTAGGAAGTTGGTCGTCGAGTTCCTTGGGTATAATGACAAATCATTTGTCGATACGGGGATGGGGCTAATTGTAAATGAGAGCGCAATACTGGGGTTGGTAAGGACAACATATTGCAACCCGGATAACTTCGAAGAAGCCAAAGTAAACCTTCCCTTAGAGAATCCTGCGGCTGATGCTGTTTATAAAACCAATGTTCAAATCTCTGAATTAAACGCCTTGAATGCAGCTCTCGCCGTCATCAAATGGAAACAAACAAAAGGGTTTTATGATAAATTGAAACAAGATTCATCTGACGAGGTTGTCTTTACAATTAACGATTTGAAACTATTAAAACACTGAATCATGAAGCATTGTTTCGTTGAAAACATTCCTGAAAAAAGCAAACTTGAGGATGACGTATTGTATATCTCATTGAAATACAATGTGGCCATTCACAAATGTGCTTGCGGATGTGGAAATGAAGTGGTGACTCCTTTTGATGAACGCAAAGGATGGGTGTTATCGTACAACGGGAAAACTGTTTCGTTGTCGCCCTCAATAGGCAATTGGAATCTGCCATGTCGGAGCCATTACTGGATCCAGAAAGGTCAGGTTTGTTGGGTCAAGGAATACGACAAAAAGAAGAAAAAGAAGAAGTCGAAACTGCATCAATTCTTCCACAGTTTATTCCAATAATACTATTTTCTTTTCAAAAATAGCCCAATATCATTCATTTTTGGAAATAAAAATGGTGGTATTGGGTTTTTATTTCTATATTTGTCGCCCCAATTTAAATCACACAACGATGATACAGGAACTCAGGATAAAAAATTTCTTGTCTTTTAAAGATGAAGTCGTTTTTAGTTTCGAGGCAACAAAAGACACTTTCGCCGAAGATTATCAGGTGGTTGAAGTCGCTCCTGGAGTGCGCTTGTTGAGGTTCGCCATGATTTATGGTGCAAATGCTTCGGGTAAATCAAATTTATTGTCTGTTTTTAGATACCTTGACTCTTTTTGGCGAGAAATCCCACAATCTGTGGATATGGGAACTGAAACTGTTCCTTTCCTATTAGATCATGAAACGCCAAGCAAACCTTCGGAGTTTGAACTCATTTTTTATGTTGGAAACACCAAATATTGGTATCAGCTCACGATAGACGAGCAAGCCGTCCTTTCAGAAAAACTGTTTGTCTATTACAGCGTACAACCCACTATGCTTTTTGATCGAGAACTGGAGAACGGACAATCGGTTATCTATTTTGGGACTCCTATTAAAGCCAGTGCTATTGAGAAGGAGAAAATCGCTGTGGAATGCCTCAAAAACATGTCGTTTTTCGCTGCACGAAATAAGGTGAATGTAACCCTCCCCGAAATTGACGCGGCCAAGCAATGGCTTTTAGGACAAATCTTGCCCGTTGTTCTTCCTGGATCCTCTTTGTTTGAATATGCCGAACGCCGTATGACAACAGATGCCCGATTGAAGGCACATCTGCTTGGTTTTCTTAAACAAGCCGATTTTAATATTACAGATGTCAAGACGGACATTGTCAAAGAAGCAATACCAGAACAGTATTTGAGTTTATTCTTGAACGACGAAACCCTTCCGGCTTCTGAAAAAGATAGAATGAAAAAAGAAAAGACACTTACTCGTTACGACACGTCGTTTGAGCATACCGTCACCATAGAGAATCAGGTTTCAAAAGTTTTTCTATCAAAAGATTTTGAGTCGTTGGGTACGCTTCGCACTTTCGGCATAGAAACAGCCATTTATTATGCGCAACAAAACAATGCTTTTCTTGCAATTGATGAAGTAGAGAACTCTTTGCACCCACAATTGTTGCGGTTTATTCTTTTGGATTTTCTTAGAAAGAATTCTCGTTCTCAGTTAATAGTCACTACCCATTATGATCCCTTGTTGAATGACATATCAAAACTGAACGATCAACGCATTTTCCGCAAAGATAGCGTTTGGTTTACAGAAAAACTAGATTCTGGGCACACGGATGTATATTCATTAGCCGAATTCCGAGGCTTGAACCGCTTGTCTTCAATCCAAAAGGCGTACAATCAAGGTAATTTTGGTGCCATTCCTCAAATTGATCTTTAATTATGGCCAGACGGATTGATAATAGAAACCAAAAAAATCATTCGGTTACCATTTTAGGTGAGGGGCTGACCGAACAATACTATTTCACTCATATTCGTACCTTATTCAACTACCATTACACAATAAAACCCTACTATTTTTCTGTCACATCCCTTGTGGAGATGGATAAAAAGATTACTGAGGCCGTCACGGATGGTGGTTTTGCCATTGCCGTTTTTGACGCGGATGTTGCCCACCGTAATGAGGCGGAGAAGAAGAAACTGGAATCCATACGCCGAAAGTATGCCAATAAGAGAAATGTTGTGCTATGCGACAGTCTCACCTCTATAGAATATTGGTTTTTATTGCATTACGAAAACACGAACAGGCACTTTAAGGATTCAGCAGCTACGGAGAATGAATTACGAAAACATATACCTGATTACGAAAAAAAGGCAAAGTTTCTAGAAGAGTTGAAATGGGTATCGGACCTTTGTTCAGATGGAAAACTCGAGTTGGCGAAGAATCGTGCTAAGTTTTTTGGTGAAGACGGTGAATCATATTCAAATGTGTTCAAGGCTTTTGAGTTATTGGAAAAGCTAAAACAGTTGGAACAATAAGAAAACCATGTAGCTTATGTCGTACTTCAACGAAAGCCAGTTAGAACAGTCTATCATCAGGCTGCTGCAGGAACAGGGATATGATTACGCTAAGGGCGAGGACATCACGCGCGACCTCGACGAGGTGGTGCTGCGCGACGACCTGGCCACCTACCTGCGCAACCGTTACAAGAACGACGGCATCACCGACACTGAGGTGGAGGCGGCCATCCGTGTCATCACCCAGAAGCAAGGCGGCACCCTCTACGCCGAGAACCGCCACACCATTAACCTGCTGATGGACGGCTTCTCGTTGAAACGCGAAGACCCTACCAAACAAAACCTCTATATCTATCCCATCGCCTTCGACGAGGCCAACCAGAAATATAACATCTTCAAGGTGGTGAACCAGTTCGACATCGTGGGCCTCCAGCACCGCATCCCTGATGCTATTGTCTTTTTGAATGGTTTGCCCGTGGTGGTGTTCGAGTTCAAGAACGCCCTCAAGCAAAATACCACCATTGAAGATGCCTACAAGCAACTCACCATCCGCTACCGCCGTGATATTCCGGCACTGTTCAAATACACGGCTTTCATCGTCATCTCCGATGGCGTGAACAACAAGTTCGGCACGCTCTACACCCCTTATGAGTTCTTCTACGCCTGGCGCAAGGTGAACGCCAAGGACAAGGGCTGCGACGGTATCAACGCGCTCAAGACGATGATCGCCGGCCTGTTCCGTAAGGACCGCCTCATCGATGTCATCCATAACTTCGTCTATTTCCCCGACACCTCGAAGGACGAGCGCAAGTTCATCTGTCGCTATCCGCAATACTTTGCCGCTCGCTCACTCTATCAGAATATCCTCAACCATAGCAAACTCAACCCAAGCGGCGACGGCAAGGGCGGCACTTACTTTGGTGCCACAGGATGCGGCAAGTCGCTCACTATGCTGTTCCTCTCGCGCCTGCTGATGAAGAGCAAGGCCCTTTGCAGCCCTACCATCATCCTCATCACCGACCGCACCGACTTGGACGACCAACTCTCGCGCTTGCTGCTCAACGCCAAACAATTTGTGGGCGACAGCGTGATAGAGCAGGTAGAGAGCCGCGACGACTTGCGGAACAAACTGCAAGGACGTACCAGTGGCGGCGTGTTTCTCACCACCATACAGAAATTCTCCAAGGACATCAACCTGCTTTCTAACCGAGCCAACATCATCTGCATCAGCGATGAAGCCCACCGCTCGCAGACCAGCCTGGAGGAGAAGGTGGAGATTACCGACAAGGGCGTGCGCCGCTCGTATGGCTTTGCCAAGTATCTGCGCGACTCGCTACCGAACGCCACCTACGTGGGCTTCACCGGCACACCCATCGACCCGACCATCGAGGTGTTCGGCGCTGTGGTGGACGAATACTCGATGATTGAGGCGGTCGAAGACGGCATCACCAAGACCATCATGTACGAAGGTCGTGCCTCGCATGTGTTTGCCGACAGTGAGCTCATCAAACAGATTGAGGCATACTATGACAAATGCGCCGAGGAAGGCTCTACGGAATACCAGATTGAGGAAAGCAAACGGGCGATGACGCAGATGAGCGTGCTGCTCAACAGTCCCGACCTGATTCATCGTTTGGCCGATGATTTCGTGCGTCACTACGAGCGCCGACTGGAGGAAGGCAGCACTGTGAAGGGCAAGTCGATGATTGTGTGCGCCACCCGAGAGATTGCCTTTGCCATCTACAAGGAGATTATTGCCATGCGGCCTGAATGGGGTGAGGTGAGAATCTGTGGCGAGGGTGAGGAACTCACCAAGGAAGAAGCCGAGAAGATCAAACCCATCGAACGGGTAAAACTGGTGTGCATCCGTCAGAAAGACGACGACCCTGAATTGTACAACTTGTTAGGCACCGACGAAGACCGCAAGAAACTTGACCTGCAGTTCAAGGAAGAGAAGTCAAACTTCAAGATTGCCATCGTGGTGGATATGTGGATCACGGGCTTCGATGTGCCGTGCTTGGACACCATGTACTGCTACAAGCCCTTGCAGATGCACACATTGATTCAGACCGTGAGCCGCGTGAACCGCAACTATCCTGGCAAGGACAAAGGCCTGATTGTGGATTATCTGGGCATCAAGAAGAAGTTTAACCAGGCGATGAAGAAATACGCTAACGGTGGTCAGGACGAGACGCCGGTGGAAACCATCGACGCTGCCGTGAAGCTTTTCAAAGACGAATCGGATTTGCTTCGCCAAATGTTCCATGGCTTCGATTACAGCAAGTTCTTTACAGGTACACCGCTCGAACAACTCGACACGTTGCAGATGGCCGCTGAGTTGATTCAGCGAACCAAGGAGAGCGAGAAACGCTTCATGAAGCACACCTCCTTGATGAAGTCGGCCTATAACATGTGCAACAACGACGAGCGCATCACGAGGGACGAAGTCAACGACGTGCATTTCTTTACTGGCGTTCGTTCCGTCATCTACAAGACCACTAAAGGCGAATCGCCCGATGCCACACAGATGAACCGCCATGTGTTGCAGCTGGTGAACGAGGCGCTTATCTCGGAAGAGGTGGTAGCCATCAACAGCATGAAGCTCGACAACACTGAGCAAATCGACCTGCTTGCCACGCAGTATATGGAGCGTCTGAAACGCCTGCCTTATCAGAATACCAAAGTAAAGCTGATGGAGCAGTTGCTCAAACGGGTCATTGATAGTGTGAGGAAGGTGAACAAGGTGAAAGCCGTCAGCTTCACCGAGCGACTGAATGGCATCATCGACCAATACAATGACCGCAGCGATGACATTGTGATGGCCGACGAGATTGTGACCGAAGTCGCCAAGCAATTGGCCGACCTCTTTGAGGAAATCAAGAAAGACAATGTTTTACCTGACGGCATTCCTAACATCGAGGTGAAGGCCTTCTACGACATCCTGAAGTCGGTGGCCGAGCGTTACGGATTTTTGGATCAATACACCGAAGAGCAGTATATTGAAATGGGTAAGGCCATGAAAGAAAAGGTGGATGACAGCTCGCAGTTCATCGATTGGGACAAGAGAACAGATATTCGCGCACAGCTTAAGGTGCAGATTATCCTCACGCTTGCCCAATACAAATATCCACCCGCGACCCGCGATGAAGTGTTCAAAGCCATCTTGGAGCAGGCGGAGAACTTCATGAAGAATAGAGTTGAGACAGAAGATGAGGATTATGCAGCTGTAAAGATGTATCCTCAGGGTGAAGAGACACCAGGATTGATGGCAGCGGAAGTAGCCCAGAAGGTGCAATAGCCACTGTGGAGGCAGACGGTGTGAACTCCAGCCTACAAAAGAACGGCCTCGGAAGACATAAATCCCATATAGCCGCACAAGCCAATCGCAGGGATGACATGTCTTCCGAAGCCTGTCATTTATTCAAAGAATAGGGCAGGTGCTGATGCCACCATTATTCCCTAGTTACAATAACCTTTCTGCTCACCAACCTTCCATCCTCAGTCAGACCTTGCAGAAGATACACGCCGTTGCTCAAGGCGTTAATGTCTCTGTGCTTCAAGCATTGTCCGTTCATGGTATAAATCCTTGTGACGGTGACGATTTCGTCGTTGTTGTCTTCTTCGATGCCTGTCACTTCCATGTAGACGTAGTTCTCTCCGTCAGGCGTGAGAGCAAAGTCAGATTCGCAGTCTTCGTAGACGGCAGTCAGTTGGTATTTGTAGACGCCGAGGCCGCTTTCATCGAAATAGGAAGTGGCATCGCCGGGCACTTCGATGGTGACCTCGTCCCTGTTTACGGTGTTGTAGCGGTAGAGGTTGTAATGCAGCGGTTGCGTTTCAGGGGCTACCCAGCTGAGCTTCACGCCAAAGAGCTCTTCCTGAATGTCGTAAATATACTCTCCTTCAAAGTCTTCAGGTGCAAGACAAGTGATGACAGGCGGCTCGATGGGGCCCATGGTGCCGTCGGGGCCGATGTTTTGGGCATAAACACCGCCACTGGTTGAATTGACCCAAGCAACGATATTCTGTCCGAGATGGAAACCAGTGCTGTTTTCGCACATATACCTGGGGTAGATGTTTGAACTCATTTGTTTGCTCCAAAGCAGGTTGCCGTTCATGTCATAGCCCTTGGCTTCTATGTTGGAGTTGTATCCGTTACCTTTGTTATAAATGATGGTGAAACCGCTGCCATCTTCGAAAGCATCGACGAGAATGTCGCAATAGTATTCCCCAACAAAGTCGGCCACCAAGATGCCTTCGCCCCAAACCTTTTCACCAGTGGAGGTGATACGATTCATGTAAATCCTTGACTGGTTTTGCGTGCTTGCATCGGTTTGCTCATAGGCGATGATGAGGTCATGGCTTATGGGATCAATGGTTCCGTAAGCGTCAAGATAGAAATTCGACGGATCGGTGGAATGCACAGGAATGCCGTTCAGGTCATTGATGGTGGAATGCCCCAATTCGTCAAAGTGGAAGACATAAGTGTTGAAGGCCTGACCGATGCCCGGATGCCAGATATAGGCATAACCGCCGCCCATGCCATCGGGAACGGCGTGGTGGATATAGGTGGATTGGAAGGTCTGCGAGGACATGAGGAGGGCAGTTTGACTGATGATGCCACCCTCGGGCGTGACGCCGATGACGTAAAGCTCCTTGTCGGTATAAAAACCTGAGCCTACTTTTTCATAGGTGAGCAGCACGTTGTTGTCGTTGCTCAACGTAAGTTGGCCGAACATGCACTTGTATCCGCCGCTGTCGCTAATAGTGGTGGTGGGACCCATAGTGCCATCAGCGCCAACGTATTGCAGATAGAGGTTGTTGTAGTCAAAGCCTAAGGCCCAGATACCGCCATCATTAGTGGCAGTCACCTCGGCACGTGAAAAACCAAGGCCACCAAAGAGTTGCAAGCCTTGTTCTCCCCAAACGAAAGTGCCGTCAGGAGCAATCTTCACGGCGTATGTGAAGCCGTCGTAGATGGCAAAACAACTCACCACGCAACCATCGGTGGTGGCGGTCATGGCGACACCTTCCGACATCGACGAGAATTCGTGTCCGCCGATATGGATGCCGTTATTGCCCCATTGCGGGGTGCCGTCGAAGGTAAGGCGTTGCAGAGTGGGCGACCAACCGTTGGTTCCAAATGAGTTCCATTGGACATAGGTGTCGCCCGTGCTGAGTACGGTTGCAGTGTAGACTTCACCGGCGTCGTCCGAACAGTTGACAATATGGTTGTTGTTTACCGGGTCGTCGACCCACTGGGCATGCAGTGCTGTGAAAGCGAATAAGCTTGCCAAGAAAAGACCAAGTTTTTTCATGATGATATGATTATTAAATTCCTTTTATTTGTTGTTTAAAACGACCTTCTTTGTGACAAGTTTCCCTGTAGAAGTTAGCCCTTGGACGATGTAAACGCCTGAACTCAGCTCGCCGAGGTTGGCATTACGAATGACCTGGCCACTGGCGGAATAAATCCTTAAGAGAGTGACGATCTCGTTTTCGATTTCGTTTTCAGGAACCGATGTCACCTCTATTATAATATAGTCCTCTCCATCAGGGGTTAGGGCGAATTCTGACTCAAAATCATCATACATAGCCGTGAGTTGGTATTTATACGTGCTTGGCGTTGCATCGTCGAAATAGGCCGTGGCTTCAGCATCGATTTCAATGACATCCGTTGTTCCGTTATCAAGGTTTTCTCGATAGAGGTTGTAGTGGAGAACGCTGTAGGCCGGAGCCTCCCAAGTGAGCATGGCACCGTATGAGGCGGTCTCTTCATTGTATAGATAGCTGCCTTCAAAGTATTCAGGTGCATAGCAGCAAGGGATCGGCGGTGGTGGCAGGGGACTGACCTCACCCAAGGCACCGTCCCATCCAATGTTTTGGCCATAAACGCCGCCGTCATCACTGTTGACCCATGCCACAATGTTTTGTCCTTCATAAAAACCTGTGGTGTTTTCGCTGATGGCTTTATTGTAGCCAGTCGAACTCATCGTGGTGTTCCACAGCAGGTTTCCATCAAGGTCGTAGCCAACAGCTTCAATGCTGCCTTGGCTGGTGCCGTAGGTCACGACGAAACCACCTGCATAATCGTTAGCATCCACGTGGATGTCACTATAGGAAAGGCCAGTGTAGTCCGCCACGAGAATGCCGTCACCCCATGGTTTTTCGCCCGATTCCGTGATGCGGTTGACATAGATTCGATGTTGAGATTGAGAGGCCGCATCCTTTTGGAGATAAGCGATGATGAGATCGTTTGTCCAAAGACCGACGGTGGCGTAGGCATTGGTGTAATAGTTGCTGTAGTCGGGACTATGCACGGCGATGCCGTTGGGGTCAGAGATGGTGGGGGTGCCATTCTCATCGAAATGCGTGACGTAAGTGTTATATACGCCACCTATGGCATTGTGAAATTGATAGACATAGCCGCCACCTTTGTTGTCGGGGGTGGCATAGTGGACATAACTGGCACCTACGGTCTGTTGTCCGAACAAAAGCGTTTCGGGAAAGATCTGTTCGCCGTTCTTGTTATATCCTGCGACGTGGATTTCCTTGTTGTAATTGGTATAGCCTTGGAGGGTCTGCTTGGCATACACCACAAAGACACCGTCTTCAGCAGGAATCATTACGCCATTGGTGCATTTTTTTGCTGGGTCTTTGATGGTGGTCTTGGGGCGCAGCGTGCCGTCGGCATCGATATATTGCAGGAAGGTGCTGTCCATGTCGGTGCCTAATGCCCATATACCGTTGTCATGGTTAAAGGGATAGGTTGACAACACTTCGGAGCGGCCACCGCCTTCACCGTCGAAGAGTACCAAGCCATGCTCGCCCCAGGGGAAAGTGCCGTCGGCATTGATTTTGACCGCCCAGTGATGGGGCCCGAGGGTGCGGAATACCGTGACCACACCTCCATTGACAGCGGTCATGGCATAGCCTGGCGACCATGTGGCGAAGTCGGGTGTGGTGACATGGATGCCGTCGGCAGGCCATTGTGGCACACCGTTGAAATCAAGCCGCTGCAACCAGGGCGACCAACCGTTTTCGCCTTGGTAATGCCATTGCACGTAGGAGTCACCCGTCGTAATGTCAGTTGAAACATACACCTCGGCGGCATTTTTGTTACAATTGGCAATGCTCGTGTTGCTGTTGGGGTCGTCGACCCATTGGGCTTTCAGCGTTACCAAGGCGACCAAAGCCAAGAATAGTAAAGATAGTTTCTTCATGTCTAATTTTTTATGTTGATTATTGCCGCAAAATTATAAAAAATCGTTTCTTTGCAGCAAAATTTGTCCTAATGGTCGAAAAATTTACTTCAGAGGAGAAAAAAGCCGTCGCCAGCGTGTTGTATAACCTGGCCGATGCTGATTTTCAAAACCATAAGTCTGAAAAAGAATGTCTTGAAGCCTGCATGAAGGAACTGGAGTTTGATGCGACTGGCTTTGTTCCTGTTCAGAAAAACGAGTTGCAGAAGCTAGCCTACGAGACCCTGAAGCGGATGTCAAAAGAAAAGAAACGCTCTTTTTCGCGCATGATGACACGCCTTTCGCGCTCTGACGACCATTTCGGTGCCCGTGAACGGGCTTTCGTGATGGAGATTTTGAATATGTGCGATGTGCCGTTTGTGCATAGATAAAAAAATGTAGAGACGCAAAATCTTGCGTCTCTACAAATCCATGATGTTATAACGGTTTATTTAATATTCGGCTCTTCCAGTCCGAGGTGCTTCTTGGCATCCACGCGCTTCAGGATGATACCGATAATCAAAGCGGCAACACCGAGGCAAGCCAGCATGACCAACGGCCAGGTGTAGTTGAGGGCCACGGGGTCGTCGACGCCAGGATTGGTGTTTTCCAAAACCTTACCGATGAGCAGCGGGAACAGCCACAAACCGATGTTCTGGATCCAGAAGATGAGGGCGTAGGCCGAACCGATAATCTTTTCGTCCACCAGCTTCGGCACGCTCGGCCACAAGGCGGCAGGCACCAGCGAGAACGAGGCACCCAACACGAGGATGGTAATGTAGGCCACAACGACACCACCAACAGCGTTGCCCTTGAACATAGGCAGGATGAAGGCGAAGGTGAGGTGGCAGATGATGAGCAACAAAGAGCCAATCATCAGCATGGAAGCGGCCTTACCCTTGTTGTCGACATAGCTACCGAGGATAGGTGTGATGGCCACAGCCAGCAGCGGGAACACGGCGAAGATGGTCTCAGCGGTGCCACGCATGTAACCCATGTAGCAGTAAACCACCAAGGCGACGACGGCAATGGCCATCAAACCGAACTTCATGCCTTTCTTCTTCGAGAAGTTGCTGGCAAAAGAGCAGACAGCCACCACGAGCATGATAATGTATTGCACGATGGTGACAGTGTCGCCAGCCCAGAACGAACCAGCAGCGGGTTCAGTCAGCGTCAGGTTGCACTGCAGCATGTTGACGGCATACTTCTGGAACGGGAAGATAGCGGAATAATAAAGCACACAGAGCAGAGCGACCAGCCAGAAACCGAGGCTCGACAAAATCTTGCCAATGTCACTGACCTTGAACGGGTCGTCTTTCTCTTCGGCCTCGCCCGTCTGTGCATCGAGTTTCTTGTCCATGAAGAAATAGACAACGAACATGATGAGGGCGATGCAAAGCAGCACCACACCAAAGGCCACGGAACGGCTCACGTTGATGTGACCACCGAGCTTGGCGAAGTAGGGCGAGAAAATCATGCAGGTGGCCACGCCGAGACGGGCCAAAGCCATCTCAGAACCCATGGCCAGAGCCGTTTCACGACCCTTGAACCACTTCACGATACCACGGCTCACGGTGATACCAGCCATCTCGGTACCGCAGCCGAAGATCATAAAACCAACGGCGGCCAGCTTAGCCGAAGCGGGCATGCCTCTGTAGAAAGGCGAAACGCCCAACTCGTCAAAGAGCGGGATGTAGTTGAGGTTGTTGGTGAACCAAGTTTCGGCACCGCTGCCATAGAACGACTCGCTGATGGCGTAATACTTAATTAAACCACCGACGAGCATCACGGCACCTGAAAGCACAGCCGTGAAACGCACACCCATCTTGTCGAGGATGATACCGGCGAAGATGAGGAAGAACACGAATACGTTCAGGAAGGTCTCAGCGCCTTGCATGGTACCGAAGGCGAGGCTGTCCCAGCCACGTTCGGTTTGCATCAGGTCCTTGATGGGGGACAAGATGTCCATAAAGATGTAGGCGCAAAACATGGCCAAAGCCAAGAGCAACAAGGCAATCCAACGCATGGTGGGGTTGTCTCTCAATGTCAGTTTTTCTGTCATAATTATTTGATTTAAAGATTTAAGATTCAAGGTTTAGGGATTTGGCCTTCAGCTTTCAGCCGTCAGCAATCAGCTTGCCTTATTATTGGCATTAGCTGATTGCTGACAGCTGACGGCTGATAGCTATATTTTTATTCGGGGATTTGAACCACTTCTTTCTTGTAACCTTTCAGCACGGCCTTAGCCATGTTGGCCACATCCTCGCCAGTGATGGCGTTGATGATGTCGTTGTAGTTTTGCATCGGGTTGTAGCCATCGCGGTCCATGGTCTGGATGCAGTTCATCCAGTAGCGGTTGTTCTCCATGTCCTCGGCGTGTTTCTTGACGAGGAATTCCTTCACCTTCTTCAGGTCTTCGGGACGTGGGCCATTGTTGGCCACATTCTGGAGCTCGGCCTTGGCGATGCCCATGAGCTTCTCGTACATCTCCTTGTTGGTCTCGAAACCAATGAGGAACATGAAGGTCTCTTTCGGACGGTTGCTCAGGTAGCCGTTGACACCCACACCGTAGGTGCCGCCTTCGTCTTCACGGATCTTCTCGGTGTAGACGATGTCCATCACGTCGTTCAAAGCCTGCATGGCCATTTGGTTCTTGCGGGTGTATTCCATATCGCCGTTATAGACCATGTAGCAGGTCACCTTCGGATTCTCCATGGCCTTGGTGTAGTGACTGTTGACGTCCTTGTCAGTGAGGGCAGGGGCGTTGGCCGTCCAGGTCTCATCGTTCTTCTTGGTCTTCAGAGCACCGATGTATTGTTCAACCATGGGTTCGAAGGTCTCGGGGTCGATGTTGCCCACAAAGGTGAACACGAAGTTGTTGGCGTCTTTGAAGCGGTCGGCATAGAGCTTCATGGCCTTGGCATAGTCCACTTTGTCGTAGTCCTCGGCCTTCATGCGCTTGACCAACGGGTGGTTGTCATAGAGGGCGAACATGAGGTTGTCGCGGAAGGCGGTGTTCGGGTCGGATTCAACGTTGGCCACCATGGCCTTGGTACGGGTGATGTAAGACTGAAAGGCCTCTTCGTCGCTACGCGGTGAGGTGAAATACAAATAGGTGAGTTGTAGCATAGTCTCCAAGTCGCGGGCGGAGCAATTGCCGCTCATGCCTTCAGTAAACGAACTGATGTTTGGACTGACGTTGGCTTTCTTGCCAGCCAAGACCTTAGGCAGGTCGATGGCACTGAAGTTGCCTACACCTCCGAGGGTGGCTAATGAATTGATTTCCTGTAAAGTGAACGGGTCGCTTTGGTCCATGGCGGAGAAGCCACCAAAGCTGTAGGCGTTCATCAGGACTTCGTCATCTTTGAAAGTGGTGGGCTTGTAGATGACCTTCACACCGTTTTTCAGGGTGAGGATAGTGGCGTCGAATGTATCGTCGTGCTTTTTGCTTTCGATGGCGCCTTTCACGGGAAGCGTGGCGATGAGAGGCTCGTTACTGACAGTTTCCTTATAAGGTTCCACTTCAACTTCATTGGCTTTCTGGAACATGGTCAAAAGTTCTTCCTTGGTGGGCAGCACTTCGCCTTCCTTCTCGGGAGCGGTCAGCGTGATGACGATGTTGTCCTTGCGGATGAGTTCGGGAACATATTGGTTGATGGCTTCAACAGGCAGGGCAGGCAGGATTTGGCCCAGCAACATGTACTCGTTCTCGATGCCCATCAGCGGCTCGTTGGTGAGGAAGTGGTTGAGGATGGGGTAGAGATAACGGCTTGTCTCTTGCTTGTCGCGCTCATCATATTGGTTCTCAATGCGCTTCATCAGGTCGGCTTTGGCGCGCTCAAACTCTGAAGCGGTGAAACCATATTGTTGCATACGTTTGTTCTCGGCCACGATGGCACTAAGGGCTTCGTCGATGCCGTCTTTGTCTTTGGCGTAGGCCAGACCTGTCCAGGCGTCCTTGGTGTCGCTGACGAAGAAAGTGCCGTAATAGCCGTAACCGAAGATGAAGGGCGGGTTGGCTTTCTGGGTCAGCTCCTCCATACGGTTGTTGTACATGGTGGCGACAAGCTCATCGATGTAGCCCTTCAGCCAGTATTGGATGTCGTCTCTTTCTTCAAAAGGAACGATGTCTTGCTTGTAATACACAGAGATGTTGTAGTTGGTTTCCTCTGGGTCGGTGCAAATGCTGACGATGGGTTCTTCGTTGTCGGCCACCTGGAAACGGGTGCGTTCAGCAGGGTTGATGGGAGCGGGAATGTCCTCGAAGATAGTCTTCAGGTGGTTCTCCACCTCGTTGACGTCAATGTCGCCGATGATGATGATGCCTTGCAGGTCGGGGCGGTACCACTTGTGGTAATAAGCACGCAGGGCGTCATGTTTGAAACCACTGACGACTTCTTCAGTGCCGATGGGCAGGCGGTGACCGTAAGGGCTGTTGGGATAAATCTCAGGCAGCATTTTCTGGTAGATGCGCATCTGGGCACCTTGTCCCTGACGCATCTCCTCAAGGATCACACCACGTTCTTTGTCGATTTCTTCACTTTCCAATGAAATGAAGCTCGACCAGTCGTGAAGAATGAGGATGCACGAGTCAACGAGGTTCATGTTGGTGGTCGGCACGTTGGTCAGCATGTAAACTGTCTGCTCGATGCTGGTCCAAGCGTTGACGTTTTCACCGAACTTCACGCCGTTGTGCTCCATGTAGTTGAGGAGCTCCTTGCCAGGATAGTTCTTGGTGCCGTTGAAGGCCATGTGCTCGAGGAAGTGAGCCAGACCTTGCTGGTCGTCTTCTTCAAGGATGGAACCGACTTTCTGCGCAATGTAGAAATTGGCGCGCTGAGCGGGTTTCTCATTGTGACGGATGTAGTAGGTCAATCCGTTCTCCAATTTGCCTCTTCTCACGTTTTGGTCGAAAGGCACAGGCATGGCTTGTTGGGCGAGCATCGTAGTGCTCAAGGCAAGCACTGCCAAAAGGGTTAGTGTTAGTTTTTTCATTTTTTATAGTTATTAGTTGTTCAGTTGTTCAGTTAACGCAGGTTGCTGAGCCTGTCGAAGCACCGTTTCAGTATAGGTCGGCCCTTCGACCCTTCGACAAACTTAGGGCTCAGGGACCTTAACTTTTAATATAAATGCACTACAAATTTCTCCATAAAATATTCCTCTTTAAACCATTTGCTTATCGCAACTTGTTTATGTCTCCAATAACGGTTCAGCGCCTTGTATTCTTCAGTAAGGTCGCCTCCTTTCAAATAAAGGATACCGCCAGCCTCCGCGTCACCTCTGATTCTCAGTTTGTTTCCGGCAAGGTTTGCGATTTCGGGCAAAGTCATCACCGCGCGACCCGTGATCACATCGAACTTCTCCTTCACTTCTTCGGCGCGTTTGTGTTCAGCCACCACGTTTTCCAAGCCGATGGCTTCCTTTACAGCGTTCACCACCTTGATTTTCTTGCCTGTACCATCGATGAGATAGAACTCAGTTTGCGGAAACATAATGGCCAAGGGAATGCCGGGGAAACCGCCACCGGTGCCCAAGTCCATGACATTCATGCCAGGCAACAGTTCGAAGTATTTGGCGATGGCCAAGGAATGCAACACATGGTGCTCATAGAAGTGCTCCATGTCCTTGCGCGAGATGACATTGATTTTGCTATTCCAGTCCAAATATAAGTCTTTCAGTTGGTTATATTGTTCCTTCTGCTGGTCGCTCAGCTCAGGGAAGTACTTGAAAAGGCTGGTTGTGTCCATAGATTTGCAAAAATTGGCTTCAAAAATACGGTTTTTTTCGGAGTTTAGGCATTTTTATTTTTGTTTTATACGATTTTAGTTGGTTTTGCGTTGTTTGAGCATGAGGAAATTGTACTTGTTTTTGCTTTTATTGTTGCCAGTTGCTTTGACCGCGCAGCGCATTACGCCCGAAGAATACATCCAAATCTATAAGGACATCGCTATCCACGAGATGAAAATGCATAAAATTCCTGCGTCCATCACTTTGGCGCAAGGCCTTTTGGAGTCGGGAGCGGGCAACAGTGCGTTGGCGCGTAATGCGAAGAACCATTTCGGCATCAAGTGCCACAAGGGCTGGGAAGGCGACACCTATTATATGGATGACGATGAGAAGAACGAGTGTTTCCGCAAATACGACAACGTGGAGGATTCCTTCCGCGACCATTCGGAGTTTCTTTGTGGTCGTACCCGCTATGCCGCTCTATTCGAATTGGAAATCACGGATTATGAAGGCTGGGCGAAAGGACTGAAGGCGGCAGGCTATGCCACCAATCCGAAATATGCCCAGTTGCTCATCGACCGCATCAACTTGTACGACCTAACTCAATACGACCAAATTGCCCTCGGCCTGCTGGCGGAGAGCGAGGTGGAGCCCATCGACCCGAAAGCGGACGAATACTTCGAATTGGCCTATTCGCCTGTAGACAAGTCGGTGTTTCCTTTGGCCGACATGACTCCTGAAGGCCGTTTCATCTACGAGAACAATAAAGTGCGTTTCGTCTTCGCCAAAGAAGGGGAGACACCTGAAAGCATGGCTAAGGCCTTTGGCATCAAGTTCAAGCGGTTCTGTCAATACAACTGCCTGAAGCATCCCGAAGAGGTGGTCTTCCACAGCGGCGATGTGGTGTATCTGTCGAAACTGAGAAACTACAACTGGAAAGCGAAGAAATACACTGTTCAGGAAGGCGAAACCCTGCGCGATGTGGCCTTGCGTTTTGCTGTGAAGCCTGAGAAGATATTGAAGAAGAACGGCTTGAAAGAAGGTGCGCGCATCAGCAAGGGACAGGTGCTTTGGCTGAGGTAATCGGACTCCCGCTTTGCGTCACTGCGAGAAACGAAGCAGTCCAGGAAACATCAATGTAATTCTTCCTTAAGGTATTTCGCCGTATAACTCTCTTTGCACTTCGCGACTTCTTCTGGCGTGCCTTCGCAAACGATGCGTCCGCCACGGTCGCCGCCCTCGGGACCCATGTCAATGATCCAGTCCGCCATCTTGATGACATCCATGTTGTGCTCGATGATGAGGACGGTGTTGCCCTTGTCAACCAATTTGTTTAATACGTTCATCAGCACCTTGATATCCTCGAAGTGCAGGCCTGTGGTGGGCTCATCCAAAACGTAGAGTGTCTTGCCCGTATCGCGCTTGGCAAGTTCGGTAGCCAGTTTTACACGTTGCGCTTCGCCGCCAGAGATGGTAGTGGAGGCTTGGCCGAGGGTAAGATAACCCAAGCCAACGTCTTTCAACGTTCTGATTTTCTGTATGATGCTCGGGATATTCTCAAAGAACTCCACTGCCTCGTTGATGGTCATGTTGAGCACGTCGTTAATCGACTTGCCTTTGTAACGCACTTCCAAGGTCTCGCGATTGTAGCGTTTGCCTTGGCATTCCTCACACATCACGCTGACATCGGGCAGGAAGTTCATCTCGATGACACGAACACCTGCGCCTTTGCAGGCCTCGCAGCGACCACCCTTTACGTTGAAGGAGAAACGTCCCGCTTTGTAGTTGCGGATTTTTGACTCGGGTAACTCGCCATAGAGCTTGCGGATGTCGTCGAAGACCTTGGTGTAAGTAGCTGGGTTTGAGCGTGGTGTGCGTCCAATGGGTGCTTGGTCGATTTGGATGATTTTGTCGATTTTCTCCAAACCTTCGATGTTGTCGTAGGGCAGCGGCTCTTTCACTGAGCGGTAGAATTTCTGGCTGAGGATGGGGGAGAGGGTCTCGTTGATTAAAGTGGACTTGCCCGAGCCGCTGACGCCCGTCACGCAAACCATCACACCGAGAGGCAACTTCAAGTCCACATCTTTTAGATTATGGCCTTTTGCACCTTTGATGGTGAGGAACTCTCCTTCCAAGGGCTTGCGCCGCGTCTTTGGTACCTCGATTTGTCGTTTGCCATTGAGGTAGTCGCAGGTGATGGAATGGCCGTTTTGGGTCTCGGCTGGCGTGCCGGCAAAGACGACTTCGCCACCGTGTCGTCCTGCTCCAGGACCAATGTCGACGAGGTAGTCCGCGTTAATCATGGTTTCCTTGTCGTGCTCCACCACGATGACCGAGTTGCCGATGTCGCGCAGTTCTTTTAAGGACTCTATAAGCCTTTGATTGTCACGTTGATGAAGTCCAATACTGGGCTCATCCAAGATATACAGCACACCCGTCAATTGCGAGCCGATTTGTGTGGCCAGTCGGATGCGCTGGGCCTCGCCACCCGACAAGGAGGCTGCGGGTCGGTTCATGTTCAGATAGTCGATGCCGATGTCCAACAGGAAATGCACGCGTTTGTGAATCTCGCGCAGGATTTCTTTGGCGATATCATTTTGGCGTTCAGTGAGTTTGCTCGGTAGTTCATCAATCCACTTGCCGAGGCTGAGCGTGTCCATGTTGGCTACCTCGGCAATGTTCTTCCCGTCGATGCGGAACCATTGCGACTCTTTCTTCAGCCTTGTGCCGCCACAGATGGGACAGCTCACGTGGTTCATGAACGAGCCCGCCCAGCGCGCGATGGCAGCCGAGGCTTCCTCGTTGTTTTGGTCTTCGATGAAGTTGATGATGCCTTCAAAGTTGATTTTGTAAGTCGAAGTGATGCCGAGGGTCTCACGTTTCACCTCGAAGGTCTCGTTGGTGCCGTAGAGGATGACGTCCAAGGCCTCGTCGGAGATGTCCTTCAGCGGTGTGTCGAGGGTGTAGCCATATTTCAGGCCGATGGCTTCTAATTGTTTGAAGATCCAACTGCCAGCCTTGTATTCACCTGCTGGAGCCAGACCACCTTTGCGAAGGCTCAGGTTGGGGTTGGGGATGAGTTTTTCCTTGTCGACGACGGCAATCTCACCCAAGCCGTTGCACTTGGGACAGGCACCGTAGGGTGAGTTGAACGAGAAGGTGTTGGGTTCGGGGTCTTCGTAAGAGAGGCCAGTCGTGGGACACATCAGCAGGCGGCTGAAGTAGCGCAATTGCTGGTTGTCGTTGTCAAGCACCATGAGCAAGCCTTTGCCGTAGCGGAAAGCAGTCTGAACCGACTTCTTGATGCGCGTGAGGCTGTCCTCGTGCACCTCGATGCGGTCGACGACGATTTCGATGTCGTGGGTTTTGTAGCGGTCGACCATCATGCCGAATTCAATCTCTCGCATCACGCCATCCACTCGCACCCGAGTGAAACCTGCTTGGCGGATGTGCTCGAACAATTCCCTGTAATGGCCTTTTCTGCCTCTGACGGATGGGGCCAAAATGTTAATGCGCCTGCCGTCAAACTCATGCAAAATCAAGTCGGTGATTTGCTCTTCGGTGTAGCGCACCATCTTTTCGCCCGTGTTGTAGGAATAAGCCTCGCCGATGCGGGCGTACAGAAGACGTAAAAAGTCATAAATTTCGGTGATGGTACCTACAGTTGAACGTGGGTTTTTGTTCACGGACTTCTGTTCGATGCTGATGACGGGGCTGAGGCCAGTAATCTTGTCCACGTCGGGGCGCTCCATGTTGCCGATGAACTGCCGCGCGTAGGCCGAGAAGCTTTCCATGTAGCGGCGCTGTCCTTCGGCATAGATGGTGTCAAAAGCCAACGACGACTTGCCGCTCCCACTGATGCCCGTGACGACCACCAAGGCATTGCGTGGAATCGAAAGGTCGATGTTCTTCAGGTTGTTTTCCCGAGCACCAAAAATCTCTAACGTCTTGTCTTCTGAAAACTCGTTCACTCCGCTTTTCTCATTTTTTTATGCGTCTTGGCGTATTTTCCCGTGGGAATCTTAATCTCGTAGCTGTTGCCAGTCGAGATGGTCAGCGAGTTGCCGCGCAGCCAAGGGTTGAAATATTTCAACATCTTGAGGTTGGTGCCCTGCTCGTAGGCAAACTGCACCAGGTCAGGAATGGATTCAGTGACGGTGACGGTTTTGGTCTCGTAGGGAAGATACCATCCGTTATCACCAATCTGGAAACCGTATTTCTCAGGATTCTCCGTGATGAGTTTTAAGGCCAAAATACGATAGACATAACGTTGCGTCTCCTCAGGCAGCAACATGTCGAAATACGAATCCACACGTTGCTCCTCCTTGGTCTTGGTGATGCGTCCGTTGCCACAATTGAAGGCAGCGGCAGCCAAAATCCAGCTACCGAATTTGCGGTACGAGGCCTTCAGGTACTTACAGGCAGCCACGGTCTCTTTCTCGACATTATAGCGCATGTCCACCTCCTTGTTGATTTCCAAGCTGTACTCCTTGCCCGTGCCTTCCAAAAACTGCCAGAAACCAACGGCTTTGGAGGGCGAAACGGCATTGGTCAGTTCACTCTCAATCATGGCGAGGTACTTGAAGTCTTCGGGCAGGCCGTATTTCTCCATTAAAGGCTCCATCACAGGGAACCAGCGTTTGGTGCGCTTCAGTAACAGGATAGTGGCAGAATGTCTGTAGGAATTGACCAGCAACTCTCTTTCCAACCGTTCGCGGACATAGAACAGATGCAATGGAACTTCCTCGCCGCAAAAGCTCATTGAATCGGGCAGTTCGATATCGTGGGTGATGTGATCGATTTGGTCAAAAGCAAGGTACTCTCTTTCAGTCCCTTCGTATTCTTCCATTTGCTCATCATTAGACTGTGCTATCGAAAAAGTGATGGCTGCAGTCACACCTATTAATATAATAGCCATGCCCAACGCCAAAAGTAGGTTTCTTGTTCTCATTGTTGTTCTATGTCTGTTTGTTGTTCTCAAAATGGTGTAATGAAATCCTTAAACATCGGCGAGACCTTGTCTTTTTCCGACAGAATCGGGTTCTCGATGTCCCAATTGATGCCGAGATCGGGGTCGTTCCACCGGATGCTGCCTTCCGAAGCCTTGTTGTAGACGTTGGTGCATTTGTAAGTGAACACCGAATGATCTTCGAGGCAAACAAAGCCGTGTGCGAAGCCTTCAGGGATCCAGTACATGAACTTGTTGCCTTCGGTCAGCAGCACCGAGTCCCAAAGCCCGTAAGTTGGCGAGTCTTTTCTCAAGTCAACGACGACATCTCTCACCGCACCTTTTACCACACGCACCAACTTGCCTTGGGCGAAGGGCGGTTTTTGGAAATGCAGTCCGCGCAATACGCCTCGCATCGACTGCGACTCGTTGTCTTGCACGAAGGTCATATCAAGCCCGTGTTGGGCGAAACGCTCTTTGTTGTAGCTCTCGAAAAAGTAACCGCGTTCATCGGTGAACACGTCCGGCTTGATGACCAAGAGGTCTTTTATTTTGGTTTCTATGATTTCCATAATCGTATCTGGTTAGTAGAGACGCAAAATCTTGCGTCTCTACATTGCCAATTATAAATGAACACATTCACCGTATGCTGCTGCAGCCGCTTCCATAATGCCCTCTGACATGGTGGGGTGGGGGAACACGGCATGGATGATGTCCTCGCCCTTGGCGCCCAACTCACGGCAGAGCACGGCGGCGGCGACCATCTCGGTCACGTTGTCGCCGACCATGTGGCAACCCAGCCAGTTGCCTGTCTTGGCGTCGAAGACGACCTTGATGAAGCCGTCGCGGTTGCCGGCAGCGGTGGCCTTGCCCGAAGCGGTGAAGGGGAACTTACCAATCTTTACCTCATAGCCCGCTGCGATGGCTTTGGCTTCGCTCAAGCCGACGGAGGCGATTTCGGGCGTGGTGTAGGTGCAACCAGGGATGTTGGCGTAATTCAAAGGCTTGGGATCGAGGCCGCAGAGCTTCTCCACGCAAATGGTGGCTTCGTGGTCAGCCTTATGGGCAAGGGCGGGACCGTGCACGATGTCGCCGATGGCGTAGATGCCTGGCACGTTGGTGCGGTACCATTCGTCCACGTTGATTTTGCCACGCTCGGTGGTGATGCCTAATTCCTCAAGGCCGAGGTTGTCGATGTTGGTCTGCACGCCAACAGCGGAAAGCACGATGTCGGCCTCCACGGTCTTCTCGCCCTTCTTGGTGGCGATGGTGCACACGCATTTCTCACCCGTGGTGTCGACATGCGTCACCGATGCGTCGGTCATCACGGTCATCTTCAGCTTCTTGAAAGCGCGTTCCACTTGCTTCGAGACTTCCTCGTCCTCATTCGGGACCACGTTGGGCAGGTACTCAACGAGGGTGACTTTCACGCCCATTGAGGTGAAGAAGAAGGCAAACTCGGAGCCGATGGCACCTGAGCCTACCACGACCATGCTCTCAGGCAGTTTGTCGAGAACCAAAGCCTGGCGGTAGCCGATGATTTTCTTACCGTCGATAGGCAGGGCGGGCAACTCGCGCACTCTTGAACCCGTGGCAAGGATGATATGGTCAGCTTCGTAGAGGGTGGCCTTGCCTTCGGCATCGGTCACTTCCACTTGTTTGTCCTTGGTCAGTTTGCCGTAGCCTGCGATGACTTCCACGTTGTTCTTCTTGAGCAGGTATTGCACGCCTTTGCTCATGGTGTCGGCCACGCCGCGGCTGCGGGCCACCACGGCTTCCATGTCGGGTTTCACTTCGCCTTCCACCTTGATGCCATAATTTTCGGCATGGTTAATATAGGTGTAGACCTGAGCGCTCTTCAGCAGGGCCTTGGTGGGGATGCAGCCCCAGTTGAGGCAGATGCCGCCCACTTCGGCCTTCTCGACCACGGCGGTCTTCTTTCCAAGTTGTGATGCTCTGATGGCAGCCACATAGCCTCCTGGGCCGCTGCCGATAACGATGACGTCGTATTTCATATTCAAGTATTTAATGATTTAATATTCGATAATTTATGATTTTATGGTTTGCTCTTCGTTTTCTGCCTTCTGCTTCTCCTTCTTCTCGCTAATCTTCTTAATCACCTTGGTCAAAACCGCCCAAAGCACAAAGAAGGCCACTACACCGACAATCCAAACGACTAATAATTCGGTAACCATTTTGCTCAATTTGCGGGTGCAAAGGTAAGAAATCGGAGGGACATATTAATATAGGTGTGAAAAAAGTTCGGCTTTTTTGGCTGACGATTTGCCCGTTTCAAGAAAATCCCTATATTTGCACCATCATTCAAAACAAAATGCTATGAATTACGACGCCAATCCCGTTCATCTCCTCTACAACAACGAGGAACTTAGAGACAGAATCAACATGATAATGGACAGCCGCGACCACACCACGGGCATCACTTTTGTCAACCTGTGCTATCAGGTCATGCAGATGGCATTTCAGGAGAACATGGTGAAGAAAGCCGAGGATACAATCATCACGAGCGAAGAGCTTGCTCCTGAGGAGCAGGTGTGCGTGAGCCGCATTCTGTGGGAACTCATCTGGGACCGCAAGGTTTTCCTCCTCTTCGGCCGCAGCGAACTGCTCGGTTTGAGCAACGGTGAGGACCGTTTCGTAAAGTATTAGGATTGCTTAGAAATCGACCTTCTATGTCATTCCGTGCGCTGGTTTTTGCGCGGATTGGAATCTATAGAAGGTCGATTTCGCGTCAAATTAAGCGTCTTTTTCGAAAAAATCGTGTCAGAAAAGACGCTTTTTTTATGCAAAACAATAAGTTTTCAACAGCATTATTTCGTTGAATCACAGACTGATAAGTATATTTATCAACTATTTTTCCAAATATTTTCAAAAAAGTGCGCGGCATATTGAAAAAAGTTGTACTTTTGCACCCGCTGAATTGAATGAGGGCTTGCCCTTGAAAATGATATAGTTAAGGAACCTGATAAGCTAAAACGTAATAGG